>ERZ1370068.2724-contig-1857_pt1 | contig 26300 bp, 33 predicted proteins | sample MGYA00561227_ERZ1370068 | MGnify/ENA primary metagenome ERZ1370068 (study PRJEB38410, sample SAMEA6850437) | metagenome | study: Metagenomic assessment of the ecological functions of the soil: analysis of the soil microbiota associated with the...
CGACCCTCCGCCGCCGCCTTCAGGCTCTCCTGCGGCTACGGGCAGTCGCGGAAGAACCGCAGCTCTGTGCACGCTGCGTCGAGTCCGCTCCCGAAGGAGGCGCGGTCGTCCCGCTCGCGATCCTCTTTGCCGACATGCGGCTACACGTCACTGACCGTGGAGCGGTTAAATTCATCGAGCAACAGCTCTCGTTAACCGCTTCTACGAAGTGGCCTCGAAAGCGTTTCTGCCGTTCGAAGGACTGCTGGGCCAGATCGCGGATGAAGTGATGGCGATTCGTCCCGGCCCGCCGGTGGCTCGTATCGAGCAAAGCCGTGCACGCCGGCATCCCTCCCTCGACGCAGCCGGCCATGGCAAGTCGACGCCGAGTTGGGTCGACGTTGAGTAGGGATCGCGAGCGGGGAAGAATTGTCGGGAACGTCGGGGAGGCGGCTTCGCGACTCACCGCAATCGGGGATGTCACTCAACACCGCGGTGAGATCTTTACGTCCGTCGCACAGGCGGGAGAGATCGTGCTGGACGCGGACACCCACGACGCCGTAGCGCGGACGACTACCGTGGGCAGAAAGAATTGCTTTCCCTGAAGGGCAAGGAAGCTGCCGTCGAGGCCTTCCGGCTGCGGCCGGGTGCTAAGGCGTCGTGGTCGTCATCGTGTTTTTTCGGTCTGCATGCATCGGCGAGCTCGAGTCTTTGCCCTGCATGACGACGGCGTGGCCCGGCGGCGACGATCGCGCCGATCCCGACGACCGTTGCAATCTGATCGCACGTCGCCGGCTCGCGCGCACGAATGATCACCGCCAGGGACGACGATGCCGACGTCGATCAGCGAGCTGATCCACCGGGACCACCACCAGTCCCGCGCCATCAAAGGAAGCAGAGTGGACCTCCCTAGCCCGTCGTGCCATCAACCTCGTCGCGTTGTTCGGAAGTCTGGACGCTAGAAGGGCCCCCAGACGGCCCTGGTCCGGCAACTTAGGGTTCAGGTATGGCGGCCACGGTGAGCGCGATCGACCTCGAGCGGCGCGATGCACTCGCGGCGGCGTTCTCCGGTTCACTCATCGATGCGAATCACGAGCGCTACGAAGAGGTGCGCAAGGTCCGACAACGGCTTGATCGACAAGCGGCCGCTGCTGATCGCACGTTGTCACGGCACAGCGGACGTCGTCGAAGCGATTGCGTTCGCGCGCGCAAATCGGGCCTCGAGATCTCTGTGCGCGGCGGCGGCCCAGCGTGGCGGGTAAGGCCGTCACTGACGGCGGCATGATGATCGACCTCGCTGAGATGAAGGCATTCATGTCGATGCCGCCGGACAGACCGTTCGGGCGCAGGGTGGGGTCACGTGGGGCGAGCTGAACCGTGAGACCGCTCTGCACGGACTTGCCACAACCGGCGGGGTCGTCTCCACCACCGGCATCGCTGGGCTCACTCTGGGTGGCGGGCTCGGGTGGCTAAATGGCATGTACGGCCTCGCCGTGGACAACTTGCTATCGGTCGAGTTGGTGACGAGCAGGGGGTGACGTGCTCACCGTGACGGACGAGACCGATCCGGACTTGTTCTGGGCGCTGCGGGGCGGGGGTGGCAATTTCGGCGTCGCGACCTGGTTCGAGTACCGGCTGCATCCACTCAAGGAAGTGTTCGGCGGTCTCATCGCCCATCCGTTTGAGAATGCCGGCGATGTTTTGCGCGCGTTTCGCGATCTCTCGCAGCCAGATGAGCTGTGGGTCGTCGCGGGACTCGTTCACGCTCCCGACGGGTCCGGGGGTGAAAATGGCTGCTCTCGTGGTCTGCCACGTTGGCCCAGCCGAGCAGGCCAAAAGAGACCTGCAGACCGTTGCTCTCGAGCTCGGGTCGCCGATCATGTCCGAAGTCGGCCCGATGCCTTATCCCGCAGTGAACATGATGTTCGATGACGCGTACCCGCGGGGCGCGCTCAACTACTGGAAGTCCAGTTTCGTCCGGGACTTGAGTGACCGAGGCGATCGGCGAGTTGGATCGGACGATTCGCCGCTGCACCCTCGCCCATGAGCGCAATGGTGATCAGTATTTCCACGGAGCCGTGTGCCAGGTGGGCGTATCGGACACAGCCGTGCCATCACCGCGATCCGGGATACAACCTAGGCATCTTCTCCGAGTGGACGGACCGCGACGACGGACGAGAACATCGCGTGGGCGCGCGAGACGTACGCGGCAATGAAGCCGTATCGTGCCCAGCTCCGCTACGTCAACTACCTAGACGAAGACGACGTCGGCGAAGCGGTGCGAGCAGCCTGCGGACCAAATTGGCGACCGGCTCGTCGAAGCCAAGCGGCGCTATGACCCCGACAACGTCTTCCATCTGAATCACAACATCGATCCAGCCCAGCGCTGAATCAGCTCCGCCGTTAACCGCGCGCATCCATTGCGGCAAGCTGGCCGCAAGCGCGCGGCGATGTCGCGGCCTCGCGTCAGTCGCACCGTCACGGGAACCCGGGCGCGGTCGAGCACGTTCTTGAACGCGGCGATCGCCTTCGCGGGAGGAACCGTCGAACATCCCGGTCGGGTTGTACGGGATCAGGTTCACCTTGAAGACCTTCGGGTCGAGCAGGTCGGCGAGCGCCCGGGCCTGCTCGACGCGGTCGTTCGACGCCGCGCAGCATCACGTACTCGACGAACACCTTGCGGCGGTGCAGCGCGAAGTAGCGGCGGCACTCCGCGAGCACGTCGGCGAGGGGATAGCGGTCGTTCACCGGCATCAGCTCGCTGAACGGAGCTCGTCGGATCGGCTGCATGGAGCGAGAGCGCCAGTCTGATCGGCTCCTCGACCTCGTCGACGAACCTGCGTCAGGCCGGGCAGCCAGCCGACGGTCGAGATCGTCGTGCGGCGGTGCGTGATGCCGATGTCCGGCAGGCGCTCGCGCGGCCTCGAGCACTGATCGAGGTTCAGCATCGGCTCGCCCATGCCCATGAACACGCGTGGTCGATCGGCTCGATGCGCCGGAAGTGCGAGCGCCTGGTCGAGGATCTCCGACGCGGTCAGATTGCGGCCGAAGCGCATCTGGCCCGGTCGCGCAGAACGTGCAGGTGAGCGGGCAGCCCGACTGCGACGAGACGCAGATCGAGCGGCGGCCGTCGCGGTAGCGCATCAGCACCGCCTCCACCGGATGGCCGTCGTGCGTGCGGAAGAGCGCCTTCACCGTGCCGTCGTCCGACTTTCGCCTCGCTCGACGAGCTCGAGCGTGGAGAACGGCACCGCTCGCTCCAGCCGTCCACGCAGCGAGTCGGGCAGGTTCGTCATCTGCGTCGTAGCCGGCGGCCCCGCGGGCAGCCCACTCCCACACCTGGCCGGCCCGGTACGGCGGCTCTCCGTGCTCTCTCAGGTGCAGTTGCAGCAACGGCACGATCCACGTTGGCCAGGTAGCGCTGCTCGTGGTTCGTCTCCGCCAGCCGTGGCGGAGGGTCGCGCGTCTTACTTAGCGGACGAAGCCGAGTGACGCCACGCGTCCTGGATCGCCGAGCGCTCACCGACGACGATGTCGACGCCGCGCCCGAGCACTCGCTCCAGCACTTCGATGTCGACGTCCGCCGGGTCGCCGACCGCGACCTCGATGCGTCCCGAGTCGAGGAAGCGCACGGGGACGACGAACATGCGACGAGCAACCTCGCAGCGGCAAGAGAGGCTGGCCGCCCTCGGATCGAGGTGGGTGGCGGACCAGATCGACATACCGGAGTCCGGCCTGCTCCGCGAGGGCGGAGGCGAGCTCGGGCTCGAAGAGCCAGCCACGGGCAAGAAGAGTCTCGCCGAGGCGCATGCCGGTGACCTTGACCTCTGCGAGCGCTTCGTCCAGTCGCTCGCGTGAGACCCAACCCTTCTGTACGAGGATCGATCCGAGCATGGGGCGGACCTCGTGCTCGAAGTAGTTGTGATCCAAGGCGAACGGGCGCGGCCGAACCCGAGGCGACCCGGAGGCCGCCGCCGACGTAGCGCTTGTCAGAAGGGAGTCATCTGCATACCTTCCGGGTCAATCATCGGCTTCGAACGGGTGATGATGATCACCCCACTAGGTGACGCGTTCAAAACGGCAAAATAGGCGTGTGATCGATCTTCGCTCCGGATACCTGACCCAGCCGACGCAGGCGATGCTGGCAGGCGATCGCGAACGCCGCGGTCGGCGACGAGCAGAAGCGCGAGTGACCCGACCGTCAACGAGCTCGAGCGGCGAGGGGCCGAGTTCCTGGGTCAACGAGGAGGCGGTCTTTCTCCCGACCGCGACGATGGCCAACCAGATCGCGCTGAACATCCTCGGCCGACCCGGCGATAGCACTCCTCGTCGAGCGCAGGCCCACATCATGCTGTCGGAGCTGCGGTGGCCGGCCGCGCACTCGGGCCTGCTGACGATCGGGCTGCTCGGGACGAAGCGGCCGGTTCTCGCCCGACCAGGTCGTCGCCGAGATCCGCGACCGGACGAGCGTGCACGTCGCGCCGACACGCGTCGTCACGATCGAGAACACGCACAACAGCTCGGGCGGCCGCGTCTGGCCGCTCGACGAGGTCGATGCCATCGTCGCAACCTGCCGTGAGCACGACCTCGGCTGTTCACCTCGACGGCGCTCGGCTCGTCAACGCCGCGGTTGCGTCCGGCGTGGACGCGGCAAGGATCGGCCGCGGCTTTCGACACCGTGACGCTCTGCTTCTCGAAGGGCCTCGGCTGTCCGCTCGGCGCCCTGATCGCAGGCTCTTCAGGAGTTGATGGCCCAGGCGCGGCGCGGGAAGCACTTCTTCGGCGGAGCGATGCGGCAGGCGGGGATCGTCGGCCGCGGCAGCGCTCTACGCGCTCGACCACCACGTCGACCGCATCGCCGACGACCATGCCCGTGCCGCGGCGCCTCGGAGAAGGGCTCGCCGCATGCGGAGTCGCAGGTCGACCTCGAGCAGGTGGAGACGAACTTCGTCCAGATCGACGTTCGGTCCCGATCGCGGCGGTGCCATCGAGCGCATGAAGGACCGCGGCGTGCTCGTATCGACGACCGTGCATCCGACGGTCGTGCGCGCGGTCGCGCACCTCGACATCACGGACGACGACATCGACGCGGCGATCGGAGCAATTCCCGCCGCGCTCGGTGCTACTCGTACTGAAGCGCCTCTAGGACGTTGAGCCTGGCGGCGCGGCGCGCGGGAAGATCGCAGCGAGGATCCCGACGAAGATCGCCGCGATCACCGAAGATGATGAGCTGGCCGACAGGGACGGAGAGAACGATGAAGTCGACGCGCGCGATCAGCAAGGCCGCCAGGACGATGCCGAGCGCAATCCCGATCACCGCCGCCGATCAGCGCGGTGATCGACGCTCTCGTGGCGGATCATCCGCCGCACCTGACGGCGTGTCATCCCGATCGCGCGCAGCATGCCGATCTCGCGGGTGCGCTCGAAGACCGTCAGCACGAGCGTGTTCACGATCCCGAAGAGGCTGACGATGACCGACAGCGCGAGCAGCACGTAGAGGATGTTGAGCACGGAGCTTGAGCCCCGAGATCTGGTTGTCGATGAACTTCTGCCGCGTCGCGGCCTTCGCGTTCGGGAACGCCTTCAAGGTGCTGGTCGAGCGCGGCCGCGTTCGCGGCGCGTCTGCCCGCCCTTCATCAACACGAACGAGTAGAGGTTCTGCGGAGCGGTCGACATGCCGGTCGAACGACGCGGCCGAGATCGTCACGGAACCGAACGGTGAGCCGCCGGTCGGCGGAGTCGAAGATGCCCTTGACGTTGAACAGCTCTGCGCGACCCGTCTCGGGAACGTCAACGGCACGGGCGATCCGAGCTCCAGGTGGTGGCTCTTCGCGTAGCCCTTGTCGACGAAGGCGCCGTCGCTCGCCGAGCGTGGCCGAGCACCGCTCCGGAGCCGTCCTCCCAGTCGAGGCTGAACATCTGGCTCGCCGCCGGGTTGACCGCGGTCGTGTTGATCGTCTTCCCGAACGCGACGCGTCTCACCGGCGCGAACGTTCTCCGACTGCGACTACACGCCGGGTGCCTTCGCGACCGCGTCCGCCGCCGCGATCGGGATCGGCGAGAAGTTGTTCTGCGCCGTGATCGCGTAGTCCGCGTTCTTCCAGATCTGTGTCGACCGGAGCCCTGAAGCTGGTGATGATCCCGGCCGCGAGCATCGTCACGAGCGTCACCAGGGCGAGGCCGATCATCAGGCGCGGAGGCAGTCGAGGCTGTCGCGCTGCGGGTTTCGCTGCGCGTTCTCGCGGGCAAGCAACGCCGGCTGCTGCCGCCGATCTTGCGTCGCCGGCCATCCCAGCGCTCCGGCGAGCGGAGTGCACGAGCCTGCACCGACAGCAGCGCGATGCCGAAGAAGACGAGCAGCGCACCGCCGAGCATGAACAGAGAGCACGCCTGCCGTCCCGAGGCCGGGCGCGAACAGGCCCCAGAGCAGCGCCGCCGAAGCCGAGCGCCGCCAGCAGTACGGATGCCGGCCGAGCGGATACCGGGCGAACCGGGACTCCGGCAGAGTCGCGCCTTCGCGGACGGCGGCGATCGGCGGCACGCGCGTCGCGCGCAGCGCGGGCCGGCAGGCTCGCGAGGAGCGTGACGATGATCCCGACCGCGAGCGAGACGACGACCGTCCGTGTCTCGAAGGTCAGGCCGTTGTTCGGGAGCGTGAAGCCGACGGCGTCGAAGAGCGTGAACAGCCCCTTCGCGAGGGCGAGCCCGGCGAAGAGCCCGATCGACGGCGGCGAGGATCCCGATCGACGAGCGCCTCGAGGATGATCGACCTGGAGCAGCCTGCCGACGCGAGGCGCCGAGTGTTCTGCAGGGTCGCGAGCTCGCGCGTCCGCTGCGCGATGGTGATCGAGAGCGAGTTCGCGATCACGAAGCTGCCGACGAAGAGAGCCACGCCGCCGAAGCCGAGCAGGAACTTCTGCAGGAACGAGATGAACGCGATTCGTGTCCTTGCTGTCCTCCTGTGCCTGCCCCTGGCCGGTGCGCACCTGCGTGTCGGCTGGGAGGATCTCTCGGATCTCGCTGCAACAGCTGGTCGGTCGGCGACGTTCGGCTTGGATGCGACCGCGATCTCGTCGAGCTTGCCGGGCTTGCCGAACAGCCCCTGCGCGGTCGGCAGATCGAAGCCGGCCAGCGTGGCGCCGCCGATCGTCGACGACCGAGCCCGAACTTTACGATGCCGGAGACCCGTGAGCCGCTGCGACCGGGCCGACGGCCTGCACGCCGATGCGTCTGGCCGATCGCGAAAGTGCTCCTTGTCCGCAGTCGACTTGTCGATCACGACCTCGTTTTGCTTCGGCCATGAGCCTTCGACGAGCGCTGAGCGGATTGAACGGCGAGTCGCCCCGCGCGATGCTGAAGCCGAGGTTTGGGCGCGCCGCCGTAGACGATCGCCTTGCCGTCCTTGCCGATCAGCTGCGCCTCGCCGTTGACGCTGCCGTCGGCGACGCGCGACGTCCGGAAGCGCGCGCACCTTCTGCAGCAGCGCCTGCGTCGAAGGCCGGCGCCGTGACGCCGGTTCCGTCTCCGATGCTCGAAGGCGGACTTGCCGCTGATGACGGCGTCGGATCCGTTGCGGCTCTCCGTGAAGATCGAGCCGAAGCGCCTTGTCGATGCGAGTCGGTGAGAACGTACGTGCCGCTCACCGTGGCGACGCCGAGGACGATCGCGAAAGCCGAGAGGACGGTGCGCAGCTTGCGGCCGAGCAGTGCTTTGCAGACGCGAAACTGGTCACGCGCTGTCGAGCTCGTTCCATCTCTTCGACGATCTCGTGTGCAGAAAGATCTTTCGACTCGCGGACGATGAGCGCCGTCGGCGAGGAACAGGACGCGATGGGCGATCGCTGCGGCGCGCGCCTCGTGCGTCACCATCACGATCGTCTGCTCGAGCTCCTGCACCGAGCGGTCGAGGACCTCGAGGATCTCGCCGCTCGTCTTCGAGTCGAGGTTGCCGGTGGGCTCGTCGGCGAAGACGATCGTCGGCCTGCTGACGAGCGCGCGGCCGATCGCGACGCGCTGCTGCTGACCGCCGGAGAGCTCAGACGGGCGGTGCTTGCGGCGGTCGGTGAGACCCGATGCTGCTCGATCAGCTCGTCGACCCATTCCGCGATCCGGCTTCACGCCGGCGATGGAAAGCGGCAGGAGGACGTTCTCCTCGGCCGTCAGCATCGGCAGCAGGTTGAAGAACTGGAAGATGAAACCGATGTGCTGGCGCCGCAGCTTCGTCAGGTCCGAGTCGCTCAGCGTCGAGATCGCTGTCCCGGCAATCGTCACCTCACCCGAGGTGGGCTTGTCGAGGCCGGCGAGGATGTGCATCAGCGTCGACTTGCCGGAGCCGGAGGGTCCCATGACGGCGGTGAGCTGGCCCTTGGGGACGTCGAGCGAGACGCCGCGCAAGGCGTCCACTGCGGTGTCACCCTCGCCGTAGCGGCGGGTCAGGTCAGCGCGCGGAGAGGACGAAACCGGGCAGGGGGCGCTCGACCGTCGCCGCGGGCTGTGCTGCCAGTGGACTGTCTCGCTCATCTGTCCTCCATCTCGTTGGAGCCAGTTTTCCACGGTACACGAGAGCACCTACAAGGCGGCTCACCGGTAGCCGTCGGGGTGCGGTTAACCGCACCCTAGTTCCGTCATCTGTCGCCGGCGGAGCAGAACCGCGACGACGAAGCCCGCCGTAGACGGCGATGAGGAGCGCGCCCTCCCAGCGTCGCGCTCGTGCCGTCGCGGATCACGAAGCCGACGAACGCCGCCGCGCCGCCCATGGCGATGAGCTCGATCGGACCGGAAGGCCAGACGCCAGCGGGTTCTTGAACGCGAAGGACACCAGGGTGACTACCGGGATCACGAGGAGCGCGACCTGTGCGCTCGAGGAGATCGCGATCTCCGTCGCGAGCTTCATCTTGCCCCGCCGCGCGATCACGACCGCGCCGCCGTGCTCCGCGGCGTTGCCGACGATCGCCACGATCACGATCGCGATGAAGAACTCCGAGAGGTGCGCGGCCTCTGCGAAGGCTTCGGAGCGAGTGGACGAGGATCTCGCTGATCAGCGCAGTCACCACCGTGGTCACCCCGAGGACGACGAGCGACGGACGCAGGCTCCAGCCTGGTGGCATTCGTGACCTCGTGAGCGGGGCGCCGCCTGAGCTCCGGCGATCGTCACTACGAGATAGACGCCCGAGGAGAACGACGGCCGGCCCGATGCTGAGCAGTGCGAGTGAGTGCCGGTTTGGATCACCGTGCCAGCCCGGCGACGGACGGGATCGGTCAGCAGGAGCACCGCGAAGATCACGAGGGCGAGTTGTCCGAGCAGCGAGCGGAGATCGAGCTCGGCGCTGTCCTCGCCGACGAGCAGCGCGAGCCCGAGGACGAGCAAGATGTTCGAGACGACGCTTCCCGCCATCGAGCCGCGCACGACGCCCGGGAGGTTGTCGTTGACCGCGATCACGGCGATGATCACCTCCGGCGCGTTGCCGAAGCTTGCGTTCAGCAGGCCGCCGATGCGCGGGCCCGTGTGTTCACCCGCATGCTCCGTGGCTTCCCGATCAGCCACGCCAGCGGCACGAGCGAGAGCGGCGGCGAGAACGAACAGGACCGTCTTGTCCGGGTGGAGCGAGGACGTCGACGAGAATCGTGACCGGCGCGAGGCAGCGAGGCCCAGAGGAGTCGTCGCGCCACGCGGGCCAGACTAACCGCCTTAGCTGATCGGCTGGGCTCGATGTCAAGTCTTGCGGCAGGAGGCTTTTGGGCAGGAGAATTCCGTCATGCAACCACCGGCCCAGCGGCTCGCGGCCCAGAGCGTCACGGGAGATACCGCTCCGGCCGCAGGATGAGCTGGAGTGCCGCCGGTGCGAGGTGCACTGCGACAAGGTCGTCTACCCGTCGGCGTGCGTCGAGCGGGCCTGCCCGTTCCTGTACGCCTTCGAGGAGTTCGGCCACACGTACATCGGCTGCATGCAGCGTGTGTACGGCGTCGAGATCGACCTGGAGCTGCTGCGCGACGCCGAGGCGCGGCGGGAAGGGTTCGGCGGGATGCGGGCGACTCGGTCGGCCTCTCCCGATGTGCCGTGTCGAGGTGGAGGAGTGCTACGGCGAGGACCGCTCGGGCGACCTGGGCTGCGTGAACCCGGAGTTCCACGAGCTGCCCGTCGGCAAGCCGACGTTCAAGGTCTTCGCTCGGCTAACGGACTGAGCAGCGCGTAGCCCACGAGCGGGCTGAGCGCCGCGAGCACGAAGGCGAGGCGCCACGAGGCGTTGTGGACGACCGTCGCGAACGCGATCGGCGCGACGATCGCGCCGCCGGACAGGAACGTTTGCTGGAGGCCGATCGCCGCGCCGCTCTGCGCGCGTCCGGCAGCCTCGGCCGCCGCGGTGAACGACAGGCCGTTCCACGACAGCGCCGAGCTGTCCCGGCGATCGACGAGTGCGGGAATCACGATCCAGACAGAGAGGTCGAGTAGCGCCGCCAGTGACTCCGACCGTGAGCGAGAGCCTGAGCGCGATCCGGCGGAGCAGGACGATACGCAGATGCAGCTTGTCGGACAGGCGGCCGACGGCGATCGCGCGCGATCGCCGCCGAGGACTTGCGTGGCCGCGAGCCCGGCTGCCGCGACACTGGTCGAGACACCCCGGTGGTCGTGGAGGAAGAGGACGAAGAACCCCAGCAGGCTGAGCTGCGTCGTGACGTAGAACGTGCTGGCGATGCAGATCCGCCAGACGCGCGGGTCGCGGAGCGGGCGCGCCAGCACCGAGTGATCCCTCCTGGCCGGGCTCTGAGCGCAGGAAGACCGCACCGACGACGCGCGGCCGCGAGGCACGCAACCGCCAAGGCCGTCGAACGCGGCGTGCAGGCTGATGTGACTGTTGAGCGCAGGCAGCGCGAGTGCCGCCACGGCGCCGCCGAGCGGAGCGGCCATCTGGCCGGATGCCGAGGGCGAGGCCGCGCTCGTCTGCGCCGAACCACGCCATGACCGCGCGGCCGCTGGCGGCGTTGACGCCCTGCGCCCACTCCACCGGCCACGGACGAGCGCGGCGACGAGCTCTGATACGACGACGCGTAGGCGGCCCAGAAGAGCGCGGCCGCGGCCCCGGTCTGGCCGATCTGCGATCACTGCACGTTCGCCGATCCGGTCGGCGACGATGCCCCACAGGAGGAGCGTCGCAACCGATCCGAAGCTGACCGCCGCGAGCACGACGCCGACCTCGGTGAGCGTGAGGTCGAGCTCCTTCGGATTGCCGGCGCGATCGCGGGCAAGCCCGAGGAGGATCGCCGAGTTGGCCGCCTGCGCGAACACGCCGGCGGCGAGGATCGTCCAGCGGTACCTACGAAGTGGCGCGGGCGTGGAGCTCACGAAGCTTGCGGATCTCCTCGGCGTTCGGGCCCTTGCCGTCGCTGCCGGGAACCTCGAGCACGGCCGGCAGTCCCTGCAGCTTCGGATGCGCGAGGAAGACTCCAGCCCTTCCCCTGATCAGCCCGTCGCCGATGTTGTCGTGCCGGTCGCGGTTCGAGCCGAGCGGCGCCTTGGCGTCGTTGGCATGGAGTGCACGCAGGCGGTCAAGGCCGATCCGGCCGTCGAGGTCGGTGAGCAGGGCGTCGAAGACGAGCCGGATCGGTGACGTCGACGCCCGACACGAACAGATGGCAGGAATCGAGGCAGACACCGAGCCGTTCGTGGCGTCCGACGCCGTCCACGATCAGCAGCGAGCTCGTCGAGCGAGCGCCCGATCGTTCCGCCGGCGCCGGCCGAGTTCTCGACGAGGAGCCACGTGCGTTCGTTGCAGCGGTCGAGCACCTGCTCCAGATCGCCGGCACCACGCCGTTCGAGGCCAACGTCGAAGCCGGCGCCGAGATGCGAGCCGACGTGGAAGATGACCCTGTCCGCCTCGGATCGCGCAGGCTGCGTCGACGGTCGCCCGCATCGTTTCGATGCTCTTCGAGTAGATCGCGTCGTCCGGGGCGGCAAGGTTGACGAGGTAGAGAGCGTGGACGAGGACGGGACGTCCGCTTCCTCGCGCTGCGCCCTGAAGGCCTTCGAGATCCGCCGCGTCGTGGCTCGGGAAACGCCAGCGTCCGTGGGCTTTGCACGAAGAGCTGGACCGTCTCGGCGCCCATCGCGATCCCGTTGCCGAGCGCCTTCTTGATTCCTCCCGAACAGTGGGCTCCGAACAGCACCTGAGTAACCCAACGGCGTGTCCGTCCGCGTCCGCATGGCTCCGAGCCCGACCGGCTTCCTGCACATCGGGGACGTTCGCACCGCGCTCTTCAACTGGCTCTTCGCGCGGCACGAGGCGGCGAGTTCCGGCTGCGGATCGAGAACACCGGACACGAGCCGCGAGGTCGCAGGAGGCCGTCGGAGCAGATCCAGGAGTCGCTGCGCTGGCTCGGGCTCGACTGGGACGGCGACGTCGACGTTCCAGCTCGACCGCCTGGAGCGACTGCGCCGAGATCGCACGCGCGGCTCGTCGACGAGGGCAAGGCGTACGAGGACGAGGGCGCGATCCGCTTCCGCATGCCCGACGAGGGCGTCGACGGCCTGGGACGACGCCGTCCGCGGCCGCATCGAGTTCCCGAACGAGCAGCTCGAGGACGTCGTCCTCGTGCGCTCCGACGGCCGGCCGACGTACAACTTCGCCTCGCCGCATGGAAGACGTGTGGGACGAGATCACGCACGTCATCCGCGGCGAGGACCACATCTCGAACACGCCGAAGCAGATCAACATCATCCGCGCGATCGGGCGCCGAGCCGCCCGTGTACGCCCACGTCCCGACACGTGCTGCGGCGCCGACGGCAAGAAGCCTGTCGAAGCGGCACGGCGCATCCGTGACTGTCGACGAGTTCCGCGCGCGCCGGCTACTACGCGCCCGGCGCTGATGAACTTCCTCGCGCTGCTCGGTTGGAGCTACGACGACAAGACGACGATCATGTCGCCGCGACGAGCTGATCGAGCGCTTCAGCCTCGACCGCGTCAGCTCCGAGCCCGGCGACGTTCGACTACGAGAAGCTCGACTGGCTGAACGGCGTGCTACCTCCGCGCGCTCTCGCGCCGGACGAGTACGCGGACGAGCTCGTCGCGTACCTGCGCGAGCGAGGGCTACGACTGGGACGAGGAGCGTATCGCGCTGCGCGGCGCCGATCGTGCAGGAGAAGATCGGAGCGCTCGGCGAGCTTCCCGACTTCGCCGGCTTCCTCTTCCACGACGTCGAACCGGACTGCCGCTCCTCGACGGTCGCGCACCGGTGGTCGAAGCAGCTCGTCAGGCGCTCGAGGGCGTCGAGCTCTTCGAGGCGGCGAAGATCGAGGCAGCTCTTGCGGCGTCTCGCGGAGGAGCTCGAGCTCTCGCCGCGCAAGGCGTTCGAGCCGATCCGCATCGCGCGTCACCGGGTCGAAGATCTCGCCGGGGCTCTTCGAGAGCATCGGAGTTGCTCGGCAAGGACGACGCTCTAAGCGCTCACCGCTGCTGCCGCCGCCGTAGAGGCCCAGGCGAAGCGAGCGGGTCGATGGCGCGCTGGAATCGACGCCACGCACGCGCGCCGGAACTGCGGCGACGGGCGCGGCACGCTGCCGCGCAGGCGGGCGAGAGACCGCCCGAGATCGCCGTCGTGAGTGGGTTCTGTTTCTCATTTTCAATAAGTAAAACGACCGGTCCGTCCCATCGGGGATAGCGCGTACACTTCCGGCCGCGGTGGACTCGCCCAGCCACACCGTTCTTCGTCGTCGACGACGACTCGCCATCCGTCTTCCCGTGCCGCGTCAACCTGAGCTGGACGGTTGAGCGTGGTCGAGGCGGCAACGATCCGACAGGCCCGTGAGGCGATCGACGAGGGCGACGTCGGCATCGTGCTGCTCGACGTACACGTGGGCTCCGGCAACGGGGTCGAGCTTCTTGGCGTCGAGCTGCGGAGCAGTCACCCGGGCTTGCCCGTCGTGCTGCTCACCGGCTCGGTCGGCTCGCCGAGCCTGGAGGGCGCCGACGCGGACGCGCGGTGATCTCGAAGCCGTTCACGCTCGACCAGCTGACCGGACGGTCGGCCGGCTGGTGGGCGCGTCTCCCGCGACGCTGGATAGAGTCTTCGAGATGTCGACGACCGCCGTACGCAGCCCTGCGGAGTTCGAGGAGCAGCTCCAGCGCTACCTCTACGAGCGGTCGGAGGAGGGCCGAGCCGTCCGCGTCGGCGAGAAGGGAGGTCTCCGGAGCAGGCCGCGATCGTCGCGCGCTACGCCGACCTCTTCAGCCGCGAGCAGCTTGCAGGCGCTCCGTGACGAGGAGGTACGCGCCGAGGGAGACCAGCGCGAGTGGCTCTACCGGCTGCGCAAGACCTGTGAGGGCGGGCTTCTATCGCGCGCCGAGCTGGCGGAGAAGAGATGACGAGCTCGAGAACGACGATCCTCGCAGCGCGTCTGACCTTCAAGAGCGAGGAGCTGCCTCTTCGCTCGGCGCTCGCGCAGTGCTCGCGGTGCATCTCCGACTACGGGAGCGCGACGAGCTCGGTGAGCCTGCTACGGGCAGAAGTCGGCCGAGTTCAACGAGCAGCGACTCGAGTTGCTCGCGCCTACGAGGAGCTCGAGGCGGACCTGACCGAGGAGCCCGACGCCGGTGGCGCGTAACGAGGAAGGAAAAGCAGATCTCGCTGCGCGTGAGCTCGAGTCTGTGCTGCCGCCGGCGAGCGACGCAGATCGAAGGCGCAGTTCATCGCGATGCGCGAGCGCTGGTTCGAGCGGTTGCTCGGCCTGACCGCGAGGATCAACCGTCAGTCGGCGCACATGGGCTACGTGCGCCGCCTTTCGCCGCTCGACGCGACGTACACGAAGGAGCGGGCGACCGACGTCTGCCTCGGCGACGCTGTCGGCGCTCGGCTTCGACCTCGCCGCGCGACCAGAACATCCGGCTCGACCTCGACGACCGGCCGCAGAAGTCTCCGCGCGCCTGCGTGATCGCGTCCGACCCGCCGAGCGTCGTCCACCTGATCACTCGCGCGCAGGGCGGACTGCACGACTACCAGGCGTTCCTCCACGAGGCCGGCCACGCGCTGCACTACGCGGGCGTCGACCCGAATCTGCCCGTACACGTTCCGCCGACTGTCTCGCGACCATGCGCTGACCGAGATCTACTCGTACATCTGCGAGGCGATCACCCGCGAGCCCGGCTGGCACGCCGAGCACTTCGATCTCTCGCGACGAGGAGGCCGAGCACCAACGCGGAGGCGACCGTCTTCTTCTCGAGGCGCTCCTGTTCCGGCGCTACACGGCGAAGCTCCAGTTCGAGCTCGACTTCTGGTCGAACTTCGACGCAGGCCGGCCTGACGAGCGACGACTATGCCGCAGCGGCTCACGCGCTGCGACGGGTGTTCGCTACCCGAGCCGATGCGGCACCTCGCCGACATGGACGCTGGCTTCTACTCCGCCGACTACCTGCGCGCCTGGATCCGGCACGCGCAGCTTCGCGCGTACCTGGTCGACGAGGTCGGGGAGGACTGGTGGCGCGACCGAAGACCGGCGAGCTGCTCCGCGCGCCTCTTCGCCGAGGGCACGCGACCTTCGAGCGAGGAGATCGCGATCGCGGCTCGGCTTCGAACCGTACGACACGGCCCCGCTCGTCGCCGAGCTGACCCAGTAAGTACGTGCGTTCCGTCGCGTACGACCACTTCTACGGCTACGACGAGCTGCACCGACACGCTGCGCGCGTGGTCGGAGGAAGCGCCGCGAGCCTCTGCAGCGCTCGAGTCCATCGGCACAGTCGTTCGAAGGGCGGGACATCTGGCTCGTCACGGTGACGAACACCGAGACCGGCGCGCATCAGGACAAGCCGGCGTTCCTGATCGAGGCGAACATCCACTCCGATGGAGTGGACCGGTTGCACGGCCGCGCTCCATCTCATCCACCAGCTGCTCGATCGGACACGGATGCAGAACTGACCTCGTCACGCGTGCGCTCGACACGCGGATCGTTCTACGTCATCCCGCGGCTGAATCCGGACGGCGCCGAGCGAGGGCTCGAGGAACGGCGGTTCATCCGCTCGAGCGTGCGTCCGTATCCGCGCGAGGACTCGGAGGACGGCCTACGCGTACGAGGATCATCGACGGTGACGGTGCGACGTGCTCGACATGCGCGGATCGAGGACCTCGAACGGCGCTGGCGCCCGCATCCGGACGAAGCAGCAAGCTGCTGGTCCGCCGCGAGCCGGTCGACTCTCCGGACGACGGGCCGTTCTACCGGCTGTTGACCGAGGGACGGATCGAGAACTACGACGGCGTCACGATCAAGGTCCCGCCGCCGCTCGAAGGGCTCGATCTGAACCGCAACTTCCCGGCCGAGTGGGTGCCTGAGCACGAGCAGCGCGGCGCCGGCCCGTACCTCGACGTCCGAGCCGGAGGTGCGCGCGCATGGTGCAGGCGGTCACCGAGCGCCCGAACATCACCGGGCACATACGCGTACCACACGTTCAGCGGCGTTCACCTGCGGCCGTACGCCGGCCGGCCTGACGACGAGCTTTCCGACCGCAGACCTGCGCGCGTACAAGCTGATCGGCGAGCGCGGCACGGAGCTGACGGGCTATCCGGCCGATCTCCGTCTTCCACGACTTCAAGTACGAGCCGAAGCAGACGATCAAGGGCGGCGCGCACGACTGGATGTACGACCACCTCGGCGTCTTCTCCTGGACGACGGAGTTCTGGAGCCCGCAGCGCCAGGCCGGGCTGTCCGACTACCACTTCACCGACTGGATCAGTGAGCACCCGATCGAGGACGATCTGAAGCTGATCGAGTGGGCGAAGAAGAACTACCCGGACGCGTACGTCGACTGGTACGAGTTCGACCACCCGAGCTCGGCAAGGTCGAGCTCGGCAGGGTGGGACATCATCAACTACTGGTTCAACGTCCCGTTCGACCGGCTCGAGGACGAGGTCGCGCCGCACTCCGACTGGGCGCTCTTCCATCTGCTCGATCTTCGCCGCTGCTCGAGGTCGCGTTCGCTCGACGTCGGAGAAGCTCGGCGAGAGCTCGTTCCTGGTGCGGCCTCGTCTTGCAGAACTCCGGCTGGCTGCCCGACGAACGTGACGGATCGAGAGCTGTGGAACGGAAGTGCCGTGCGCGGCCTCGAGGTCGAGCTCGAGCTGCCCGAGCGGCGCACGGCTCGTCGGCGGTGAGACGAAGACGTCGAGGTCGGCCAGCTGATGGCGGCCGCGCCGACAAGCGTTCGACGCACCTGGTGGGCGAACGACGAATCGATCGGGCGACCTCGCCAAGCTCGAGTGGGTCGTCGAAGCGCCGGCGGGAACGGAGATCGGTCGAGGCGCGGCATCCGCGAGCCGGCACCGTCCGCCGCCGTCGGCCGAGCTCCAGCACCGCGAATCGACGCCTGGGGATCTCGAGCTGCGGGCACCCGTGAAGACGAGCACACACGTCGTCAGCAGACATCACCTGCACCTCATGAAACTGCCGGGGCAATCCTGGTCCTTGAGCTCGCCCGACGGCATCCGCCCGCGTGGACAATGACGCTGCCGAAAGGCCCTCGGCCTGCGGCTTCGATCGATGGCAGCCGCAGGCTGACGCCGCGCGCCTGCGCGCGGTGCGCTCGTACTGGCGGAGAGATCAGTCGCCGTCGTGCCGACCCGGCTGTGCGTTGACGCGCACCAGCGGCGCTCATCCGCGTCCGCGCGGTCTCCCCTGAACCGGCGGCGAGGTGATCGAGCCCGCCCGCCGATGAGCCGGGGCTGGGACCTCGCAGAGGTGGTGGAAAAGCCCGGCGGGGCTTGGAGGCTGCGGGGCAAGGACTGAACCTGACTATCTCAGATCCAGAGATCGGCTTCAGGGTGGGGCGGGATGCCAGCACCGTTGCGTGCTTCGTGCTCTGGCGATAGGGCCAATGGGTAACCATATTAGGGCAGCATTTACGGACACGGAAGCTGACACGGTGCGGCCTGCTGTCCGTGACGACGTGTTCGTACAGCAGATGCCCCCATTTCAGGGGAGGAGGCAGACATGAGTGAACGATTCTACCGAAACAACCTCGAGGCCAGTGGTGGTCGTCAACCCACCGACACCGTGGCCGCAGAAGCCGCTTAGGCCGAACGGAAACGGGCGTTCAGCCAGGCGGCCCAGAAGAGATAGCGAAGGAGTGAATGACCGTGGAGATCAAGGTCGAGTGGAACGAGAGAAAGCTTTGAGACGTCAAGAAGCAGATCACCGATCAGCTCCGGAAGCGTGTGGATGCCCTGACCATCACGAGCGTGTCCGACGGTACGACCCAAGGGCACGGGCACGAAGATGGAGTGGGAGATCACGGGCTGCTGTGAAAGGTCATCGAGCAGGCGCAACGGGCACTAAATTAGGGATGCCGTTGACTCCAGAACAGCTTGCGACTGTCATCCGACTCCAGGGCGCTGCGCAGGAGATTCAGGCGTTTCCGTCGTGCGGTCACCAAGGGAGCACACGAGACTGGCTCACATCGGCGAACATTCCTCGAATGTTGCTCTCACAGGCTAGGATCGGCCACGACGACCCTCCTAAGCGCCGAGTTTGATGATCTCTTCGGCGTGGACGCCGAGATTTTCTGGCGCGACGTTGAACCTGGCCTCTGTCTATTCGGCTGGCTGGGAGGCGTCATCGCCGTCGAAATCGTCCAAACTCATCGACGCCCAGGCACGTGAGTACGCAGCCGCTCGCATCCGCGAAGCAACGACAAGTCGGATTCCGGCCACTAGCCGCACACGGCATCCGGCGCTACCTTGCGGCTGGCAACGGGGGCCGCGCGCGGTGCCGATGTTTCGTCCCCCCTCGCGCCGGCTTAGGAGGGTTTGCTAAATACTGCTTAGCGGGCACAGAGGCGCATGATCACCGCATGAAGTAATAAACTCCGTGCGTTGGTTACGGTTCCGTCGTTGGCGGCGGGTGGTAGTGCGCCAGCGATCTCGCGAGAAATTCCCGACGCCCGCCGAAAGGCGGAGGTCGACGCAGACAGCACGCCTCAGCTAGGCGGCTAGTGCGGCGTCGGGATCGTCTCTTAGGCTGCGGACTCGCCGAAAGTAAGTTGACCGGAGCATCGCACTAGCGCTTGTGATCCCTTCTGTACGCGGGAGATCAGGTCGACAAGCGTCCGCCCGTGTTGGCTTGGTTCTTCTGCTCGCTTATGCGCCGTTTCGCCGCAATGCTGTTGGACCGGGCTGCGCGCGGGTGACGATTCTGCGAAGGTCGCGAGCGCTTTCAGTCTGCGGCACTATTGCTGGTGGTCTCACTCCGAACCTGCCCCAGCCCTTCCCGATCGGAGCGGGCCCGCCGCGGGTGCAGGACAAGAGCTGCAAGGGTCGGCACGTCACGATTAAAGGGGCCAAGTTCTACTCTTTTCACAACGCGACCGCAGAGCTCCCAGAGGCTCGCGCTGTGGTTGTGCGTCGTCATAGCTCTAAACAGCTCACGCTGCCAGTGGATCGCCGCGCCGTGAAGGGCCTCCGAAGTCGTCGCGGTATTCCCAGGGGCGTCCCCGGATGCGCCTAGACAAACTCACCACCAACCGTTTCTACTTCACTATGGCCCGGAGCAGTTTCAGGGTTACTCCCAGTTCGCTGACACCCGCTCGTCGCGTTCAGCGACCCCAAAGTCAGCCGATAGGCGCCGCCAGACAAGAGGGGTAATCGCCCGCCCGAGCTCCCGGAAGGCCTGTATGAGCGAATAGCAAGGCTCTTACGCGGCGCCTTAGCGAAGGCTTCCGAGTCGCATGGAGCTTCACGGGGTCGAGCCAGCGTCCACGGTCATTCAGCTTTCAGCCCTTCGCCGTCATCTCGTCAGCATCGGTACACCGCCTACCGTCCTCTCGGGGGTGTGGGTCAAGGCGAAGTCCTTTGTTCGAGTGAGCACACATGGACGCCTACGCGGTGGGCGTCGAACAGCAGAACGCTGGTGAAGTCTTGGCCGCATCCCTGTGTGAGCAGCCGTTGGCCGGCGTTCCCCAATCCAGTGGTCGGGGGCATGGGTGATTCTCCCCGCGAAGTAGAACGGTTAGGCGGGGCCCCCAAGGTGGCAGCCGAAGAGCAGCACGATGAGCTGACTACGAGGAACGGACCAGATTGTGCTGGGGCACTTCGAGAGCAGATTAGACTGCCGCCCCCAGCGCACGTGTTGGACAACTCATGGTGAGCTGGGAAGGTGCGTGCGTTGTCGAGGCAGTGCAGGATAACGAGATCGAGTTCGTTGAGCTGCGTGACACAGGCCCCGACGACGAAGACGACTTCGATCAGTCCTGGGGTCCTTGCCGGAGGCCTCTACGCCAACGAGAAAGAAGAGAACGCAGATCAAGGTGCCATCAGCCAAACAGAGATCGATCCTGGCGGAAATTCCTGGTAGCGGTGCTGGAGCTGAATCAGTTGACGCCGCGCAAATCACCAGACGCATTGATTCTCTGCCGAACACCCGCGCCTTGAAGACGGCGCCAATATTCTACGTTCGCGCCTCACGACGGATACAGGGCGATACGAACGCTTACGGAAGGTGGGGTGCGGTGAACCCTGCCAGCCCTTCTAATGAAACACGGCAATGAAACCTGACGCGAGTGCTCAACGTCGTCCACGATGCTCACGACGGCGCGGGAGTTACTTTGAGCCCGTCAGGCCTAAACCACGGCTAACGGCTTATAGTCAGGAAAAGGGCTGGCAATCGCGGGGCTTGAGCGCCGGCGCCGAGATGTTCGTCCCCCCGAGCCGGCCCTTGAAGGCACGGCACTGGTGCGGAACTGGTGCGCGAAAGCGCTCTGTCGGCCTCAGCCGTCACGTCGGCAACTTGTTTGCGGCGTCGTCGGCAGCGATGCGAGCTCTCTGCCGACAGTGAGCTCCTCCGCGACGATCTGGACCGCCGCCGCGATCGGCACGCCGATAATCGCACCGATCAACCGAAGAGCGCCCCGAACGCCAGGACGCTGGGGACGGTGAAGCCGGAGACCTGGGCGGCCTTACCGACCCGCTTCGGCGTCTTCTGGTCGCGACAACTCCGCCTCCCGCGGCTTCCTGGTTAGGAAGAGGTCGAGCGTCTCGTCGGGATCCGCGAGCTTGTGAGGGGCGTAGACCTGGATCAGTGGGATCTTCCCACCCCGGCGGCAGCGCCAGATGGTTGAGCCAGCTTTGATGACCTCGTCGGACCGGGTAGGGTTGACCGAAACTCCGACTTCACAGGGGGAGATGGAGATGATCGTAGCTCGCCACAGACGCGGGCGCTCGTCGTTGCTGCGTACTCGGTGTCGCTCTCGTCCTTGCGACAACCGGGAAACACGGCAACGTCGGCTGCTCAGCGCTACATCGTTGTCTTACAAATCCGGCCACTCGGGCATCGGCTACAAGGCCGTCAGGCAGGCTGGTGGACACGGTTGTGAAGGCCAAACCGGCTCGGCATCGCAACAGTCCTGTCCGCCAGTTCCGCTTCGAGCCAAGGCTGCGGGCATCCGGTGCGGTCGCGGGGGTGGCGCATGGCGACGCGGGTTTCTTCCAGCGCGGCTCGAGACGGTTGGCCTGTGGTTCCGCCTGCGAACACGCACACGCAGGCCGCCGAGGCGGCCGCATGCGCATCGCTCTACAGCGCTTCGGCCTCAATCGGGCCTGATCCGCTTGGCTCGTGCCAGTGGGACATGCGGGCGATCAAGCGCGACGACATCGGGCTCTTACGGTGTCAACCAGGGGCGCTGGGCGCAGGGTCGGCGATATCGACACCGGCATCGACCTCACTCCACGGTGACCTGACGCCGAACGTCGATCTCGCCACGTCGTGCGTCGTTCATCTACGCGACGACGCCGACGTCGATTCCGGCAGAGCAGGTCACGCGCGGTGACTGCTCGAACAAGGCCGCCGCTCAGGACTACGCCGGCCACGGAACGCACACGGCGGGGACGATCGCCGCGCCGATCAACGGCATCGGTATCTGCGGGCGTCGCTCCGATGGCGACGATCGTCGCGCTCAAGGCGGGCACGGCCGAGGGCTACTTCTTCACCGACTCGGTCGTGGACGCGGTTGACGCTACGCGGGCGACAAGCAGCTCGACGTCGTGAACATGAGCTTCTTCGCCGACCCGTGGTTGTTCAACTGCCGAAACGACAAGGACCAGAAGGCGATCATCCAGGCGATCTGCGAGCTGCGCGCTACGCGCAGCAGAACGGGTGTCGTGCTCGTCGCGGCGGCCGGGCAACGAGGGATCGACCTGAACCACCCGACCACGGACGAGATCAGCCCGGACTTCCCGCCCGGATGCGGCGGTCACACGGCCGGTGAACAACAGCTGCGTCGTGCTGCCGCACAGAGCTACCGGGTGGTGGTCGTGTCTCGGCCACGGGCGCAGCAGAACCTGCTGCCGTGGTACTCGACGTACGGCAACATCGCGTGACGTGACCGCGCCGGGCGGCTCGCGCTTCCAGACGCCGACGTTCGACCCGTCGCGCGGCCGGGTGCTCGCGCCGTACTCGTCAACGGCCGGCGACCTCGCCGCCGAGGCGGCGCTCGACCGGCTCGTCGTGGATCCGGACCGGCAACTTCTACGCCTGGCTGAACGGCACGTCGATGGCCGCGCCGCATGCGGCCGGGGTGGCGGCGCTCATCCGTGCCGCCCACCCGGGATGTCGCGAGGTGCGGTCGTCGCTGCGCTCCGCCAGACGGCGATGAAGCTCCCTTGCCCGGTGGCTACTAGACCCTGGCGTGGCGTTCTTCGGTGCCCCGGTGCAGGTCTGCAGCGGTGGCGTCGGGAGCAACAGCTTCTTCGGCGCCGGGCTTGTCGACGCATTCGCGGCGTCGCGCTAGCAGTCCACGAATCCTGCGGAGGCCGGTCACTGGACCGGCACTCCGCAGCCTGGCAGGCGCGGCGGCTAGGCTCGAGCGAAGCCGTCGCCCCAGCGGCCATCCCAAGATGGCCAGCCAGGGCACAGCACACACGCTTCCAACGCGCGCATCCATCGCCGGCACGTTCAGGCCGCTGAGATGGCCGCGCGGGAGATGGGCGGCCTCGTCCCTCGCCGACGCGCTGCTGCTGTGCGAACTACTGGCGAACGCCGATCCGTCGCGCTACGAGCGGGCTGCGCTGCGATGGCTTCAGCGATTCATCGACGAGCGATCGCCACCGCTCACAGAGGTGACGCTTGCTGAATCAGCTCCCGCCGAGTCTTCGGCACGGCCGCCAGAAACAGCGGTGTCGAGACCCTTGAAACGGTTGCTCCGGCATCGACTAGCTCTAAAACGACTGCCCACCACGCAGCTCTTCCAAAAGAAGCAGTCGAGACGAGCGGCACCGGCAACCGCCCTCGTCATCATGTCCAACTACGGATCAGCTGAGTACAGCGCAGAGGTCGGTGGCTGTGCCGCCCTGCTGCGTGAGCGTAAACGTGCCGTCCGGCGTGACCAGGCGAGAGTCGAGAGTGGCCGGCCGAGTACAAGAGCGAGTCAGCGAAATGGAGCAACAGCCAGGGCCCGCGTGCGTCGATCGTCTGCGTCCCGTCGCTCCCGGTCGTGAACAGGCCCGGGCCGGGGATGCTGAGATCGACCGACTTGCTGGGGTTGCTCACGTTCGTCAGCGGCGTACTTCAGCGTCCCTTGGACGAGCGTCTGTCCATTGCTGAAGGTGATGCTGTACTCCGTTGTTCACGAGCACGCTGGACGTCGACGTCGAACGAGCAGCTTCCCGCTGATTGTGAAATCGGAGGCACCGGTATGAACGTTCTCGCTGGTTTGTCCGCCGCCGCCCCGGATACGAGCGCGAGCGCCGCGACAGTCGCACAAAGAACGAGAATCGCAAGCTTCCGCATTGCCTGCGCCCTCCCCGGTTACGCCTATCGACCGCAGACACCGGTAGGTCACGCGACCAAACCAGGCGACAGGCGAAATCCTTCTTCGAGTGGTTTGCGCTTCGATTATCCCACCCGCAAGCGGGTGTCAAACACATCTCCGCCGTGGCCTGTAGACACACTCAAACGTTTGCTCCACCGCGGATAGCCCAATACGGTTCTCGCCATGGCGCCTGTAGCGCGGTCGAGGCTGGCGACCCCAGGCGATCCGACGTGTACCTCCGTGAGGACGCGCGCCGCGCCTTTGAGGATTGTCTGCGGGACGAGCCTCCAGTGGCGTGGCCAGTCTCGAAGAATGAAAGAGATTGAAGGGAACGCTTAGAACTCGTTTCAGAACGACTTCGCGAAGCCTCCAGAACCTCGTTCGGATTGAAGTGGGAGGGGCTTGGTCGTCTCGGTTCGGTGTTTAAGTGGTCTCGATGGGGAAGAGGGCTTGACGCTGGACGGGGATCCCGCTGAGACTCGAAGGTGCATCGCCGGGATGCGGGGCTCGTAGGGAGTCGAATCGAAAGGGGAGAAAGATGCGTGGAGGTTTCAAGATGCTGTGTGGCGACGCTTGTGGTCGCTGGGGTGGCGGCTGGCGTTGCGGCAGCCGGGGTGACGCAGAACGACGTTAATCGAGACGGTGCCGTTCGACGTGGGGGTCATTCCCTGCGCCAACGGCGGCGCGGGCGGAGATGTCTCCGGCACCATCGACCTGCACACCGCTGATGACGACGACCGTCAACAGCAACAACGTCTCGGGCAGAGTACCACTTCCAGCCCCAGGGCAGCGAGCCTGGTGGGGAGCGTCACAGGCGACGTGTACCAGGCGACGGGCGTCACGCAGGACCACTTCAAGGGCAGTCTCCAGAACGGCCAGTACAGGGAAACGTTCGTGAACAACTTCCATCATCATCGGGCCGGGGCTGGGCAACAGCTTCCTCGTCCCACGAGGTGTTCCACATCACCGTCAGTGCGAACGGAGACACGACCGTCACGTTCGACAAGTTCAGCGTCGACTGCAAGTAGTCGATCCCGCCTGGGCTTGCTGAGAACGGAGCCGCCTTCGGGCGGCTCTCACGGTTTACAGGCCCAGACGCAACGTGACGACAACCGCCGCCGCGCCCACGACGAGGCTTCCAACGAGCTAGTTGGGCGAAGTGTGTGTGCGTGGTCGAGACCTCAAGCCCGCCCTCGTAGCGGAAACAGCCTGCAGAGCGGCTAAGCTGTTGCACAGCGGCGCTACCCTCCTGAAGGAGGCAGCCGAATGTGCCCGGACCACGGCTGGCTAAGCTTGCCCCAGGGTGTCTCCCTCGGTCGCAGCCCCTAACTCTCCCCGGGGAACGGCTCGGGCTGCGGCGTAAGCCTCAGACGCCGCCCCTGGGCAATCCTTCTACAGCGTGCAAGACTCGCGGTTGAGTCGCACCTTACTTGATGGAGCCCGAGCCGCTTCGCCCAGGAGGGACTGGATCGGCGGCGCTCTCGCGAGGAGAGAGCGCGGGCCGCTCGGGCTCCGCCTCATCCGGATTGAGGCGCCGTAGACAGGCTTGTGTCGAGGTTGCTCGCCCCTGCCCCTCAGCGGCCAAACGGGAGGTTCGGTATGACGATCTCGCGCGCGATGGATCCTTCGGCTTTCGCAACGCTCGCGCTTGCTCATCGCCGCGCCGGCATTCGCGGCCAAGCCCGGACCGCCAGCCCTTCAACCTGGACGCCGTGATCCCGGCCGGAGTGGCGTGCCTGACTGGATCTGTGGATCTGCGTCGACGCCCAGAAGTGCGAGACGGTCACGACGTTCTTCGGATAATGAGGGAAAACGGCGGCGGCAGCTCGTGGTGGGGCAGCTGGTCATCGGCTCAACGAACGAGAACAATGGCGCGCCGCTCGCCACGCAGCTAGGTGGCGCGCGTCTCCATGGTCAGATTTCAATGCTGACGGCACGCTGACCTTCGTCGGCACAGGAAACTCCTTTTTGTCCCTCTTCCCGACCGACGTCCCGGCTGGGCTGACCTCGACGCTTTTTACCGGGTCGTTCCCAGCGCCCGACGTCGACCCCGCAACGGGTGCTCCTACCGCTGCGAGATGAGGCTCGAAACAAATAGACGTTCAGTGCCGCACCGAGCGGTTAGCTCGGATAATGCCCTGGGAAACCGCTCGCTGGCCTCCGCGACCGCGCGGTGCACCTTTGGGGCGTGTCGAGTGGGAAGGGAACTAGCCGTGCCATCCAGAGTCGCTGGGGCGGGCCGTCCTGAAAGCAAACTGACACGGCGGCTGATGCCATGGGTCTCGGGGCCTCTTTGTTGCTTGCGTTTTGAGGCTGTGTAGGGGCAAGGACGAACCTTGACTACCTGATTCAGAGTCAGGCGTCCTACCATTAGACGACCTGGTCGGGGCATTGTGGCGGGTAGAGGCCAGCGCCGGCCACTTTCCAGGCCCGCGCTCGTCGTCGCTACACTGGCCCCTTCCGCTCGGCCCATTCGCTCCAGCGGCGCTCAGGACACCACGCCCCCTCAATGGCGGCGAGCCGTAACTGAACGAAGCGTGGATA
>ERZ1370068.3969-contig-3065_pt1 | contig 26268 bp, 36 predicted proteins | sample MGYA00561227_ERZ1370068 | MGnify/ENA primary metagenome ERZ1370068 (study PRJEB38410, sample SAMEA6850437) | metagenome | study: Metagenomic assessment of the ecological functions of the soil: analysis of the soil microbiota associated with the...
TGCTGCGCAGCCCCCATCCACGCACGCGCGATCAAAGCCATCGATCTCTCGAGAGGCGCGCGCTGCCCGGCGTCAAGGCAATCGTCACGCACGAGAACTGCCACTACGTCTGGGGCGCCGGCTCGATCGCTGGCGGCGTCCAGTACAACGACGACATCAAGAAGATCACGACGCAGCGGCGTTACGCGTTCAACAACCCGGTGCGCTACGTCGGCGAGCCGATTGCCGCCGTCGCGGCCGTGGACCGCCACGTCGCCGAAGAAGCGCGTGCGGCTGATCACCGTCGACTACGAGGCACTGCCGTTCGTCCTCGACCAGGAAGCGGCGCTCAAGGACGACGCGGTCAAGATCTGGCCCGAGGGGAACATCTCGCCCGATGCGCGCAACCAGTTCCAGCCTGCGGTGCAGAAGCCGCGGCAACGTCGAGGATGGCTTCAGAACGCGGACCGGGTGTTCGAGGCGCGCTACAGCACGGTGATGTGCCACAACGCCCAGATGGAGCCGCGCTCGTGCGTGGCGCACTGGGAAGGCGACAAGCTCACCGTCTACACGCCGACGGGCGGCATCGCCAACTGCCATCACGACATCGCGCGTGATCTCGGCATGCCCGACGAGAAGGTCCGCGTCATCTGCCACTACATGGGCGGCAACTTCGGCAACAAGAACCAGAACCAGGATGCCGACCTGATCACCGCCAGTGCTCGCCCGTGAAGCCGGTGCACCGGTCAAGCTCGAGTTCTCGCGCAAGGACGACTTCATCGGCATGCATGGCCGCTGGCCGACGATCCAGTACTACAAGGTGGGCGTGAAGAACGACGGCCGCCTCACGGCCATCCAGCTGCGGACCATCAGCAACATGGGGCCGCATCGGAAGAACAGTGGTGCCGTCAGCGGCATCGAGCTCTACGACTGCGACCACACCGAGAGCACGCTGTTCCCGATTTACACGAACCGGACGACCTCCGCGAACTTCCGGGGGCCCAGCGATCCTGCAGGGCTACTACCCGATCCAGTCCCACATGGACGACATCGCGTACGCGATGAAGATGGACCCGGTCGACTTCGTCCTCAAGAACATGGTGAAACCCGGGCCGCGCACGGTCTTCACCAACTACACGCTGGACCAGTGCGTCCGCCGCGGAGCGGAGCTGTTCGAGTGGAAGAAGCGCTGGAAGCCGGAGCCCGGGTCCGGTCCCGGGCCGATCAAGCGCGGCGCGGGCGTCGCCTTCATGGCGTTCCGTGCGACCGTCGGCTCGAGCAGCGCCGTCATCACGGTGGACGCGAAGCAGCAGTACACGCTGTATGTCGGCGTCACCGACGTCGGCCCCGGCGCCAAGACGACGATGAACATCATCGCCGGCAGACGAACTGGGCGTGCCGCTCTCGCAGGTCAAGGTCGTCTGGGGCGACACCGACACCTGCCCGTACTCGGTGGGCGAGTCGGGCAGCCGCACGACGATCCATGACGGGCGAAGCGGTGGTCGCCGCCGCGCGCGATCTGAAGAAGCAGATCGGCGACAAGGGGATGCCGAGCGGCAGCGCCCTCCTCACGGCGAGCGCCACGCCGAGGCCGCGCGTCGACGACGGAAGATCCGCAACTGCTTCGGCGCGAACTTCGCCGAGGTGGAGGTCGACACTGAACTCGGCACGGTGAAGGTCCTGAAGTTCGTAGCCGTTCACGAATCGGGGCGAATCATGAACCCGCTGACGGCGGCCAGTCAGGTCAAGGGCGGCGTCGCGATGGGCGTCGGCATGGCGCTGCACGAAGACATGATCTACGACCAGCGCACCGGGCGCCCGGTCGTCACCGGCTACTACTTCGACCGTGTGGTGACGCACCTCGACGCGCCCGACGTGGAGGTTGAGTTCATCGAAGCCGACGACGGCTACGGTCCGTACGGCGCGAAGGGCATTGGGGAGGCCGGGATGATCACGACCCCGGCGGCGATCTCCAACGCCGTCTTCAACGCGATCGGGCGGCGCATCAAGGATCTGCCCATCACCCGCGACAAGATTCTGGGAGCGCTCGCATGAAGACGTTTTCCAACTCGAACGCCCGGTCTCCGCAGGACGCGTCAAGCCGCTCCGCCCAGGCGCGGAAAGCGGGCCGGACCGCCGTCTTTGCAGGCGGCGGCAGCGATGTACTGCAGCTCGTGAAGGAGCGCATCGTCCAGCCCGACGTCATCGTGAATCTGAAGACGATGGCGAACCTCGAACCAGGTCACGAAGTCGGCAGCGGGCGTCGGCATCGGGGGCCAGACGACGCTCGACACGATCAGTCGGCACGACAGCCTCCGGAAGGATTACACCGCGCTCGCCGAGGCGGCCGGCAGCGTGGCGACGCCGCAGATTCGCAACGTCGGCACGATCGCCGGCAACGTGTGTCAGCGTCCGTGGTGCTGGTACTACCGGAACGGCTTCGAGTGCTACAAGAACGGCGGGAATCAGTGCTTCTCGTTCGCCGGCGAGAACCAGTTCCACGCGATCTTCGGCGGCGGTCCCAGCTATATCGTCCATCCGTCCGACACGGCGCCCGCGCTGGTCGCGCTTGGCGCCACCTTCACGGTGGTGGGGCCTGGTGGGCGAGCGCAGGGTGCCTGCGTCAGACTTCTTCGTCCTGCCACGGCTCAACTCGGCGCACGAGAACGTCCTCGCCGAGGACGAGCTGCTCGCGTCGATTGAACTGCCGGCCGCCAAGGCCGGCACCCGCAGCCGCTACCACAAGGTAATGGACCGCGAGACCTGGACCCACGCTGTTGTCAGCGCCGCCGTCGTCCTCGAGATGGACCGGGACGCTCTGCCGATCTGCCCGCATCGTGCTCGGCGGCGTCGCGCCGATTCCTGGCGGCTGCCGAGGTGGAGCGGATGCTAACGGGCCAGCGCATCACCGAGGAACTCGCCGCGAAGGCGAGTGAAGCGTCGGTGACAGGGGCGCGCGCCCTTTCGAAAACGCTTACAAGATTCCGCTCACCCGAGGCGTGGTGCGCCGGGCGATTCTCGAGGCTCGCGGGTGACGGGCGACGGCCGTCTCAGCCGCCGCGATTTTCTGCGGTTGCGGACGACCGAACGCGGAGGCTTCTGAAGTCTCCTGCCGCGCCCTGTTCATGCGGTGTGCCGACGCCAAGATCGTGCACGAGGATGTGGTCGAGTGGGAACCGTGGATGGGAGAGCCGCCTCCAGTCATTCACCGGCGCTCTGCTGACGATCTACTGGATGCCTTCGAGCAGGATCTGCGCGATGTGCGGGTGCTGCGGCTGCTCGATGCCGAGTGGCTGGACAGCATCGAAAGGGCGCCCTCGCATCGAGGCGGCGATCAGCGCGTTCCGCGCCCGCGGCGGCGTCGTCGAGACCGAAGAGCGGAACGTGGGGTCGGCTTCTCCGCGTCGATGGGTCTAGCAAAGTCTAGCTCCGCTCGGACACAAGATCTTTGCTATGGGTTTCTCGCCGACTGGACAGCGAACACGCGCTGGCATTCGGCATTGCGAACCGTAGCCCCAAATGTTCCAGTTCTCGGCCGACCTCACGATCACGCCGCCCGCTCATAGAAGTTGAGCAGCCCGCCAAGTCCGTAATGTCCCACAGCTGGGGCCGACCCGTGGGCAGCGCGTTACGACGCTCCGAAGTAGCGCAGCCGACTTGACCGTTCGTTCACAAAGGGGCGCATAATTCCACGCTGAATCTTTTACGCTGTCGACGTACAAGTTCATGGTCTTGCGTTTACACACCTTTCACGTCGAGGTATAGACCATGCCTGCATTCAACAAGTCTTTCGTGACGGCCGCGGTGCTGGTGTGTCTCGCGCTGACGGCCTCGGTGTTTGCCCAGCAGGGTGGGGTCAGCGCCATCGCGGGGACCGTGAGAGATACCTCTGGCGCGGTGCTGCCAGGCGTCACTCGTGCAGGCGGCCAGCCCGGTACTGATCGAGAGAGTGCGCGAAGTGGTAACCGACGAGCAGGGCCAGCATAAGCTCGTGGGCCTGCCGCCCGGCACCTACGGAATTACCATCTCCCTGCCCGGTTTCAAGAGCTTTCAGCGGGCGGGCATCGAGCTGACGACCAATTTCACGGCACCGGTCAATGCGCAGCTGGAGGTTGGCTCGGTCGAGGAGACGCTGACCGTGTCCGGCGCGGCTCCGGTGGTCGATGTCCAGAATGCGGCGACCCGCAACATCATCTCGGCGAAGGTGCTCGATACGATTCCCACCGGGAAGACGATGTTGACCATCATCGCCTTAACGCCCGGGATGGCGGGGAACACGGCCGGCCAGGATGTCGGCGGCTCCAAGGGCGACCTGATGCCGTTCTTCTCGTTTCATGGCAGCGCCCAGGGCGACTCGAAACTCGAGGTGAACGGGTTCAACGTGAAACAATGCGGCAGCCTCTGGCCGGGGCTTCGTCCCCAGTCCGCAGAACACCCAGGAGATCGCTGTCGAACTCGGCGGCGGATCGGCCGAACAGCCCTCGGGCGGCATTCAGTTCAACTACATCTCCAAGGCGGGCGGCAATGTCTTCAGGGGAGACGTGACCGGCGCCTTCAGCAATCAGACGCTGCAGAGCAACAATTTCAACGACACGCTCGCGGCGCGAGGGATGACCGCCTCGACCATCAACCGGCTCGACAAGGTCGGGGACTTCGGCGTCGGCGTGGGCGGGGCGATGATCCAGAACAGGCTCTGGGCACTACGGCTCCTATAGGTACTGGGCCGCGGGCACCTACGTGGCGGGGCAGTATTCAACAAGCTCCAGAACTCTCTCCTCTATCAGCCCGATCTCAGCCGGCCGGTGATCAATGATTTCTGGGGCAACAACGCCTCTCTCCGGATGACGTGGCAGGCCACCGCCAAGAACCAGTTCTCCTTCCACTATGAATGGGAGAAACGGTGCGATTGTACCCACCTCATGGGAAACAACGCGACCTTCCAGGGCCTCTCCGCGGGCGAAGCCACGGACCATCAGATCTTCCTGCCGGTCGACATCCTCCAGATGGAATGGACCTCGCCGGTGAGCAACAAGCTGCTCTTCAACGGCGGCATTCAATTCGCTCGGCCCACGTTCTCAACGTCCCCCCAACCAGGTTTGTGGCCCGGCGCGGTGGCCATCACGGAAGACACGACAGGGCAGCGGTGGGGTGCCGAACCAGGGATCAACTCGTACCTGACGCCGTCGACCCGCCACAAGATCGAACCGCGACTATCAATGACTTATGTCACCGGGTCCCATGCGATCAAGGCCGGTTTCAATCTCACGCACGAGTGGGGCCAGTTGCAAACCACGATTGTCCCGAACGACGTGAATTACACCTTTCACCTCGGCTTGCCGGTGACGATCACGCAGTTTGGCACGCCGCTCACCGTCCGGGACAACATGAAAGCGGATCTCGGGGTGTACGGCCGGGATCAATGGACACACGGGCGCCTGACGGTGAACGCCGGGCTGCGCTTCGACTACATCAAGGACGATGTGCCCGCTCAGCACCTCCCGCCGACGCGGTTTCGTCTGAGCGCGGTGGATACCCCCGCGGTGGACTGCACGCCCTGCCAGTCGGACTTCAGTCCGCGGGTGAGCGTGGCGCTACGACCTATTCGAACGGGAAAGACCGCGCTCAAGTTCGCCGCCGGACGCTACATGCTGGCGCGTGGCAATTCAGGGATCTATAACCCGGCGAATTTCGTCGTGAACACCGCCGCGCGGCAGTGGAACGACACGAACGGCAATTTCGTGCCCGACTGCGACCTCACCCTCATCACCGCCAACGGCGAATGTCAGGTCCTGAACAACAACAGGTTCGGCACGGTCAACATCACCACCACTTACGCGGACAATGCGCGCCTTGACTACAGAAGGAACAACGTGCAGTTCTCCGGCGGTGTTCAGCACCAGCTGCTGCCGGGGACGTCCCTGAACGTCTCCTACTACCGGACCACCTGGAACAAATTCACGGTCACGGACAATCTGTTGACGACGCCTGCTGACTACAATTCGTACTGCGTCCCGCTTCCGTCGGATGCGCGACTGCCAGGCGGGGGTGGCAGCCAGCTGTGTGGGCTGTATGCCGTCAGCGCGGCCAAGTTCGGACAGTCCCAGAGCCTGGTGGCGCGCACGTCAGACTACGGCGGCGAGCAAACCGACGTGTTCAACGGCGTGGATGTGATCCTCAACGCCCGGTTGCCTCGTGGGGGCTTCCTCACTGGAGGCACGAGCACCGGTAGGGAGGTCTTTGACAATTGCTTCGCCGCGGAGCAGCCGGACCTCACGGCAACCGCCTTTACCAATCCGTCGGTCGCGGCGCCCACCCTCACGAACAACCCCTCAGGATTTTGCCGGGTGTCGCCACCGTTCCTGACGCAAGTGAAGCTCCAAGGCAGCTATCCGGTGGCCTGGGACTTCAGATTTCGGCCGCATACCAGAACACGCCGGGGATTCCGATCCACGCCAGTCTGGTCGTCCCCAATGCGACCGTCGCCGAGTCGCTCGGCCGGCCCCTTCCTGGCAACGCGAGCTCGGTCACCGTCGCCAACATCATCGCTCCGCTCACGGCCTACGAGGACCGGATCAGCCAGCTCGACCTGCGGCTCGACGAGGATCTTGCAGGCTCGGCGGCGCGCGCCGCTTTCAGGCCAACCTGGACGTGCACAACGCGCTGAACGGAAGCTCGATCCTGAACGAGAACACGAACTACGGGCCGAACTGGAAGAGACCCACGCTGATTCTCGACGGGCGGTTGGTGAAGTTCGGGGGCAGTTGAGCTTCTGAGTCCCGAGACGCGCGAAGAGGTTGCCATGCGTTCCGTTCAAAGCGGTTCGGTCTTCGTGGTCAGCGCCGCTATCTCCACGGACATTCTGCACTTTCTCGCACGAGTTCTCGTCATTCACGCGGCACGGGATTGCGAACGGCGTAAGGTCCCAAGTCTGGATCGACGGACAGCGGCGCAGAATGATGAGCACGTGCTGCAGACTCCGACCGTGATCGAAGCCTCGGCCCTCCGAGCGGTGCTCGCCGTCCTCACGGGCTGGCTGGACCGCCGAGAGCGGGAGGTCCTCCGTTATCTGGTTGAAGAGAATCGGGTCTATTCCGGACACATGGGTAACAGTTCATTCTGGCGGTGGCCCGTTTGGACGATTCAGGGCGCGAACCGGATCTCGCATGATCTCGCGCGGCTGTCGATGGGCTGGGGCTGACCTTTCGTTCGAGGATAGCGTGGCACCGCAGATCGAGAGCGGCGCGCTGGCACGGGTTCTGGAAGATTGGTGTCCGCCGTTCGCGGGCTACTTTCTCTACTATCCGAGCCGGCGACAACAGCCGGCCGCGCTTTCAGCCCTCATCGAGACATTGCGCTTGTAGCTATCATCTCATGCGCGCCGAGGCGCGAACGAGCCGGCGCTACCGCGCGCCTTCGAGGAACGCGGCGCGTTCCGCGTCGAACGGATCGCAGCGCGGGTAGGACGGGCCTCGTATCCGGCTCGACCCGCTGATACCTGAATTCGCATGAGTGCGGCGTCGCAAAGACGGCAGGATCCGTCCACGTGAACGTCACCGAGAGCATCGCCCGTTCTTGAGCAGGCGGTAGCGCTCGACCAGATGCGAGGTGGCGGTCCTGAATCCCCCGCCCGGAATGGCCGTCACCCCATGTGTGGGCTCGAATCCCGTCGTGTCCACGACCAGCGTGTTGCCATCCCAGCGCGCGATCGAATCGCCGCTGGTCGTCGGATCGAAAATGTCCTTGCTAATGTGCGCCGTTCGATCGAGATACAGGTGTCGCACCGGCGTCACCGGTGATTCCGCCACGATCACGATTTCCCGCGTCCCTGTCTGATGTCCAACGGCCGCCCGACGTCCATCGTCGTCGGCATGCCGACCCAGTTGCACCAGCGCGAATGGCTTTTGCGTTCTTGTTCGCTTCAGCCTGAGCCTCGCCGGCGTGACACTCGACGCCAGCCGGGCGGGCGGGATGTGCCTCCCGTCGAGCGGCAGCTCCCAGTAGCCGCTGATGTCCGGTGGAGTCGCTGTTGGGCCCTGCGCGATGGCCGCAATCGACGACATCGTGACGGGCCGCCGTCACGAAGAACCGCAACCATTGTCCTCTGGCTGACTCACGGCGTCCTCGAACACCTACCGCTGCTTCGGTGGAACGATTGATTGACGCTGGGTCGGATCGCTCGAGTCGCACCACGTCTCGAACGCGTAGCTGTCCGGCGGCAGGCGCTCGAAGGAGTATTGGGCATGCGTGGGGCCTGACGTAGAGCACGGCATCGTCCCAGTGTACGTGATCGTGAGGTGCTTCCCGTCAGGCGAAAGCTGAAAACCTCTCCGTGAGTCGCGTTGCTGGCCGTCCGCCGTCCACCTCCCTGCACGGCGCCCTCGGGCAGGCCAACCGTCTCGACCACGAGCGCGCCGCCTTCGTAGTGGCCGATGGAATGGCCGCGACAGGCTTGGCGTGAGCTTCGTGAGGTCGGGGTGTCCGCGTCCATCCATGTGGATGCGGCGGGCCGCCGGGCCTTCACGCACCATCAGCACCTCGTCTTTGGACTGGAGAAGGAAGATGGCGGTGGAATTCGGATCGATGGCGCTGCCGCCGGTCCCTTCCGGCGTGCAGCGCGCCACTGCTCACGATGTGCGGTTCCGCCGGCCTGATGCGCCGGACCGGTTCCTGCCTTCCGGAATCACGTTCCGGCCATCGCCGCGTATCACCATCGACTGTTCCGCGGCCGTGAGCGCGGCCGGCGGCATCGCTGCGCTGTGCCGTCGAAACTTCCTGGACCTGTCCGAATCGAGCCGCAGCCAACCACCCGACAGATCGGGGATCGTTGCCGCCGGCGGTCCGCCTTGTGCCGGTTACCGGAGCGCTCCAGCCGGTCAGCGCACACGGCCAGGAGCAGAGCGCCGCCTCGCGAATGGTCGCGCAACTCGCGCAGAAAAACGGCCGGCGGCTGGAGGATCGGGCCCATAGACGCGCGGACTATAGCTACCGACGCATTGCGTCGTCAAGAGGGGCGGGGAGATTGACGATCGCATCGGCCGATTGTGGCAGGATGACGGCCTGTAACCGGTTGCTTCAGCGGCTATCAGGCGGCGCACGCCAGGAGAGATCCGATGAGCACCGCAGTGACGGACGCGCATGGAGCGGCACCCGCCGCGAGTTCGCACAATATCACGCTTGGCGGTCCCGTGCTGCCGCCTGGCGGGGACGCGCCTGCTCGCGATCGATCTCGACGATCGGCGGCGTGAAGGTCGGCGCGATCAGTTACTGCTTCCGCAGCATTCCGCGCCCTGCCGGCGGCGACTACATGGACACGCTGATCGACGCGTTCAGGCAGGTCAATCTCGGCATCTGCGAGCTCGAGTCCGTGCGCGTCGAACCGGAACTCCGCGATTGCCGGCGGCGGCCGCATCCCCGCGCAGCATCACGCCGGAGTACACCAAACGCCGCGAGGAGACTCCGCCAGTGGCGGCTCACGGTGCCGATGGATCGCTTCAAGGAGATCCAGGCGAAGTTCGACAAGGCAGGCATCGATCTCATGGGATACGTCATGACCTTCCTCGGAGGACTTCACCGACGAGGAGATCGATCGCACGTTCCTGGCCGCGAAGACCCTCGGCGTGCGGATCATCGGCACCAACCAGACGCGCGTCCCGATGGGGAAGCGCTGTCTCGCGCCGTTTGCCGACAGCTACGTACATGGTGCTCGGCTGGCATTGCAACCACGCGATGGTCGACGACCCAACCGAGGTCGCGCGTCGGTGGAGAGCTTCAGAACCTCTTTCTCGATGTCCCAGCGCTTCAAGGCGAATCTCGACATCGGCCACTTCGTCGCCGGCAACAACGATCCGATCGCGTTCATCAAGCAATGCGGTAAGGACCGAATCTCGCACCTGCACTCTGAAGCTGATCGACGGCGGAACAACGGTCCGAACCGAGTCGTGGGGACAGGGCGAGACACCAGTGGCGGACGTCTCGCGCCTGCTGCAGAAGGAGAAATACCCGGATCTACGCCGTCATCGAGATACGAGCTATCATGGGACAGGCGCCGGCGATCCAGGAGGTGAAGAACTGCGTGCAGCTCATCCGCCACGACGCTGGCGGCAGCTGACACCGGCAGACACGGGAGCGTTGCTGATGGATCTCACACGACGCGATTTCTGGCAAGGTGGTCTTCGTCGGCGTTTCAGGGCGGCCGCGCTCGTCCAGAGCGGGAGGCCCGCGCGCAGGCCACGAAGGCGCCCAACCGCTCGTTCATCAACGGCGTGCAAAGTTCGGTCTGCAGCCGTTCTGCTATCACGACCTCGCCGATGATTCGCGAGAACCGGGGCGAGTTGATCAGGCGTCTGGTCCGCAACGGCATGGGCATGGTCGAACTGCATGCGACGTGGGTCGAGCCGCGGCTTCACTGAACCAGTGCGTCACACCGCCGACGCGGCGCGGCAGAAGCAGCGCGAGCGGCGTCTGGACGCCACCGCGGGCTATTACCAGGGCGTGCGGAAGGAACTCGATACCGCTGGCGTCTCCGTCTACACCTACTACGTGAATCCTCGACGACAGTTATACCGACGCCGAATTCGATGCGGTCTTCGAGGGCGCGAAAGTTCCCGGTGCGGGCGGCTGCGTCGGTTCGTTCGGCCTGGCGGTGTCGCGCCGGCTCGTGCCCGTTTCCCGGGCGTCACGGGCATGTTCGTCGGCCTCCACAACCACGACAACCTGTCCGACCCTGATGCGTATGCCAGTGAAGCGCAGCATGGTGACCGGGCTGTCGCTGTCTCCGAATTTCAAGATGATCCTCGACATCGCGGCACTTCACGCGCGGCCAACGGCGATTGCGCCGGCTTCCTCGAGCGGCACCACGACCGCGTCGCCGGCCTCCATGTCGGCGATCGCCGCAGGAACAACGGCCGCAGCACGCCGTTCGGCGAAGGCGATGCTGCCTGATCATCGAGGTGCTGCGGATGATTCGCGACAACCGGTGGCCGATCGTGGCGCTGCTCGGAGTTCGAGCACGGGACGCTGCGGCCCGAAGTCGAGGAAGTGGACCTGATGTTCGACTATTGCAAAGCGGGCGGTGGCGTGATGCGGCGCGTGCTGACGTTCGCGTTTTCCCGTTGCCGTGTGCGGCATCCGTCGCGGCGCAGACTGGCGCCGTGCACCGCAGGCTACGACACGGCGTTTCTCGGAGAGCCGCTGCCCGACCCTGTGCTGCAGCACGCCAGGAAACGTTCGCGCTCTTCGGATGCGCGCATCGCCACGGTCTGAACCTCGTCGCGCGCGGCGAAGCCGACTGGATCTGATGCATCTCGGCACTCGTTGGACGCGACGAGAACGGGAACGTGCATCGCACCGCTGCTGCGCGCCGGCATTCCGCAGACGACGAAGCTGTCGCCGATGCCGCACGCTGACTCAGCGACCAGCAGATCGCGCGCGCTCGTGACGTGGATCCACTATGCGCGTCAGCAGGGACGACACAGCGAGCTCACTGCGACGCCGGTCCGCACGGGCGATGCGGCGGCGGGGAAGACGCATTTCGACGGCGCGTGCCGCTCGTGTCACACGCTCGACGGCGGTCTCGCGGGTGTCGCGCGTAGTACGATGCGGCGAGCCTGCGCGCGGCGATCCTCGATCCAAAGGCGCTGAAGGCTCGAGCGCTCGTTCGCCGGCGGCCAGCGCGACACGAAGCTCCAGCGTCAGCGCAGCAGCGGCACCATGCGCTGCTCGAGAACTATCTCGCTCGACGAGGTCGCCAATCTGGTCGCCTATCTTCAGGCGAGCGCCTCCCGGCAGTAGCGCAGGCACTTCGTCACTTCCTTCACCGCATCCGAGCCGTGCGGCACGTCGTACTCCAGCTCGATCGACGCCGGGCATCGTCCACCTGTTCTTCTTCACCAGCTGCAGGATCTCGCGTAATCGGCGTGTCGCCGGTGCCCCACGCGAGGTTGCCCGCGCCGTGCGCCGGCGTCTGTGCGATCCTTCAGGTGGAAGCTGGCGATGCGGTCGTGGAATTTGCCGCAGGAACTGAATCGGGTCTCGCCGGCCCGCGGCGACGTAGTGGCCGAGATCGACGTTCGCCATGTTGCGCCTTCGACGCGGCGAACGCGCTGGTCGAACGCGGTCATGCTGCCCTGCAGGTGCGTGTGATACGCGGCGTAGACCTTGTGCTTCTCCGCGAACGCGCCGATGCGCTTCAGCTGCGCCACGTCGTCGGCAGCTCGAGCGTCGTGTGCGTGCAGCCGAGCGCCTCGGCGACGTTGAAGACGTATTCCGATCTCGGCGTCCGACATCGTCGGGCTCGAGCTGTCTTCCAGCGCGTAGATCGTCACGCCCGCATCGTTGAACATCTTCCGCAGCGCCTTGAAGCGGTCCATCGAGCACCGATGTCCGCCACGCGCGCAGCTTCTGCTCGCCTTCACGTAGCGCGACCTGCTGCTCTGGCGTCAGCGACGCCGCTCCTCGTCCGAAGGCAGGCCGCGGAAACTGGGGAGCGCCCGCGAATGCCTCGACCGGGCCGCCCATGAATTCAATGGCGTCGATGCCCGAGTCGAGGACGTGACTGCAGGATCGCCTCGGCGCGTCTGGTTCGGCATGCTTCGGTAGCTGTAGGTGATCGTGCCGATGTGCACGCCGTTGATGACGGAGTTGGGCCTGGTCGCGGCAAAGGCCTGCGCGCGGCCGAACCAGCGCCGCGGCCGGCAGCGTTCCAACGCCAGCTTCCCGAAATCGCGTCTCGTGTAGCGCATCTGTGGCCTCGCTGACGGAGATTGTAACCGGTTACAGACGCCTATATAATGCGCCAGCCTTGCCACAATCCGAAAGCGGCGATTGCGTCGGGTGTCTGGCCATCGCCCTGGCGACCATCACGCGTGGCGGCGCAGCAGGGGCCGCCGCGGCCGATGCTGCTCCAGGTCGTTTCCGCGTCTGTCCGTCGAACGGGTGGCCGCCGGCGAGCGTTTCAACGTGACCCTCGACCTGACGCCCGCACCGCGGATCCACGTATACGCCCCGACGGTCGTCAATTACAAGCCGGTCGCGTTCAGCGGTCCGCGCTCAGCCCGGCCTCATCGTGGGCGACGTGTCGTATCCGCCCTCGAGAAAAGTATTTCTACGCCCCGCTCAAAGAAACCATCGACGTCTGCCAGAAACCGTTTCGCGTGGTGCAGGAGCTCGCGCTCGATGGCTCGGCGGCAGGTCGTGCCGCGCTCAAGGGTATGTCCACGGTGGTGGTCCAGGGAACGCTCAGCTACCAGGCGTGCGACGACAAGATCTGTTTCTCCGCCGCGCACGGTCCCGATGTCGTGGACCGTTACCGTGAAGGAGTCGTGATGAACGCGTAGTGCTCTTCGTCGGATCGCCATCGGCTCGTTGGCCCTTGTGCACCGCGGCGATCGGCTCGGCCGCACAGCAACCCGCGCCTCCCGAAGAAACGCTACGCAGCAGCAGATGGCGCGCGAGCAGCAGCGAGCATCCGACGCTGAAGATCGGTGCATCGGCTCCCGACTTCTCGTTGCAGGGATCGACGACCAGTTCGCACACCCTCGGCGAGTACGCGACGCGCCGATCCTCGCGATCGCGTTCATTTCCAACCATTGCCCGGCTTCGCAGCTCGTACGAAGGGCGCATCAAGCAGATCGTGCGCGACTATGCCGACAAGGGCGTCACGCTGATCGCGATCGCGCCCAATGGACCGACGGCCGTCGCGCCGCGCGAACTGAACTACGCCGACGTGGACGATTCCTTCGAAGCATGCAGATCCACGCCGAGCATACCGGCAGTTCAACTTCCCGTATCTATACGAAGGCGACACGCAACTGGTCGCGCACCAGCATGCGGCCCGAAGGTGACGCCGCACATCTTCATCTTCGACCGCGAGCGGAAGCTGCGCTACGAGGGCCGCATCGACGACACACATGCGCGGCAACAACATCAAGTCGAACGATGCGCGCAACGCCCTCGATGCGCTCGTCGCCGGACGCCCGGTGCCGGTGGAGCACACGCCGGTCTTCGGCTGCAGCACGAAATGGAATTCAGCCATCGCGGGCAAGCAGAAGGAAATGAAGGAGTGGATGGCGAGGCCGGTCACACTCGAGACCGTCTCGCCTCGACGAGCTGAAGAAGCTGCGGACCAATCCGACCGGGAAATTCCTGATGATCAACTTCTGGGCGACGTGGTGCGGTCCGTGCCAGGTCGAGTATCCGGAGCTGCTGACGACGTACTCTGGTATCGCAGCCGCGACTTCGAATTCGTCAGCGTCGCGCTCAACACGCCGGACGAGCACGCATCTGTCCAGAAGTTCCTCGACGAGCACCATTCGGCGGTTCGCAACCTCATCATCGACACCGACGACGTGTACGCGGTGCAGGCGGCGTTTGACCCGAAGTGGGAATCGGGCGTGCCGTTCACGCTCGTGCTCGCACCGGACGGAAAGGAAATCTATCGCGTCGAGGGTGAGGCGGATGATCCCGGCCCTGCGCCGCAGGGTCCTCGGCAACCTGCCCGACGCCGGCCTGTTCGCCGGCAACACTGACTACTGGCGGAAGTGAGAGGATCAGCCGATGAGACGCACGTGCTCAGGGATCCTGCTGGTTGCCGCATTCGGCATCGGTCTTCACGCCCAGCAGCCGTCGGCTGCCGCCGGCGCGCCGACGCTCTCCGGCATGTGGAATCGCCTCGACACCGCGGGCGGCGACAGCTATGAGGGGATCGACGCGATGTTCGCGAAGGCGCAACTGCTTCCTGCGGCCGAGGCGCGATTGCCACCCGAGCAGCCGCGCGGGCGCGAATGCACCGCCGCCGGTCCGGTTGCCGAACGGCGCCTACCTGACGCCGCAGGCGGCCGCGGCAGGCGGGCCCTCCCCGACGGCCGGACGCTGCAACATCGGCGGCGCGTTCGGTGGCGGCATCGACATCAATTCCGCGGGCATGGCCATCATCGACTCGAAGGACGAGGTCGTGATCGCGCGCGACGGCAACGCGGGCGGTCGCCGCATCTACCTCGATCGGAAGATGCCGGATGTCTCGCGCATCACCCCGTCGGGTGGCGGCTACTCGGTGGGTCACTGGGAGAACGGCGCGCTTGTCGTCACCACGACCGGGTTCGCGCCAGGGCCTCGTCGGTTTTGGACGCGGCTGGAAGGAGCGCGAGACCGTGCTCACCGAAGTCTTCAGCTGTCGTCCGACAGCAAGCGCCTGACGATCACCTACACGTGGAACGACCCGACGGTGTACGCAAGCCGCACACGCACGACCTGACGTTCGAGCGATGGGAGGCGGGGTACGTCTTCGAAACGTGGTGCGATGCCAGCATCGATCATCCGGAGAACTACACGTCGGTCGTTCTGGCTCCGGCAACTTCAGGCACGGACAAGAAATAGGGGCGGGCCCGTGAAGCGGTTTCCACTGCAACAGATGTTTGCGAAGGCCGGCGTCACCACCTGCGTCGTCGCCGTGCTGGCCGGGGCCGTGCTGGTCAGGCCGCGTCCGCGCAAGGCCGCGGTGGCCAGGCAGCTCCCGCGGCGGCCGTCGACCCGAAAGACATCTCGGGTTACTGGGAACTGCCGCCCGACGGGCACGACGGACGCAGGATTCCGGCGGCGAATCTCGCCGCCGGCGTGACGAAGCAGAAGCTCGCGTCGATTGCCGCGCACGACGCGAAGGGCTACAGGTGGTGCTACAACCTCGGCGTGCCGAACCTGATGCTGCTCACCCGGCCGCTCGACATCCGGATCACGCCGGGCTACATGGCCATCATGCCGGAGTACAGCGCGGCGCAGAACCGTTGGATCTATCTCAATCGGGATGCGCACATTCCCGTTGATGAATACGAGGCGGGCGTGAACGGCGATTCCATCGGCCGGTGGGAAGGCAACACGCTCGTCGTCGATACGACGATGTTTCATCCGGACAACGGGATTCTCGGCATTCCCGGCGGCGGTTTCCGCACCCCTGAATCGAAACTCGTCGAGCGCTTCCGGCTACTGAACAACGGACGGGTGCTGGAGGTGGTCTCCACCTGGACCGATGCGAAAGTGTTCCGGACGCCGCATTCCTCACGCTTCGATACACCCGTCTGCCGCGCGACTACGAGAGCGCGGCCGAATGCGGTGTGCGATCCCACGACGAGGAACGCGCGCAACTGTTTTAGAACACCTGTTATTGCCGTGGCGGGTCGATCTGGCACGGCGTCGGATGCCACTTCGAGCCGTCGCGTTCGCTTCTTGAACGATTCGCTCGTGATGAACGGCATCGTCAGGTACTTGGGATCCTCGACGACGCGCGTCACCGTGATCCACTGATCACCGTTCGGTTCGTCGTGCCGGTTGAAATATTCCGTCAGCACTGCGTCCTCGCTGTACGGGACGCCATTCTTGCGCAGATACGCCGCCCGCATGTTCGTCGTCGTGACGCGCAGGTTCCCGCCCGCGAGCGAGCCGCCACGTGCCGCCGAAGCCGAGCCCTCTGACTGCGCTTGCTTATGCCCACCGTGCAACGGAGCGCCCCTGCCAGGTGCGTTCACCGGCAGTTGCCGGATGGGAGTGAAATGGAAACACGCGGGTCTGCTGACCGGAATCCGTTTCCAGCTTGAGCGTGTTCGCATCCTGCCAGGTGACGTGAATGCGCAGCGGGAGGCGCAGCAACGCCGGCGGCGCCGAATGCCGAGCACAGATTGCCGTCCGCCTTGTCCTTGTCGAGATCCCACAGGCCTGCGACGCGTTGCGCCTTCGGCGTTGAGCGGCACGCTCGCGTAGTCGCCCTTCGGCGGCGTGAGCATGCGCCAGCGCCAGTCTTCGGTGACGACCGACACCCAGTAGCCGGTCATGTCGAACGGTGCCTGCGCTTGCGCCGTCGGCGGCGGACCTTGCGGAGCGCCTCGCCCGCCTCTCCACCTTGCGGAGCCGGATTCTGCGGGCTGCGGCGTCGGCGCGCCTGCACCTTGCGGCGCGGCGAACCCGATCGCGGTTGCCAGCAGCGTGGCGAGAGCGGACGCGAGAAGCAGGGACTTCGACACGAGTTACCTCGATGGGCCCGTGGGGCAGGTGTTGCCGGAGCCGTGAGGCTGCTGATAGACGCAACCTCGACGAACATATCGCCCGTATACGCCGGCGAGGCGTAGACGCCGTCGTAGTCGAACGTCGGACGCGCGGCCTTCACCTGCGCGAGCGTCATCTTCTTCGCGACGAGTCCTGAATCCGATCGCGGACGATCGTGACCATGTCGCGGTAGTCGCCGACGTCGCTCTCGTCGCGAGATGCGACCGTGCCCCGGAACGATCATCGTGCCGCCTTCCTCGTTGAACTCGGGGACCGCGAGCTCGATCAGCAGGTTCAGGCCGTCGATGATGCCGTTGATGCTGCCACCCTGGGCCGCGTCGATCACCGGGTAGCGATCGGGCGTGAAGATGTCGCCTGCGGCGATCACATCCGAACGCCTGAAGAAGCACGATGGCATCGCCGTCCGTGTGGGCCCTCGGCACGTGCATCGTCACCACCGGCTCGCCGTTGAAGAACATGTCCTTCTGCCTGACGAAGAAGCTGTCGGTCGGCCACCCCGCTTCCGCGACGGCGTCGGGACTGCCGGCGCTGCCGTTCAATCGCATCAACGCGCTCTCGAACGACAGGATGGACGCCCCTCCGCCACCGCGGGTGTTGCCCGTGGCGTTGTAGGCGCCGGATTTCGCGACGATCGGATTGCCCGCCGTGTGGTCGCGGTGGCTATGCGTGTTGATGATCCATCGAAGCGGCTTGTTGCTGATCGTCTTGATCGCGGCGAGCAGATCGGGTGCCGCTTCCGCCGTCATCGTGTCGACGACGAGCACACCGTCGTCGCCAACACTGACCGTGCTGTTGCCGCCAGGTCCGAAGAGGGCGTAGATGTTGCGCTGCACAGGCCAGACGTGGACTGAACCTGCGCCCTCGGTTTCGACGCCGGCGGCGTGGCCTGCGCCATGCAGGCCTGCAACGGATGCCAGCGTGATGGCTCCAGCGATCGCGACGTGCGTCCTCATGGCAGTGCCGGCATTACCGCAGTGGGCATCGTCTTCATCTTCTCCATGTATTCGGGATACATCGTTTCAGCGCCGCCGCGTGCCGGCTCGAGCGGCAGCTTGTGCTTGCGGCGGCCTCGCTGATGAACGGATTCGCGCCTGGCAGGTAGTGCGGGATCTCACCCGCCGGCCGGTCGATCTCCACGTCAACCGAACACGGATAGAGCGTCATGCGATAACCCGGGGTCGACCTGGAAGTTACGGCTCTTGATGTAGCGGCTCGGTGAGATAGACGGGATCCGTGACGATGGTGACGATGGTGAGGATGTCGCCGTTGCGGATGAAGTGCTCGCGCACGGTCGCCTTTCGCTGCGGGCGAGCCCGTTGCGGCGGACATACGCCGGCTTCAAATGGCGTGGTCTCGACGGTCAGCATGTCGCCTTCCCATTTCCCGGTCGAGAAGCCCTGCCAGGTGTGAGGCGCGTAGCGCCGGCGGATGAGGACGGCCGTCCATCCAGATTGTCCGCACCGGGTTCATCCACGACAGCTCGGTGTGCCACGCGACCACGTCCTTCGTGACCGGGTCCACGTCTTTCCACATGACCAGTTGCGAGAAATTCGGCCCGTAGTCGGCGGGTGCGGGATGCACTGGTGCTCGGGCACGGTCCACAGGGACGCGCTCCAGCTGTCGCCCCGCATCCGATCCGCGGCGTTGATGGGCAGTCCCTCGAACTCGTTCATCTCGGGACCACCGCCGCGCTCCGAGGTTGTCCTCGTGCAGGCGCGCGCCCCACCCGCCGCTGAAATCGACCTGCGCAAACGCAGGAGCTGCGCAGGCGACCAATGTCCACGCAACCGTGGCCGCGACGAGTTGCCGCGCGCGCACCGCCGCGCTCATCGCACCGTCCCCGACCATTTCCAGCCGTCCTTCGGACGCTCGACGCTCTGCATCCGCAAACGATGGTCCGCTGGATTGCGGCCCGGATTGCCCGTGACGACCACGTCGTCCCCCGGTTTCAGGACTGATAGTCGACACCCGACTCCTTGAGCTGCGCCGTCGCCGCCCACTCAACGGCTCCAGCGTTGCATCTGTCCCTTGTCGTCAGGCGCTTCCACATGGACGAATGAATGCGGATTCCGAAACATGAACTGCACGATGGTCCCTTGAATCGTCTGTGTCTTGTCTTCGAAGTAGGTGGCGCGCGAAGGGTGATGCGCTCCCGCGCGTGCGGCGACGAGGCACGCTCCCAGGGGCCAATGCGATGACGATACGGCGTTTCATGTGGTCCTCCTCAACCTGTTCCTACTGCGATGGCATCGCCGGGGCCTCGACAGCCATGACCCGGCGCGCAACCTTGCGGGGCGCGGTTTCGCTTCAATCCGATCGACACCAGCGCACCAATGGCGACGCCAACCAGCGGCATCAGAAGATGTTCTCGATGCCGTAGCGCTGCGCGATGGCGCCGCCGATCGCGGGCGCCACGCCGCCGCCGAAGATCTCGCCCGAGCCGACGACGACGCCGATCGCGGACGACACGAGGCCGGCGGGTGCGGATTCGGTGGCGATCGGGCCGGTAATCAAGGCGACGGCGCCGAGCGAGAACAGCGACACCACGAACACCATCATGAACAGCTAGCGGGCGGCGACGGTCTGACGCGCATCAGTCCCCAGACGCCAGAGGGCCGCGCCGGCAAGGTGAGCACTGCGGTGACGCGGCGGGCCGAAGAGATCGGAGACGCCGGGCACCGCAGAACTGTCAACGAAGCCGCCAAAGCCGAGGGCGGAGCGCGACAAACCCCATCTGCTGCGGGGTCAGTCGCAGATAGTCGATCAAGTAGTTGGGCAGCATGCCGCCAAGCACGAAAATGCAGGACATCGCGCAGCGACGCGAGCATGCACAGCACGATGTTGCGGGATCCGAAGACGCGCCCGTATCCGGCGGCAGGGGAGCCGGGCCGTGCGGATGTCTCGACGAGGGATGCCGCGGGCGCCTCACCAGGTTCGCGCAGGACGAGACCACGAGTCCGCAGCCGACAAGGAATCCAGGAATCGCAGCGACCAGGAACACCCACCGCCACGAAGGGACGACCGCCAGCAACTGCGATCGCGATGATTGGTCAGGCGCGAACCCGAACAGGGCAAAGCCGCTTTGCTGCAGGCCTTGAAGGAAGTCCTCGTCGCGAAGGATGCGCGGCAGCCGCCGTGGCCGCGAAGCTTGTGGGGCAGTACGAACCTTCCATCAGTCCCATGAGTCCGCGAATCAGAATGAGCGCCCCGAGGCTGTTTACCAGGCCGGATAAACCTGACATCAGCGAAAAGCAAGCAAAACGGCGGGGACGAGCACCTTGCGGTGCCCCACCCAATCGGACAGCCGGCCGCTGACGACCGCAAAGACGCCCCATACCATCCCGAGCACGCCAACCACGTTGCCAATGGCTTGATAGTCGAGGCCGAGATCCTTCGCCATGAACGGGAACAGCGGCGCGATGATCCAGCGATCGAGCCCGACGAGGCCAAAGCCGAGCGCGAGCAGCGTCACCGCCTTCCACTCGTAGTCCCTGTCCCAGCGAGGTGACGGAGTCGGCATGGCTATGTTCTGGTCTCCGAGCAGCGTCGGCTGCGCCACCGCCACCCGTACAGATGAAGTCGTATTCCCGCGGTGTGAGAACGGGTTGGTCAGCCCAAGCCGCTCCGCCGCCCGGCACGTTGTCCATGACGAGACGAACGGCACAATGAGGCGCTCCGTTGACGCCGAATACCGCATCGGAATCAGGTAGGATCGCCCTCCACGAACACGTGCGTAGTGACGCTCCTGATAGCCAGGCGCGCTGACGATGAAGTGGACGTGCGCCGGGGCGCATCGGATGGCGTCCGAGCGCGGCGAGCATGGTGCCCACGGTCCCATCGCTCGGAATGGGATACGAGGAGGGCTTGATGGACCTGAAGACGTAGCGGCCGTCGTGCCCTCGTGATGAATTGCCCCCGAAGGTTCATCACCGGCTGCCGGGCGTCCTGCACGTCATCAGAACCCGTCGTGCGACGTTTGCCAGACGTCGAGGAGCGCGCCCTCGATCGGCGCACCCGATTCGTTCAGCACGACGCCGGACACGTGCAGCGGTTCCGCCCTGGCCGTCGTGCGGGAAATCGAATCGCCCATCTGCAGATGCGGCGCGTCGGCGACGTGAAATGGCCCGGAGCACGGTCGATTCGGTGGCTGTCGAATTCCGCCGATGGTTGATCGCGTCCACGAGCATCGAGACGCCCAGTGTGTCAGGAGAGCAGGATGAATTCCTGCCGCGTGTCGTCGCAGATGTGACCTGTGCGCGTCAGGAAGTTGATCGCAAACGCCCATTCCTCGAATGTCGGTTCGACTTCCTTGACGATGGCGTGCAGGTGGGTCACGACCGACGTCATGATCCGGCGAAGGCGTTCGTCGCGGCAGTTCGCCATCCGCTCGATGACCGCGGCCGTCGACGTGAGCTCGTTGAAGTCTCTCATCATGGCGTGGCGCTCCCCGGGCGGCTGCCGTGCCATGCCGCGTCGAGCAGCGCGCGGATGCCGTTGCGCTCCAGCGGACGAGGATTCCAGTAAGGGATGCAGGAACGCAAGCGCTGTCGCGCGTTCGAGCGCGGCGTGCGGAAGACCCAGCGCACGGAGTGAGACCGGAGCCTCCGCCGTCGCGAACAAGATCGAACAACCTCGCGGGGACGTCGTGGGTGTCCAGCGCCCGGGCGACACGGTGCATCGCGGCCGGCGCGGCCGGACCGTTACGTACGATCGTGTGCGGCAGCAGGACCGCGTGCATCTCGGCGTGCGGCAGGTCGAAGGTGCCGCCGAGGACATGACACAGCTTGATGATGCAGCGCCATCGACGTGGCGCCGAGGACCGTGCCGCACAACCAGGCGCCATAGAGCGCCTCCGCGCGCGCCGCCTGGTCGTCGAGAGCACGCGCCAGTGCCGGCAAGGCGGATGCGAGTGCGCGGATCCCTTCTTCGGCCATCAACCCGATGAGCGGATTCGCGTGTTCTCCGCGTAGAGCCCTTCAATGGCGTGCGCGATCGCGTTCGCGCCCGAGGTCACCGACGAGACGGCCGGGAGCGTCGTCGTCAGCTCTGACGTCATACACGACGACTTCGGGCAGGATCTTCGGGTCACGGATTGTCTAGCTTCGCGCCGTCAGCCGTCTGCCCGACGATATCGGTCATCTCGGAGCCGGCGTAGGTCGTCGGCAGGACGATCTGGACGAGTGTCGCGTGCGAAGCGCGATGGCCTTCGACAGGCCGATCGCCGAACCGCCGCCGACGGCCGCCAGACCGTCGATGCCGTGCTTGGCCGCGAGCGCGACCGCCTCCTTCGTGATCGACACAGGCGTGTGCATGCGCGCGCCGGAAAACCGCAGGTGGCTGCGTTCGCCGAGCAGCTCGGCGAGCCTCGTTCACGCCGCGCTGCCTGCCTGCTCGGGTGTCGAAATGACCATCGCACGGTCGATGCCCGCGAGGCGCGCTTCGTCCGCGATTCGCCGCCGTGTCCCGACGCCAAAGACAATCCGCTGCGCAGTGGTGCGGTACGAAGTTCGGTACCGCGACCAGCGGATCCACGACCACCGCTTCGGATTGGGTCGTCACACGCCGCTCGCCAGCGCGCCGAATTTCCCTGCGTGGTATACGAGGGCGGGCTGTTGTCAGCCGTCATCGAGAGAATGCGGCCGACAAACAGGTGCGATCGCCGCATTCGTGCGTCGCAACCGTCTGCGCGGTCATCACGCGTCGCCACGCTCCCGAGTGTCGGGATGGTGCCGATCGTAGACGAATTCCGGCGCGCACCGCGACCGCGACCGCCCGCAGAAGTGATTCGCAATCTCGTGCTGTCCGGCGCAGAGAATATTGACGGCGAACCGCCCGGCGGCCAGCAGGTGCGCATGCATCGACGCGTGTTTCGCGACCGAGACGAGGAGCAGCGGCGGGTTCAGGGAACCGGACATGAACGCATTGGCGGTCATGCCGCGGACGTCGCCGGCATATTCGGCCGTAATCACCGTCACGCCCGACGCAAACCGCCCCATGACACGACGAAACAGCGATGCGTCAATCGATGGCGCCGCTTCAGACGTGGTCATGATCGTCATATCAACGCTTCCTTCGCAGGTGGTAGCTGAGATCCCCGGGTCCGGACAGGTCGGGCACGCGCCATCCGTTCAGGTCGTATTCCGGCCATGCATTCTTCGGCGAACCCCTTGAAACGATCCGCGTTGCCGGAGGCCATCGCGCCGAAGAGCGCATATCGCCGGATCTCTTCCGTCGACCCGCCGTAATTGATCTCGATACAGCTCGTGGCGGCCGCCGAACTCGCTCGCGATGCAGTCCCAGAGCAGCTTCATCAACTTGACGCGCTCTTCGGCCTTGTAGCCGTTGGAGCCACGCAGATAGCGATCGAGATACGGACGAATCTCCTCGTTCTGGGAAGTCGCCTCGCGTGGCTGTTCAGATAGATGAGCCCCGAGGCGACCGTCTGCTCGATCAGGTATTTCACCTTCGTATAGGCCATCGAGGCGATGATCTGGTACGCATTGCCCGGGTCCATGTTGGGCAGCACGTAATCTGCCAATCCACGGCTTCGGGTCGCGCACCATCGCGTCGGAGAGACCCCAGAACAGGTTGCGCCACGCGATCACTTCGCCGACGTTTGCCTGAACGCCGCGGTAGTCCTTCGTGCCCGACGCCTCGACCGCCTTGAGCAGCAGCCCGGCGATGAAGTCGAGCTTACCGCGAGCCAGCGTGCAGCCGTAGGACGACGAAACGCGGGAGGGAAGCCCGTGCGCGGGAAGAAGTTGCTGGCCTTCGAGGTCGCCGTAGACGAAGACGTTCTCCCACGGCACGAGCACCTTGTCCATGATGAACACGGCGTCGTTCTCGTCGAGGCGCGACGACAGCGGGTAGTCAGAACCGGGCTGCCACATCGCGGTCGCCGACATCTCGCTACGACGTGCGGCAAAGGAAACTTCACGCCGGGGGCGATGGTCGGCACGATGAAGACGCAGCGCGAACGTCTTGTCCTGCAGCGGAATCAGTCCGTGGTGCGCGACGAAGGTGTAGTGCGTCAGCACCGAGCCCGTCGCCACGACCTTCGCGCCCGAGATGACCAGGCCCGCGTCAGTCTCCTTTCGACGTGCACGCAGATCGTCGGACGACCTCGTTCGGCGGCTCGATCGCGATCGACGGGCGGATGAATGATCGCGTGATTGACGACGGGACCCGTTCTGGCTGAACTGTACCAGCGGCGCGCGTTCTCGAAGGCGTGGGGCTCGGCAAAAGTCTGGCGGTAACCGGCGGTAACTTGAACGACACTGTAGTCAGGCGGCGATCCAGCCATAAACGCACACGCACGTGACCGTTCCAGCGGTCGGCATCTTCTGTTCCAGCCGGACAGAATTCTGCATCAGAACCAGCGCCTCGAAGCTTTGGCCGCACATCGATACGCGCGGTCTGGCGGCTACATCATCCAGTTGGCGGCAACGGTTGGGCTTCAAGTGCTGCACGGCGTTAACAACTCGCCGCCATGCCTGACTGGATCATTAGGCATTCAGCCACGCCACCAGGAAAAGTGATTCCACTGCCGCGCACGCATAGGTATATCCGACGCGCAGATTGATGGTGCCGTCGATAAGGCTGCATCGGCTCCCGTCGACAATCGTGATTGCGCAACCGCTTCTGGTCTGCGTGTCGCCTGGCCGAGCTCGTCACGCCAGGCGCTGAACCATGAAACGCTGCGAACGATCATCACTGCCGCTCAAGCAACGGGCTTGGCACGCGCGATGGCTACTCAAGTTCAAGCGCACTGCGGCGCCGGGTGAGTCGCTGGTGACCCATCAATCTTCCGACATGGGCGCGTACCACAAACCAAACCCTTGCACGGGCGAAGCCGGCCCGCGAGCTTACGGCGCAGTTGAGCTTGTGTCAACAACGGAAGCGGCAACAGAGGCGGCTTTGCCGCCAGGTACAACGCAACACACGCGAGGACCATCTTTTCAGCCAAATCCGTTGATCGAAGATCTGCGGCATTCTCTGGACGACTGGATTGCGTTAACATTCACGGGCGAAGCACACGACCTGCGCCGCTGCGCGCGTGGAACAGTGGTTCCATCTGGGGCGGGGTGCGCTGGCGGGCGGACGGAGACGAAAGATTTTGATCTAACGCTGCAAGGTCTGCCGCGACCTATGCGTTGAATGCAATGAACTACAGACAACCAAGCAGTTGACGAGTTCAAAGACCGTGGCAACCGCCGTGAAGTGGATGGCGGAGAGCGACCGCAAGCACGCGACGGCGCCGATCTGATGGGACACCGACGCGTGGCGCTGCTCAACACTCTGGCACCATGGACCCTGCACTTTGGGCGAGGTCGAGGATACGACTTCTGGCTTTTTCACTTCCCCAGCATCTGAAGGCGCTACCTGGGTTCTGCCGAAGAGGTTCCGTTCGTTTGGCGGTCACTAACGTGGGGATAGGCAGCGAAGCGGAAATAGAGCAGATAGGGCACGGCTCTCCGAATATGCCAGGCGAGCGAACGCGGGCATCGAAGCTGGGACTGCCATACCGGCGCTTTACTCGATCGGAGCAGCACCAGCGGCGGCGTCTACGGCTGGCGGTGTTCCCAGAAAGGCGGTTCTGGGACTGGATGATCGAGCGGGTGACTACCACACTGTCTCAGGTGGCGGGATTGGATCAAGGTCCACAAGGGCTATGCGTCCAAAATCAAGTGTCAGCGCACTACACAAAAGCCACGCCCTTCCACTGATTAGCATCGCGCGGCCCTAAAAGTTTCCTGTCATGCTATAAATTTTAGGCTGCGCGCGGAAATTCCGCGCCCCTTTGATCATCCCCATCGCCAGTCCGCTGGCGCCTCCGAGCGCAGCCACACCTAAAAATTTCCCGACAGGCCTTCACGACCATCCAACGCTGCCAGGTGGCCGCACTCGCACCACACGGCAACCACACAAGGATAAACCGGAGAACTAACTATGACTTTGACTGAAGACGGCTTTTGCACGATACCCGCATCGTTCGGTTGAAGATGCTGCGGCAGTTATCAACGCAGACGGGAGCTGGGCCCGCCAGTCGTGGCGATTCCTCTTCAATCTGAACTGACTAATGCGGGCATCTAATTTTGCTCGGCGCGATCTTGCACGAGAGCTAACGATTACGTTGGACGGGAGCAAATAGCGACAATCAACATCACCACGGCTTTACTGACCCGCCTCATTTTTGACTTTTAATTCCGAAAGAAACAGCAAATGTAGCAATGCATAACT
>ERZ1370068.9056-contig-7863_pt1 | contig 26268 bp, 29 predicted proteins | sample MGYA00561227_ERZ1370068 | MGnify/ENA primary metagenome ERZ1370068 (study PRJEB38410, sample SAMEA6850437) | metagenome | study: Metagenomic assessment of the ecological functions of the soil: analysis of the soil microbiota associated with the...
CGCTTACGCATTGCTATCCGCGCGTTCTCCGGCCAGCGAGACCATCGTGAAGGCGACGCCGGCGAAGGCGAGTGCGGGATAGATCGCGATCTCGCGATGGGCGAGCGTCTCGACGATCGTGCGGCAGCGAGGTCGAGCCCGGAGATCAGCGACGCCGTGAACAGCACCATCAGCAGCGCAGGCTCGGCAGAAGGCCGACGAACATCTCGCGCCGCGCACCGAGCGAGCCGAACGCGGTGCCGATGTCCATCGCGGCGAGCGCGATGAATACGCGGCCAGCGCGAACAAGCCGACTCAGCGCGATGCGCGTCGGCGGCGCCGCGCGAACAGGAGATCGGTCGCGAGCGAGGGTACGATCGCCGCGGCCAGCGCCATCGCGCCGAAGACGATGTAGCGGCGTCATGCGGAACAGCGCGCGACGCGTTCTCGCGCGACGACCGCGTCCTTGTGGGGACAGCTTCCGGATCATCCGGTACGGCAGCAGGAGCGGCGGTGCGCTCCGTGTTCTGACAGCCACGCGCCCGGCACTGGTTGACCCGCATCCGACGAGCACCGGCGCGCAGCAGCAGCGCAATCGACCGAGCTCGCAGCAGTTGGTGACAGGAAGCCGGTCCGGCGCTCATCGCGGACACCAGCAGCGCGAGCAGGGTGCGAAGCTGTAGGTCAGATACACCGATATCCTGCCCTGGATGGATCCTAGCCGCGCGCAGCGTGCCGTCAGCGCGCCTCGCGCAGACGGGCAGAGTACGAGCCAGTACCACCACAGGATCGCCGCGTCACCGCTGTGTGACTCGGGCGCGGCCGCGTCGAACGGTGAAGGCAGCATGCGCTCGATCCCGGAAGAACATGCTTCCGAATACCTCCGGATCGGTTGCCCGAAGCCTTCGGCGCGTGTCCTGCATGCGCGGCGTCTCGCGTCGGAAAACCGCAATCCCACGGCGGGTCCCGCTGCGCAAGCGCCCGCGATAGCAGGCGGTGCACGATCCTGAGATCGTCAGCGGCACAACGGCGACGATCGACCAGGAGCACGATGATCGGGCTGTAGCTCGAGCGGTCCGGGCTGACCGGCGCGAGCAGCCGACCAGTTGACCGTCGCCGCGCGCCAACCGACGGTCGAGCCGATGAGCGTCGTGTTGACCGCGTCGAGGAGCCTCGATGACGTTGCACGGAAACACACCGACGCGACGCAGCCCAGGGCGAACCACGCCAGCGGCGACGCGCTCGAAGCCGGCCGGCGTCGTGCGCGTACGCCAGTGAGGGTTCTCGCGCGGACGGCCGAGAAAGATCACGCCGTAGAACTTGACCATCACGTACGCGCCGAGCGCAACCGGCCAGCACGCAGCGCGCCGCCGCCGAGCGGCACCAGCATGTTGATGAACGATTGCGGCAGCGTCAGGCGTGAACAGGAAACGCCTGCAACAGCAGCCATTCGGAGACAAAGCCGTTGAGCGGCGGCAGGCCCGCGATCGCCAGCGCGCCGATCGAGCGCCGAGCCAGGCGACCCACGGCATGCGGTGGATCAGTCCGCCGAGCTTGCCGAGGCTGCGCTCGCTCGGTCGCGTGCAGCACCGATCCGGTGGCGAGGAACAGCGAGGCTCTTGAAGAACGCGTGATTGAGCGCGTGATAGAGCGTCGCCGACGAGCGCGATCGCCGCGAGCAGCGTCTTGCCGTAGGCCTTGAACAGGATCGTCAGGCCGATGCCGGCGACGATGATGCCGATGTTCTCGATCGACGAGTACGCGAGCAGGCGCTTCATGTCGGTCTGCACGGTCGCGAAGATCACGCCGAACAGCGCGGTGAGCGAGCGCCGAGCACCGAGCGCCAGCGACGCCCCACCACCACAGCTGGCGCGTTCGAGCAGGTCGAAGCTCACGCGCAGCGAGGCCGTAGATCGCGGTCTTCAGCATCACCCCGCTCATCAGCGCGCGACACCGGCGAGGGCGCCGCCGGGTGCGCTTCCGGCAGCCAGACGTGCAGCGGGCAGCAGCCCGGCCTTGGCGCCGAAGCCGAACAAGCGCGAGCAGAAAGCGATCGAGCGGCCACGCCGCCGGCGGACCACGCGGCGCGCATCGCGTCGAACGTGTAGTCGCCGCTGCCGCCCTGCAGCACGCCGAAGCACAGCAGGATCGCGATCGCGCCGATGTGCGCGATCAGGAGGTACAGGAAGCCGGCACGGCGGATCTCCGGGATGCGATGCGATCGGTCGTCACGAGGAAATACGACGCCAGCGCCATCGTTTCCCACGCGACCATGAACAGATACGCGTCGTCGGCGATCAGCACCAGCGCCATCGCGGCGAGGAACACGTGGTATTGCGCAGGCAATCACCAGTCCGGGCGCCGCGCCGCTCGCCGGGGCAGAAGTAACCGGCCGGAGAACGTGACGGATGCCGGCGGCGGCGGCGCCCAGCAGCAGCAGGAAGAACGCGGACAGCGAGGTCGAGCCGCAGGTGGAATGGCAGATCGGGAGGCCCAGCGGCAGGATCATCGCTCTGCGCCGACATCGCCCGATCGCAGACCAGCGCGACGACGCGAGGTCGCGAGGCCGACCAGCGGCACCAGCGGCGAAAAGCGAACGCGCCGACGAAGCGACTGCGCCGGCCGGAACCAGGGCCAGCGCCCCGATCGCGAGCCAGGCGACGATCGCGGCGAGGACGAGCGTGAGCGCGTTGATCATCGGCGCGGTCGACGCCTCGATGTTCCGCGTCCGGCAGCGAGGGCGGCTCTGGCCATCGCGCCTACTTGACGCGCATGCCGGGCGTCGGCGCCCGAATCCGGCGCGAGCAGAAGAGATTCCGGACCCGTCGCCCGATGCGGCGAGCACCATGCCCTCGGAAACGCCGAACTTCATCTTGCGCGGCGCGAGGTTCGCGACCATCGGCGTCAGGCGGCCGACCAGGTCCTCGCGGCTTGTACGCGCGACTTGATGCCGGCGAAGCACCGTGCGATGGCGGCGCTTCGCCGACGTCGAGCGTCAACTTCAGCAGCTTGTCGGCGCCGTCGACGTGCTCGGCGTTGACGATCGCGCGCGACGCGAAGATCGATCCGGAGAACTCGTCGATGCTGATCGTGGCGTGCACCGCGGTCGGCGCAGCCGCTCGCCCCGGCGGCGCGGTGATGGGGCTGCCAGGCCGCCTCGCCGTCGGCGCCTCGAGCAGCGCATCGACCTGCTTCGGCGTCGATGCGGTTCAACAGGTGCTTGTAGTCGCCGATCGCAGTGCCCTGCCGGCAGCGCGGTGCCGATATCGCTCCACGCCTGCGACGGAATCTCGCGCGGAACAGCTCGGCGCTGGCGGCGACACCCGGCAGCACCGGCTGAGCAGGGCTCAGTCAGCAATCGGAAGTCATCGATGCATTCCGAGCACATCTCGAGCACCCGCGCGCGCGCCGTCGGGCCACTCTTGGCGCGCTTCCGCACGGCTTGTTGCGGTCGAAGTATTCGTTGGTCATGGTCGGCAAGACTCGCATGACTTCGCGCATGGCTCGGCCGAATTCGCGGTTCGCATACAGCCTGCGGCGATCTCTGCCATGAGTTCAGCCGCATGCAGAGGCCACGCCGCGCCGTGCATCGAGGCCGGTAACGATCTGGCGCCAGCTTGTCTGCCGGTCTCGCGCAATAAATCGCGCGGCGCGGCTCGCGATATTGACGTATTTGCCGATCAGGTCGCTGTTGACCCGCGCGACGAAGTCGTCGGGATTGAAATCGAGTATCCTCGACGTCTGGCGTTGAGCTTGGCCGCGATGTAGTAGCGCAGCCACTCGGGATTCAGTCCGAGGTCGAGATACGAGCTCGGGCGCGATGCCGGTGCCCCGCGACTTGGACATCTTCTCGCCGGATGACGGTGATGAAGCCGTGCACGAAGATGTTGTCCGGAACCTTGTACGGCGGCCGGCGAACTCGAGCATCGCCGGCCAGAACAGCGTGTGGTGGTAGACGATGTCCTTGCCGATGAAATGATCTGCTCGACGCCGGCGCCGCGCATGAACATCGGCGAACGCGCGATGCTTCGCGCTTTCCCGACATCGAGATACGTTCTTCAGGCTTGCCAGATAGCCGACCGGCGCATCGAGCCAGACGTAGAAATACTTGCCCGGCGCGTCCGGGGATCGGAATGCCGAAGTAGGGCGTGATCGCGCGAGATGATCCCAGTCGGCAGGCCCTTGCCGTCGCCTCCGTCTGTCAGCCGAGCCACTCCGGCGCCTTGTTCGACCACTTCGGGCTGCAGCGCGGTGGCCGGTGGCCGTGCGTCCATCGCCTGCAGGAACGTCGACGCAGCGCGGGTCGGACAGCCGGAAGAAAAATGCTCCGAGGCTTGCAGCATGCGGCGTCGCGCCGGTCAGCGTCGAGTACGGATTCTTCAGATCGGTCGGCGCATAGACCGCGCCGCAGACTTCGCACGACGTCGCCGTACTGGTCCTTCGTGCCGCACTACGGGCATTCGCCCTTGATGTAGCGGTCGGGCAGGAACATGCCCTTGACCGGGTCGAAGAACTGCTCGACCGTCTGTCGTAGATCAGGCCACCGCGGTCTGCGAGCTCGCGATAGATGCCCCGCGACAGCTCGACGTTCTCCGGCGAGTCGGTCGAGTGCCAGTGGTCGAAGCTCGATGTGGAAGCCGTTCGAGGTACTGCCGGCCGCGGCCGGCGCGCGACGCTGGCGATCGAGCTCCTGCGGCGTGATGCCTTCCGCTTTCCGCGGCGATGCATGATCGGCGCGCCGTGCGCGTCGTCGGCGCAGACGAAATGCACCGTCGTGCCCCTGCATGCGCTGGAAGCGCACCCAGATGTCGGCCTGGATGTACTCCATGATGTGCGCCGATGTGGAACGGCGCCGTTGGCGTATGGCAGGGCGCGTGGTGACGAACAGCGTGCGGCGCGGCATGCGGCGAAGACCTTGCGATGCGGCAGGGGAATTGTCGCATTCTAGCAAAGCGATGCAGGCGCCGAGTACCGAGAGCGGGTCGTTTTTCGCTAAACTCGGCGTTTACACGCCGTCCACGACGAATCCGCCGATGGCCATTACCGAGGCCGACGTTCAAGCCTGCGCGCGCTGATCGATCCCGAACACCGGCCGCGATTTCGTCTCCGACAAGGCGGTCCGGAAGGTGCAGCGTCGACGGCGACGACATGTCGCCGTCGACGTCGCAGCTCGGCTACCCAGCGCAGAGCTCAGCACGAGACGCCGAAGCTCGATCGCCGACAGCGCATCTGCGCGACGCTGCCCGGCGTCGGCAAGGTCGACGTGACCGTCGGCCATCGCAAGATCGGCTCGCACGCCGTGCAGCGCGGCGTGAAGCTGATGCCCGGCGTCAAGAACATCATCGCGGTCGCCAGCGGCAAGGGCGGCGTCGGCAAGTCGACGACGGCGGTCAACCTGGCGCTGGCGCTGGCTGCCGAAGGCGCGCAGCGTCGGCGTGCTCGACGCCGACATCTACGGCCCGTCGCAGCCGACGATGCTCGGCATCGCCGGCCGGCCCGGAGTCGAAGGACGGCAAGACGCTCGAGCCGCTCGAGGCCTACGGCGTGCAGGCGATGTCGATCGGCTTCCTGATCGACACCGACACGCCGATGGTCTGGCGCGGGCCGATGGTGACGCAGGCGCTCGAGCAGCTGCTGAAGGACACCAACTGGCGCGACCTCGACTACCTGATCGTCGACATGCCGCCGGGCACCGGCGACATCCAGCTGACGCTGTGCGCAGAAGGTGCCGGTCACCGGCGCGGTGATCGTCACGACGCCGCAGGACATCGCGCTGCTCGACGCGCGCAAGGGCCTCAAGATGTTCGAGAAGGTCGGCGTGCCGATCGTCGGCATCGTCGAGAACATGAGCGATCCACATCTGCTCGAACTGCGGCCACGCCGAGCACATCTTCGGCGAGGGCGGCGCGCGAGCGGATGTGCGACGACTACAGCGTGCCGTTCCTCGGCGGCTGCCGCTCGACATCCGCATCCGCGAGCAGGCCGACTCGGGCCGGCCGACGGTCGTCGCCGATCCCGACGGCCAGATCGCCGAGATCTACAGGGACATCGCGCGCAAGATCGCGGTCGTTCGTCGCGCAGAAGGCCGAGGACTTCTCGGCGAAGTTTCCCAGCATCGTCATCCAGAACACGTAACTGCACGGCGCGAGCCGTCGCGAGGAACTCGATGATGATCAAGTCCGACAAGTGGATCCGCCGCATGGCGGCAGCAGCGCAGGATGATCGAGCCGTTCGAGCCGGGCCAGGTGCGCGAGGTCGACGGCCAGCAAGATCGTCTCCTACGGCACGTCGAGCTACGGCTACGACATCCGCTGCTCGAACGAATTCAAGATCTTCACCAACATCAACTCGACGATCGTCGACCCGAAGAACTTCGACGACGAGCTCGTTCGTCGACTTCAAGGGCGACGTCTGCATCATCCCGCCCAACTCGTTCGCGCTGGCGCGCACCGTCGAGTACTTCCGCATCCCGCGCAACGTGCTCACGATCTGCCTCGGCAAATCGACCTACGCGCGCTGCGGCATCATCGTCAACGTGACGCCGTTCGAGCCGGAATGGGAGGGCTACGTCACGCTCGAGTTCTCGAACACCACGCCGCTGCCGGCGAAGATCTACGCCAACGAAGGCGTCGCGCAGGTGATCTTCTTCGAGTCCGACGAGGTCTGCGAGACCTCGTACAAGGACCGCGGCGGCAAATACCAGGGTCAGAAGGGCGTCACGCTGCCGAAGATCTGGACCGGGCCGCCGCCGCTGGCGGTGACCGCGATCGCACGATGCTCCGAGAACGCGGCCGCGCGCCTCGAAGCGTCGCGTCGGTCGCGATCATCGCGATTTGCCAGGTCGGCGGCGATGGCGCTGTGGTTCTCCGCGTCCGCCGTCGTCCCGGCGCTCGTCGCCGAATTCCGCTCTCGTCGAATTTCGCGCAGGCGGCGCTGACCAGCGGCGTGCAGGCGGGCTTCGTCGCTCGGCTGCCTGGCGAGCGCGTTCCTCGGCCTCGCCGATCGGCTCGATCCGCGCCGCTTCTTCGCGGCGTCGGCCGCCGGTCGGCGCGCTCGCCAACGCGCTGCTGCTCGTCGTCGATCCTGACGTCGGCCGCCGCGCCGGCTGCTGCGCGTCGTGACCGGCATGTGCATGGCGGGCGTCTATCCGGTCGGCATGAAGCTCGCGTCGACGTGGGCGAAGGGCGACATGGGACTGATGGTCGGCATCCTCGTCGGCGCGCTGACGCTCGGCTCGGCGTCGCCGCACCTGTTCAACGCGCTCGGCGGCGTCGACTGGCGGTCCGCCGGTCGCCGTCGTCGTCGGCGAGCGCGCTCGCCGCCGCGCTGCTGATCGGCTTCGCCGGCAGTCGGCCCGAACCGGCGCGCCGCGCGCCGCGCTTCGATCCGCGCTGCCGTGCTCGACGCGTGGCGCGACGTGCCGCTGCGGCTCGCCAACCTCGGCTATCTCGGCCACATGTGGGAGCTCTACGCGATGTGGGCGTGGATCGGCGTGTTCCTGAGCGCGAGCTTCGCGCTCACGCTGCCGCGCGGACGCGGCGCCGGTCGCCGCCAAGCTCGCGGCGTTCGCGACGATCGCGTGCGGGCGCGATCGGCTGCGGTCGGCGCCGGCTTGCTCGCCGACCGGCTCGGCCGCACGACGCTGACCATCGTCGCGATGGCGGTCAGCGGCAGCTGCGCCGCCGACGATCGGCTTCTCTATCGGCGGCTCGCCCGCGCGCTGGTCGTGCGTTTGCGTCGTCTGGGGCATCAGCATCGTCGCCGACTCGGCGCAGTTCTCGGCGTCGATCGCCGAGCTGGCCGACCCGCCCGCGCGTCGGCACGATGCTCACGCTGCAGACGGCGCTCGGCTTCACGCTGACGCTCGTGACCATCCACCTGCATGCCGCATCTCGTCGACGCGCTGGGCTGGCGCTACGCGTTCGTCCCGCTGGCGATCGGTCCGCGCGGTCGGCGTCTGGGCGATGGCGCGGCTGCGCGCCGCATCCGCGCTCGGTCGGCTCGCCGGCGGGCGGCGCTAGACCGGCTAGCCGAGGATTCACGTATGGCAGCCGTCACGCGCCGCTCGGCGTAGGCATCGCCGGCCGCGGCGGCGCGGCATCGCGCCGGACCTCGCGGCTGCACTCCCATCACTCGGAGGAGACCCATGGCCTATCACCTCGAAGGACGCCTGCTCGAAGTCTGCAACTGCCGGGTGCTGTGCCCGTGCTGGATCGGCGAGGACCCGGACTTCGGCACCTGCGACACCATCGTCGCCTGGCATTTCGACAAGGGCACGATCGACGGCGTCGACGTCTCCGGCCGCACGATCGCGCTGATCGCGCACGTGCCCGGCAACATCCTGCAGGGCAACTGGACGGCTGCCGTCTACCTCGACGACAAGGTGACGCCGCAGCAGGAGGAGGCGATCCTCGCGCGTCTACACCGGCAAGCAGGGCGGCCCGGTCGGCGGAGCTCGGCCAAGCTCGTCGGCGAGGTCGTCTCGGTCGAGAAGGTGCCGGTCACGTTCGACGGTGCAGGGCGGCCACGGGCACGATCAAGCTCGGCAACGCCGGCTACGCCGAGCTCGAGCCGTACACGAGCGCGACCGGCGCGACGACGACGCTGCAGGACACGGTGTTCTCGACGGTGCCCGGCGCGCCGGTGTTCGTCGGCAAGGCGCCGCGCTACCGCGTCGAAGAGTCGCGAAGCTCGGCATCGACCTCGACCTGAGCGGGCCACAACGCGCTGCAAAGCACGTTCGTGTTCGACGCCTGACGCGAGTGCGCGACCCGAACGAGCTGCCGCGCGATCGCGCGACGCTGGTCCGCGACTGCCGGGCGCCCAACGGCTCTAGCGCACCGCGTGGCCGCGTGCGGCCGCGGCGCGCGGCGTTGCGCGCTGGCTGCTCGCCGCGCTCGCGCGCGTCGCGTGGGCGCGCTGTGGCTGTGGAGCGCGAGCCCGTATGGCGCGCTATCTCGAGCACGGCGGCTGGGGCGACCGCGGTCGCTCGCCGCGCTTTGTCGCAGCGATGCCGGCAGGGCGAGCGTCGTGGTGCCGGCCGCTGCTGCACGCGCTGGCGTGGCTGCTGATGATCGCGGCGATGATGCTGCCGACGACGCTGCCGCTGGTCGGCATGTTCGGCCGCGATCACGGCCGGCCGGCCCGACGCGCGGCGCGCTGCTCGGTCGCGCTCGTCCGCCGGCTACGCGGCTCGCCTGGCTTCGCGGCTCGCTCGCGCACGCGCGTCGACGCGGCGCTGCGCGCTGGCGCCGCCGCGGCAGCGCCGTGGCTCGCCGCGCCACGGCTGGCTCGATCGGCGCGGCGATGCTGGCGCGGCGCCGGCGCGTTCCAGTTCAGCGCGCTCAAGTACCGCTGCCTCGAGCGCGTGCCGCACGCCGTTCGGCTTCGTCAACGCGCGCTGGCACGGTCGGCGCGCCGCGGCGCGAGGCGTTCCGCATCGGCGTCGACCACGGCGTGTTCTGCGTCGGCTGCCGCTGGGCGCTGATGCTCGTCATGTTCGTCGTCGGCATGGGCAGCGCTGGGCTGGATGCTCGCGCTCGCGGCGCGTGATGGCCGCCGAGAAGAACCTGCCCTGGGGCCGGCGTGCCGCGCACGCCGCTGGGCTGGGCCTGATCGCCTGGGCGGGCGCGATCGCCGCCGTCACACGCTGCTGACCCTGGCTGGCGGCCGGCGCGCGAGGCCGTTGCGCGCGGCGCCACATCCGGCCGCCGCTGTCGGAGCCGCCGTCCAGAATCGCTCGCATCGCGCGCCAACGCCGGTGCACAATGCGGCGCCTGACAGGGGCGCGGCCACGGCGACACCCCTTTTCCTTGGCGCCCGCCTACCGGACCGAGGAGCGGCGCATGAAATTCCGCTTTCCCATCGTCATCATCGACGAAGACTTCCGCTCGGAGAACACGTCGGGCCTCGGCATCCGCGCGCTCGCCGCGGCGATCGAGAAGGAGGGGATGGAGATCCTCGGCGTGACGAGCTACGGCGACCTGTCGCAGTTCGCCCAGCAGCAGTCGCGCGCCTCGGCGTTCATCCTGTCGATCGACGACGAGGAGTTCACGCCCGGGCCCGAGCTCGACCCGGCGGTGCTCAAGCTGCGCGACGTTCATCGAGGAGATCCGCTTCAAGAACGCCGAGATCCCGATCTACCTGTACGGCGAGACGCGCACCTCGCGGCACATCCCGAACGACATCCTGCGCGAGCTGCACGGCTTCATCCACATGTTCGAGGACACGCCGGAGTTCGTCGCGCGGCACATCATCCGCGAGGCGAAGGCCTACCTCGACTCGCTGGCGCCGCCGTTCTTCCGCGCGCTGGTCGCACTACGCGCAGGACGGCTCGTATTCGTGGCACTGCCCGGGCCACTCGGGCGGCGTCGCGTTCCTGAAGAGCCCGGTCGGGCAGATGTTCCACCAGTTCTTCGGCGAGAACATGCTGCGCGCCGACGTCTGCAACGCGGTCGACGAGCTCGGGCCAGCTGCTCGACCACTCCGGTCCGGTAGCGGCGTCGGAGCGCAACGCCGCGCGCATCTTCAACGCCGACCACTGCTTCTTCGTCACCAACGGCACGTCGACGTCGAACAAGATGGTGTGGCACGCGAACGTCGCGCCCGGACGACATCGTCGTCGTCGACCGCAACTGCCACGTGTCGATCCTGCACGCGATCACGATGACCGGCGCGATCCCCGTGTTCCTGACGCCCACGCGCAACCACCTCGGCATCATCGGCCCGATCCCGCTCGACGAATTCAAGCCCGAGAACATCCGCGAAGAAGATCGAGGCCAATCCGTTCGCGCGCGCGGCGAAGAACAAGAAGCCGCGCATCCTGACGATCACGCAGAGCACCTACGACGGCGTCGCCTACAACGTCGAGATGCTCAAGCAGACGCTGAACGGCACGCATCGACACGCTGCATTTCGACGAGGCGTGGCTGCCGCACGCGGCGTTCCACGAGTTCTACCGGGACATGCACGCGATCGGCAAGGACCGGCCGCGCAGCAAGGAGGCGATCGATCTTCGCGACGCACTCGACGCACAAGCTGCTGGCGGGCATCTCGCAGGCGTCGCAGATCATCGTGCAGGAGTCCGAGACGCGCAAGCTCGACCGGCACATCTTCAACGAGGCGTACCTGATGCACACGTCGACGTCGCCGCAGTACGCGATCATCGCGTCCGTGCGACGTGTCGGCGGCGATGATGGAGCCGCCGGGCGGCACCGCGCTGGTCGAGGAGTCGATCATCGAGGCGCTCGACTTCCGCCGCGCGATGCGCAAGGTCGACGACGAATGGGGCAAGGACTGGTGGTTCAAGGTCTGGGGCCCGAGAAGCTCGCCGCCGAGGGCATCGGCAAGCGCGACGACTGGATGCTGCAGCGCCAACGAGAAATGGCACGGCTTCGGCGACCTCGCGCCCGGCTTCAACATGCTCGACCCGATCAAGGCGACGGTGATCACGCCGGGGCTCGACGTCTCGGGCAAGTTCGCCAAGACCGGCATCCCGGCGTCGATCGTCACCAAGTACCTGGCCGAGCACGGCGTCATCGTCGAGAAGACCGGGCTCTACTCGTTCTTCATCATGTTCACGATCGGCATCACCAAGGGCCGCTGGAACACGCTGGTGACCGCGCTGCAGCAGTTCAAGGACGACTACGACAAGAACCAGCCGCTGTGGAAGATCCTGCCGGAGTTCTGCGCGCAGCAGCCGCAGCTACGAGCGCGTGGGCCTGCGCGACCTGTGCCAGCAGATCCACGACATGTACAAGGCGCAACGACGTCGCGCGCGTGACGACCGAGATGTACCTGTCGGACATGCAGCCGGCGATGAAGCCGTCCGACGCGCTTCGCCTGCATGGCGCACCGCGAGATCGACCGCGTCGAGATCGACCAGCTCGAGGGCCGCGTGACCAGCGTGCTGCTGACGCCGTACCCGCCGGGCATCCCGCTGCTGATTCCCGGCGAGCGCTTCAACCGCACGATCGTCGCAGTACCTGCAGTTCGCGCGCAACTTCAACGCAGCAGTTCCCGGCTTCGACACCGACATCCACGGCCTGGTCGAGGAGAGACGACGGCGGCAAGCTGCGCTATTTCGTCGACTGCGTCAGGGCCCCCGATAGAGACGTCGATGGCTCGTAAGCCCAAGGTGACTGCAGGTGAGAGCCTCTAAATACGGGCGGTTTCGGCAGCGGACAGTCGGTGCTCCGCGTCGAGGACGACGCGGCTTCTCACCGGCAACGGGAAGCTTCGCCGACGACGTCGTCCTCGCCGGACCAGGCGCACGTCTGTTTCTTTGAGATCGCCGCACCCGCACGCGCGCGATTCTCGGCATCGATGCCACAGGCCGCCGCCGCGGTGTCGCCGGGCGTCATCGCGATCGTCACCGGCGACGATCTCGTTCGCGCGCGGTGTCAAGCCGCTGCCGCTGTCGGCGGACTTCAAGCGCGCGGACGGCTCGCCGACGCGTCGCCGCCGCGGCATGCGCTCGCCGTCGGCAACCGTGCGCTTCGTCGGCGAAGCCGTCGCCGCGGTGATCGCGGAGAGCGCTGAGCAGGCGCGCGACGCGGCCGAGGCGCATCGACGTCCGCTACGAGCCGCTGCCGATGGTGGCCGACCTCGCCGATGCCGTCGCGCGCCGGGCGCGCCGCTGGTGTGGCCGGCGGCGTCGGGCAACATCGCTGCCGAGATCGCGGCACGGCGACGCGCGGCGGCCGCTGCGGCGCTTCGCCGAGGCCGCGCACGTCGTGTCGCTCGATCTCGTCAATCAGCGCGTCGCGCCGTGCCCGATCGAGCCGCGCGCGGCTGCTCGCGAGCTACGACGCCGCGACCGAGCGCATCACGCTGCGCGTCGAGCTGCCAGACGCCGACCGGATTGCGCGACGACCTGTGCAACGAGGTGCTCGGCATCCCGCCGACAAGGTGCGCGTGCTGGTCGGCGACGTCGGCGGCGGCTTCGGCATGAAGACCAGCCTCTATCCGGAAGACGTCGTCGCTCGCGCTCTGCGCGCGCAAGCTCAGGCGGCCGCTCAAGTGGTGCGCCGAGCGCATCGAGGAATTCCTGGCGGCGACGCACGGCCGCGACCTGACGCAGCAAGGCGGAGCTCGCGCTCGACGCGATCCGGGCGCATCCTCGCGCTGCGCGTCGCTTCGCTGCGCCAACCTCGGCGCCTACGCGACGCCGGCCGGCGTCGTCATCCAGCTGATGATCGGCCCGTGGGTGTCGACCAGCATCTACGACATCGGCACCATCGACATCCGGATCCAGGGCGTGCTCACGCACACCACGCCGACCGAGCGCCGTACCGCGGCGCCGGGCGGCCCGAGGCGATCTACATCATCGAGCGGCTGATGGACGCGGCCGCGCGCAAGACCGGCATCGATCCGGTCGAGCTGCGCCGGCGCAACATGATCCGCCCGAGCAGATGCCGTACAAGAACGCGATGGACAAGACCTACGACAGCGGCCAGTTCGAGCTGGTGATGGACAAGGCGATCGCGCTCGCCGACTGGAAGGGTTTCGACGCGCGCGCCGCCGACGCGCAGACGCGCGGGCGCCTGCGCGGGCGCGGCATGGCGACGTTCCTCGAATGGACCGGGCGCCGACGTCTTCGAGGAGCGCGTGACGGTCACCGTGAGCGGCGACGACGAACGGCGAGCGATCGAGATCTTCTCGGCGACTGCAGGCGATGGGGCAGGGGCTCGCGACGACGTTCGCGCAGCTGGCGGTCGACGTCTTCGGCGTGCCGATCGACAAGATCCGGATCGTGCAAGGCGACACCGACCGCGGCACCGGATTCGGCAGCGCCGGCTCGCGCTCGCTGTTCGTCGGCGGCTCTGCGGTGCGCGTCGCCGCCGAGCGGACGGTCGACAAGGCGCAGCAGCTGGCGGCCGAAGGAGCTCGAGGCGGCGGCCGCCGACATCGAGTATCGCGACGGCGTGTTCAGCATCGCGGGCACCGACCGGCGCATCGGCCTGTTCGAGCTCGCGCGCAAGCAGCCGTCGCGACGGATCGTGCTCGACTCGACGAGCTCCGTCGCCGGTCGCGACGTGGCCCAACGGCTGCCACATCTGCGAAGTCGAAGTCGATCCCGGACACCGGCGCGGTCGAGGTCGCCGCCTACTGGTCGGTCAACGACGTCGGCCGCGTCGTCAATCCGATGATCGTCGTCGGGCAGCTCGAGGGCGGCGCGGCGCAGGGCATCGGCCAGGCGCTGTGCGAGCGCTTCGTCTACGACCGCGAATCCGGCCAGGCGCTGACGGCGAGCTTTCTCGACTACGCGATTCCGCGCTCCGAGATGATCCGGCATTTCGCGATGACGATGGACGAGTCGACGCCTTGCCTGCAACAATGCGATGGGCGTGAAGGGCGTCGGCGAGCTCGGCACGATCGGCGCGACGCCCGCGGTGGTCAATGCCGTGATCGATGCGCTCGCGCGCGGCGGCGTCGGGAGCCGCGCGCAGGCGCTGCAAATGCCGCTGACGTCCGAACGGGTCTGGCGCGCTCTGCGCGAAGGGGGATCGGCGGTCGCCTAAGCGGCGACGGCCGACGACGGCAGGCGCGGTCGACGGCCGGGGCTTCTCTCTGCCGTGGCCGCGGCGGCGCGCGCAGGTGCGCGGCGACCAGCGACGCCAGCACGCAGGCGGCCATGCGGACTTCCATCGATCTCGCCGCGGCTGGACAGAACGACGGGGACCGTCGCGCCCAGCGTCACACCGGCCGCGAGCGCGCCGAACATGCCGGTAATCGCTCGCAGCAGCAGCGCGCCCGCCTCGAGGCCGGGCACGATGAGCACATCCGCGTTGCCGGCGACTTTCGACTCGACACCGTTGGCGCGCGCCGCGGCGGCGGAAATCGCGCTGTCCGCCGTCAGAGGCCCGTCGACGACACCGCCGCGTGATCATGCCCTGCGCCGCCATCTTGGCGAGCGCGGCGGCATCGCCGGTCGCCGGCAGCGCCGGCGTCACGCCCTCGACTGCGCTTAAGACCGCGACCTGCGGTGTCGTGATACCCAGCGCGTGCGCAAAATGGATCGCGTTCTGGACGATGTCGCGTTTGGCGGCGAGCGTTCGGCGCGATGTTCAACACCGCGTCGGAGAGCACGAACGGCGCGCGGGTAGCCGGTACGTCGATGAAGAACGCGTGCGTCAGCCGCCGCTCGCCGCGCAGGTCCGGACTCCGGCGCGGCCACCGCTCGCATCAGGTCGTCGGGATAGAGGCTGCCCTTGATGAGCGCGCGGACCTCGCCGCTTCTGGCCAGCGCTACGGCGCGCTGCGCTGCCGCAAAGGGCTCGTCCGGCGTGTCGATGAGGTCGATTCGGGACAGATCCAGAGCCGGCCTGCGCCGCGGCGTCGCCAATGCGCTCTTCCGGCCCGACCAGCACCGGCGCTGATGTAGCCCGCAAACCGGCCGGACAGCGCGATCTGCAGCGAATCGCTGTCGCACGGGTAGACGACCGCCGGCGGGCAGCGGCGGCAGATTCCGGACCCGATCGACGAGCCTCTGGAAATGCGGGCGAGCGACCATGCAGCGAGCGTGGCAAATGGAGGCGGGACTGTCAACCCTGCGCCGATGACCGGCACGCGGCGGCGGGCAGCCGTCGCCTCGAGGCGCCTACCGCCCCGCCGTCTGCCCTCAGGAAGGTCGCTCGCCGGTGCAAATGTGCCATCGGCAGGAGCTTCAGACGCGCCCCTTCCACGGCACCACGACGCGCTCGACGTAGCGCATCAGCAGGTCGAACAGGTAGGCGACCGCGCCGATGACGACGATGCCCATGATCACGATGTCGGTGCGCAGGAAGTTCGACGCGTTGAGCACCATCTGGCCGAGCCCGTGCGTCGCCGCGACCATTTCCGCGGCGACCAGCGTCGTCCAGCCGAAGCCGATGGCGATGCGCATCGCGGTCAGGATCTCGGGCATCGCCGCCGGGACGATCGACGTGCCGGATCACCTGCCATTTCGACGCGCCCATCGAATACGCGGCGTGGATCTGCTCCTGCGACACCGAGCGCACGCCGGCGCGCGCGCTCATCGCCAGCGGCGCGAAGCAGGCGAGGTAGATCAGCAGCACCTTCGGACAGCTCGTCGATGCCGAACCAGATGACGATCAGCGGCAGGTACGGCGAGCGGCGGCAGCGGCCGGTAGAACTCGATCGGCGGATCGAAGATGCCGCGCGCGATGCGCGAGACGCCCATCGCGATGCCGATCGGGATCGGCAGTGACGCAAGCGAGCGATGAACGCGGCTGAACACGCGGAACATCGACCAGCCGAAATGCGTCGGCGAGCGGCGCATCGGTCAGCTGGCCCAGCGCGGATTCGTACAGACGCGTCGAACACGGTTTCCGGCGTGGGCAGGAACAGCGGCGGCAGCCAGCGGAAATGGCTCGCGAGCCACCACAGCGCGAGGATGGCGAGCATCGTGACAGCACGCTGATCGCCGTGGCTCGAGCCCTCGCCCGAGCGTTGCGAGTAGCCGGAGGTCTTCGGGGCGCGCCGTTCGCCGGCGCCGCGCTGTGTCGCGCCGTCGTCATGCGTCGGATCGGCACGACGCGTGGCGGCATCGGGCTCGCGATGCTGGATCACCGCCAGCACCTCCTCGCGTACGCGGATGAAATCGGGCGCCGACTTGACTGCGCGCGCGTCGCGCGTCTCGATGAAGCGCCGGCCGAAGTCGACGCTCGGTACTCGTGCGAGATGCGGCCCGGGCGCGGCGTCATGACGACGAGATGCGTCGCGAGGAACAGCGCCTCCTCGACCGAGTGCGTGATGAAGAAGCACATCTTGCCGGTGCGGTGCCAGACGTCGAGGATCAGCTCCTGGATCGACTTCGCGCGTGAACGCGTCGAGCGCGCCCAGCGGCTCGTCCATCAGCATCAGCTCGGGATCGGACGCCAGCGCGCGGGCGATGCCGACGCGCTGCTGCATCCCGCCGGAAAGCTCGTAGATCGCGCGCTCGGCGAAATCCTCGAGGCCGACGAGCCGCAGCTTCTCCATGCGCGACGCTGGCGCCGCTCGCCGGCGTCGACGCCGCGCATCCGCAGGCCGAACTCGACGTTGTCGACGACGTTGAGCCAGGGCATCAGCGCGTGCTTCTGGAACACGACGCCGCGGTCGGCGCCCGGGCCGGTCACGGGCCTGCCGTCGAGCACGATCGTGCCCTCGGTCGGCGGGAGGAAGCCGGCGATGCAGGAGAGCAGCGTCGTCTTGCCGCAGCCCGAGGCGCCGATGGCGACGACGAAATCGCCGTCCTGCATCGCCGAGGTTGACGTCGGAGAGCGCCTCGACCGTGCCCGTCTTGGTCGCGTAGCGGACGCCGAGATGGCGGATGTCGAGCGTCGGCAGGCACAGTCGAAGGTCTGCTTGCCGCGGTGCGCCGTGATGCGTTAGCCGCCGATTCCGTCGACAGAAAAGCGGCGGCGCACTTGCGCGCCGCCGTCTCGGTCTGCGAGCCGCCCGACTCGGCGCTACTTGCGCCTTCGTGCACCCACTCGGTGGTGACGTTCTTGCTGAAGTCGGGCGCGACCGACGTGAGCCGCCCCTGATCCTTCAGGAAGTTGGCTCTGCTGCGCCAGCGCCTTGGTCGCCGCGCCGTTGGCGCCGCCGCCGAGCCACGCCGGGCGAGGCCTGCTCCTGCAGGCTCGGGAAGCCGTAGAGCGCCATCGCGTCGGCGACGTCCTCCGGGCTTGGCGCCCGACCACTTCGCGACCGCCGCGACCTTGGCCGGGTCGCCGGTCCACGCCTTCGGGTTGGCGCGATAGTCGGCATCGGCCTTGGCGAGCGCCTTGACCAGCGCGACCATGAACTCCGGATTTTCCTTGGCGAACTTCTTGGTCACGATCAGGCCGTCGAACGTGCACGCGCCCTTCTTGCAGATGTCGCCCGACGTCATCAGCACCTTGCCGTTCTTCTTGACGTTGGACAGCACCGGGTCCCAGATGAACGTCGCGTCGATGTCGCCGCGGCCCCACGCGGCGGCGATTTCCGGCGGCCGCATGTTGAGCACCTGCACGTCGGTGGCCTTGAGCCCCGCCTGTTGCAGCGCGTAGAGCAGCTGGAAGTGCGACGTCGACACGAACGGCGTGCCGATCTTCTTGCCCTTCAGATCGGCGATCGTGTTGATGCCGCTGCCGTTGCGCGCGACGAGCGCTTCCGCCGCGGCGATGTCCTCGAGAATCCAGAACAGCTCGACGTCCATGCCCTGGCTGATCGCGGTTGCCATGCCGGTCGAGCCGACCTCGCCGAGCTGCACGTCGCCTGAGGCCATCGCGCGGATCACGTCGCCGCCGCCGCCGAACTGGCGCCAGTTGATCTTGAAGCCGGTCGCCTTCTCGATCTCGCCGGCTCTGCTGCACCCAGCGCCACGGATTCATCATGTCCTGATACGCGAACGTCACGGTCTTCTGCGCCCACGCGGGCAGCGCCGCGGCCAGCATCGCCACCGCGACGACAACAGTCCTGCCAGCAAGCGTTTCATGCTCTCCTCCGTCGGATTGCTTCGATCGCAGTGCTCTCGCAGCGCCGTGCAGCTAGACGTCGCCAGCGTCTTGCGCAAGATGTCCACGATGATATCGACATGCGCCTTCTCGGCGATCAGCGGCGGCGCGATGATCGCCGCAGTCGCCGGTCGTCTTGAGATGCAGGCCGTTGTCGAACAGCTTCTTCTGCAGCAGCGTGACCGCGCCGTCCGGGCACGCCGTCGGACTGCACGTCGATCGCCGCGAGCATCCCGTAGCCGCGAATGTCGGCGACGACGCGGCACGTCCTTCGAGCGACCAGATGCGCGTCGAGGAAGTACGGCGACAGCGCGCGCGCCGCGCTCGAACAGTCCTTCGTTCCGGTAGATGTCGAGCGTCGCGAGTCCCGCCGCGCACGCGGCCGGATGGCCGGAATACGTGTAGCCGTGGAAGAACTCGATCGCGCCCTCCGGCGCCGCGGCCATCGATCGTGTCGTGAATGCGCTCGCTGATCGCGACCGCGCCCATCGGCTGCGCGCCGTTGGTGATGCCCTTGGCCATGGTCATCATGTCGGGCGTGACGCCGAAGCTCTGCGCGGCGAACGCCTGTGCCGGTGCGGCCGAAGCCGCGTGATCACCTCGTCGAACACGAGCAGGATGCCGTGCGCGTCGCAGATCTCGCGCAGCGCGCTTGCAGATAGCCCTTCGGCGGCACGAGGCAGCCGGTCGGAGCCGGCGATCGGCTCGACGAAGCACGCGGCGATGTTCTCGGCGCCGTACAGGTTGACGAAGCGCGCAGGTCGTCGGCCGAGCTCGGCGCCGTGCGCGCCTTCGCCGGGCGTGAAAAAGTTCTCCTTGAGGTGCGTGTGGCGCATGTGCGCGATGCCGGGCAGCGCCGGGCCGAACTTGCGCCGGTTGTTGACGATGCCGGACAGCGCGACGCCGCCGAAGTTGACGCCGTGATACGCGCGCTCGCGCGAGACGAACATCGTTGCGGCCCGCCCTGTCCGCGCGCCTGGTGATAGGCGAGCGCGACCTTCATCGCCGTGTCCACCGCCTCGGAGCCGGAATTCACGAAGAAGATGCGGTTGAGGTCGCCCGGCGTGAGCTCGGCGACGCGCGTCGCGAGCTCGAACTGCTTCGGGATGGCGCGCGCAGGAACGGCGCGATGAAGTCGAGCTCGCGCAGCTGCCGGCCGCACGGCGTCGGCGATCTCCTTGCGGCCGTGACCGGCGTTGACGCAGAACAGCCCCGACGACGCGTCGATGATCTTCTCGCCGCGATCGTTCCAGTAGTACATGCCCTCGGCCCGGACGACCATCTGCGGGTCGCGCCTTGAAATCGCGGTTGGGCGTGAACGGCATCCAGTAGCTCGTCGAGCGAGATCGGCTCTGCGTTGCAGCTGGTCGCGGAGCGTGAATTCGGCGTGGCCCATCGTGAGCTCCTCATGCGGCGAAAACGCCGGCGACCGCGAACGACCCGGCTGCAGCGACACTGCCTTTGTAGCGCCGCATATGCCCTGTGCGCGTGCACAAGGTGCCAGATGCCTGCCCGCGGGTGGGCCAGCGCAGCGAGACGCGGGGCATAATGTGCGGGTCGTCCATACCGCCCGGTCACGCCATGTGGAACCAGCTGATCCAGCTCTCGTTTCAGCAGCAAGGTGGGCCTGCAGGCGCAGATCCGCGAGATGCTGGTCGCCGCGATCCTCGATGGACACATTCCCGTCGGCGTCGCGCTGCCATCGACGCGCGTGCTTGCCGCCCAGCTCGGCGTGGCGCGCAATACGGTCGCGCTCGCCTACGAGCTGCTCGTCAACGAAGGCTACCTGCTGACGAAGAGCCGCAGCGGCCACTTCGTCAATCGGGAGATCGTCGCAGGCCGGGCGGGGCTGCCGTCACCCGGCACGCGGCGGTGCGGAGCGCGCGCCCGCGCCAGTGGGCGCAGCGGCTACCGCGGCGCGGTGTCGCGCGCAGCGCAACATCATCAAACCGCGCGACTGGCAGCGCTATCCGTACCCGTTCATCTACGGCCAGATCGATCCGTCGCAGCTGCCGATGCCGGGGTGGCGCGAATGCAGCCTGCAGGCGACTTCCGCGTCGGAAGTGCGCGGCTGGGCGGCCGATCTCTTCGACGGCGACGACGCGCTGCTGATCGAGCAGATCCAGACGCGCCTGCTCGTGCGGCGCGGCATGTTCGTCTCGCCTGACGAGATACCCTGCGTCACCGTCGGCGCGCAGCACGCGCCTGTTCATGCTGCCGGCACGCTGCTCGTCGACGCGGGCACAACGGTCGGCATCGAGAATCCGGGCTATCCGGACGCGCGCAACATCTTCGCCTCGCGCACGCCGAGCGTCGTGCCGCTGCCGCTCGACGGCGGCGGACTCGCACTGTCGCCGGGACTCGATCGCTGCGACTACGTGTACCTGACGCCGTCGCATCAGTGTCCGACGAACGTGACGATGCCGCTCGCGCGCCGCGCAGGCGCTGCTCGGCGTGGGCGCAGGCGGCAACGACCGCGTGCTGATCGAGGACGACTACGAGATCGAGGCTCGGGTTCGAGGGCCGCGCGCATCCGGCGCTGCAAGAGCCTCGACCGCAGCGGGCACGCGTATCTACGTCAGCAGCCTGTCGAAGACGCTCGCGCCGCGGCATCCGCATCGGCTTCATCGTCGCCAACCGCGACCTGATCCGGGAACTCCGCGCGCTGCGCCGGCTGATGCTGCGGCATCCGGCGGCGAACAACGAGCGGTCGGTCGGATTGTTCCTGGCGATGGGCTATCACGACGCGCTGCTGCGCCGCCGCAAGCAGACCTACGCGGACCGTTCGCAGCGAATGGCGGTCGCTTCGGCGCTCGCTGCACACCTGCCGCAGGTCGACGTTCACGACGGTCGCCGGCGCGTCGTCGTATCTGGCTGCGCTTCCCCGAGCGGTGTCGACACGCGTGCGCTCGCGGCCGCTGGCGGGCAGCCATCGGCGTATTGATCGAGCCGGGCGACGTGCCTCTTCGCGGCCGACTCCTTGGCGACAATGCCGAGAAACTACGCGCGTCTGGGTTTCGCGTCCATTGCGACCGAGCGCATCGAGCCAGGCCTCGCCGCACTGGCGGCCGCCGCTGCGCGGCAGAAAGTCACCGCGACCCACGCTGCTGCCGCGCGGTGAGCAGGCGCGGTCCCGTCGCCCGGTCTGAGCGCAGCCGGGCGTCAAGCGCAGCGACGCCCGGGGCCGACGCCTCTGGTGTGACGCGCACCAGTCCCGGGATTCGCGCTACGCGCTCGTCCCGGGCTGCGTGCATATACGCCGCAGACGGGCTCCGCCGCCTCGGCGTGCTCGACGGCGAGCACCTGCGCCGCGGCGTTGATCGACCGCCGCGATGCGGCCGACGTCGCGCAGCTGCTGCGTGCGTGAAGCCGTTCTCCCGCAGCAGCTTGTAGTGCGACTGCACGCAGAACTCGCACTTGCCGACGATCGACGCGGCGAGCGCGTAGAGCCTCGAGCTCGGCTGGTCGACGCCGCCGTGCGTGGCGTAGGCGTTCATGCGCAGCTCCGGCCGCATCGTCTTGAGCTCGGCGTCGCCGGCCATCTCGACGAACGGATACCAGACGTTGTTCATGCCCATCAGCGCGGCCGCGGTCAGCGCCGCGCTGCGCGTGCGTCGCGTCGAGCGCCGCTGTCGCCGCGGATGCCGCGACGAGTGGCTGGCGACTTCGCGCGCGAACGCGGCCGCGAGCGCCGCGCCGCGCGCCTGCGGCGGCGTCAGGCTCGAGCGCGCGATCACCGCGTCGAGGTTGAGCCGGATGTCCTTGGCGTAGTCGGGATGCGAGTCCTTGATCGATTGCAATGCATTCCATGGACGCCTCGGTGAGTGGCGTCAGCCGCGTCGGTCCTGCAATTCGATCGATCTACAGCGTGCCGCCGCCGACCGCTGCGGTTGCACGGGCACAGCTCGTCGGTCTGCAGGCCGTCGAGGATGCGCAGCGACTTCCTCCGGATTGCGGCCGACGTTGAGGTTGTTCACCGACACGTGCTGGATCACGTTGTCCGGATCGACGATGAACGTCGCGCGCAGCGCCACGCCTTCCTGCCGCATCGCGCACGCCGAGCTGGTCGACCAGCGAGCCGGTCGACGTCGGCGAACTGCCAGTGGTTGAGGCTCGTCGAGGTCCTTGTGATCGCGCCGCCAGCCGAGCTTGCTGAACTCGTTGTCGGTCGAGCCGCCGAGCACCACGGCGTCGCGGTCCGCGAAGTCCTGCGCGAGCTTGGCGAAGCCGACGATCTCGGTCGGGCAGACGAACGTGAAGTCCTTGGGATAGAAGTAGATGACCTTCCACTTGCCCGGAAAAGACTTTTCGTCGATCGGCGCGAAGGCCGATTCGCCGTTTTCCCTCGTGCCGGTTGAAGCCGGGCTTGACGCCGACGACGTTGAACGACTCGAGTTTCTGACCCACGGTTGTCGCATGAGTTGCTCCCTGTAAGGGAGCGGATGCCTGGCGGCCGGCCGCCGGTTGTCCAAGTCCCGCAAATGAGAACGATTCGTATATTATGGCTCGGGCATGATAATTCAATTTGTTTATTATGATCACCTCGATAAAGCATTACGACCTCCCAGGCACGCTAGTTAATCGGACAACTTCGGGTTGCAGCAGCGCGGAAGGAGGCGACATGCGCATCGGCGTGCCAAAGGAAATCAAGGTACTCGAGAACCGGGTCGGCCCGTTGGCCGGGCAGCGTGCGCGAGATCGTGCAGCACGGGCACGAAGTGATCGTCGAGCACAACGCCGGGCGGGGGCATCGGCATGGACGACGACATACCAGCGCGCGGGCAGCAGTCGTCGACACCGCGGCCGAGGTGTTCGCCGCCGCCGACATGATCGTCAAGGTCAAGGAGCCGCAGGCGAGCGAGCGCAAGATGCTGCGCCACGGCCAAGGTGCTGTTCACCTACCTGCACCTCGCGCCCGATCCCGAGCAGACCAAGCGACCTGGTCGCGAGCGGGCGCGGTACTGCATCGCGCTACGAGACGGTGACTCCGCCGACCGGCGGCCTGCCGCTGCTCGCGCCGATGTCGAGGTCGCCGGCCGCATGGTCGATGCAGGCCGGCGCGCACTACCTCGAGAAGCGCGCAGCGGCGGCCTCGGCGTGCTGCTCGGCGGCGTGCCGGGCGTCGAGCCCGGCCGAGGTCGTCGATCCTCGGCGGCGGCGTCGTCGGCACGCACGCGCGCGCACATCGCGCTCGGCATGGGCGCCGACGTGTAGGTGACTCGACCGCAGCGTCGACGCGCTGACGCGCGCTGTGGCGGCAGTTCGGCCGGCCGCTCAACACCGTCTACTCGACGCCGATGCGATCGAGCAGCACGTGACGACGCGCCGATCTCGTCATCGGCGGCGTGCTGATTCCCGGCGCCGCCGCGCCGAAGCTCGTCTCGCGCGAGCTGATCTCAAGCGGATGAAGCCGGGCTCGGTGCGTCGTCGACGTCGCGATCGACCAGGGCGGCTGCTTCGAGACCTCGCGACCGACGACGCACGCCGATCCGACCTACGTCGTCGACGGCGTCATCGCACTACTGCGTCGCCAACATGCCGGGCGGCGTGCCGCGCACGTCGACCTTCGCGCTCAACAACGCCACGCTGCCGTTCGTGCTCGCGCTGGCGAACAAGGGCTGGCAGAAAGCGCTCGCCGACGACCCGCACCTCAGGAACGGCCTCAACGTCGCCTTCGGCAAGGTCACGTGCAAGCCGGTCGCCGAGGCGCTGGGTTACTAAGTACGTCCCGCCGGAAGCGGTGATGTAGCCCGGGTTGAGCGCCCTTCGAAGCTCGCTCAGGGCAGGCTTCGCGCGATGCCAGGGGCGGCATGGCATCGGAGCGTCGATCCGGGATTCGCCGCGCTCATCCCGGACTACGACTGCGACGCTGGCCCCACGTGCCGGCGCATGCCTGGCAACCCGCCCGCCCGGCGACGCGCGGCGACAATGCAATCTGCAGCGAAAAGATCCTTCCGAGAGGAGTCATCGACATGAACACCATGACCGAAACCAGGAACCTCGCGGTTGCCGGCAGGCAGAAGATGACGCCGTCCGGAGGCGTTCGTCGAGACGCTCGTCGCGCAGGGCGTCAAGGACGTGTTCGGCATCGTCGGCTCGGCGTACATGGACGCGCTCGACCTGTTCCCGCTCGCCGGCATCCGCTTCATCTCGGTCGCGCACGAGCAGGGCGGCGGGCACATGGCCGACGGCTACGCGCGCGTGTCCGGGCGCCACGGCGTGTGCATCGCGCAGAACGGGCCCGGGCATCACCAACTTCGTCACCGTCGACGGCGGCGGCGTTCTGGGCGCACTCGCCGGTCGTCGTCGTCACGCCGGAAACCGGCATCGATGACGCTCGGGCCTCGGCGGCTTCCAGGAGACCGAGCAGCTGCCGATCTTCTCGAAGATCACGAAATATCAGGCGCACGTCAACAACCGCGCGCGGATGGCGGAGCTCACCGGCCGCGCGTTCGACCGCGCGCTGCTCGAGATGGGCCCGACGCAGCTCAACATTCCGCGCGACTTCTTCTACGGCGACATCGAGTGCGAGATTCCGCGGCCGATCGCGATCGAGCGCGGCGCGGGCGGCGAGCAGAGCCTCGACGACGGCGGCCGAGCTTCTCGCCGCGCGCGAAGTTTCCGGTGATCCTCTGCGGCGGCGGCGTCGTGATGGCTGATGGCGCAGCCGGAGGCGATCCGCGCTCGCCGAGCTGCTGCAGGCGCCCGTGTGCAGCTCGCTATCTGCACAACGACTCGTTCCCGGCGCGCCATCCGCTGTGGTGCGGCCCGCTCGGCTACCAGGGCTCGCAAGGCGGCGATGAAGCTGATCGCGCAAGGCCGACGTCGTGCTCGCGCTCGGCACGCGGCTCGGACCGTTCGGCACGCTGCCGCAGCACGGCCTCGACTACTGGCCGAAGGACGCGAAGATCATCCAGATCGACGCCGACGCGAAGATGCTGGGCCTCGTCAAGCCGATTTCGGTCGGCATCTGCGGCGACGCGAAGGCGGCGCCGCGCGGCGCTCGATCGCGCGCCTCGCCAGGCAAGACGCTCGCCTGCCAGCGCGAACAAGGACGCGCGGCTCGCGCGCCGTCGCGGCGGAGAAGCGGCGTGGGAAGCCGAGCTCGACGGCTGGACGCACGAGAAGGACGCGTGGTCGCTGGAAGTGGCGAAGGACTCGGCGCACATGCATCCGCGGCAGATGCTGCGCGAGCTCGAGCGTGCGATGCCGGAGGACGCCATGGTGTCGACCGACATCGGCAACATCTGCTCGGTGTCGAATTCGTATCTGCGCTTCGAGCGGCCGCGCTCGATGTTCGCGGCGATGAGCTTCGGCAACTGCGGCTACGCGTTCCCGACGATCGTCGGCGCCAAGGTCGCCGCGCCCGACCGGCCGGCGATCGCCTACGTCGGCGACGGCGCGTGGGGCATGAGCTTCGGCGAGCTGCAGACCTGCGTGCGCGAGAGCATTCCGGTCACCGCGGTCGTGTTCAACAACGGCCAATGGGGCGCCGAGAAGAAGAACCACGTCGACTTCTACGAGAACCGCTTCGTCGGCGTGAATCTCGACCAGCAGCCGTCGTGGGCGGCGGTGGCGAAGGCGATGGGCGCGGAAGGCCATGCGCATCGACAAGGCTCGTCCGACGTCGGTCCGGCGCTGCGCGCGGCGGCCAAGGCGCAGCGCGAGGGCAGGACGACCGTGCTCGAGATGATGGTCACGCGCGAGCTGGGCGACCCGTTCCGGCGCGACGCGCTGGCGCTGCCGACGCGGCATCTCGCCAAGTACAAGTCGACAGCGGCGAAGCGGGGATGAGCAATACGTAACT
>ERZ1370068.10975-contig-9628_pt1 | contig 26267 bp, 45 predicted proteins | sample MGYA00561227_ERZ1370068 | MGnify/ENA primary metagenome ERZ1370068 (study PRJEB38410, sample SAMEA6850437) | metagenome | study: Metagenomic assessment of the ecological functions of the soil: analysis of the soil microbiota associated with the...
CGTTACGTATTGCTGTCGGGTTGTTGACGACAGCGACCGTGCCGCAGCAACGGGAGCAGGCGAAGCGATGCGGCGCGCAGGACGAACGCAAAAGGTTTTGGGGCGCGGCGGTGCTGCCCGCCGCCGTCGGCTGCTTCCTGATCCCCAGCTTGCTGCTGCGGCCGGGGACCCGAAACGCGGTGAGCCGATGTACCAGCGCTACTGCTCGGGTGCCATGGCGTCGACGGCCGCGGCGGCGGCAACGAATTTCATGCCCCACGTCGGCCCCCTAACAGGAAGGCCATACGGAGCTCCTCGATGATGGTTATGTCGGCAAGCATCATCGTCACAGAGGGCGGTCCTGCCTTGTGTAAGAGCGGCTAGCATGCCTCCTTCAGGGCAACTCTTTCGCCCGACGACATTGCCCTGATGTGATCGCCTACGTACGCAGCCTTTCGCGCAACTAATCTTGCTTCGCAGCTAATCTTGCTTCGCAGCGATCCTCCGGAGGAGGTAAGCTGGATCCGCGCGGTTGGCGCTGCCACCGGCGCCAATGGAGATCGGACCGCACGTCCGATTGGAAGAAAAACGTGAAAGTCGCAGCCAAGGATTGGGGAAACCGCGGGGAGCATTGATAACCACAAACTAGGAGGAAAGCCGTGAAAGTCGGTCCTGCGCATCATGCTGATCGCCGCCGCAACGGTTTGCCTGGCACCTGCAGCCATGGCCCAGAAAGCGGTGACCGAGCGAGTGGGTGAAACGGGAACCCGTCAAGGCCAGACTCCGAGCAAGGTCAAAGTCCCTCCTGGCTATAAAGTAAGGCGTGTTCAAGGCCGGGCTCGATACGCCCTCGCTCCGCGACTGTGACAAGAGACGGCAACCTTGCTGGGTGGCGATCTCTGGTGTGCTTCTCGGCAGCCCTGAGGCCGACAAGTTCGAGCCGCCCCACGTCAAGATTTTCGACAAGGATGGCAAGCTGCTGCGTGAGGTCGGCAAGGGTACCTTTAGCGACGGTGATGAACGAGATTGGCTACTGTGCAGAGAACGGCAAGACCTACGTTCCCCGAATACGGCGAAAAGATTCGGGGAGATGGACAATGTCAACGCTCAGCCAAAGCTAATCATCAAAGATTTGTTCAACGGCGATCACCGCAACGGCGGCATCACCTGTAAGGACGGCTATATCTATTTCGCCCTAGGTTTTCCGAGTAACAGCGGCTTTGCCGATCCGGACAACCACGGTTGGACGGACATTCCCAACGATCCCTTCTGGGTCAAGCATCAGGATGGCCACGGCACACCACCCCGCACGACCCGGTGTGCCGCGACATCGAGCATACGGGATTGAGACGTGCGCTCTCCGATGGGCGCATGACCGGCGCCCTATTGCCGGTCGGGGTTGCGGCAAAACCCGGCATGATCATCAAAAAGCAGGTGCCGTGTGGCGGCTCGGTGATACGCGTGAAGATGACGGATCAGGGCGCCGATGGCATCTACCCGCACTGAGAAGATGGAAGCTTACGCCATGGGCTTCCGCAACCAGGCCGGCGTCGCCTTTGGTCCGCCCGGCAGCAGGTTTTGCTGAACGCCCTCGCCGTGACCGACAACGGCGCCCAGCATAGACCTCGGTCATCGTCGCATCGCCAATGCTCCCGAGAAGCTCTTTATCGTGACGCAAGCGGGCCAGGACGCGGGCTTTCCCGACAAGGAGGCTCAGGGTCTCAGGTCACCAACAAACGCTTCGGTTGGCAAGCCTACCGCGGCAACCCGGTCGACCGGCCGATGCCGCAGCTCTTATCAGCGACAAGCCAGCTCAGTGCCGAAAGGCGTGCCCTACAAGTTCCAGTTCCATGTCGACGGCGTCCGCGGCGTGCCACTGATTGCCGCCAACCCCAATCCGAATGGATACATCAATCCCGTGCTGGAGTGGGACACCAACAATCCAACCGATGGCATCGCCTGGAGCACGCGTAACTTTGGCGCCGACAACAATTTGTTCGGCGCCGTTTGCGGCGCATTCTCGATACCGGCCCGGAGAGCCTGGTGGCGACCTCGCCCTTGGTCCTGCGCATCGAGTTCCTCGAGCCGGCGGGCGTCAAATGGTCGACCTTCGCACAGAACATCGAGCCAGGGTCCTAATGCCTACCGAAGCCGGAGAATCGCGGTGGCCTGGAGCGACCCAACAAGGTCGTTTTCGGCAACGATGGGCGCACCATGTACGTGGTCGACTACGGCGAGGTCTTCACCGACTTCAAATGACGCCGCAATTCTACACCGTGCCGAAGTCGGGTGTGATCTGGACCATCACCTACGAAGGCCGCTGAACCGAGTTTGCCCACCGGGTCACCGGAGGCGGTCGCCCGCCCCCGGTTCCCACAGAACGTGGCGTGCGGATTTCCCGCACCAACGCTCTTCGGCAGTTGCTTCACAGCACCGCGAGTGCCTGCAGCTCCCGACACGGGAGAGGCCGTTTCGATGGGGCCGCTCAAGCCGGTGCCCACGCCTGCTCGCGCTTTTGCCTGGCACCACCGTGGCGCATACTGGGCCGCGGCAAAGGTTCCCTGTGAGCCCAGCGGCACAACGTCCCGGTGCGCGGCGCGAGGGTAAAGCACCGCCCTTAAGCGCGTGACCTCACGGGCTTTTTCGAAGGCCCCGAACGCAAGGCCGCTTTCTTGGTTTTCAGCAGCGGGCCGGGGCGCTGCCGTACCCAGCTTGGTTGCAGCAGCGGGTCCCGCGCTGTCCATTCGACGAGGTTGCCATGCAGATTGTCTATGACCTTGCCCCCGTGATCGCGGAGATCATTTCCGACACTGCGCCGGCACGCGGGCGCGCGAGGACTTCGTGCCACGCCTGCCTGCACGGTGATTGGCATGAAGCCGAGGTGATGGTCGAAGCGCATGCTGGCGGAGCCCTGGCATTTGATCGGTCACCAGGAAAGGCGGCTGCGAGAGTTTCTCGACCTGCTGCACCTGCGCGACGGCACCTTGGTATCCAGAATAGGCCGCAGCACGCCGCTTTCGAGGCGCCGGGCCGCGCCGAGGCGCCGTTGCGAGAACGAGGTCCTTGAGCGTCGTCCACATCCGCGCCGCAAGCCGGCGGCCCTGGACCGGAAGGAACGACGGCAAGCCGCCCACCGTCGCCCTAACAGGCCTGGGCTCGGCAGCGACCGCCCGGGGAGGTGGGCGTGCGCCTCCTCGGCCCAGCCTCCTCGCCCCAGCCTTCTCGCCCCTAGGGCTGCCCGGCCGCGGGCGGGCGACGTCTTGGCGTTCCCCTCCCACGCCGGTGGGAGCGGGGAGGCGACCTGGGCGATCAGCGGGGCCGCAGCCCGACATTGCCGCCGCCACGGGGCGGCCCTAAAGTCCTCGGCGGGATGGTTGCGGATCGGTCTGGCCACAGCCGAGCGGCTCCGCGAGGATCGGGATGACAAAAATGATAGACGACACGCTGGCTCGCGGCTCCAGGCTTATTGGCGGCCTCTGTTGCCCTCGCCGCCGCGGCACAGGCCCAGGAGCTCAAGATCGGCATCATGGCGGTGCTGTCAGGCCCGCAGGCGGTGCTCGGCGGGCAGCTGCGCGACGGCTTCAATCTGGGCGTCAAGCATGCCGGCGGCAAGCTCGGCGGGCTCGCGACCACCGTCATCGTGCAGGACGACGAGCTGAAGCCCGACGTGGCCGTCGGCAAGGCCAAGCAGCTGATCGAGCGCGACAAGGTCGACTTCGTGGTCGGCCCGATGTTCTCCAACATCCTGATGGCGATCCACAAGCCGATCACGGAGGCCAACGTGTTCCTGATCAGCCCGAACGCTGGGCCCTCGCCGCTCGCCGGCAAGGGCTGCAGCCCCTTCTTCTTCGCCACCTCCTATCAGAACGACCAGCCGCCGGAGGTGCTCGGCAAGTACGCGCAGGACAAGGGCTTCAAGAAAGCGTTCCTGCTGGCGCCCAACTACCAGGCCGGCAAGGACATGATCGGCGGCTTCAAGAAGCACTTCAAAGGCGAGATCGCCGATGAGGTCTACACGCCGCTGGGCCAGCTCGATTTCTCCGCCGAGCTCGCCAAGATCGCCGCCGCCAAGCCCGACGCCTTCTTCGTGTTCATGCCGGGCGGCATGGGCGTGAACCTGGTCAAGCAGTACCGCCAGGCCGGGCTCGACACGCATCCCGTTCCTGTCGGTGTTCACCGTCGATGAGTCGACGCTGCCGGCCCAGCAGGACGCCGCCGTCGGCTTCTTCTCCGGCATGACCTGGGCGCCCAACACCGACACGCCCGAGAACAAGCAGTTCGTCGCCGACTTCGAGAAGGAGTACGGCTACGTGCCCGGGCAGCTACGCCATGCAGGCCTACGACGCCGCGCAGCTGATCGACAGCGCCGTCAAGGCGGTCGGCGGCAAGCTCGCCGACAAGGACGCGCTGCGCGCGGCGCCATCAAGAAGGCCGATTTCAAGTCGGTGCGCGGAGCCTTCAAGTTCAACAACAACGGCTTTCCCGTGCAGGATTTCTACCTGGTGAAGGTCGCCAAGCGCGCCGACGGCAAGTTCCAGACCGAGATCGTGCAGAAGGTGTTCGCGAACGCTGCCGACAGCTACGCCGGCGATTGCCCGCTGAAGTAGGCAAGCCCCGATCTCGACGTCAGACCCGTCCGCGAGACCTGGGCAGGTCATCGAGCAAGCTGTTGCGCAGTCGATCTGGGATACACCGTCGCCACGCCTGACCGCGCTGCCTAGCGATCTCGCGATGTCCACCTCGCTGTTCGTCGTCCAGCTGTTCAACGGGCTGCAGCTCGGCATCCTGCTGTTCCTCGTGGCGGCCGGGCTCACGCTGGTGTTCGGGGTGATGGATTTCATCAACCTCGCCCACGGCGTGCAGTACATGCTGGGCGCCTACCTGGCGGTGATGTTCTACGGCCTCACCGGGAGTTTCTTCGCCAGCCGTCGCTGCTGGCGCTGCCGGCCTCGCTGCTGTTCGGCTTGGCTGCTGGAGGTGCTGGTGTTCCGCCACCTCTACGAGCGCGACCACCTGGAGCAGGTGCTGGCGCACCTTCGGCGTCATCCTGTTCCTGAACCAGGGCGTGAAGATCGTTTGGGGCGCGGCGCCGCTCAACATGCCGATCCCCGATATCCTGTCGGGCTCCGTGCCGCTGATGGATGGGCTGCGCTATCCCGTCTACCGCTTCGCCATCATCGCCGCCGGGCGTGCTGGTCGCGGCCGGCGCTCTATCTGTTCGTCACCGCGACCCGGCGTCGGCATGCTGGTGCGGGCGGGCGCCACCAACGCGGCCATGGTGTCGGCGCTCGGCGTCGACATCAAGCGGCTGTTCATGATCGTGTTCGGCTTCGGCGCCATGCTGGCCGGCTTTGCCGGCGCGATGGTGGCGCCGATCCTGTCGGTGGAGCCCGGCATGGGCGACCAGATCCTGATCCTGGCCTTCGTCGTGATCGTCATCGGCGGCATCGGCTCGATCCGCGGCGCCTTCGTGGCAGCCGTGCTGGTCGGCGTCATCGACACGCTCGGGCCGCTCCGTTCATGACCGACGCGCTGCGCCTCGTTCCTGGCACCCAGCGACGGCGCGCGTGATCGGCCCGGCGCTCGCCTCCATGGCGATCTATCTGCTGATGGCCGTCGTGCTCGCCGTGCGGCCCGGCCGGCTTGTTTCCCGCCAAGGGACGCGCCTGATGCCGGCCGCGATGCGCGGCAGTCACGGCATGCGGCGGCCAGCGCGCCGCGTGCGCTCAGCCTTCGACCAGCGCATGGCGGCCGGCCTGTTTGCGCTGATGGCGCTGCTGCCGCTGCTGAGCCCCGTGCTCGGCGGCAGCTACCTGCTGCTCGATCGGCGAGCGGGTGATGATCTTCGCCATCGCCGCCCTTTCGCTGGAGTTGCTGATCGGCGTCGGCGGCCTCGTCTCGTTCGGGCACGCGGCGTTCCTCGGCGTCGGTGCCTACGCTGCCGGCATCGTCGCCAGCCACGGCCTCGGCACCCTGTCCGTTGCGCCTGCCCGCCGCGCTTGCCGCCTCCGCCCTGTTCGCGCTCGCCGACCGGCGCCATCGCCGTGCGCACGCGCGGCGTCTACTTCATCATGATCACGCTGGCGTTCGGCACAGATGGCCTTCTTCGTCGCCACCTCGCTTGCGCCCTTACGGCGGCGATGATGGCCTCACCTGGCCGACGCGCACGCTGGTGTTCGGCACGCGCATGCTGAAGAGCGAGACGACGTTCTTCTATGTCATGCCTCGCCCTGCTGATCGCTACCTACCTCGCTCGTCAGCCGGCTGATCGCCTCCCGCTTCGGCCGCGTGCTGCGCGGGCTCACCGACAACGAGACGCGCATGCAGGCGATCGGCTTCACGCCCTACCCCTACCGCCTCACCGCCTACGTCATTGCCGGCACCATCTGCGGGCTTGCCGGCTTCCTGCTCGGCAACCAGGCCGAGTTCGTCAGCCCCGCCTACATGCACTGGCAGCGCTCCGGCGAGCTGATCATGATGGTGCTGCTGGGCGGCACGGGCACGCTCTATGGCCCCATCGCTCGGGCGCGCTGGCCGTTCCTGGTGCTGGAGGAAGACCCTGTCGCGCCTCACCGAGCACTGGAAGGTCGATTCTCGGGCCGGCTGCTGGTGCTGACGGTGCTGTTTGCCAGCGGCGGGATCGCCGGTGCCATAGCCGCTTGCCGCCAGCGGCGGCGAGCATCGCGCGGTGCCGTCACTTTACCGGCTGGCCGCCACCTGCTCGGCGCCGGCCTCGAGCGCTCAGGCTCTGGCGCCGCGCGGGCCGGCGGCTTTTCTGCGACCGCCGCACGCTCTTCAAACGGGGCGCCGACACGCTGACGCCGCTCGCGAGACGGTGAAAATGGCGCTTGGCCGCGGCCTGCTGGCGCTGTGCCATCGCTGGCCGAGCGCGGATTCAAGACCAGCCGTCGAGCGCTGGAGGCGCCGATGAAGCGAGCCGGTTCTGCAGCTTGAGGCCTTGAGCAAGTCGTTCGGCGCGCTTACGGGTCACCGACGGCCATTGACCTCGAGATCCTGGCCGGCGAGACCGCACGCCATCATCGGCCCGAACGGCGCCGGCAAGACCACGCTGATCCACCAGATTTCCGGGGCGCTGGCCCCCGACGCCGGCCGCATCCATCTTCGACGGGCGCGACGTCACCGAGCATGTCGATGGCCGGCCCGCGCGCATCTGGGCTTCGCACGCTCATTCCAGATCACGCAGGTGCTGCCGCGCTTCACGGCGCTCGAGAACGTGGCGCTTGCCGTGCAGGCGCGCTCCGGGTCGAGCTTCCGCTTCTGGCAAGCCGGCGGCCGGTGAAGCGGCGCTCAACGGGCCGCCGTCAGATGCGCTCGACGGTCGTCGAACTCGCGGCGCGCGCGCGACACGCCCGCCGGCGCGCTGTCGCACGGCGAGAAGCGCCGGCTCGAGATCGCCATCGCGCTGGCCCAGGCGCCCAAGCTCCTCCTGCTCGACGAGCCGATGGCGGGCGCCGGCATCGAGGAGACGCAGCGGCTTGGTCGACGACGCTCAAAGGCCTGAAGCGGCCGCTACACCATCGTTCTCGTCGAGCACGACATGCAGGCGGTGTTTGCGCTCGCCGACCGCATCTCCGTGCTGGTCGAGGGCCGCATCATCGCCACCGGCGACACCGCAGGCCGTGCGCGCCAATCCGGCCGTGCGCGCCGCCTACCTTGGCGAGGCGACATGAGCTCAGGCGCTGCTTTCCATCTCGGGGCTGCAGGCCGGGCTACGGCGATCAGCAGGTGCTGTTCGGCGTCGACCTCGACCGTCGGCGCGGGCGAGGTGGTCGAGCCTGATGGGCCGCAACGGCATGGGCAAGACCACCACGCGTCCGCGCCCTGATGGGACTGCTGCCCATCAGCGGCGGCCAGCATCGCGCTTCGAGGGCCTCAGCGATCGCAGGCGCGCCGCCGTTCCGGATCGCCCAGGCCGGCATCGGCCTGGTGCCGGAGGGGCGGCAGATCTTTCCGACCCTGACGGTCGAGGAAAACCTGGTCGCCACGCGCCGCCCAGCGGCAGCCGCGCAACGCTGGACGCTCGAGCGCGTCTACGCCTTCTCTGCCGCGGCTGGCCGAGCGGCGCCGCCACTTCGGCGACCAGATCTCCGGCGGCGAGCAGCAGATGCTGGCGATCGGCCGCGCCCTGATGACCAATCCCAGGCTGCTGGTCCTCGACGAGGCCACGGAAGGTCTGGCGCCGCTGATCCGCGCAGGAGATCTGGCAGAGGCTTGCCGCCCTCAAGCGCGACGGCTTATCGATCCTCGTGATCGACAAGAACGTCGATGCCCTGTTGCGTCTGTGCGACCGTCATCACATTGTGGAGAAGGGGCGGGTCGTGTGGCAAGGCAGCTCGACGGCGCTCGCCGCGGATGTGATTGCGCGCAACCGCTACCTTTCGATCTAGACCAGCGCAGGGCAGGAGTACGGGCGATGAAGGCAATGACACGGCAGGCGTCACCAAGGCGGGCAAGGGCATCGACAGTCTGACCTGGAACATCCTCGGTCAGACCTATGTGCCCAAGGCGCTGACGCGAAAGCTGCGTTCTTCCTGGCACGCGCTGCTCCCACCCGGCACCTTCGTGCCGCCGCACATTCACGTCAACCAGGACGAGTTCATCTACGTGCTCGAGGGTCAAGCTTCGACCTCATTCTTGACGGCAAGGAGGCCACCGCCTCGGCCGGCGAGTTCATCCGACTGCCGATGCAGGTGATGCACGGGCTGTTCAACAAGAGCGACCAGCCGATCAAGTGCCTGTTCTGGGTGTCGCCCACCGGCAAGCTGTTCGACCTCTTCAAGAAGATCGACGGGGTGCCCGATCCGGCCGAGGTCACGCGGCTTGCCGCCCTGCACGATGTCAACTTCCTGCCGCCGCCCCCAGGGCCGCAGCGCGCCTTGAATAACGAGCGACCGTTTCGCTTCCACGCTCGCGCCGCCCTGGTGGTGGGGGCGGCCGTGCATCGGTGAGGCCATAGCCGTTGCCTTTGCCCCGGCCGACGCCATCGTCGCCTGCGTGACAAATCCGCTGCGAGCGCGGCAGTGCTGAGCGATGCCGCGCGCAATGGCGCGGATCAGCGAGCTTTCGCGACGTGCGTGCGCTGTCAGCCTTCCTACAGCTTTGCTGCTGCGCGCACGTCTAGAGCTGTTCACCTGGTCTTTGGCAAATCCGGCAAGCTGAGCGTAGCCTTTGACGATGGCTTCGCGCTCGGCGTGGCTCAGAACGTCCTCGATGTCGCTCGAAGCCATCGGGCGCGCGGCGCTCCACCTCGTCGATCACGCCTCCGGCCCGCCCCGGCGATTGTTGCGCACGATTTCGGCCGTCGTCGGCAACCGCTGCGCCTCGTAGGCAGCCAGCGCCGCCCGGCCGTGCTCGCTCGAAACCAGCCAGATCCGCCAAGCAGCGGGCATCGAAGATCGCCTGGCTCGCGCCGTTGGATCCGACCGGGTACATCGGATGGGCCGCGTCGCCCAGCAACGTCACCGCGCCCATGCGTCCAGCGCGGCAGCGGATCGCGTGTCGGCCATTGGGTACTCGTAGAATGCCGGCGCGCCCGCTTCACCAGCTTGACGAGATCGACGTGCGGCGTGCGGAAGCGCGCGACGTGCGGCATCACTTCGTCGAGCGCGCCCTGCCGGTTCCAGTCTTCCCGCCGCGGCGGCGGGTTCGAGCCGTCGCCCATGCGATAGGTCACGACCCAGTTGATCAGCTGCTTTGCCGTTCTTGCCGCGGCGCGATCGGATAGAGCACCAGCTTGTTGTTGAAGCCGCCGCCGACGATCATCGTGCGTCCGTCGAGAAAGCCCTTGGCGAGCGTAGCCCCGCGCCACATCAAGACGCCGTTCCACTTGAGGCCGGCCTCGTCGGGATAGAGCTGCCGCCGCACGGCCGAATGGATGCCGTCGCAGCCAACCAGAATGTCGCCGGCGACGGTGAGTGCGCGAACCCGTTGGCAGCTCTTGAAGCGGGCCTTGACGGCGCCCTCCTCTTGCGCGAAGGCACGTGAAGGTGTGGCCGCGTGTGCACCGCCGTGCGCGCCCGAGCCGCTCGCCATACGGCATCGCGCAGGACGCCCTGCAGGTGGCCGCGGTGGATCGAGAACTGCGGCACCTTGATAGCCGGCCTCCAGCCCGCGCGGCTCGCGCCAGATCTCCTGGCCGAAGCGGTTGGCATAGATCAGCTCGCGCGTGCGGACCGCCACCTCGTCGAGCCGCGCCAGCAGCCCAAGCTCGGCCAGCTCGGCGATCGCATGCGGCAGCACGTTGATGCCGACCCCAAGCTCGCGGATGTGCGGGGCGGCCTCGTAGATCCTGGCACTTGATGCCGCGCGCCTTGAGCATGAGCGCGAGCGTCAGCCCGCCGATCCCAGCCGCCGACAATGACGACGTGCATTTGCTTGTTTCCCGTTCGGGCTCGCTTAAGCTGGCCGCGAAAGAGCGATAACGTGCCTCGGGCGCCCGACAAAGGCATCGCTCACCTCGACCCTCTTGCAACGCTCCCGGCAACGGCTCGCTCCCGCCAACGGCCGGCCGCCGACCGGCAGAACTCATTGCCCGCCGCGGCATCTTCAGCGGCGCCGGCCGGCCGCGCCTGCCCGCATTTGCCAAATGGGCAGGACTTGGCTTGGAAGTCGCAAAAGGCGGCGAGGCGCGCGCCAACGATGCTCGCGACGCCTGCTGGGATCTTTGCTAGGGTTTGCGAGCGTCTGGCGGGGCTTGGGCCCGGGCCGGCCCAGCATGGGGAACCACCGCAATGTTCAAATGCTTGTCGAGCGTCCCGCGCCGTTATGGTGAGCGCGGCTTTGTCTCTGCCGCCGCCGCGCAGGAGCCGACGATCCGGGTCGGTTGGACCATTCCGGCGGAGGAAAGCAAATATTGGCTCATGCGCAGGCCTGAGCAGTTCCCCAATCTCGGCAAGACCTACAAAATCGAGTTCACGCAGTTTCAAGGGCACGGCACCGATGGTTCGCGAGCCATGGTGGCGGGCGCGCTCGACTGTTCGACGCAGCGCCGTTGTCGTTCGCCAACGGCGCGCTGCAGGCCAAACTCGAGGCCTACATCATCGCCCAGCACGTGGGCGAGCGTCCCGGCAGCTTCTCGGTCTATTGGGCGGTCAAGGACGATCCGCCATCAAGTCCATCGCCGACATGAAGGGCAAGAGCGTCGGCACCAACGTGTTCGGCTCGGGCATCCTGGGCCCAATGTTCCTGCTGCTCAAGACGCAATGGGCGTCGATCCCGCAGAAGGATATCAAGCTGGTTGAGACCGGCTTTCCGGGTTCGGAGGACGCAATCCGGGCACGGGCGGCGTCGATGTCGGCGTGCTCAACCAGCCGTTCGCGGCGCGCGCCGAGGCCAAGGGTGGTCTGCGCAAGCTGTTTGCGCTCGCCGATCAGCAGCAGAACATCGTGCACATCCTGGAGGTGTGCCGCAAAGGAGTTCGTCGACAAGAATGGCGAGCTGGTGAAGAACTACGTGCGCGATCTCACCGCCGGCATGACGAAGGCGCTCGCCGATCGTGCCGGAGACGCTGAAGGTCGTCAACGAGGTCGATCAAGGCACCGATCGAGGTCCTCGATACCTATCTCTCTGAAGGCCAACGACTTTGCGCGCGAGCCGGGCGCGGCGCCCGAACTTCGCCGGCATTCAGGCCATGTTCGACATCTATGCCGACACCGGCATGATCGAAGCAGCAAGCTGGACGTCGGCCAGTTTCGCCATCCAAGCATCGTCGCCCCGCTTGAGTTAGGGGAGCGCAACGCCGGCGCCGTTGAAGTCGTGAGCGGCCAACGACATGATCGCTGATCGAGGGCTTGACCAAGTCGTTCGAGACGCTGCTCGGCGCCAGCGCCATCTCGCCCTGGCCGACATCTTCGCTCAGCGTTGCCGAGGGCGAATTCGTCTCCGATTCTCGGGCCTTCTGGCTGCGGCAAGTCGACGTTACTCTACATCGTCGGCGGCTTCGTGCCGCCAACCGAGCGGCACGGTCGCCGTCAACGGCCGCGGCGGTGACGGGACGGCCGGACCTGATCGTGGCCCGGTGTTCCAGGAGTTCGCGCTGTTTCCCTGGAAGACCGTGCTCGGCAATGCCGTCATGTACGGACTGCTCGAGCAGGGCGTGCCCAAGGCGCGAGGCCGAAGCCAAAGCCCGCAGCCTGATCGCACTGGTGCACCTGGCCGGCTACGAGCATTTCTATCCCAAGGCAGCTGTCGGGCGGCATGAAGCAGCGTGTCGCCATCGCGCGCACGCTGGCCTATGGGCCGAGAATCCTGCTGATGGACGAGCCCTTCGGCGCGCTCGATGCGCATACCCGCACCGGCCTGCAGCGCGAGCTGCTGGAGATCTGGGAGCGCGATCGCAAGACCGTGCTGTTCGTCACCCACAGCGTAGAGGAAGCGGTCTTTCTGTCCGATCGCGTGGTGGTGCTCACGCGCTCGCCCGGCCGCATCAAAGCGATGATCGACATCGATCTGCCGCGTCCGCGCCGGCGCGCCGAATTGCTGGTCGATCGGCGGTACCAGACCTTCGTTGTCGAAATCGAGGGGCTGATGGACACCCGGAGCCAGGCACGGCCATGAGCCTCAGGTTGCCTCCCGCCTCGGCTGCGCCGCCACTGCTCGCGTGCCTCGCTCTGCTGGCGGCATGGGAATGCTGCCGCGCGTGTCCTGACATCAATGGCCTGCCGCCGGCTTACGATGCCTTGCGCGAGCTCCCCGCGATCCTCAGCGACCGCGAGGCGCTCCTCAACATTGCCGCCTCGCTCAGCGCGCATGCTGACCGGCTTCGCGCTCGGCCTTGCTGATTTCGATACCCATCGGACTGGCCGATGGCGCGCAGCCCAAGTGGTCGCCGCGGTCTGCAATCCGCTGCTGATGCTCATTTATCCTGTTCCCGAAGGCCGCGCTTGATGCCGATCATCATGCTGTGGCTCGGCATCGGCGATGCATCCAAGACGATTGTCATCGGCCTGGGCGTCAGCTTGCCGGTGATCTACCATAGCTACCAGGGCGCGCGCGCCGTCGAAGAGAAGCTGACTGTGGTCCGCCGCGGCCATGGGAATGCGGCCCGCCGCACGCCTGCTGCGGATCGTGCTGCCGGCCGCGCTTGCCGCAAATCTTTGTCGGCGATCCGCACCGGGCTTGGTGCTGGCGCTCATCACCATGGTCACCAGTGAGATGATCGCGCGCCAGGCGGGCGTCGGCAGCATTCTGTTCAATGCCCTCGATATGGCGCAATACGCCAGCGTCTACGCCATGATCGTCATCATCGGCGTGCTGGGGTTTGTCCTCGACCTGCTGTTTGAGCGCTTGCGCGCCAGGCTTGTGGCTTGGGCCGAACCCGGCCATGACATCGCCGTGGGGACCGCTTGAGCGCCGAGCGCACATGGCAGATTGTGCTCGGCATGCTGCCGCCTGTCTGCCTGATCGCCTTGTGGCATGGCATCGCCAGTGCGGGATGGCACCTGCGGCGCTGTTGCCGCTACCGTCGGCGGTGTTCGCGCGCCTCTTCGAACAGTTGCGACAATCGCGTATTCCTGGGGCACGCCGCCACCACCCTATTTCGCCTATTTGCCGGGTTCGCCATTGCCGTCGTGGTCGGCGTGGTACTGGGTGTTGCCGCCGCCGGCAACCGCAGGCTCGAGGCCCTGTTGCGGCCACTGGTGCGCGTGCTGGCACCGGTGCCAAAAATCGCGCTCTACCCGGCGCTTGTTCTGATCCTCGGCTTCGAACATGCCTCGAAGATCGCGCTGGTCGTTGCCGATGCGCGTCTTTCCGATCCTGCTCGCGACCTATCAGGTGCCGCCAGCGTCGAACCCAAGCTGGTGTGGTCGGCGCCGGGCGGCGGGCGCCTCGCCGCGCCGAACGCTGCTGACGGTGGTGCTGCCGGCGGCGCTACCGGCCATTCTGACTGGCTGTCGCATCGGCCTCGTCATCTCCTGCAATCGTGGTGTTCCTCGCCGAAATGCTGCACCTCAACGGATGGTCTCGGCCACCTTCTCATCTACGCATCACGCAGTTTCCAAACGGTCGATATGTTCGTGCCGCTGATCACCATCTCGCTGCTTGGCCTCCTGCTCAACGCCGCCTTTAACGCCCTGCAAAACGGTTGCTGACGGGCTTCCCGGACGAGGGATGAGCCGTTTCTGCGAGCGCGAGGTGAGGCGCTGCCGGCCCGCCGCCGGCCCGCCTATGATTAGGGTGCTAGCGCTGAGGCAATGAGGGCCGTGATGTTCGCCGATCGCATCGAAGGCAAATGGATCGACGCGTTCTGCGAGGTGTTCGAGCGCTGCGCGGTCAAGCAAGGGCGATACGCGCGGCGATCCTGTCGGAGACGCAGTCGCGCCAGCTCAACGTGCACCTTGCCGAGCTGGCGCTGCTGCGGCTGGGCGCGCGACCGTTCCATGTCGTCGTGCCGACGCCCGCGCAATCCGCCATCCGGTGCCGGTGCGCTCGACCGGGCGCCAGCGAGGCGATCGGCAAGCTGGCGCCGGTGGTGACGGCGCTGGGGCAGGCCGGCTTTGTGGTCGATTGCACCATCGAAGGCCTGATGCATGCGCCCGGAAACGCCGGCGATCCTCAAGGCCGGCGCCCGCATCCTGGTCATCTCCAACGAGCACCCCGAAGCGCTCGAGCGCATGGCTACCCGATGCGGCGCTCGAGAGCCCGCGTGCGCGCCGCGGCCAAGATGCTGCGCGGCGCCAGCCGCATGACGGTCGCCTCGGCCGCGGGCACCAAGCTCGATATCGATATGACCGGCGCCGCCGACCGTTGGCGTCTGGGGCTGGACCGATCGTCCCGGCACGCTGGCGCACTGGCCGGGCGGCATCGTTGTCAGCTTCCTGCCGCAGCGGCAGCGTCAACGGCACGCTGGTGCTCGACCGCGGCGACATCAATCTGACCTTCAAGCGCTACCTGGAGTCGCCGGTGCGGCTGACTTTGGAGGCCGACTACGTGACCGCGCATCGAAGGCGAGCGGCGCCGACGCGCGAGCTGATGCGCGGCTACCTCGCGGCCTGGGGTGATCGGGAGGCCTATGCCGTCAGTCGCACGTCGGCTTCGGGCTCAATCACCAAGGCGCGCTACGAGGCGCTGAGCGATGTACGACCGGCGCGACATCTGAACGGCACCGAGCTGCGTGCGGTGGCCGGCAATTTCCTGTTCTCGACGGGCGCCAACGAGTTTGCCGGCCGCTATACGGCCGGCCATTTCGACATTCCCGTGCATGCGCACCACCATCACCGTGGATAATACCGAGGTGATCAGCGCCGGCGTGCTGCAGGACGTCTTCGGCTGAGCGCCTAGCCCGGTAAGACCGGCGGTCGCATTAGGCCGAGATGCCCTAGCAGCTTGACGAAGGCCTCGAGCCGTTGCTGGCGATAGGCGTCGATATCGAGTGCCTCGTAGCTCGATGAAACCCTTGCCCGTCTTGAGCCCGATGCGGTCCTCGGCCATGTTGCGCTCGACGATCGGCGGCGCGGCGTAGCGCTCGCTGGCAAGCGCTGCCGGTCAGATAACGACTGGCGTAATACAGAATGTCGCCGCCGCCCCAATCGATGAACTCGAGCATGCCCGAGCGTGGCAAAGCGCACGCCGAAGCCGTACTTGATGGCCTTGTCGATGTCCTCGGCGCTCGCGACGCCCTCCTCGACCAGGCGCGCCGCCTCGTTCATCGCGAGCGCCTGGATGCGCGGCACGATGTAGCCGGGCCGCGCCGCGCATACGACCGGCACCTTGCCGATGCTCTCCAGCAGCGCCCGCAAGCGCTGCGTGACGGCCGGGTCGGTGCGCGCGCCGGGCGAAAGTTCCACCAGCGGCACCAGAAACGCCGGATTGAGCCAGTGCGCGTTGAGAAAACGCTCGGGCATGGTCGACGGCGCTGGCCAGATGCGTCGACGAGGATGGTGGACGTGGTCGAGGCGATGATGGTCGGACCGGGCAAGCGGAGAGAGGCGGGCGAGCAGCTCGCCGCTTCAGCTCGAGCACCTCCGGCACCGCCTTCGAAGATGACGGCCGCTTGCGTCAGCGCCGCCGCCGCATCCTGCTCCCGTATCACCGACACCGCGGGCGAGCACGCCGTCGACGGCGGTGGGCGCAACAAGCCGAACTCGGCAAACGTGGCCAGCATGCCGCGCACCTCGGTGATGGCGGCGGCCGAGCGCTCGGCATAGGCGGCTTCCTCGCGTGCCTTGACGTCGAGGATGCTGACGCGATGACCGGCATAGGCGAACACCACGGCGATGCCGCGCGCCATGCGCCCGGCGCCGAGACAGGCAATGGCGGCCGTACGCTCATGGCAAGCCCTCGGCTGCAGCAAGGCGTTCAGATCGCGGGCGCTCAGGTCGCCCAGGCCGAGGTTCGCCAGCGAGCGGCCCGTCGCCGGAAATCCTCGCCGCAGATGGCCGACCCCAAGGCCAGAAAGCACTTGCCAGCGGCGTCTGCGACGCCGGCCAGCCTCGCCGACCGAAGCGAGGAACGACAGACCGATGCGCTACGTCCTCCAGCATGTAGCGGTGCTCGGTCAGCACGATCTTCTCGCGCCAGTCGCCGGACTCGGTGAGCTTGTCGTGCGAGCCGCGACCATACATCCATTCCTCGCCCTCCTGCGCGTAGTGGTTGGCGAGCGGAAAATGCGGGCCGCTGTAGCCCAATGCCTCGCCGCGTGGCGATGCGTTCGGCGTCGAGCGCATCCGTTAGGCGGCGCACGGCCGGCTGCGTTCCCTCCTTGTGGATGTCCCAGCGCTCGAAAGTGCTCCGAGTGGCGCGGCGTTCATGATGATCAACGGCGGATGGATGATGGGCCCGGCATTCATCAAGCGCGCCGAGAGCGCATCGCCGCAGGCCTCGATGACGCCGGGAAACGCGCGGCCGATCACGGCAAGCGCATGGCTCGGCCAGACGCAGCGGGAAGACGCCGGTCGGCAGCCGCTTGGCGCGGATGGTGATCGCCGCCTCGAAGGGGCCGTGCTTGCGCGTGAGCCAAGGCAGCGTGCCGGTCTCGGCGAACGCAACCTCGGCCCGATTGCCGGCATCGCGCATGCCGCCTTGGCGAACAAGCACCGAGCCGAACGTTCCCGGCGGCAGAAAGACCACCTGGCCGGCGGCGAGGTGGGGCGCGAGCCTGATGGCGATATCGTGATGGGCGGTTGCCGGCGTCGGGCAGACGATGAGCTCGGCACCGCGCACGGCCTCGGCGATTTCGCGCCGTGATCAGGCTCGGGCGCGCTCGTATGTCGACCGCGAAAATCCTCAACGATGATGTGACCGCCGGCCGCCAGATGGGCCGCGACGGCAGGTTTGTTCGCGCCGCCACAAACGCACCTCGTGTCCGGCCAGCGCCAGATCACCTGCCGCCGCGAACGAGCCATTGCCACCACCCAGCACCGCGATTCGCATCCTAGCTTTGCTCCGTGTCGGGCCACTGCGCTTTCGCAGCGGCCGCGGCCTGTTGCTTGAGGCGGAAATGCTGCACCTTGCCCATGGCATTGCGCGGCAGGCTGTCGACGCAAAACGTATGCGCGCGGCACCTTGTAGCGTGCGAGCTGTGCCAGACAAAAGCGTTCGATCTCCGCCACTTCGCCACCTGCGCCCGGGCGTGCAACGATGTAGGCGACCGGCACCTCCTGCCACTTCGCGATCCGGCGCGGCCGATGACGGCGGCTTCGGCGATGGCGGGATGCTCAGTGAGCACGCGTTCGACCTCGGCCGGATAGATGTTCTCGCCGCCGGAGATGATCATGTTCTTCTTGCGGTCGTGAATGAAGAAATGCCCGTCCGCATCGCGCGTGCCGATGTCGCCGGTATGATACCAGCCCTCGCGCAGCGCCTCGCGTGAGGCCGCGCTATTGCCCCAATACTCCACGAACACGTTGGGGCCGCGCACGACCACCTCGCCGGCCGTCCCCGCCGGCACCTCGTTGCCAAGCTCGATCGACGACGCGCGCCTCGCAGCCGAGACCCGGCAGGCCGGTCGAGCCCGCCCGCCGCCAGTCGCCCGACGAGCCGCGTATAGACGGCGATCGGGCAGGTCTCGGTCGAGCCGTAGACCTGCAGCACCGGCACCCCGCGCCGGGTAAAGGCATCGACCAGGCGTTGCGGCACCTGCGTCGAGCCGGTCGTCACCGCGCGCAGACTGACGAGCGCGCGTCTCGGCCCAGCGCGGCATGCTCGATCATGGCCTGGATGGTGGCGGGCACCAAGCACGGTCAGCGTAGGCCTGGTCGTGGGCGATCGCGGCAAGGGTGGCCTCCGCCGTGAAACGCGCCATGCAGCGTGACGGTGGCGCCCAGCTGCAGCGCCGGCGTGGTCTGGATGTTGAGCCCGCCGACATGGAACAGCGGCAGCACGGTCAAGCACCTGGTCCGCGGCCGTCATGTCGTGCATGTGCTGGCTCATCACGGCATTCCAGACGCAGCGCCTCCTGGCGCAGCACCGCGCCTTTGGGACGCCCGGTCGTGCCCGAGGTGTAGACGATCAGCAGCGGCATGGCGTGGTCTACGCCGCGATTGCGACCATCGCCGCTGGCGGCGGCGATCAGCGAGGCCAGCGATTGGCCCTGCTCGGCGGCGAAATCGATGCCGACGATCTGCAGCTGCGGGAAGCGCCTCGCGCAGCGGCCCCGGCAACGGGCGCGAAGGCCTGCTCGATGAGGAGCACCTTCACCGCGGCATCCGCCAGCATGTAGGTGTGCTCGGCCAAGGCTAGCGCCAATTCAGCGGAACCAGCATGGCACCCAGTCGCGCGCAGGCATACAACAGGACCAGATAGTCCGGGTGATTGCTGGCAAGAATGGCAATGCGATCGCCACGCGTCAATACCGAGCTGCGCTTTGAGCCCCCGCGCGGTATCGACGATCCGCCTGGCAAACTCGGCATAGCTGAGGGTGGCGCCGGCGAAACGGATCGCCGCCTTGGCAGGCGTGAAGGCAGCGTTGCGATCGATGAGATCCGACAAATCCATGGCGACAAGTCGTCAATCGTCCTTTTCACCCACCTCATAGAGGCTTTCGCGCCCCAGGCGATCGAGGCAAATCTCGGCGGTCCAGGGCAGCATCAGCGAGCCGCAGCGGCTGTCGCGATAGATGCGCTCGAGCGCCAGGTTCTTGAGCATCGCCTGGCCGCCGCAGGTGCGGATCGCCTTGGCGGCCAGCGCGTTGGCGTTCTCCATGACGCGTGAACTGCGCGGCATAGGCGCGCAGCACCTGCTCCTTGCTGGGATTGGCGCGCGCCTCGCTGATGGCCTGGAACCACAGCGCCTTGGTCTGCTCCAGCATGATGCGCATCTCGGCCACGGCGATCTGCTTGGTCGGGATACATGCGGCGCTTGACCGGCGGCGTGCCCGGCAGCTCGCCGCGCAGATAGGCGACCGTGAAATCGTAGGCCGCCTGCGCCAGGCCCATATAGGTAGGCGACAGCGTCAGAAACATGTGCGGCCAACAGGTCGCGGCGCGGAAGTACACCCCGCGCGGCATCAGCATCTCGTCCTCGGGCACGAACACGTCCTTGAACAGCAGCGTGCGCGAGACGGTGCCGCGCATGCCGAGCGGGTCCCAGTCGCCGACCACGGAAACGCCCTTGGCTGTCGGCCGGCACGGCAAGATAGAGCGTGTTGCGGCGGCTGGCGGCGTCGCCCTCGCCGCCCGCTCGGTGCACAAGACGCCGTAGTAGTCGGCGGCGCCCGACAGCGAGGCGAAGATCTTCTTGCCGTTGACGAGGAAGCCGCCGTCGACCGGGTTGGCTTCGCGTGCCGAAGGCCGCCGCGCCGGCGGCCGCCGCGCCGCCTTCGGAGAAGGGCTGCGAGTAGAGGGCGCCGTCGCGCGACGATGCGCCGATAGTGCAGGCGGCGGCGTCGATCGTGCTCGGCCCGCTCGGCCGCACTCATCTCGCAAATCGTCGGCCAGCGCACCGGTCCACAACGTCGAGCACACGTGCATGTTCCAGGACAGCGCGGTGGCGCCGCAAAACGCGGCCGAGTTCCGCGGCGGCCAGGCAGTAGGTGCGAAGCTGGCGCCGGCGCCACCTGCATCCTTCGGCACGCAGATGGCGAGCAGGCCTTCGCCTGTGCAGGTCGCGAAAGTTCTCGATTGGGAAGCGTGGCGTCGCGATCGTGCTGGGCGGCACGCGGGGCCAGCACGCGCCGCGCCGAAGCGGCGCGCCTTGTCGATCAGCGCCGCATCGCGCCTCGAGCAGGCGGAATGCCGCTGGATCGAAAATCGGGGCATCGATATCGATTTTGTCGAGGTCGTGCGCGGGCATGGATCGCTTCCGCTAGACCGGATCGGTTTGGAAAATGCGGCGCAGAAAATCGAGAGCGGCGGCATTGAAGGCGGCCGGCGCCTCCAGATTCGGCAAGGTGGCCTGCCGTCGGCAGGCAGTGATAGGCAGCGCCCTTAATCTTGCCGGCCATGCGCGCCATCATCTCGGCGGGCGCGTTGCGATCGTGCGCACCGGCGAGGCAGAGCACGGGCACCCGTATGGCCGGCAAGTTGGCGCGCTCGTCAAAGCCAACCAGACAGCGTACCGCGGCGCGATAGGTATCGGCGTGGACCGCCGACATCACCGCGATGGCACGCGCGCGGCAATCCGGATCGGGCAGCGGTCCAAGCAGACCGTCGACGATCCCGGCGGCAATGTCGGCGAGGCTGCGGCCGCCGTCCAGCGGTCGCAAGCGATCGTCCACGAACTTCTGCTGGAAATCGCCGCCAGGCATTGCCGAACGCCGGGCTGGTCGCGGCGAGGATGGCGGCACTGTAGCCGTCCGGCCTACGTCGCAGGCTCGTCTGCGCGACCATTCCTCCCAGCGAGTGGCCGACGAGGACCGGCCGATGCAGGCCGCGCCGCGCGATTGCCGCCTTCGACATCGCCGGCCAGCGCCTCGAAGTCCATGGCGGCGACCGCTGGGCGGGTACCATAGCCGAGGAGGTCGAGGGCGACCGCAGCAAAGCCCGCCGCGGCGAAGGCGGCCAGCTGCGCTACCCAGACCTGGGCGGACCCGCCGATGCCATGCAAGAAAACCACTGCGGGCAGCCTGGAGGCCGGCTGAGGCATGAAAACTCCCCGGGCGTGCGCTCGCCGCCCCGTGCTCGAAGGGCACAGTCTAATGCACAAGTTCGCGCGGAAACAAACTTCACTCCTAAAATTTCATACTTGAAATATCGACCGAAGCTCGGGCACCTTGAGCAGCACTCCTTGCATCATGGAGGCGGCCATGCGCATCGCCTGTCTCGGCGGAGGGCCTGCGGGATTATACTTCGCTATCGCCAGCAAGCTGCGCGACCCCGCCCACGAGATCGTCGTCGTCGAGCGCAACCGCGCCCGGGACACCTTCGGCTGGGGCGTGGTGCTGTCGGACGAGACGTTGGCCAATTTGCGCCTCGTCGATGCGCAAAGCTGTGAGGCAATTCATCGTGCCTTTGTCTACTGGGATGACATTGCCGTGCATTACCGGGGCAGCATCACGCGCTCATCGGGGCACGGCTTTTTGCGGCATCGGTCGCAGGCGACTGCTCAATATTTTGCAGGACCGGGCGCGTTCGCTGGGCATTGACACTCGCGTTCGAAACCGAGATTGAGGGCGTGGAAGCCTACCGCAGCTACGATTTGATCGTCGCCGCCGACGGCGCCAATTCCAAGGTGCGCGGCGGCCTAGCCCGACGTGTTCAAGCCCGATATCGACGTGCGCGCCTGCAAGTACATCTGGCTCGGCACCCAACAGACGGTTCGACGACGCCTTCACCTTCATCTTCGAGGAGACCGAGCACGGCTGGATCTGGGCGCACGCCTACCAGTTCGACGCCGATACGGCGACGTTCATCGTCGAGTGCTCGGAGCGCACCTGGCGGCACTTTGGCTTTGCGGCCATGACGCAAGAGGAGACCACGGCCCGTGCCGAGAAGATCTTTGCCGACGAGCTCGGCGGCCACCGCCTGATCGACCAACGCCCCACATCTGCGCGGCTCGGCCTGGCTCAATTTCCAGCGCGTGCTGTGCCAGACGCTGGTCGCACGAGAACATCGTGCTGATCGGCGACGCCGCAGCAACGGCGCATTTCTCGGTCGGCTCGGGCACCAAGCTCGCGCTCGAGAGCGCCATTGCGCTGGCCGACTACCTGCAGCAGCGAGCCGAGCCTGGCGGCGGCGCTTCCGCCGCTACGAGCACGAGCGCCGCGCACGGAGGTGCTGCGGCTGCAGAGCGGCGGCGCGTAACTCGACCGGAATGGTTCGAGGAGGTCGAGCGCTATCTGCATCTCGATCCCGTGCAGTTCAACTACTCGCTGCTGACCGCGCTCGCAGCGCATCAGCCACGAGAACCTGCGCCAGCGCGACCCGGCGCTGGCTCGAAGGCGCCGAGCAGTGGTTCGAGCACGGCGCGACCGGCGAGACGCCGACGACGCGCGCGCGCCGCCGATGTTCACGCCCTTCCGCCTGCGCGAACTCGAGCTCGAAGAACCGCATCGTGCGTGTCGCCGATGGCGCAGTACCGCGCCGTCGACGGCACGCCGACCGACTGGCACCTCGTGCACTATGCGCGAGCGGGCCAAGGGCGGCGCCGGCCTGATCTAGCACCGAGATGACCTGCGTCACGCCCGAGGGCCGCATCACGCCCGGGCTGCACGGGCTCTATGCGCCCGAGCACGAGACGGCCTGGAAGCGGATCGTCGATTTCGTCCACGCCGAGACCGACGCCAAGATCTGCCATCCAGCTCGGGCATTCCGGGCCCAAGGGCTCGACCCAGCTCGGCTGGGAGACGATGGATGCGCCGCTGCCGAGCGGCAACTGGCAGGTCATCGCGCCCTCGCCGGTGCCGTGGTCGCCGGCACAACCAGGTGCCGCGCGAGATGAGCCGCGCCGACATGGACGCGGTGCGCGACGAGTTCGTGCGCGCGGCCGAGATGGCCGAGCGGGCGCGGCTTCGACATGCTCGAGCTCGCACTCCGCGCACGGCTACCTGCTGTCGGCCTTCATCACGCCGCTGACCAACCGGCGCACCGACGACTACGGCGGCTCGCTCGAGAACCGGATGCGCTTTCCGCTCGAGGTCTTTCACGCCGTGCGCGCCGTCTGGCCGGCGGCAAAGCCGATCTCGGTGCGCATCTCGGCGCAACGACTGGGTGGGCGATCGACGGCATCACGCCGGAAGACGCCGTCGAGATCGCGCGCCTGCTGCAGGCGGCCGGCGTCGACATCATCGACGTGTCGGCGGGCCAGACCTCGAGCAGGCGCGCGCCCGGTCTACGGCCGCATGTTCCAGACGCCGTTCTCCGACCGCATCCGCAACGAGACCGGCATCGCCACCATGGCCGTCGGCAACATCTACGAGCCCGACCACGTCAACTCGATCCTGATGGCCGGGCGCGCCGACCCGTGCTGCCTGGCGCGGCCGCACCTGGCCGACCCCTATTGACGCTGCAGCGCCGCGGCAAGCCTCGGCTACGCGGCGTCAGACCTGGCTGCCGCCCTATCGCGCCGGTGGCGAGCAGCTCAATCGCTTGGCGGCGCGCGTCGGTCCGCGATCGGAGAGCGTGTGATGGACACGTTTGACATCCTGATGCACACAGACACGCTCCTCACCGGCGGCGGCGGCGGTCATCGGCGCGGCGATCGCGCGGCAGTTGGCCGAGACCGGGGTCGAGGTTTCGCTCGTCGGCCGACGCCGCGAACCGCTCGAGACGGTGGCCGCGCAGCTGCAGGGCGCGACCGCCATCCCAGCCGACGTTACGCTGGAGGCCGACGCCCTGCGCCATGGTCGAGCAGACGCCGGCAGGCAAACGGACCGATCGATGTTCGTCATCGCCAATGCCGCGGCGCCGAGAGCGCGCCCATCGCGCAGGCTCGATCTGGCATTGCGCAGCGCATGCTGCCGTCAATTCTGACGGGGCGCCTTCCTCACGGTCAGGCGGCGTCCCCGACCTGCTGCGCCCCGACGCCCGGCTGCCGCGCATCGTCTTCATCGCCTCCACCGCGGGCATCAGAAGGCTATGCCTATGCCGCCGCTCATTGCGCGGCCAAGCATGGCGTGGTCTGGCCTGGCGCGCGCGCTTGCCGCCGAGTTGGCGCCGCGTCCCATTACAGTCAATGCCGTGTGCCCTGGTTTCACCGAAACGCCGCTGCTGGTGGCGTCGCTCCGCCAAGATCGCTGCCAGACACCGGCCGTTCGCAGGCGGAGGCCGGAGGTGAGCTCGCCCGCTTCAACCCGCAGGGACGCTTCGTGGAACCCGATGAGGTTGCCCACACGGTACTGTTCCTGTTGAGCGCGCTCGGCGCAGGCGATCAGCGGCCAGGCGATATCCGTATCGGGAGGGGAAACGTGAGCGGCCAGCCGCGGGCGCGCCGGAACCGAAACCGGCAACAAGCAGAAGCTGCGGCTTTGGCTGCGCCTGTTGCGCGTGAGACGCGGCATCGAGGTCGAGCTGCGACGCCGGTTCGCCGCCGCCTTCGCAACCACGTTGCCGAAGTTCGATCGTCATGGCCGCGCTGGCGCGGGCCAGGACCGGCATGAACATGACCGAGCTATCGCGTCAGCTGATGGTTTCAACGGCAACGTTACCGGCATCATCGACCGTTTGGTTGCCGAAGGAATGGTCGAGCGGCTCGCGCAGGTGGGTGACCGTCGTGCCACCTTGTGCGCCTGACCGAGCAAGGCTCCGCTCGCTTCGCCGCCATGGCCGAAGCGCATGCGGGCTGGATCGGCGCCATCCTGGCAAGTTACAGCGGTGCCGAGGTCGAGAGCCTGTTTGCTCTGCTTGCGCGTGCGCTGCCCGCGCGTCACAGCGGCTAAAAATGGCTTCGAACCGGAAGTCGAAACCGCGAGCGCGGTGGCCTCGCCACGACGCCGCCAGCCTAGGGAACGGCGGGTCGAGGACGCGGCGCACGCGATTGAGCCGAAGGCGAGGCAGTGGAGGCCTCCCATGTTCGCTAGCCTGACCCCACGGCCGCATGCTGGCTGCCAGCAGCGATGGGCAGGGCACCCGGACGGCAACCGGCGCGCCTCGGCCCCAGCGCCCACGTCGATACCTTCACGCGCGATAATCTGCCGCCAGTGCCGAGCAGTGGCCGGATCTGCTGCTGGAGCGACCCGAGTTTCAGTATCCAGACTACCTCAATGCCGCCGTCGAGCTGACCGACCGCATGGTCGAGCGGGGCTTCGGCGACAACGTCGCGCTGATCGGCAACGGCCGCCGCCGCACCTACAAGGAGCTGACCGACTGGACCAACCGGCTGGCGCACGCGCTGGTGGAGGACTTCGGCGTCAAGCCCGGCAACCGCGTGCTGATCCGCTCCGGCAACAACCCGGCCATGGTGGCGGCGTGGCTGGCGGTGACCAAGGCCGGCGCGCGTGGCCGTCAACACCATGCCGCTGCTGCGCGCCGGCGAGCTCGACCAAGATCGTCGACAAGGCGCAAGGTCGGCCTGGCGCTCTGCGACAGCCGCATCGCCGACGAGCTGGTCGCCTGCGCCAAGGACAGCCGCTTCCTCAAGAAGGTCGATCAGCTTCGACGGCACCGCCAACCACGACGCCGAGCTCGATCGCGTCGCGCTCAAGCAAGCCGGTCAGGTTCGAGGCGGTGCAGACCGGGCGCGACGACGTGGCGCTGCTGGGCTTCACCTCGGGCACGACCGGCGAGCCCAAGGGCACCATGCACTTCCACCGCGACCTGCTGATCATCGCCGACGGCTACGCGCAGGAGGTGCTGGGCGTGACGCCCGACGACGTGTTCGTCGGCTCGCCGCCGCTGGCCTTCACCTTCGGCCTGGGCGGGCTTGCGGTCTTCCCGCTGCGCTTCGGCGCCACCGCGACGCTGCTGGAGAACGCCTCGCCCGCCAACATGATCGACATCATCGAGACCTACAAGGCGACCATCAGCTTCACCTCGCCCACCGCCTATCGCGCCATGATGGCGGCCATGGACGAGGGCGCCGATCTCTCCTCGCTGCGCATGGCCGTGTCGGCCGGCGAGACGCTGCCGGCGCCCGTGTTCGAGGACTGGACGCAGCAAGACCGGCAAGCCGATCCTCGACGGCATCGGCTCCACCGAGCTGCTGCACATCTTCATCACCAACCGCCTCGGCGACGCCGCGCCCGGCGCCACCGGCAGGCCGGTCACCGGCTACGAGGCCAGGATCGTCGACGACGACATGCACGACGTGGCCGGACGGCACCGTCGGGCACCTCGCCGTGCGCGGGCCCACCGGCTGCCGCTACCTCGCCGACGAGCGGCAGAGCGAACTACGTGCGCGACGGCTGGAACCTGACCGGCGACGACTTTAGCAATACGTAACTGAACGAAGTACAA
>ERZ1370068.2344-contig-1499_pt1 | contig 26267 bp, 45 predicted proteins | sample MGYA00561227_ERZ1370068 | MGnify/ENA primary metagenome ERZ1370068 (study PRJEB38410, sample SAMEA6850437) | metagenome | study: Metagenomic assessment of the ecological functions of the soil: analysis of the soil microbiota associated with the...
AGGTTACGTATTGCTCGGCCCCAGGTGGCGTTCGCCGCTCGCGCCGGCACCAATCGCGGCGTGTCAGTAGGGAGCGGACGTCGATATCGTGACATGGCGCGCGTCGATCCGATTTGCCACCGAAAGAGATATGCCAACCTCTGCGCGCAATGTCTATCGACGTGTGCCCCTCGTCTGGCTTCGAGTTCGTGCTCCACAGCGGCTTGTCGGAGCGCTGACGCATGCGGCTAAAGGAATCGCTGTCGCCCAAAACGGATGGGCGCGGCGGGTCACCCATGCCCACTACAAGTGGCGTGCCATCGACCGAAATCATCGAACGCGACGATCACTGGCTGGTGTGTCGTCCGGTGCGCCCGACTGGTCGGCGCCGTTTGAAGAGTGGCTCCTCCGTCGAGCGGCGTGCCATGCAACTCGTGCGCGGCCGGGTCCTGGACGTGGGCTGCGGGCGGGATCGGCCAGTGCTGCACTCGCGAACGCGCGGTCACGAGGTCGTCGCGATCGATATCTCGCCTCTCGCCGTAAAAACGCAAGCCGGCTTCGCGGAGTTCCGCGATGCGCGCGTCTGTTCGGTGACGCAGCTCTCCGCCGGCTCGGTGAGTTCGACACGATCGTCATGCTTGGCAAACAACCTGTCGGACCGTTCGGCAATCCACGGCGGGCCCGCTGGCTTCTCCGCCGCATGATTTCATGGCGTCACATCTGCAACGCAGCACGTATCGTCGCCGAATCCAGAGAACCGCGCATAAAGCTTTCGTTCGACGGCTGAACATCGGCGTGTACCATCAGCTGAACCGTCGTCGCCGGGAAACTTCCCGGCCGAGGCCCGTCTGCGCGCGTGCCCCGCCACGGACACGCAGACGGACTCCCTGGTTTCGGGATACCCGATCGTATCGCCCGCCGAGATGCGTTCGAACAGCTCCCGGAACTGGATGGCGGGTGGCGAAGCACTGATCGAGACGAGCGGTCCGATCTTTACGCCGCCGTGCTGGAGAAGGTGCTGCGCATCGGTAGCCGCTCAGTCCTTCTTTGCAAGTCGGGCCGATCCATTTGCCCGAGATGGTGACCGCGACCGGTCCAAGATCCGAGACCGATTTCATCGTCCCGCGCAGGCTGCCTCGCGAGAAACGGCCTCCCGGCAGTGAATCGTCTCAGACTTACTCTTTGTCGTCGCCCTCGTGCATTCACGTGTCAGATCGGCGGTCGAACCCGAGAGATTTTCTTCTGGATGTGACCTTTGCACGTCTCGTCGCCATCGTCCATCTTGCCGAGGTCCTAGTCCCTCAGATTCTCCGCCGTCACGCATCCCTTGTAGCTCGACGGCTTCTTCTGCGCTCGTGCTTCGAGCGCCGCTCGCAATCTGCGGCGACAGCTGGCTGGTGTCGAGCGACAGGCCGGTTATGGTGAACTCCCATTGACCGGTTCCCTGTGTCGAACGACTGCGCGTGGACTGCGCGACCCCACCGGATGTTAGGCGAGCGCCGTGCGACGATGCAGGTGTGGCGTAACGGTCGGGCGCCGCGACGGTTCCTGAGGAAGTTCCCCGCCATTGGCCGTCCCGTCGGCAGAAGTGGCCGACCTAACGCCCCGGCAGATTGTGCCATGGAACGGAGGGCCTCTCACGACAGAACGACCGCCGCACCAATGGTCAAGATGTGCCTCCGCCTCGCCCCCTCGGCGGCTTGCCTCGTCATGACGATATCGGCGCAAGCCGACCGTCTCGCAGAGACGCGCTGTTTGCAGCGATTCATCGGGGCGCCGCTGGGAGAGGTCGATGCTGATTGATTGCTGGTGGTGCCATAACCACCGAACAGCATCGATGCGGACGGGACTCCCGGTGCGCTGATGGCAGGCCACGCTCTTCGCAGACGCGGTACATGGTCGGTCTCCTGCTCGAGCCGCGGCGCCGACCCGAATGGCGTTGGTCCGGCCGGAACAACGGCGCTGATGTGGGCCGCCCCGGAACCTTGCCCGTGGCGAAAGTTCTCGTCTCTCCATGGCGCCAATGTCAGCGCCAAGTCGGCTGTCGGAACGAACGCCGCTGATGGTGGCGGCAAGCTACCGCCGGCACGATCGACTCCTTGCTTCGCCCGCTGGTCGAAAGCAAGGCGCCGATCTGCGCGCGCAGGACCGACCGGCGCTCATCGCTCTGGCGCTCGCCGCACGGTCCTCCGATGTCGGTGCAATGTGCGATTCCCGGTGGTAGAGAGGCCTGATCCCAAGGCCCTCTCCCGGCGCGCGCTGCGATCTGGCTTCGCGCGGCGCGATCGCGCGACGACCGACTACTGGATGCTCAGCAGGTGCTTTGAACCCGCACCGAGAGGCCTTCATCGCGGCCGCAACCCGGGAGCCGCCCGAGCTCCTTGATGCTGGATTCGAGGCCGGCGCCGATGTGAACGCCGCGGCTCCGCCAGCCTGGTATGGAAGAACGCCGCTGCTGACGGCCGTCACGTCGGAGGCGGCAGGCGCCGACACGCTGAAGCTGCTCTCGACCGTGGCGCCGATCCGAATGTTCGAACAACCGGCAGGTGAACTGCCTGACTGGGCGACTGCTACACAACGATCGGACGCTCGAAGATCCAGGTGCTCGAGAGCACGGCGCGATGCGGGGCAACGGTCCACGGCGCGAAGAGATCGCGCCGCCATCATCGACCGGGGGCATCGGCAGCACGCGCCGTCGCTGACGAGCAGTGTGGCGAGACTGCTCGACGTCGCGCCCGGCTTTCGCGAAAAGACGAACTGCATTTCGTGCCATCACAATGCGATGCCGGCGCTGGCCGCAGCGACCGTGCAAGCGGAAGGGCATCGAGATCAACGAAGCGCAGGCGCACAAGAATCTCGACGACATCCTGACGTTCTTCCAGAGCAACGCGCCGCGGATGATGCTGGGAGATCCCGCGGTCGGCGGTGAGGCGCTGACCGCCGGCTACGCCCAGATGGCGCTTGCCGCCAGCGATCACCCTGGTGACTCCGTCACCGCCACGATGACGCATTGGCTCCTGGCTCGGCAGATGCCCGATGGGAGCTGGCTCGGCAACGGCCTCAACCGGCCACCGTCCGAGTACAGCACGATCAGTCACACGGCGATCGCCGCCGGCGGGTTGAAGGCGTATCCGCTCCCGGTCGTCAAGAAGCAGATCTCGCGGAGAGCCTGCAGCGGGCCCGGCAGTGGCTGGTCGCCGCGGAGCCGCAGTCGGCGGAAGAACGCGGCATGCGCCTGATGGGTCTGGTGTGGAGCGATGCGCCGCGGCCGCGCAAGTGGCTGCCGCCATCAAGGGCATTCGCGATCGTCAGGAGGCGAACGGCGGCTGGTCTCAGTTCGCCCGCACTGCGCCCGACGCCTATGCCACTGGCTCTGTCGCTTTATGCGCTGCACATCGCAAACGTGCTTCCAGCGACGAGGCACGTACCGCAAGGGTGTCGCGTTTCTACTCGAGCAGCCAGTATCCGGACGGCACCTGGCTCGTCAAGACGCACGCGTTTCCCGTCCAGCGATATTTCGAGAGCGGGTTCCCATTCGGCCGGCATCAATGGATCTCCGCGGCAGGAACCGGCTGGGCATCGATGGCTATCGCGCAGACGCTGCCCGACGCAAAGCCAAGTCAGCGATTGGCAAAGCGACCCTGAACCCACTCCGCCTCCTCAGGGAAGTGCAAGCGCGACGTATTCCGCAGTAGTGGTCTCTCGCGCCGATGCCGACGACGATTTACTGCTTTCCTTTGAACAGGTAGGTCATCGGCGCGCCGGTGGTCCCGGCCGGAAGCTCGGTCTCCCAGACCGTCTGACCAGTCGCCTTGTCGCACGCGCGAAACTTCTCGACCACCCGCCCCAGGCGCAACCCGACAGCGAGCATGCCTGGGGGCACACGATCCGGTGGTCGCCATGATCGGATCGCCTTCACCCACGAACAGCAACGTCTTCGTTACGAGCGGGGCGGCACGGCCCGGATTGCCGAGTGGCGGCAGGTTCAAGCGACTTGAGCAACGGATGATCCCTGCGGCCGTCGCCGTTGGGAACCATCCACACGTGCTCGCCTTTGTTGAGATCAATCGCCGTAATCCGCCCGTACGGCGGCTTGCAACAGCGGCAGGCCCGAGGGACTAGCGGATATTCGCGTGTTCCGCGCGTGAACGTCGAGGTTCGTTCTCGCTTCGGATCGCCCGGGACGATGTCTGCGACGAACGGACCGGTGATCGACTGCACGGTACAGAATGCCGGACTCGGGATCGAACGCCGCGCCCCTGCCAGTCGGCGCCGCCGACCGAGCCTGGAAGCTGGATCGTGCCTTTGGTATCGGTCGGACCATTGCCTTTGATCGAAGGGGGCGTGAACATCGGACCGATGACGTAGCGCTTCGACGATCTGAGCGCTTCGGCACGGAGCGCCGGTGTGAAGTCGATCAAGTCGTCGACGGTGACGCCCTGCCGGTCGAACGGCGCTGGCTTCGTGGGAAACGGTTGCGTCGGTGATGCCTGCTCGCCCGGTGTGTTCGGATGTGCGGAACGGTCGTTCTTCAATCGGCCATACAGGCTGGCCGTTGACGCGATCGAAGACGAACGCGAACGCCTGCTTAGTCACCTGGACGACCGCACTTGAATCCTGCGGCCGTTCACCGTGATGTCGGCCAGCATCGGCGCCGCCGGCAGGTCGTAGTCCCATAGATCGTGGTGAACGAGCTGCTGGTGCCACACTCGTTTGCCGTCCTGGCATGACCGCCACGATGGCTGTCCGAAAACAGGTTGTCGCCGGACGATGCCCGCCATACATGTCGCTGGTCGGACTCGTGAGCGGCAAATATGCATAGCCGAGATTTTCGTCCACGCTGACGAGCGACCAGAGATTCGCGTGCACCGGTGATTTCCACGAATCATCCTTCCACGTCTCAACGCCTCCGGTCTCGCCCGCTCGCGGGATGACGTGGAAGGTCCAGCGCAGCTTCCCGGTCCGCACGGTCGCACCTCGCGCACATCGCCGGGGAGGCCCTCCTTCTGTGGCGGCGAGTCGCTCATCGAAGAGCCGACTATGACGACATCCCGGCAAACCTGCGGAGCGCCGGTCCAACGGTAGTCAATCTTCCGCTGCGGATCGAAGCTCAGGTCGACGATTCCAGACTGGCCGGAAGTCCGCGCACGGGCGGCCGGTCTTCGCATTGAGCGCGGCGACGAGCACGTGTCGCCTACGCTGCACGAAGAGCCTGCTCGTCGTTGCGGCTCTCGCCAGTACGCGAGACCGCGCGTGCTGTCGCCGCTCAGGCCCTGCGAACCCACTGGATACTCTTTGAACCCAAAGTGTCTTGCCTGAACCTGGATCGAAGGCCTCGACCAGGCCAATGCCGTTGGGGCTGTAAAGCACACCGCCAATCATCAAGGGAGTCGCGCGGAAGCTGTTGGGGACGCGCAGTTTTGGATCTCTCGAGGAGAACTGCGGGTCGACTCGCCGGCCGGCGCCACACCACGCGTAAGTTCTGACGTTGTCCTTGTTGACTGGATCGGAGCGGCGAGCACTTCGGTGCCCGGCGTGCGCCCGAGTAGCTGCGCCACTCCCCGCGCCTGCGCCGCAGCCATCGTCGTCAGCGCGCAGAACGCAGCGGCCCACAGCCAAACCATCGATGCCGCACATGGGCTTAGGGCTCAGGGCACAGAGAGATGGATGACGCATGAAGCTGTCCTTTCCTGGTGGCCACTATCCTCGTTCAGAGAGGTCCGATCACTCAAACGGATCATCTACGAGCGTGGCGATGTTATACTTCCTTCACGCAACGGGAGTGACATCAATGCGCGAACTTTCAGCCCAACCGAAACCGACCGTGATCGCTCTCAAGCCTCGCGTCGCCTGTGGCGTCCGGGGCACTTGCACAACAGCCTCCGGCCGGGCGCGGTGCGGCGCCGCAGGGACAAGCCGCAGGACGGGCGCGGCCCCGGCCACCCGTCCACCGCTCCTCTTCAAAGAGGAATCGGAAGCAGCCGCCGTACACGGGGAGCTCAACGACGAGAACCGCCGCGCCAGACGAGACGCCGTGACGAACCCGGCCCTCGAGCTCAAACCAGGTACGGCACCGGAGCACCCGAAGCAACGTCGGCGCGTACAACCACGAGTGGCCGGTCTCGACGTCTGACTGGCGCGTGGTGGCATCGCCCGTGGCCATCATGGTGCGAAACAAGTCGAGCTACGTGGACCTCGCCAGGACTGGCCCTGAAGCTGCGCGGCCATATCGTCCGAACGCGTTGGGTCTTCACGTGTCATTTCGCCAGCGGTGAAAACTTGCCGACGGCACGTGCTATCGCCGGCAAAGCCGCACGGTGGCCACCGAGGGCGAGTTCGCACATGACCGAGGTCAGCATTCGGCGGCATGCGCTGGCACAAGTTCGATCCGCAGAAGGTCGTCACCGGAGTCGAGGCCATGAGCGCGGATATCCGAGCAAGGTCAGACGAGGTCGGCTGTCGATCTGGCCCCAGGGCTGCGTCATGATATTTCCTTCACGCGACGGGAGGACATCCGACGGTGGAGCGCACGCCAAGCCGGTGCCCAGATGATCTCCACTACCTACGGCGACCGTCGCCACGCTCTGGCGCTGGTACGCGCCGATCGACTTCTTCTATTGCGGCATGGCGTTTGCGGCGATCGTCGCAGTCTTCATCGGTTTCTCCCGAACCTACTATCTGAGATCCCGTTTTCAAGACGGGTCGCCCGCCTTTGTATCTGCAGCTCCATGGCGCCGCGCTTTTCGGCCTGATGATGCTCTTCCTCACGCAGACATCGCCTGTCGCCGCAAGGCGGACGGACGTGCATCGCCGGCCTGCGTGGCCGGAGCCGCCCTGGCAGTGTTCATGGTTGTTATCGCCATCACGGCGGCCATTCTGTCGGGCCGGCGCAATCTCGCCGCAGGCCTGGAAACGAATCGCTGACGTTCCTGACGACTCCGTTCTTTTCGATGGTTGTGTTCATGGCGCTCGTAGCGACAGCGGTCAACCTTCGCCGAGCGCCCGAGACCCACAAGCGCCTGATGCTGCTCGCCACGATCAGCATCCTCGACGCGGCCACCGCCCGTTGGCCGATTGCGATTGTGCAAACGAGCCCCGGCGTATTACGGATTCGCAGACCTGTTCATCGCTGCGGCCATCGTGCATGACCTGGTGTCGCGATCGGGCGCATCCATCCCGCACATCTGGGGAGGTTTGGATGATCGTCGTCTCGCAATATCTGCGCGACGTCATCGGGCAAACCGAGGCGTGGCACAGCTTCGCCCGTTCGATCCTGAGCTAGCCTAACGGCGGCCGCCTCGCAGCCACCAGTTCCCGGTGAGTCCGGCGCTCCGCCACGATCCGGCCACCTCGGCTTCGGAGCGTTCGTTGAAACATTTCCGCAAGAGTCTTTCCGTTCACTGCCGTTGTGACCTGCCAGGTTCCGGAAAATACGCGCCCCGGTGTCGAACCGCCGGTCGGTAGACGAGTGACAGCGCGCGCCGACCAGGTGCCCTGCCAGCCTCCACTACTCGACTTGGCGGCAGACCACGTGCCTTCAAGGACGACTTCGTTGCTGGTGTTGAGCAACGTCCACGACCCGCGCGCCGTATTCAGTGTGCCGGAGAGCGTCTCCGCGGACCAGCTCCTGCGCATGACCTGCGCCGCAGACGGACCGGCGGTCGCCAGTCCACAGTCCTGCGCTGAACGATCGAAGACTTCCTGGCCGGCTGCGACAAGCGTAAGGAGAAGCGCGACGAAGCTGATCACGCGAGTGTGACATCGTATCAATATTGATAGACTCATCAATATGAATGCGGTCCCCAACCGTTCGCGGCACCTGAGTGCACGCGACGCGGCCTCTTCCTCGGCGTTACCAGCGGCTTCGCTATACGCCTACGTCAGTCGTGGCGCATCCATGCGGAGACCGATCCACGAAAACCCGCGAAAGTCCAGATACCCCGCCGCGGACGTCGAGCGCTTGCGCGATCAGCAAGCAGGCACGCGTTTGCACCCCGACATTGCCGCGCGCAAGTCGTTGAGCTGGGGCATCCCGATTCTCGAATCGGGTCTCACGCTGATCGACGAGGGACGCTTTATTACCGGGGTCGCGACGTAGTTACAGCTGGCAAGGAACAGCCACTTCGAAGAGGTCGAGGCTGCTCTGGAACCAGGACGCCGGACGAGAGATCCCGAAAACACCGAGCCCGGCCGCGTGCCGAACAGCCGTCGCGCACGTCAGGCCACTTCCCGTCATGGAGCGGCTGCAGGCGATCCTGCCGTTCGCGTCGGTGGACGACCCGGCCGCGTTCGACCTGAGACCGGAAACAGTCGGCACAACCGGCTGGCGGATCCTGCACCTGTTGACGGCGGCCGTGACGCTCAAGTCGGCTGATGTGTCGTCTTCGATAGCCACACAGCTCGCGCGCGGATGGAACCTCCGTCAACGGCGGGAATGCCGGCTCCTCGAAATGGCACTGATTCTCTGCGCCGATCACGAGCTCAACGTCTCGGCGTTCGCCGCTCGCGTGGTGGCGTCGACCGGAAGCCTCCCTACGACGTGGTCGGGGCCGGGCTCGCGGCACTTCGGGGTCCCCGCCACGGTGGCTACACGGCGCGCATCGAAACATTCCTCGATGAAGCTGGGTCGCCCGCCCGCGTGCGTCGCGCGATGGCCGACCGCCTTCGCCGGGGCGAATCGGTCCCCGGATTCGGGCACCCGCTCTACCCCGATGGCGACCTCGTGCACGGCTGCTGTTCGACCAACTCGAAAAGGGGTGGCCAGATGCACCGGCGACTGGCACGTGCGCGCGAGCAGGAACGCAGTGACGTGTGCTGCTTGGAGAGTTTCCGACGATGGATTTCGGCCTGGTCGTGCTGCGACGAGCGCTGAACCTGCCTCGAGGATCGGCCTTGGTGCTGTTCGCGTTGGGCCGAACCGTTGGATGGATCGCGCACGCGATGGAACAATACGCGGTGCATTCGTTGATTCGCCCACGCGCGGCGCACACGGGACCATCTCCGATCGGAGGGAGCTCGTGAAAATCACTTCACTCGCAGGTATACGTTCTCTTCGCGGGCGATGACGCCGACATGTTGATTTCGGAATCCAGATTGACGCCTGCCTGGTCCGGCTTCATAAATGAAGTTGGGACGGGTGCTATGGCAATTTCGACTACGACCAACACATCAACCGGCTTGAAAGACATCGTCGTCGCGGAAACCGATTTGAGCGACGTCGACGGGGAGCGCGGTCAGCTCGATCGTCCGCGGTTACTTCATCGAAGACCTGGTCGGCCGGGTCACCTTCGAAGATGCTTGCGTTCTGCTGTGGACGGGTGAGCTGCCCACGAGCAGCGAGCGCGAAAAATGGCGGGCGCGGATCGGACAAGCCAGGCGCGAGGCGTTCGACCTGCTACCAGCGCCTTGGCAATGCGTTGTCGATGCCGGATGGCATGGATGCTCTTCGAGCGGCTCTGGGGCACGTCCGAGCGACCGGGAACGACGAACAAGACACGGTCTTCCTGGCCGGAGCGGCGGCGGTGTTCGCGGCCGGGTGGGGACGTCTTCTCACCGGCCAACGTCCGATCGAACCGATCCCATCGCTATCTCAGGCAGGTGATTACTTCCGGATGCTCACCGGCACGACGGCCGCACCGCCATTTCTGAACGGACTCGATAGTTACCTGTGTTGCGTCATCGACCACGGACTGAATGCTTCGACCCTTGCCGCTCGCGTGGTGGCCTCGACTGATCGGACATGGTCAGTGTGGTCGTCGCTGGCGTCGCGGCATTGAAGGGTCCATTGCACGGCGGCGCCCCGGGTCCTGTCCTGACATGCTCGACGCGATCGAGACGCCTCGCGCAGGCGCGACCGTGGCTCACGGCTCATATCGCGGCCGGTCAGCGAATCATGGGAATGGGTCATCGGATCTATCGCGTGCGCGACCCACGTGCGGCTGCTCCTGGAGCGGGCCGCGACGGCGCTGGAACGATCGGGATTGGAGGAGCGAGGCTCGCGCTGGCGCGAGTTGTCGAACGCGAGGCCGAAGCCTTGCTGGCCGAGCGTCACCCGGAGCGGAGACTTCGAGCCAACGTCGAGTTCTATACAGCTGTGCTGCTGGAAGCTATCGGGATCCCGCGCACGCTCTTCTCACCGACATTTGCGGTGTCGCGAGTGGCGGGTTGGTGTGCACATTACCAAGAATAGCGCCGGCGCGGCCGCCTGATGCGTCCGCTCTCCAGATATATCGGACCGATGCCGGGCGCGAGTGTGGCGCAGAGCTTAAGCCCTGCGGTCTGAACGGTCTGTCCAGGCCTCAGCCGGAAGAGCTCGCTGGATGTGGCTTCCGCCTGAAGGCGGAAGTTACTGCCGGCTTCCGCCGGAAGATCGGCGGAAGCCACAGGACAGTTCACCGATCACTCGCGCGGTCGGGGGTTTGACGTCGACTCTCGTCTCGACACCCCGCCGGTCCACAATCCTTACCGCCGCCGACTGAGCCGCAAAATCCCTCCGTAATAACTCGCGCAGGGCCGCTTCATCTCGCCGCTCTTCCTCATACTTGCTGTCGGCCATGATGCTTCTCCTCTATTCACATAGAGTCGCTGTTCAGTGGGCGCAAGGTCGTGCGATTCTACAAAATGTGAGGGCAGAGATCGATGACGAAACACCTGTACATGGTCGTCGAGCATTTCAAGGGCGGTGATGCGGTGCCGGTCTATCGTCGATATCGAGATCGCGGCCGCCTCGCCCCTGAAGGTCTCTCCTACCTTTCGAGCTGGGTGGACGTCAACCCGAAGCGTTGCTACCAACTGATGGAAACCGATGACCCAGACCTGCTGGATCAATGGCTCGCGGCCTGGAGCGATCTCGTCGACTTCGAGATTGGAAATCACTTGACTTGACGTGGTAACTGACCGTTTTGCCCTTGGGTACTCTCCTACCACGTCAAGTCAAGCGATTTCCGGAATTCGGTCCATCAAGTCAGTGAGCTCGGCCGAGGCGGTCCAGGCCATTGCCCACCGTTTGTGAGATGCCGGTTCGATAATAGCTTCAGGTGATGGAGCCTGGCGCTCGACGCTGGTCAGTTCGTCGTCCTGCTCGGGCCGTCCGGATCCGGAAAGTCGACGCTCTTGAACATCATCGGCGGTCTCGACGTGCCGACGAGCGGTCAGGTCGTGTATCAGGCACTGATTTGACGCAGCGCGGACGAAGCGGCACTCACCGCCTCATCGCCGCCGGCACGTCGGTTTCGTGTTCCAGTTTTACAACCTTGATTCCCAGCCTCACGGCACGCGAGAACGTCGCGCTCGTCACCGAGATCTCCGACGAGCTCGATGGAGCCGGACGAAGCCCTCCGGATGGTGAAGCTCGACCAGCGCAGCGACCACTTCCCGCCCAACTCTCCGAGGCGAGCAGCAGCGGGTGGCCATCGCCCGTGCGATCGCCAAACGGCCAGCAGTGTTACTGTGCGACGAGCCAACCGGCGCGCTCGACATTTCGACCGGCATCGTCGTGCTCGAGGCGTTGGCGCATGTCAATACCGAGCTAGGCACGACGACGGTGGTTATCACCCACAATGCAGCGATCGCTTCGATGGCCGATCGCGTGATCCGGCTGGCGGATGGACGTGTGACCTCGATCGAGGACCGCACCGAAAAGCTTTCGGCCCAGGGAGCTCAACTGGTGACCCTGCCCCGCCTTTCCGCGCTCAATCGCAAGCTCTACGCGATCTCCTGCTGATGAAGGGACAGGCGTTCGCGATCGCGATGGTGGTCGCGGCGGGCGTGGCGATGTACGTGATGTATCTGTCGAACTTCGAATCCCTTCGTCGAACACAGCGCGCGTACTACGAGCGCCAGCGATTCGGGGACGTATTCGCGTCGCTCAAGCGCGCCGCTCCGCGTGGCCAACGAAATTGCCGCGATTCCCGGCGTCCGCGCCATGGAGACGCGCGTCGTCGCGTAACGTCACGCTCGACTTGCCGCAGATCGACGAACCTGCAACCGGCCGGCTGATCTCGATTCCTGCCGGGCGGCGACCGGAAGTCAACGACCTGCACTCCGGCGGGGGCGCTGGATCGAGCCGGACGCGCCCGATGAAGTGCTCGCCAGTGAAGGTTTCGTGGACGCGCACCGTCTTCAGCCAGGGGATCAAGTCCCTGCCGTCATCAACGGGCGCCTCCGCCGGCTGAGGATCGTCGGCGTCGCGCTCTCGCCCGAATACGTCTACAGCATCAGCCCGGGCGAGCTCGTGCCCGACCAGAAACGATTCGGGGTCTTCTGGATGGAAGAGCGCGCGCTGGCTGCGGCGTTCGACATGGAGGGCGGCATTCAACGATGTGACGCTTTCGCTGTCGCCTGGGCAGTCGGCCGACGAAGCGATCGCCCGGCTGGACAGAATCCTCGAGCCGTACGGCGGCCTGGGCGCTATTCCCCGGTCGCTGCAGCTGTCGCATTGGACAGTCGAGAACGAACCTCGCAGCTCCAGACCTTCGGGTTCATGCTGCCGCTGATCTTCCTGATGGTGGCGGCGTTCATTCTGAATGTGGCGCTGACGCGGGCATTGGCACTGCAACGCCCGCAGATTGCCTCGCTCAAGGCCCTTGGGCATGACAACGCGGCGATCGGCTGGCATTATCTGAAATGGGCCTTCGTGATTGAGCGATCGGCGTGGCGATTGGCACCGCTGGCGGCGCGCTGCTCGGTAGGGATGCTCATCACTCTCTACAACGACTTCTTCCGTTTCCCGGAGCTGCTGTTCAGCGTGCCCGCCAACGTTCTTGTCGGCGCGACGACATTGACGATGATCGCGGCGGGCGCCGGTGCGTTTGTGCGCGGTTCGGCGGGCCGTGCGGCGTGCCTCCCGCCGAGGCCATGCGCCCGGAGTTACCCACCCGCTACGGGCGAACGGCGCTGGAGACGCCGTTCGTGTCCCGCTATCTCGGCAACGCGGGAAGGATGGTTCTGCGAAACCTGTCGCGACACCCCTTTCGGGCGGCGGCGTCGATTTTTGGCATCGCGTTCGCCGTCGCGATTCTGATGGTTGGGCTGGTCTTCACGGATGCCATCGATCACCTGATTCAAACGCAGTTCTGGGATGCCGAACGGCAGGACGTTACCGTCAACTTCGTCGAGCCGCGCGCGCGACGCCGTGCGATTCGAGCTGGCTCATCTGCCGGGCGTCGTCGCGGTCGAGCCGCGGCGCACCGTCGCCGTCCGCATTCGGTCGGGACACCGTGAGCGGTATCTCGCGATCACCGGCGTGCCGCCCAATCCGCGCCTGAAGCGCATCGTCGACCGCAACGGCCGAGAGGTCGGCTTGCCGCCGTCGGGCGTCGTGCTGTCGCAGATGCTCGGTGAAGTGCTGGCTGTCACGCCCGGCGATACCGTGACGCTCGACGTGCTGGAAGGCCATCGGCCGACACGTCGTGTCGAGGTGGGTGGCCTCGTCGACGACATCCTGGGCCTGTCGGCGTACATGGACAGCGCCACGCTCCACGCGATGATGCGCGAGGATGATGTGGCGACCGGTGCGCTGTTACTAGTCGACTCCGCTCAGGAGGCCCGGCTCTCAAGAAGGCTGAAAGGCATTCCGGCTGTGGCAGGCGCTGGATTCAAGCGTGCCGTGTTGAGAAGCTTTCGTGATGTGATGGCCGCCAACATGAACCTGACCATCTTCATCAACGTGTTGTTCGCAAGCGTCATCGCGTTCGGGGTCGTTCTACAACGCCGCGCGCATTTCACTGTCGGAACGGAGTCGCGAGCTGGCAAGTCTGCGCGTACTGGGTTTCACGCGGGCCGAGATCTCGCTGATCTTGCTCGGCGAGCTGGCGATTCTGACTCTTGCGGCCCTGCCGATCGGCGGCCTCTTCGGTTACAGTCTTACTGCCGCTGATCGTTCGGTCTGTCGACAGCGAGGTCTACCGGTTCCCCTCTACGTCTCGCTGGCCGCCGTCGCTTGGTCGCTTTCTGGAATCATTGCTGCGGCGCTCGTTTCCGGCATGCTGGTCAGGCGACAGCTGGACAAGCTCGACCTGGTTGCGGTGCTCAAGATCAGGGAGTAGCCCACCATGCGTTTCCTGAAAAACACATGCGTTTTCTGAAAAACAAGACATTGATCGCCGGTTTGCTCGTGGTTGGAGCCATCGTGGCAGTAGCGGTGTGGCCGGCGTCGATGGAAGTCGACGTGGTGAGAGCCGAGCAGGGACCGATGCAAGTGACTATCGACGAAGACGGGGAAACGCGTGTGCGAGACCGCTTCGTCGTCTCGGCCCCCGTGGCCGGCCGCGTGCAGCGCATCGAGCTCGAGCCAGGCGATCCGGTGGTGCGCGGGAAGACGATACTGGCTCGCCTGCTTCCGGCCGAATCGCCGCTCTCGATGCCCGATCGCGCAGCGAATTGACCGCATCGGTCGAAGCGGCGCGCGCCGCCGTTGGTCAGGCGCAGGCCGAGCGCAACCGCACTGCCGAGGCTCTGGCCAGGGCCCGATCGACGTTCGCTCGACAGCAGGAGCTTTTGAACGCCGGCGCCATCTCCAAAGACGATTTGGAAGCTGCCGAGACCTCGGTGCATGGCCGAGGAATCGCAGCGCGCCGCAGCATTCACGGCGACTCGGGCGGAATACGAGCTGCAGCTCGCCCGCGCCCGGCTTCAAGCGCCGCAGATCAGCGGACGGTCGGTCGAGATCGTGGCGCCGGTCGATGGCGTCATTCTGAAGCGTCTCCGTGAAAGCGAGTCGGTCGTTCCGGTCGGCGAACCGTTGCTCGAGATTGGAGATCCGAAGCGCATCGAGATCGTGGCTGATCTGCTCTCGACCGACGCCGTCCGAGTATCTCCAGGCACGCCAGTACTCATCGATGAGTGGGGCGGCGACCATCCCCTGCATGGACGGGTTCGCCGCGTAGAACCGTCCGGCTTCATGAAGGTGTCGGCGCTCGGTGTCGAAGAACAGCGCGTCAATGTGATCATCGAGCTCGAGGATCCAGCGAGTGCGGCGCGCAAACTCGGCGACGGTTACCGGGTCGAGGTGCGAGTGGTCGTATGGCGGGAAGACAATGTGTTGAAGGTCCCTACTGGCAGTCTTTTCCGGCGCGGCGACGAATGGGCCGTGTTCGCGATCGAAGAGGGCCGGGCCCGGCTGCGCATGGTGAAGCTCGGACAGCGCAATCAGAGCGAAGGGCAAATCACCAGCGGACTATCAGCCGGCCAGGTCGTGGTGCTGCACCCGCCGGACACGCTCACCGACGGCATGCGCGTCGTTGCATGAGGAGGCTGAGTTTCATCTGACTTGCCATTCTGCCACTGGCGCTGGGCCCCACCCCCAGCGCGAACTGACGCTGATGTCTCGCCTCGGATCTCCATGCCTCGGCTCGACATGGCAGCAGGCGCACCCACCAGACCTAACCGGCCCATCTGACTTACCTGCAGACGCTAGCTTGTAAATGCGGTACGGCTCGGCGCTCTTCCGCCCAGGCGTCTTCGTCGAGCGATAGCGCGTGCTCCCAGTCTTGGATCGAAGCGCGGGGATCGTCCACCCACTCCCGCAGCGACGGCCCACCGTTAATGACGTCGATGGGTTGCCGGTGTGCTGGCTCGTACTCGTAGTGAAAGTCACGCCACAAGGCGAAGTCCGGCTGTACTGTGCGCACCGACTTGAACAACGCTGAAATCAGTCGATACGGTCGGAACCGGGCGGGAACGTAATCGGGGAAGGTCGCGTGAATCTGCAGGCCCGTGCAGAGCGTGCCTGTGTACTTGTCGAAGAACGGCTCGAAGAAGCAAGGACGCAAGTAGCAACCCTCACACCACTCAGGGGCCATGACCTTCATCTGGGCGAGCACGGCGTCCACCGGAAATTTCGGCGCGCCAATCACCTCCAACGGCGTGGTGGTGCCACGGCCTTCGGACAGATTGGGTACCTTCGAGCAGCACCGTGCCCGTATAGCAGCGCACGCAGTTGATACCTGTGATTGCGGGGCTGGGATTGACCCACACTCCTTCCTCTGGCCACCCGAATCCGGGGCCGGCGTCGGGCGAGTATCCATCCATTGCGACGACATGGAGCGACACGTCGAGGGCGAAGTGGTCGACCATGTAGCGGGCCAATTCGCCGAGCGTGAGACCGTGGCGTTGCGGGACAGGTATGACGCCGACGAAGCCTCTCTTCCCCTTCACCAGCCTTCTGCCTTCGATCGCCCGGCCCGCTGGATTCGGGCGGTCGAGCACTCCACACCTCTTTGCCGCCTCGGGCGCACGCCTCGAGCAGTGTACAGGAGCGTCGCCACCCACGTGTATCCGCGCCAGCCGACGTCCTGAAGGTCGAACAGCAGCACGTCAAAGCAGTCCAGCATCTCATCGGTGGGCCGTCGGACTTCGCCGTAGAGACTGAACACCGGTATGCCGTGCTGCGGGTCACGATACGTCTGCGACTCCTGCATGCTGTACTGTTTGTCGCCGCGCATCCCGTGCTGCGGACCGAACGCCGCCGTGACGGTCTTCCCCAGTTGTGCCACGAGCGCGTCGAGCGCGTGCTGAAAGCCAAGAAGGACGCTCGTCATCGATGCGGGATTCGCCAGCAGGGCAATCCTCCGGCCCCGCAGGCGCCGCAACAACGCCTCGTCGGAAAGCAATCTGTCCAGTCCAGTGCGCATCGGCCGTTGCCCTCTCGACAGCAATTTACATGACCGTCACGCACTAAGGCCACAACGCATTCAAACGTCCTTCATTGAACAAGCCCTTCGACGCCCTTCGACGCCGTGTTGTTGACAAGTGATCTGTCCGGTTCCATTTGACAAATGATCTGACCGCTTTTCCCTGTTCAGAGTGAGGCCTGTGGGAGCTGTGGGAAACGCGTTGCTGTGCGTTTTCCAGCGGCGGTGGGCGCGTTCTTGGCGTCCACGGCTCCCGCAGCTTCCACAGGTTGCACGGCCGCGCGGCGGTCGCGCGTGCGCTCGGAGATCGCCGGGTAGCGACCGAGGCGCCGTGCCGCCGCCCAAATCGAGTACTCGCCGGTCAGGTGGCGTCGGATGATGACCTTGAGCCCTGCGCAGGAGCGCCGGCCCGGCTGGCGCGCGATCTGGAAGATGCGGCCCGCGAAGGCGATGGTGTTGTCCTGCATCACGACCCGCTCCTCCTGGTGACACAGGATTTGATCCAGGTCGACCTTGCCGAGCGCGACGAAGGCACTGGCCGGATCCGCCGGGGCGCAACTAAAGGTCGCGTTGTAGTCCGGGACAAAGCGGTCGCGGCGATACGCATTCGCTGCCGGCAGCGTCGTGATCTGCGCGACGCGGAGCTCGTTGACCAGGCGGTCCTGGAACGTGCGATTGAGCCGCTCACTGCGCCCGCGGGCCTGCGGGGAATAGGCCGGGATGTGCTCAATGCCGAGCCGCTCGAGCGCGCGGCCGACCTGGGTGCGCGGGCGTCGATCGACGGGCCCCGCCGCCTGCGGTGTGTGGAAGGCCCAGTGCGCCCGGTCGGTGTAGACCGCCATCGGCAACCCATGCGTGGTGATGACGGCGCGGAGCGCCGTCATGATCGCGACCGTCGTTTCCCCCGCCCACAACTGCGCATACAGCACGCGCTTGGTGGCGTCATCCAGCACCGCGATGAGCACGGCGCGCGCCGTCGGGCGGAGCGCCAACCAGCCGTGCGGGCTGCCATCAATGTGCAGGAGCTCGCCAAAGCAGGCCCGCGGCGTCCGCCGGCGCCGATGCCGCCCGCGGGCTCGATGTGTCTTCACCAAGCTCGCAGCTTGCAGGGTGTATTTGAGGAAGCTGTACGACACCGTCGCCCCGTGCTCCCGTCGCGCAATCTGGTGAAAGTGCCGGACATTAAATCCACGATACCGCTCGCGTATAGCCGCAGCAACCGCTCGACCTCGGGTGCCGCGATCCGACGCACCGATGGCGAGTGGCGCCGCTTGTCGATCAAGCCGATTTACCCGTGCGTTTCATACCGCTCTCGCCACCGCCGCAGCGTCCGCGGCGACCACCCCAGGATGTCCGCCGCGCGAAACCAATGCAGCTCGCCACTGAGCGCCTTCAAGATCACCTCTTGCACCGTCATGGCCCGCTCCCACGCGGCCTCCGGATACGCCATCGAGCCTCCTCGGCTCTGTGTATCCCAGCCGCCTTCGAAGCGGACAGATCACTTGCTCTCGGGAGCGGTCAGATCATGTGCTCCCTACAACGCCCTTCGACGCCGTTGACTTGCTGCTTCATTGCGCGATAATCGGCACCGCCTATAGAAATGATCGCTGGAGAGGAGGCGTGACTCATATGACTCGCCGCGACTTGCTCAAGGGTGCACCCGCGATCGCCGCAGCCGGCGTGCTTGTGGCACGCGCAACTGCTCCGGCCAAGGTTCTGGCGCAGCCCCGATCCGGTGGAACCGGCGAGGGAGTGAAAGCCTCGTTTACGACGTGTTTGGCACCTGCGTCGATTGGCGCAACGGCGTCGCGCGCGACGCCGAACGCATCCTGAAACCGCTCGGCTACAACCTCGATTGGCTCGCCTTCGCGTCTGCCTGGCGTGCGCTGTACTCAGCCAAGCATGGAAGAGGTGCGATCGGGTCGACAGCCCTTCGTCAAGCTCGACGTCCTTCACCGGCGCATGCTCGATCAGATCCGTCCGAAATTCGGGCTGGAAAAACTCGACGATAAAGTGGCCGACGATCTCAATCTTGCCTGGCATCGGCTCTGATACCTGGCCCGACGTGGTTCCCGGTTTCGTGCGGCTCAAGCGCAAGTTCATGCTGGCGCCCTGTTCGAACGGCAATATTGCGCTGATGGTCGACATCGCTCGGCGCAACAACATTCCGTGGGATGCCATTCTCGGTTCTGAAATTGCGCGCGACTTCAAGCCCAAGCCGGCTGTCTATCTCATGACGGCGGCCGCGCTGAACCTGCAGCCCAGCGAAGTGATGATGGTCGCCGCCCACAGCGACGACCTGCGCTCGGCGGCGTCCAACGGGCTCCGCACCGCGCACGTGGCAAGACCAGGAGAGAATGGACCGGGGACGGGCGAGACCGCCCCGCGAGGGCCGGTCGATTTTGCCGCAAAGAACATGGAGGATTTGGCCACCCAGCTTGAGTGTGACGAAGTTTCGCGGTGACCAGTCCACGCATGCGTTCAATTGATCGAGCCTCTGCGTTCTGCTCCCGATACGGTCTCGAGCTTCCGATCCTGCTTCGCCCCGATGGCCGGCGCGTGTCCGAGCTCCCTTCGATCGCAGTTGCCAACGCGGGCGGAATGGGCGCAATGGGGGCCTTGCTGACGCCGCCGGATGGGATCCGTAGCTGGGCGAAGGAGTTCAGGTCGAAAAGCCGCGGATCCTTTCAGCTCAATCTCTGGATACCAGACCCGCCCGCCAAACGAGACGTTGAAGCCGAAGCGCGAGTGAGGACCTTCCTTGACCAGTGGGGACCTTCCGTGTCGCCCGCTGCCGGCGACGTCCCTTTGCCGGACTTCGACGCGCAGTGTGAAGCATTTCTCGACGTGGCGCTCCACGGCTGTTTCATCCATCATGGGTGTGTTTCCCCCGCAATCGTCAGCCGGTTGAAGGACTGCGGTATCGCGTGGTTCGCGACGGCCACGACGCTGGCGGAGGCAAGGCCGCGCGCGACGCCGGCGCCGACGTCATCATGGCTCAAGGTTACGAAGCTGGCGGACATCGTGGCGCGTTCGTGCAGGCCGCCGCGGCGGAACACGGAGTCGGTCTGCTGGCACTCCTGCCGCGACTGGCCGATCACATCGACGTGCCAATTGTCGCAGCCGGCGGAATCGGAGATGGGCGCGGCGTCGCCGCCGCGCTGACGCTGGAGCGAGCGCCGCGGCAATCGGAACCGCCTTCTTACGGTGCCCTGAAGCGAATACCCATCCGGCGTGGGCTGAGGCTCTCGACAACCTCGAGCCCGAACACACCATGCTGACTCGAGCCCTCACCGGAAAACTCGGCTGCGCGCCGTGGCGACGAATTTCGTCAAAGGCGGCGGCGGCGTCAGACGCGCCGGCGCCCGCACCGTATCCGGTGCAGCGCGGGCTGACGGCCGCGATGAAGGAAGCGGGTGCCGCCGCCGGCGATCATCATCGAATGCAGTTGTGGGCCGGTCAGTCTGCCGCCATGGCGAAACCGCTACCAGCCGGTGACCTCGTGAAACAGATCTGGAACGACGCCCGGACCTTGCCACACATTGGATAGTTTCCACCAATATGCGTCATGCCTTATGGTGAAGTGCTCGTGGCACTCGCGGATCCGACCCGCCGAGGGCTTGTACGAGCAGCTCCGTCGCGCGACCGGCAGACGGTCGGGGAGCTTGGCCGATCGGAACCGCACGTCACGCAACCGGCTGTGTCTCAGCATCTCCGCGTGCTCAGCGAGGCCCGGCTCGTGTCGCACGAGCGGGAAGGGACACGCCACTACTACCAGGCAAGCCAGGAAGGACTGACCGAGGCTGCGCGAGTACTATCGAATCTCTGTGGGACGATGTGCTTGCGGCTCATGCAAACGCACGCGTCAATGGCCTCGCCCGCCGTAGCTCGCTCGAATACTCCAGCGAGCGAAGGCTGGGCGCGCCCGCCGAACGAGGAGGCCGAGGTGACTCTCCCACCCGTCAAGCGTTCGATAGAGGTCGACTGGAACCAGGAAACAGCATTTCGCCGTTTCGCATTGGAATTCTCGGCGTGGTGGCCGTGGCGCACCCATTCAGTGGGCGCTGAGCGGGTGAAACGCATCGCCCTCGAGCCGAGACTTGGTGGTCGCATCTTCGAGGAACATCTCGACGGCCGTCGCTTCCAATGGGGACAGGTCCTCGCGTGGGAACCGCCGAGCCGCCTGGCATTCAGCTTTCACCCGGGCCGGGCCCCGGAGACGGCGCAGGAGGTCGAGGTCCGTTTCTGTTCCCGACGGTCGCCGGACGAGAGTCGAATTGGTGGCAACCAAATGGGAGAACTTCGGAACGAAGGCGGCACGGGCACGTCGAGGCTACGACGTCGGATGGGGTTATGTGCTGAACGTCTGGGCTGGCCGGCGCACTGCCCGCATGCTCGTCATGGACATCGTGATCGGCATGGCCAAGGTTGTCAGCTGGCTTCGGGGCGGCACCGAGGGCGAGATCGCCCGCGCCGGAGGCGAGATTTTCGAAACCTCGCGCCCCTCGGTACCGTGAGATCACGATACAGGAGCGTCGGCCGAGCCCACCGCTTCCTCAAAGCGGGCAATCTGGTCACGCGTGCCCAGCACACCGACCAGGTCACCTGCGCTGAAACGCGTGTCAATGTCCGGATTAGCGTGCAGGACACCGTCGTGAATCAGACCAGCAACGGATGCGCCGATGGTGGTGCGAATCCGAAGCTCCCCAATCGTGCGGCCGTTGAATGCGCTGTCTGGCGCCAGACGAAACCAGGTGAAATCCAGCTGGCGCAGAACCTCGCCGACCGGCGACGCACTCTGCGCGTCGTGGCTGGACAGGCCGTACCGCTCACGACGGATCGCGCTGGCAACCTGCAGGATTTCGTGCGCCGGCACGTTGAAATACGTCAGCGCCTGGCGTGTCATCTCGATGCCGGCCTCGAACTCCGGCGACGTCACTTCTTGAATGCCGAGCTCGTAGAGTCCACGGATAGCCTCGGCGCCGTCGGCTCTGCGCGCCAATCGGCATCTCCGGCCGAAGCTGTCGCACGGCATGGACGATGCGACGAACGTCCGGGAATGCCGGAACCGTCACCAGAACGGCCTCGGGCCCGGCGAGTGTTCGCTGCCTCGAGGACGACAGACTGACCGGCGTCACCATAGATCAGCGGTAGTCCGGCCGCGCGCGCCTGTCTCACTCGGCGGTCGTCGAACTCGATCAGCACACACGGCAACCGCATGTGGGATAGCGCATCGGCGATACTGCGGCCCACGCGACCCGCCCCGGCGATGATGATGTGGTCGGACAACCCCGACTGAGGGAGGTTGATCGCCTCAGGTGTGTCTGCCACGCGCCTGGAGCCGAAGCGGCCGTAGAGATGCGGCGTGAGGCCGGATACGACCGGCGTGAGCGCCATCGTTGCGACGGCGGTGTTGAGCAAGAGCGAGTAAAGATCGTTGGAGATCGCTCCGATCCCGCGACCGACGCGTGCCAGGACGAACGCAAACTCGCCGACCTGAAAAAGCGTGAGCGCAACGGCCAACGGCACCACGTGTCGGTAGCGAAACGCCCGCACCACCCCCGCGAGAATGAGCCCCTTTCCGGCGGCCACCACGGCGATGACGAGCGCGAGCGTGCCAGAGATGTTGCCACATCGAGCTTCGGGTCGAGCAGCATCCCGACCGAGACGAAGAACAGCATCCCGAACAGATCGCGCAGCGGCATGACATCGCTCAAGGCCTGATGCGCGTATTCGGATTCGTTGATCACGAGACCGGCAACGAAGGCGCCAATCGCCAGAGACAGGCCAAACCACCAGGTGACATATCCCACACCAAGCGCGACCGCGGTGGTCGAGAGCAGGAACAGCTCGCGAGAGTTCCATCGCGCAACAAAAGCCATCAGTCGCGGCACGATGCGAGTCGATACGAAGAGGATGATGCCGAGCAACACGAGCGCGCGAACGGTTGCCGAGACGACCCGCGTCGCACTCCTGCCGCGTTGTTCAACTCCGGCAACACGATCATCAACGGGACGACCGCGAGATCCTGGACGACGAGAATCCCGAGCATCACGCGGCTCGAAAGCGTCCCGAGTCGTCCCTGCGCTTGAATGGTTTTCAGCGCCACCATCGTGCTCGCGACAAGGCGATCACGGCGCCGAACCACAGCGCCGGCTGCCACGACAATCCGAGCGCGAAGGCCGAGGCCGAATCCGAGAGCCATGGTGAGGACGATCTGGATCGCCGCGCCGCCCAGCGCAACGGCCCGGACCGGGGCCAGCTCCCGGAACGACAACTCGAGCCCGAGCGAGAAACAGCAGAAGCGCGACACCAAGCTCCGCCAGCTGTTCGATTTCATGGACGTCGCTGACGGTCAGCCCACCCGTGAACGGACCGACGAAGACGCCGGCGAGGATGTAGCCGACGATCAACGGCTGTCCGACACGTTGAGCCAGAAAACCCCGGCGAGGGCGGCAATCAAGACGAGCGTGACATCGGCGACGAGCTCCATCGGTCCGTGCAGCGTACACACGCGTTCCGAAAATGCAAAATTCCGGAAGACGCACAGCGCGCCGATATGATTGAGGCCGCCGGACAAGCGCGTGCGGAACCTGGTGCTCGGTATCACAAGCAGTTGAAGGAAGAAACAGCAACAATGGCGACTGAGCTCAACACACTGGAAGTGCGAGACCGACGCCGGTGGCGGGCGTGGCTGGAAAGGCACCATGCGTCGAGCCCGGGGGTCTGGCTTGTCTTCTACAAGAAGCACTCCGGCCGGAAATCAACTTGCCTACGAAGACTCGGTCCGCGAGGCACCGTGCTTCGGGTGGATCGACAGTCTCGTCAATCGCCTGGACGACGATCTGCTTCAGGCTCAAGTTCACGCCGCGGAAGCCTACGAGCAAGTGGTCGGACCCCGGAATCGGAAACGCTGGGCGGAGCTCAAAGCGGCCGGCCTGCTCGCCGCAGCGGCCTTGCAGCGGCGCCGACTGAGAACAGTACGCGCCGAAACCCAATATCCCGGAGCTGCCCGGCTATGTGCGACAAGCGCTGAAAGCCAAGCCCCAAAGGCGTGGGACTTCTTCCAGACGCTCGCGCGCAACCGATCGACGGCACGTTTGTGGTTTGGATTCACATAGCCAAACGGCCGGAAAGCGCGTGAGAAGCGCATCCGTGAGTCGATCGCGCTGCTGGCGGCTGGCAAGAAGCTCGGCCTGAAGTAGGAAGCGCCGTTGATTGCGAGGGTTTCTCGAAGTCGACTAGAATGCGGCCAGGCTGGGCCACGATTTCTAAGTCTCCAGGGGAGGTTGCCGTGCGGCGAACTGGGAAGTCTGGCGGCATTGGCTGCGGTCCTTCTGGCCGTGGCCGCATCTCAACAGAGCTCGATCGCATCTCAATCGGCACCGGCGCCACCCGCGCAAGGCCAGGGCAAGCTGATTGTCTACGGCGACATGGCCCTGTTCCAGCCTCCAGGGCATCCCGAGAACTGCATCCTGAGGAATCGATTCAAGCGAGGCGAGCCGGTCGGCTGGCGTATGTTCGTCGCCGATCCGTCAACCGGCAAGCGCGAGGAATCGGCTCAGCTCGTCGTCCACCTCAACGTCTCCGGCAAGACCGTCGACGTCCCGATGCGTTACCGAGCGACCGCTGCTCAGCCCGAGCGTGAGTTCTGGGTCGCCAAGTGGATCGTCCCCCAAGACGCGCCGGTCGGAATCATCCGCTTACATCCGGTGACGGCGACCGACAGCTGCGGGCGCTCGGGAGAATTCAGGCCGTTCGAGGTTCAAGCGTCCCAGCTGACGATCGGAGTAAGCATCCTTGTCCCGCAGCGCTTCATGTCTCGAAGGCGCCATTCTCGTTCTGCTCACGGCCTCCGTCGTCGCGCAGTTGTCGCGGCCCCACAAGTCCGCCGGAGCCCAACCATCTGCAAACGCCGCGGCGCCGAAGACACTTAACCTCCGCCACGATCCGAAGCCCTGTGGTAGGCAGCGTCGTTCAAGTGACGGCAGAGGGGCTTCCTCCCGGCCGGAAGGTTGAGCTCCTTTGGCACACGGTCAAAGGCGGCTGGGTGATCGAAGACTATTTTCACTTTCCCTCGGAGGCGACGATGACGCAACAGCCCTTGCGGATCGACGGTTTCCTTTCACGCGCGCGAGGAACTGCGCCCGAAGGCGATCTCCGGAAACAGGATGATGTGCGGCGCGATCGCCGGCCTTTGCGCGCGGCGAGCCCGCCGGCGGCTGCGATCCAGCCGGCGTGCCGGCCCATCACCTCCGAGTGACGAAGACGCGCGGTCGAGGTGCGCGCCATCGAGGCGACGTCGAGCGCGGCTTCGCGCGTCGACACGGCGACGTACTTCGCGACCGAGCCGAATCCCGGGCAGCAGTCGGTGACGGCAGGTCGTTGTCGACGGTCTTCGGGACGCCGATGCAGGCGATGGGGATAGCCGAGCTGCGCGCCGATCTGCGAGACCTTCAGCGCGGTGTCCATCGAGTCGTTGCCGCCGTTGTAGAAGAAGTAGCCGATGTCGTGTGCGCGGAACACCTCGATCAGGCGCTCGTACTTCGGCGCGATTCTGCTCGAGCTCCTTGAGCTTGAAGCGCGCGCGAGCCGAAGGCGCCGGCGGGCGTGTGGCGCAGCGCCTGCGATCGTGGCCGCGGTCTTCCGCGGCTCGGCGTCGATGAGGTCCTCGGTCAGCGCGCCGACGATGCCGTGCGCGGCCGCGCGTACAGCGTGCCGATGCGGCTCCGGTGCTTGCGGCAGGCTTCGATGACCCCGGCGGCGGAGGCGTTGATGACGGCGGTGACGCCGCCGGACCGCGCATACAGCGTCGCGCGGCCCGGGCTTCGTGCTCCTGCGTACAGCCATTGTCAAATCCGTTTTGCGGGCGCCGACCGGCCCGTTGGGGGCGAAGCATAGCCGATACTCAAGTGCTGGTTTGACGCGACTCTGACGCCGCGGGGCAGGATGGGCGCCGCACGGCGGGCCGGCGCCCGTGGAGTAACGCGGAAAATGAGGCCTCGTTCTGCTGGGTGCGCCCGGCTCGGGTGGGAGGCACGCAGGGGGCGCAGCGTCTCGAGGCGCGCCGCGGCGTTCCGCAGGTGTCCACCGGCGACCTCCTGCGCGAGGCGCCGTGTGGCCGCGGGCAGCGAGCCCGGGCGGGCGGCCAAGACGGTGATGGACGCGGGCCACCTCGTGGACGACCGCACCATGCTCGGGATCATCCGTGAGCGTCTCGCACGCCCCGATGCGCGGAACGGCTGGCTATCCTGACGGATTTCCGCGCACGCTCGTGCAGGCCGACGGCCTCGCGCACCTGCTCGACGAGATCGCGCAGCCCGTGGACAACGTCGTCCTGTTCGAGATCGACCCGTGGTCGTGCTGGAGCGCAGTAGCCGGCGGGACGCCGCACGTGCCGGCGCTGCGGCCGGGTCTTTCATGTCGAGCCGAACCCGCCACGCGCGGGCGACCGCTGCGCCGACGGCAACCCGCACGACCCGTTCCAGAGGCCGGACGCGACAACGAAGAGACGGTGCGCCGGCGCCCTGCGGTCTACCGCGAGCGCGCACGCAGCCACTCATCGACTACTACGCGAAACCAGCTGCTGCGGCGCATCGGACGCCGACGGCAGCCTTGACGAAGTCGATGCAGCAATACGTAATCGAACGAAGTACA
>ERZ1370068.2483-contig-1631_pt1 | contig 26264 bp, 49 predicted proteins | sample MGYA00561227_ERZ1370068 | MGnify/ENA primary metagenome ERZ1370068 (study PRJEB38410, sample SAMEA6850437) | metagenome | study: Metagenomic assessment of the ecological functions of the soil: analysis of the soil microbiota associated with the...
GAGCAGCATATCGAACGCGCTCCGCGATCCGGACTCATGATGCTGGCTGAGCGCAATAGCACCGCGCTGGTGTCTCTGGTGTGCTCGCCTGATTGCCGGCTAAAGCAGCTCGCCCCCAACGAAGCGCAACCACGCCGATGCTGAAGTTCCAGGTGTCCGGTGCGGCTGGGCTGACCCGTCCGATGATGCCGGTTGCCTCGTCGTTCACCGCGGCATCGTAGCGGTGACCAGCAGATCGTTGCGCGTGCTCGCTTGCCGCCATACCGTGGGGTCGGGACGCGCTGGCAATCGCCTCGCCGACCACTCGCGTGATTTCACAACGAGACTGGTGATCAGCCTGGCAGACATTGTCGGCGTCGTAGGCGACAGCGTTGACGCTGCGCCCGGCCAGATTGATGACTGCGTCCGCGCCCTCGAATTCTGCGCGCCCAGTCTCCGAGCGTTCTCGGCATCCCAGTACACCACACGCCACGGTGCGGGCTGCGGCTGGCTGAGAACCTCACTTCATCGCCGCGCTCGTGGAAGGCGCGGGCGAGGACTGTTCCGACTTGGCCCGTTCCGCCTGGGATGCACTTCATTCTATTGATCCGGGGCCGTGCCTCGAGCGGTTGCCAGCTGCTGTCGCGTCCCCGATGCGATGCGCTCTCCTGTTAAGAAAGTTCCGCCAGAATACTGTTCAGCTGCTCACGAGGATGTCCCGCGTCCGCACTTAGAAAACCAACGGTGGTTTGATCTTTAACACGTTGTGCATCGGGCCGTCGGTACTGATCAGGATACCGAGCTCCTTCATTCGTTCGACGACGTAAGCTGCTTGCCTGGCTGCAGGCTCAATCGTCTCTGCGGTCAGCACCAGCTCGACACCGATGAACAAGCCAATCCCTCACCTCGCCGATCAACTGGTGCTTGCTTTCCAACTTTTCAAGCCGCTCTTCCAAATATGCGCCCACCTTCAAAGCGTTCTGCTTTCGCGCCGCTGCCGTCTTCGATCACGTCGAGCACCGCCAAACCCACCGCGCACGACACCGGATTGCCGCCAAAGGTGTTGAAGTATTCCATCCCGTTGTCAAACGAAGCCGCAATCTGGGTGTGGTGACCACAGCCGCGAGAGGATGACCGTTGCCGAGAGGCTTGCCGATCGTCACGATGTCTGGAACCACTCGCCTGGGTCTCAAACGCCCAGAAGTGCGAGCCGACTCGACCGAGTCCCGTTTGCACCTCGTCGGCGATGCAAAGCCGCCGGCTTCTCGGGTGTGGCGGTACGCTTCTCAGATAGCCATCCGGCAGATGATCTGGCCTCCGCAGCCCAGTGCCGACTCGCTGATGAACGCCGATAGGCGCCTCGTTTCGTTGAATCCGTTCGATGGCCTCGGCCACATGTTGCGCGTACCTCTCGCCCGCGTGCAGGGTCATTTGTTTTGGTACGGGCCTCGATAAGCGTCAGGCATCAGACGTTGTGAACGTGCGGTGAGGCCCTGAGCCGCCCGGACCATCGAACTTGTAAGGGCCGATATCGATCAGCGAACTCGTGTTCCGTGATGGCCCCATCCACGCAAATGATCTCGGTCCCCTTTGTGAGCTGCAAGCCGCAACGCAAGCTCGTTTGCTTCGCTCCCTCGAGCAAACGAAGAAACAGACCTCAATGGATCGGGCATCGTTGCGCACAGGCGTTCCGCAAAGCTCGTGATGTTCTCGTGAAGGTATCGAGTGTTTGTGTTGAGCACGGCCATTTGGTCTCGCGCGGCTTTCACCAACGCGCGGGTGACAATGCCCAACGTGAGCGACGTTGTTGACCGCATCCAGATATGCCCGGCCTTCGTCGTCGTAGAGATACTGCCTCCATCCCTTCACGATGTTCAGCGGCTTTCGATAAGCGATGCTCAGCGACGGACCGATGTGCTCGCGACGTACATCGAGAATCTGATCGGCACTCAAGCTCGGGGCAGTGGAAGCACTGTTCGGGGATTCCGAGAATCAGATTAGGATTCGGGCAGATGCTCAACCAGACCTCTCGTTGACTTGCCGGAGCAACGCCCGGAAAGTCGCCTCTCATGCAGACATGTCGCAGATGATCTGAAAGTGAAGATGCGGCGGCCAACCCCCGTTTGTCGGAGGCGCGCCAATACTCGCGATGCGATCCCCGCGCTTGACCGGCTTTCCCGGATCAGAGGTCTTCCAATGAGTCTTCGCTCAAGTGACCGTAAAGCGTGAAGAACCTAACGTCGTCAGCTTCGTGCTGAACGATAATCGCCGGCCCGTAGTCGAGAGGCTCTGCGTTGTTGGCGAAGCTGTGAATCACCCATCGAGCGGCGCAAACACCGGCGAGCCGGCTGTCATAAACAAGTCTATGCCGATGTGAATCGTCCTTCGCTCGCCGTCGTTCGACTTGAACACATCGCTCGTGTAAAGAAGGCGTGCTTCGTTGTAACGACCGATGCCTACGCGGGCGCCTGCCGCTTTCAGTCGAGCGAAGATCCTGGCGGTGAACGCCGCGGTGTCAGCGAGCTCCTCGGGATCACTGAACTCGGCGCTTCCGACGCTCAAGTCAAAACTGCGATATTTCGTAGTCCCGCCTTCAGGCGGAAGTTCGATACGGCGCCTTCTCACTAAGCTCGGTTGAGAACTTGCGCCTGAAGGCGGGACTATGAACGAGCCTTCGGTCTAGCTCTTCAAGTCGGCATCGACCACCGACCCGATCGCCTTGGCGTTTTGCGATAGCCAATCGACGACGGCTCGAGTTTGCGGACAAGGCTCAAGCCCGCAGGCGTGCCTGAAAAGATATAGAGGAGCGACGGGTCAACCGAGGAGAGCTTTTCAAGCAACGCCCACGCCGGCCGCTCGCTGACGAGCAGATACTTGTTGTCCGGATGCAGCTTTTGTTGAAGAGCTGAGTTCGTTACGCTGACGGCAAGCCGCATGCAGATCAAGGTGTACAGGGCTTCAAGTTCAAGTTCGGTTAATGGGAACACCTCGTGATAGCCTGCGACGATTTCGGCTGCCGCAGCGAGCGGGTCGGTTTCTGTCGAGCATCGCATAAGCCGCCGCGACCGCCACCTCGCTGGCCGTGTAGGTATGGAGCATATCGCCGAAGTCGATTATCCCCGCGAACGGTCTTTTGACCGGCGCGGTCATCGCTTACGAGTACGTTGTAGTCATTCGCGTCGTTGTGAACCACAGACGTGCGCAGGTTCGATGCGATGGGCACGACTCTTCTTTCAAACTGAGCTATCAATCGCTCGGCGATTGCACGCTTCTCGGCATTCTCAATGTGGTGGGTGTACTCCTTGATCCAGAGCGCGTTCTGCAGAGTCCCACTTCAATTCTCGGTGCGCTGCTGGATGTGTGAACCCGGCAAGCGCCTTATCCATCTCTCCGAGAAAATGACCGAGGCTGTGGAGGAGTTCGGGCGAGTGGGATTGACGTCAGCCAGAGCGCGCTCGGATGATAAGTCAACAGGCGGACAAAATGAGACGAGCCGTTCTCGTCGCCCACTGGTCGCGAGCGTCGTCACCGTGTTTCGTCTTGCGCAGTTGAGGTATGAAGCCGGAGCGGACGTGTTTGCCGAGATGGTCCATCACGGAATTTTGGAATTCCAGCGTTTCTCTTCGCTCGGCGGCGGCTGCGATCTTGAGCACGAACTGCTCGCGGGAATCCGCTACGATGTGAAAATTCTGATCGCGCTCGCTGGTCAGTTCATTGGCTTGCCCCGTGAGACCGTAGAGCTCGAGCGCTAATCTCGTTGCGTCGGTTTCGGAGAACGAAGGACGCGGCTGGGCCTTGTCGTGAATCATTGTGTGAGATGTCATCTTGGATGTCCCGTGCGCTGCTCTTCGGCTGCCAATCCCACAGGGATTTCCTGTCTATAGCCATCTGGTCGGCGACAATCTCTGACTCCGGAGGAGTCACCTAGTTCCCGCGCTGAATGATGCCGACGTCGCAGGGCCATCGAACCAAAGTATTTCACTTATGGCAAGTTTGTTTTGTATAGTCAAAAGCGTGGACGACTCTGAGTTCCCCCCTGTGACCCCGGGCGACTTTTGCGGCTAAAGATCCAGCAAACCGTCGACGGCGCGAGATGCAGAGGAGCACCTCGAATGGAGATCATATGAAGATAGATATTGGCATCGCAAGGAAGGCGACCGAGCGGAGATCGCGCAAGGCTTGTCGCGATTGCTGGCAGACGCACACCCTGTACCTCAAAACCCACAACTTTCACTGGAACGTCACCGGCCCGATGTTCCAAACGCTTCACCTGATGTTTGAAGCTCAGTACAACGAGCTGGCGCTTGCAGTGGATCTCGTCGCGGAAAGGATAAGGGCGCTCGGCTTCCCAGCTCCGGCGACGTACACGGATTTCGGGCGTTTGAGCACGATCAAGGAGACTCCTGGAGTCCCGAAAGCCGAGAGGAGATGATCAAGCTGCTTGTTGAGGGGCCAGGAGGCGGTGGTGTCCACGGCGCGATCGATTTTCCCTTCTGCGGATCGTGTCAATGATGAAGCGACCGCGGATCTGGCTGACTCAGCGAATGCAGGTGCACGAAAAAGACCGCCATCGGATGCTTAGGAGCCTGCTGGAAGCTTGATATATGGACCGCGACGACCTCTGCGTCCTGGACGTCCTCTGCGGTTGAGGCCGGAGAATCCAGCCGCCGAGGACGCAGGGGGACGCAGAGGTACGGAGATAGATCACCGATGATCAAACGCTTCTCGATTCATCAAACAGGTTGCGACGGGCGTCGCGGCTTTGACGCTACTCCTTTCGGCGAACGCTTCTCTAACCGGAATGACTCCACAAAAACTTCAAAGAAGCCGGTGCTCGTCGCGCATCGTGGCGCATCGGGATACGCGCCCGAGCACACTCTGGCGGGTTATGAGCTGGCGCGATCCAGCAGGGCGCCGACTTCGTCGAGCAGGATTTGCAGTTCACAAAAGACGGCGCCCTGATCTGTCTGCACGATCCCGACCTTGAACGCACGACAAACGTCGCGGAACTCTATCCGGGACGCGAAACCGTGCGCGACCGCTTACAGACCGGCACGGCAAAGCGGGGCTTCTATACCATTGATTTCACCCTCGCGGAGATCAAGCGGCTGGACGCAGGCTCGTGGTTCAATCGGGCGAATCCGTTTGCGGCCAAACCGGCATATGCCGGCCAACGTTACCGACGATGGAAGAAGCAATAAAGCTTGTCGGGAATCGCGCGGGACTGTACGTCGAGTTGAAACACTTCTCTGTTTTACAAATCACTTGGCTTGATTCGGCCGTCAGGCTCGCCGGAGATCCTAAGTGCGCACGGCTACTGATCTGCCGACTCAACACGATCGGATATTGATTCAATCGTTTTACAAAGCGAAGGATCTGGTCCGCATCGAAAGAGGTGGCTCCGGGCTACCCCCGTGTTCAGCTTCTGCCGATGGAAAACCGCAGGGCGCGAGAAGGACACGACATATGGTAACGCCGGGGCTTGCCACGGAGATTGCCGGGTATGCGCAAGGCGTGGGCCCAAGCAAGAACCTGCTAAAGAGCTCCGCCGATGTCGAGACGTTTCACAAAGCCGGATTGGTGATTCACCCGTATACGTTTCGCGGCCCGACAACCGCCAATGCGCGCAAGCCACTCGATGAGAAACTGCCAGATGGTTTGGACCGTTCGCGGAAACATCATCGCCGACATTCAGCGCTTCCTCGGCTACGGGATAGATGGCGGTTTCACGGAACTATCCAGAGCTATGGAAAGAAGCCGTCGGCGGAATGAGAAGGTAACCATCTGAGGTTGCCGCTTAGAGAGAACCCAGCCCAGTAGAACGGGTGTTGATACTGCCCGGCACGAAGCACCTTGAGCATTGCCCGCTGGAGGTGTTTTGCTTTTGACGTGGGCGTTGCTGAGTTGAACCGGTCTGGATACTTCGATGTAGTTCCATCATCAGTTCTGTAGTCGACGGCGAATCAGTCGGCCAAAGTGCGGTGACTGAAGACGGACACCCGCACAATAAGCGACCACACTACGCAGGGGATCGCGGCACCCGTGGCATATTTGTCCCGCTCCTGACTCGCCTCGATGACAAAACAATCAGATCCGCGTTCAAACTGGAGATTCAGTATTTCGCTTTGCAGCTCGAGCAAACCGTCTTCCTTCCGCTCCCTTCAGTTTGCGACAGTGCAACATACGAGTACAGCGGGTTCGCCTCGGAAAACAGCGCCGGCGCGGCCAGGTGGATAACACTGGACTTGCCCACTTCTCGCTTCGCGACCGCTTCACTCGCCTGATCGGCAAGATAGATCCTACTGCGAGCCGGGTGTAGAGACGCTCGAGCGCTTTGACCTCATTCTCGGATTCCGGCGGCCGCGCCGCGCCTCCAGCCCGCTGAACATCTCGTTTGCCTGATCCGCAGTCCGCCTGCTGATCGCCGGGATTGGCGAGCGCAAGCCAGGGTAGGCAACACTCGAGTCTGTTTCGCGATTTCGCGAGCCCGGCCATCTCAACAAAAGCGCCGTAAGCGAGGGCGCGTAAGCGATCGAGGCGTTCCTCGATCAGGCAGCGACTCTCGCGTCGTCCGCAACGCCGCAAACGGAAGTTGCCACAACGCATCATCGGGTGCAATAAGCCAGGTTGTCTTTCCGCTCAACTGTTCTCGCGCGGCGTCGAACAAGAGTCCGTAGATTTCGCTGAGCAGGCTGCGAAATCAGTTTCATCTCGTTCGAAGGATCATTTCCCGGAATGCCTTTACTCGGGCGGCGAGTTCGACACGCCCCGACTTGATAACGTAAGCGTTCAACAAGAAGAGTGGGGCACGCGATCGGGTGCGCGTCGGATTGTTCGACTCTCGAGTCAAGGGCGAACAAGTAGGTGCAAGAAGTCCGCGACGACAAACCTCCATCGAACGCAGTCGAGTGAGTCAGGTAGCGAAACCGGCGCCGTCTTCGAGAGTGCGAGAGAGTGGCCCTCCTCGAAGCGTCTTTAAGCGGGGATGCGCTGCACCACAGCGTCGCTCTCGAATGCGCGGTAGTTTTGGAGAGACCTTTGCAACCGCAAATCCAGAGTGGCGTACTGCTCCAGATTCGGATGGAGCCTCTCCCGCTCGTGGGTCATAAGTGCGTTTTACTGCAACCACTGTCCTCTCGAGCTTGCGTTCTTGTTCCCGTTCGTCTGGCGTCATCGAGTTGGTGATCGTGCGCGCGTTGAAAGATATCGCTGAGCGAGTTCGCCCCGCATGCGCTCGGCGTAAGAGAAGGCGTCGGCGATCTTGTTCTGAGAGACCAGCAGCTCCATCATCGCGAGGTAGGCAGCATTCTTGCTTTGAAAGAAATGTTGGGCATCGGTTCGCCACGCACGAGCTTGTCGCGCATCAGCTCTTATTGTGGCAATGGCCAAGCGGAAGCTATCCCGCGCCAGTTCGATCTTATCCATTGCACGCAGAGCGAGACCTTTGTGTGTACCGAGCGCGCCATAACGTATCTGAATTCGCGTTTAGCTCGGCCGATTCGATCGCGCGCCCGACCGGACTCGGAGGCGTGCGTGTATTCGCCCTTCGCGTAACGGACGCTTGCTATTCTGTTCAATGACCCCGGCGGCGCGAGACCTCATCGCCGAGCGCTTCGTATTGAGCGAGGCTCTGCTCTGGTAGAACTCCAGCGCGATATCGTATTTCTGCTGTGCAAACCGCGTACCGGCTATGCTTGCTGGCAACATGCTGGCGACACCGGCGCGTGCCTTATCGCTTCGAATTGGGCTAGCGCTTTCTCGTAATTCTCAACAGCAAGATCAAAGTTGCCCGTGAAGAAGTGAAGGTTGCCGATTGGCGTACAACCTCATCGACGTGTCGGCCGCGCCCTTAGCGCTGTTCTGAAGACCTGCACGCTCTTTTGGTAGTTACTTAAGCGCAAGCTTGTGATTTTGCGCAGTTGAAAGTGTGCTTCACCGATGTCTGAAAGTGTGCCGGCGATCTTGCTCTTTGTCGCGGAGCTGCTCGAATACCGCGAGACCCTGTTGCAGATAGTCGAGCGCGACGGTGAGTTTCCCATCGCCGAATAAATATTAGCGATGCTCGATCGGAGAATTCGCGCCGACGCGCTTCTCGCGCAGCGTGTCCTGCAGACTCGGGGCTCGCAGATAATCAGCCCAGCGCGGCTTCATATGAGCCTAGGAGTACTGGCGCTCGCGATGTTGCTGAGAGTGCTCGACCACCGCATCGGGATCCTTTCGGGAGCGTTGGAGCTCGAGTTGTTGAGTTCCTCAAATCCGGCGAGAGCTTTCTCGATAATCCTGAATCGCCGCATCAAACTCGTGCTGTTGGAAATAAGTGTTCCCGATGCTGTTGAGCGTCGCGGCGATCTCGGCTTTACCGGCGAAGGTTTCGCGGAGCCTCGAGACACTTCAAAAACAACTCCGAGTGCCCGGTCGTAGCTCTCCTGATCGTAGTAAACGCTGGCGAGTTCTTCGAGAGTGTCCGCTATTCCCCTGTTGATGCGCGAATCTTCGAACCTCAGCAAGCGCGCCTTTTCGTAGTACTCGATTGCGAGCTTGTGGTTCTTCTGAGCGAAGTAGACCTGGCCGATGCTGATGAGAGTCGACGCTTTCCAGTTTCGTCTGCCGATCGCATCATACATCGCTGCGCGCGTCCTGATAGTGCTTCACCGCGTCAGCGAGCGGCTCCCACTCCAGAAAAATGTCTCCCATCCGTCGATTGACCGTCGCGATGCCCGCCTTGTCTCCGAGCTGTTCGCAGAGTTTCTCGGCGAGCCGCAGAAGAGCGATCGCTCGATCATAGCTGCCGGGAGCCTGAGCGGCCCGACCTTGCGAACGCAGGGCGTCCCGCAGCTCTGTAGTAACCATCTTTTTGTTGTCCGCAAGCAGGCGCTCGCGCTCAGGATCGCTCGCATTTACCAGCGCAACGGCGAACTGCTCGATCGAGTCCGCGGATGCTTTCCACTCGGAACCCTTCTCGAGAAAGGCGGACAGGTTCCTGAGAGCTGTCTCGCGTCGCGCCATATTTTCCACTCTCTCCCTCTTTGATCACTGCGAAAGTGCGGATTCGTTTTTGCTGATGCTTAAGTCCAGTTTGCGCATCGGACGACGCAAAGGATTCGGCGCTGAGGCCTGCAGGGTCGCTTTGTTGTCGGAAATCCTGATCTGCGACACCGAAACCGCGGAAGAGTCGTAGACCCCGCTTTCGATCGTATGCAGCGCCTCCTCGATTCCAGCCCTGAACTCCGGCGAACGCTGGCTCCGAAAAGCACCATAGTCCGACGCTTTTCTGAATATGCGGTGTAGTAACTGGTTATCAGCGTGATGATCGCAGCGTCATCAGACGGCTGAGTTTGCGGCGGTTGGGCTGAGGAAAGAGTAGCGAGTCAGGGCGAGGGATACGAAGTGGAGACGGCGCGGTGCTTTCAAGGGCTCTCTCCGTAACGACATTGATAGCTGACAAGTGAGATGGCTTTTCCGGGATTGGTTGAGACACTGAGCATCCGGGATTTGTTCCGCGTTATGGAAAGAAAGACGTAAAACGCACTTCGAATCAGGTTCGAACCACACGGACTCGGAATAGGCCAGTGAGTCCGCGGGTTGCGACCTCACCTGGCCCACCGTCATCCCTTCTCGCCTTCGCGTTTCTTGAATCTGTTAGCTCCCCGAGATCGGAACCTGGATCGGCGCCTTTAAGAGCAACTTGCCACCACCCGATTGTTAAGGTCACGTCCGACAAATTCCCTTTCTGGAAAACCAGATCGATCGTTAGCTTGTCTTTCGACCTAGACGCTTCCCCGACGACGATCGGAGCTTTGAACGCAATCGGCGCGTCGCCCGATCTCGGAGGCGGTCGATGCGCGCGGCGCGTGCCTTTGCCGGGTCAATGAAGACCAGGCTCCAGCGTCGCTCCGTCTTCCGACCGGTGCAAGCCGAGATACCAACTCCCGGCCGGGATGGTCTTGCCCCAATCGTCGAGAGGCATATCCGAGTCCAGCGTCGTCCAGAAGTTACTCCCAGCCGATAAACCTTGCCCTTGGTCATCTTGTCGAAGGTCGCACTGTCATTCGTACTCCTTGCGCCAGACCGGGCGGCCATGAGTCGATCTGCAAATTGACCCAGCGCCCATGTTCTTCTCATTGTTCCAGTAGCCTACCCGTGTCGTGCCGCGTTCAGGCGAATCGCCCTGCCGAATGCGATGATCTTTGGCCGAGGCTTGCTCTCCTGAGCGCTGACAGCACGGATACAATCACACATAACAGAGCCAATCCGATTACTGTTTTCGCAGCCTTGGACTTCATTGTTTTTCTCCTCTCAAACATTGTTAGTTGGGCGCGGCGGAGTTTGCGGGGCGGTTTGCTTGAGAGGCATTCAGACCGACTCTGAACACCGCTGCTGCGGGTTGCAAGTTGCCCTCACTCGTATCTAAGCGCGATCATCGGATCTACTCTTGTTGCCCGGCGTGCCGGGATAAAAGCGGCTCCCAGGGCTACTGCTTTTGTCAGTATGATCGAAATGCTCGCGAAGATACAGCGGATCGGTCGCGCTCACGCCAAACAGCAGGCTCGACATCACGCGGGTTAGCGCAAAGGCCGCGCCGATTCCTATCGCCGACGCCGATTCCGGCCAACTGTGCACCCTCTCACAAAACGGCTTCGCAGGACATCGCTGGTCTTGGCGCCCAGCGCCATGCGAATGCCAATCTCGTGGGTGCGTTGGGTGACCGAGAAAGATATGACCCCGTAGATCCCGATTGCCGCGAGCGCCAGCGCGACCGCGCGCGAAGATGCCCATCATTGTCATATTGAACCGCTGCGCCTGAGCGGCCACCGAGGCCGCCATCGACATCGGTCATCGTTCGTAGCTTTGTTACCGGGATCTGTTTGTCCACCGACCAGATTTGGTTCTTTACCTGACCCGCAGAGCGGCGTTGTTTCCCGTCGGAGCGCACCGCCAGATACATCCAGCGCTTCCGGGGCTGATCCTGCTGCTCAAAGGTGTTGTAGAACGCCGGCTGCTCGCGGGAGATTCAGGCCGTAGTGCCTGACATCACCCACTACCCCGACGATTGTCATCCAGCGGCGCGGATTCCCTCCTGGCCCACGCCGATGCGCGCTCCGATCGGATTCGCGTTTGGAAAATACTCCTGCACAAAACTCTCGTTCACCAATCCCACGGCAGGCGCGTCCGCCAGATCCTGGGGTGCGAAGTCGCGTCCCAGACGCACCGGAATACCCATCGTGCGGGAAGTAATCACCGGCCACCGTCCGCGTTTCAAGGTCAGGTTCCTCGCCGGGCGCGAGGGGTGGACGTCCGTCGATTACAAAGTTGTGCATCAGGTTCTCGGTCATCGGCAACTCACTGACGATCGCCGCCTTTACTCCGGGAATAGCGTTCACGGCTTCGAGCGCTCGCTCGCGGAACTGTATCTGCTTCGGGATCTCCTTGTATCGAGATTCCGGAAGCTCGATCGCATCGTCAGCAGGTTTTCGGGGTTGAATCCCGGGTCGATCGAGCGCAGCCTCCAGATGCTCTTTATCAGCAGCCCCGCGCCTATCAGCAAAACCAGCGCGAGGGCGATTTCGAAACTACCAGCAAACTGCGGACGCGATGTCGGCCGATGCCGCCGGTCGACGCGCGACCCTTCTTCCTTTAAAGCTTCGTTGACGTCGAGCCGGGATGCACTCAACGCGGGGATCAGAGGCCGAACACCAAACCCGTCAAGACCGATATCCCAAGTGTGAAGGCGAGCACCCATGCATCGATTCCGATCGACGACAGCCGAGGCAGCGTTGCAGGCTTTAGCGCGGTCAGCAGATCGATGCCCCATTCGCGCCAGCAGCAAACCGCACGCGCCTCCGAGCACTGACAACAGCGTGCTTTCGGTCAACATCTGTCTTATCAGACGGCCCCGTCCCGCGCCTAGCGCCGCGCGTATAACGATCTCCCCTGTCGGCGACCGGCGGCGCGAGTGAGCAACAAATTGGCGAAATTGGCGCAGGCGATCAACAGCACTAATCCAACCGCGCCAAGCAGAATGAGCAAGGTGGGACGTGAATTAGCCACGATGCGTTCGTGAAGCAAAAGCAGCGTCGTGCGCCGGCCCCTGTTTTCCTCGGGATATTGTTGCGCCAGCCATTGGTCGATGCCCTCCATTTCACCAAGCGCCTGGGTCAGGCTCACCCCTGATTTGAGTCGCAGGTATGTTCGTAGAAAATGTACGCCTCGAAACTGCGCCGCGATCGGATTCACCACCCGCACGGACGCCCAAAGATCAGGCACTTCTGTCGGCATGATAAAATCCGCCGGCATTACGCCGATTACGGTATAAGGCTTTCCGCTCAATTGAATCGTCCTGCCGCATAATGCTGCGCATCGCCTCCAAACGTCTTTTGCCAGAACCCGCGTGGCTAATACAGACGACGGGATCGCCGCCAAACCGGTCGTCGTCGCTCGTGAGATCGTTCGACCGATCTCCGCGTTTACGCCCAGCGCCTTGAACAGATCGGCATTGATAAGCGCCGCCTGGACTTGAAGCGGCTCGCCGTCGCCGGTGTAATCCTGGGGCTGCATGAGACTGCGCCGCCGAAGTACTCAAAGGACTGGCTCTGGGCCCTGACGTCTTCAAGATCCGGGGAGCGACTGATTTGAACGCATAGTCACCAGGCGTTCAGCCTCGGGGTAGGGAAGCGGCGTGGAGCAGCACCGAGTTCACCACGCTGGAAGATTGCTGTGTTTGCGCCGATGCCAAGCGCGAGTGTGATGACCGCGATTGCGGTGAAGGCCGGCCTTCTTGTGAGCAGCCGGCCGCCGAAGCGGAGGTCGTGAAAGAATGTTTCCATAGTTTCTCCCTGTTTTCGATCGACTCCGCCCAGCCGACAGATAAAGACTACCTCTGGATCAAAGCCGGCAAGCATGTCTTCGACCGGACAGTTCCCAAACACACTGCATCCCGCCACGGTGCGATAGCCAAAGGTCCGCCACCAGGCTCAGTGTTTCCGCTTTAGCGCCATCGCCGATGCGGCGCTTGTCTCAGCGCTCAGCCACGATTCGAGCATCGGCTCGTTTCGGTTGCTGATGGCGTCGTCAATACGCGCAAGCGCCTCGCCTCGCAATTCGCGTTTGATCCGTCCGTACATCGAATGCGGCAGTGCAGCCATTCCGTCGCCACCTCGATCGCCGCGGCAACAACCCGCTCCGTCGGTTGGGCTCATCCAGAACACCCATCGACAGCGCGCGTCAGCCGGGCTATAGTTGCGGGCGGTCAGCACCATCATTCGGGCGACGGGCTGGCTCAGCTCCGATCGAACTATCGCCATCGCCGCTACCGGAAAGGGCACGCCACACCTCCTCCGCGAGGACCAAGCTTGTAGTCGCCTTCGGCCCCGATTCGATAATCGCGCACAGCGCCAGAATCACGCCTCCCGCGATCCCGTGGCCGTTGACGGCCGCAATAGTCGGCTGACGCAAACCGTACAATCCTCCGAACAGACGATTCACTTGTATGACCATCGCCTGTTGTTGCGCTCGGTCGTACGTGGAATGGCTTTCAAATCCAACCCCGCCGAAAAACAGCTTCCAACGCCGGTGACTACAAGCGCCCTGATCCCATCTGTCGTCGCGACGCCCTCAAGCGCGGTTGCAAATTCGTCGGCCAGGGCCAGGTCAATCGCGTTTGCAGGGGCGCCGATCGATTCGAAGCACCGCGATTTTGCCCGAGTCTCTGAGCTATGAATTGAACTCATGATGATCTCCTCGCGTAGCCTGTGCACATCCTGGACTGCAGGTGCTTAGGTTGACCCTTCATCGGGCGTCAAACTTCCCGGCATACCGGCTCGCCTTCAAGAACTCTTTGCAGTCTTTTATCAGGAGCATATCTCGCACCACTATGTTTCTTATCGGCCGCGTTCTTGAAGTATGCTTCTGAAATCTTGAAACCCATCCAGTACCCAAGATCCACCGGACGCCCGTTTCCGCCGCTGCTGCCGTAGAGCCAATGAGACGTATCCTTGCTGTCCATCTGCTTTTGAAACTCCAGCCACAGTTCGCGCTCGCGCGCATCGGCCCAGACGTGAGTCTCTTCCATCCGGGAGACCAAACGACCGGAAGTAAGCTTTGCCCAGAAAATCGGCGCTACCCTCCGCCAGACATGCGCAGAGCACGCCGCCTTTGCCCAGATATTTCTGTTGAAAATGGACAGACTCGTGTGCGACAAGCGCCGGGATGTCGCTCTGAGAACATGATGGCGTTCCGTTGCCAGTCGGTCAGTTCCCCGGCCGGAGTCTCCGCCGATCGAGTGAACATCTCCGCGCCCATCAACAAGCCGTTGTCCGAAGAGGTCCCGCCGCTTTGCAGTTGGCCGATAACAAAGTAAGACTCGGGAAAAATCGCTTCCGGATATAACTCTTTGAACTTGCGAAACGCTGCGACCGTCGGCGCGAGATAGGTTTGAACCTGAAGGGTGAGCGGACGAATCGCTTTGAAGAAGCTCTTTTGAGTTTCAATCGTGCTTCGCCAGAGTGACAGCGGTTGAGACGGCCGCTGCCGGCCCAGTCTCTCAACCCGGCAGTCCCGCCGTCAATGTGAAGCCGCGCTGAAGAATCGCGACGCGTTCCGAGGAGGCGCGGCCATCGCTTTGTCATAAGCCTTCCAAAAGAGATCGATATCAACAGTAATAAAGCGAGTGTGGTCGGGATCGCTGTGTTCCTTGATAAACCTCGCGCGCGCCAGCTCGCAGGCGGCGACCGCTTTGTCCCATCGCTGATCGTTGTGGAGCGAGTTCAGATCGACGTCGTACGTCAAGTGAGTAACATTTCGAAAGCCGGCTTGAATCGCGCTATCCAGGAACTGAAACGCCTTTTCCTTGTCCCCTGCGAGAGCGAGCGCACACGCCGTGTTGTAATACACCCCCGGATCGGCTGGGCCTTTGGCGACCGCCTCTTGAAGGAGCTTCGCTGCCTGTGCGTACTCCTTTTTTCGTAGGCCGCCATTCCGTCTTTGGCGAGATCGGCGGCGGATTTGTCACCGTTGACTGGTGGAGCACTCTGGCCCGGTTTGACGGGCGACAACCATGCTGCCGCCGAGAAAGCAGACAAAAACGGTCATTGAAAAAAATGCTGAGTTTCTTCAATCGTCGTTTTCCGATCGTAATAACGCAGCTAACGGGATCCAGCCGCCTAAGGCGCAAAGTCGCAAAGGAGCACAAAGCCTGGAGCCTCTGCGCCTTCTTCGTGTCTTTTGTGCCTCAGTGACGAACCCTTTCAGCATCGGTTACGACGAATCCTGGCGTCGGGCGTCTTCACCGGGGCCGCCGGTCGTGGCGGCAGCTTCACCGGCTTGGCCAGCTTCTTCATGATTTCTGCCACTGCCCGATCGAGTTGCGGATCTTTGCCGTCGATTAACGATTTGGGATCGTTCTCGACTTCGATGTCCGGATCGACGCCGTAGCCTTCAATGATCCACTGTCCCTTCGAGCTCGCGAACGCCGACTCGGGTACGAAGATCGTCCCGCCGTCGATCAACGTTCCGCGATTGCCGATTCCGATGACGCCGCCCCACGAGCGCTTGCCGATCAGCGGACCCAACCCGGCTTCGCGAAACATCGCCGGGAAGATATCGCCATCCGAAGCCGAGTTCTCGTTAAGCAACGCCGCCATCGGACCGATGAAGGTGCCACCCGGATAAGTGCTTGCCCATCCATCGTGCGCGAGAGTAGTTGAGCGCAGCATCTTGCGGCGCAGTCGCTCGATCAGCATCGCGCGATACGTTGCCGCCGCCGTTCGCGCGCACGTCCACCACCAGACCCTTCTTTGGCGATCTGCGGGTAATACCACTTGATGAACTCGCGAATCCCCGCCGCGCCCATGTCGGAATGTGAATGTAGCCGACACGCCCCGCGGTCGCTATCCGAGACTTTCGCGGTTTGCAATGACCCAGTCGAGATAGACCAGACTCGTCTCGTTTGCGATCGGCCGATAAGAAACACGTGTCGGCGAGCCGGTCATCGTCGGCTTCCTTGTTGACGGTCAACTGCACTGCGCTGTCGGCCTTGTTCTTTAAGAGCCGGTACGGGTCGTCATCGGCCTTGAGTTCTTCGCCGTCGATCGCAAGCACATAGTCGCCGACCGAGACGTTGACGCCGATCTCGGTGAGCGGTGAACGATAGACGTCCTCTCTGCATTTTCACCTCAGAAGATTTTTGTGATGCTGATACGGCCCCGCCTGCTTGATCGAGCTTCAAACCGTGCGCCCGGCAGCGCAACGCGCGGCCGGGGCGGAATCTGGAAGTCGCCGCCTTCGACGTATGCAGTGCTGAACGCGTCAGCTCCGAAATCATCTCGCCGATGATGTAAGTTCAAGATCCGAACGATGAGCGACGTACTTGAGCAGCGGTCTTGTACTGCTCGCGCAAAGCTTCCCAATCGTAGCCGTGCATGTTCGGAACGTAGAAGAAGTCGCGATAACGACGCCACGCTTCGTTGAAGATCTGTTCCCACTCTTCGGCCGGAACGCGATCGACGGCGAGCCCCGCGGTTGAGACTGGCCTTTTGGATGTGGTCTCGCCCTCGGGGTCGCGTCGTACAGTGCCCAGCTCCCCGGGCCGCGCAACCAGCAGCTTCGAGCCGTCGTCCGAGAGCACGCAGCCCCGTATGTCGTCTAGCCAGCGTTGTCTCCTTTCGCTCCTTGATGGCGTAGATTCCGAAGCGAGGGCGGCTTGCTCGCCCTGCCGTCCGTAGTAGAACGCGGAGCCGATCGCTGTAAAGCAGATGGCCGGTCTTTACAGAGAAGCCGCCGTAGTTGTTCTGGCCTCTACCGGCACTCTGGCTACTCGCGAGCCGAGTCCGTCGAAACCGATGACCAGATCTGACCGGCAGTTTCTCGGAGCGGCTGTCTTTGTTCTCCGGCGTCCTTGGGCTTTGTCGGCCCTCGTCTTTGGTCAATGGTCACTTCATCGCATCTCGGGCGGGAAGGGACTCTTAACGTCTTTGCGAAGCGCGATCGCAAAGATTCCGGACCGTCCGTTGGTCGCATAGTTGAATTCAGATGACGAGATCTGCGGAGCGAACTCGCGATCGCTGAGGTAGTAAAGATAGTTGCCCTGGCGGATCCCACGCGGGACCGGTCGCGTTGAAGAAGTCTCGTCGGTGACTCGGTGAAGCCGGCCGTCGCCGGCGCCCAGATGTAGATCGAGTCGGAAGCCGTTCGTCGTTGGGCATGCATGGAAGCGCCAGGTGATTGCCGCGCGGCGACCAGGCGTAGTCGCGTATCTGGCCTCGCCGCGAGTCGCGCGATCTCAGTCAGCTTTCTTGTCCGCCAGCGGTCACGATGCAGACCTTGCCGTCCTTGTCGCCGAAGGCGATACGCTTACCGTCCGGCGCCCATTCAGGCGCATAACGGAAAGCTTTGCCGCCGTTGGTCAGCTGCTCAGCCGGCCTCGAGTCCGTCCTGAGCAATACGTCCAGACCTCTTCTTCGCCGCTCTTGTCGGAGATGAACGCGATGCGCGAACCGTCGGGCGACCAGCGCGGCCATTTGTCGTGAGCGCCCGATGAGTGAGTCAGGTTGCGTGTCGGTCCCTTTTCCACCGGCGCGGTGAAGATGTCGCCGCGCGCGCAGAACAAGACGCGTTCGCCTTTCGGGCTGAGCGAGGCGTCTTCGATAAAGTTGGCGACGGAAATGCGGCTGGGCCTGCGCGCGAGTCCGTCATCAGGAACGTTGATCGAAATCGCGGCACTCTTTTCGCTTTTGTGTCGAACATGTGAAGCTCGCCGTCAAGCTCGTACACGATGCGCCCGTCACGATCGAGACGCTGGCCATCTCACATCCCAGGGCTTGTGCGTCGTGACCTGTGTGGTCTTGCCGCGGACGGGTCGTAGGCATAGAGGTTGAAGTGGCCGTCTCGGTCGGAGTTGAAGTAGATCGTGTTGCCGATCCACATGGGATCGCGGCTGGCGCGCGGATTGTCGGTTATCTTTTTGGCGTCGAATGTTTTCAGATCAAAGATGTAGAGCTGGTTTGCCTGCCCGCCGCCGTATCGCTTCTCAGTTCTGAAATCGCGCGACTGAGGCGAGTAGACCATCTTCGAGCCGTCCGGTGAAAGAGGCGCCGGAGCCGGCTTCGGGCATCGGCAGCGCTGTCGCTGGCCCGCCGGCCGCTGGCACGGTGTAAAGCCGGGCTACCGGGCAGCGTCCACGGAATCGCGCTGCGATTTGAAACGATCGACTTGCCGTCGTTGGTCCAGCCGTAGACCTGGTTGTCATAACCCCAGCGCGGCGTGTCAGCGGCCCCTTTCGCGGGATAAAAAGTCAGCTGCTTGGGCTCGCCGCCGACAGCGGAGATCACGTAGACCTGTTCGTCTCCGTCGTACTGACCGGTGAAGGCGATCCACTTTCCATCGGGTGAGAATTTTGCCAAAGACCTCGACTGCCCGGATGCGCAGTCAAGCGAGTGGCAGTTCCACCAGTAGACGGAAGCAGTCCACGATATCGCCGCCGTAGGTGAAGACGACTTTGTCGCCGTGAACATCAGGAAGCGCAGAAGCCTGGTCTGCGCCAAGGCCGAGAGCGGCATAGAGTACCACCTTCTCGCCATAGCAGCGGCGTACAGAATTCGTTTCAGCATAAGAGCGACGTCCTCCCGTGAGAGTTACGGCTTTTTGTTCTTTGGAAAAGGCAATCTATTTCAACGTAGTGAGATACCCTGTCCGGCCATACTCATTTCGTCAGATACTTGTCGGGAAGCGGACTGTCCGGGCTTTCGCCTTGCCAGAACACGGTGACTATCCACCATCGCTTCGCCGTCGTTCATCAATTGAAAACTGTTAATGCCAGCGAGCGAACGGTTTGACGTCGTCTGATTTCCGCCGCGATTCGTAAAGTGCTAAACACGTGCGCGATATTACCAAAGCTGGTGCGGCGCCGCGACTTCCTTCCTCGAAGAATCCGCCCTCTTCGAGTGGTTTCGACGAGCCGTTGATGTAGTCCTCGACGGTCAAGACTCGGCTGCTTATCTCGCCCGATTGGCGCTTGCCGGTCGGTATCAGCCTGGCGCCCGGAATGAACAGCGAACGCATACGATCCCAATCGCGCTTCTTTTCCTGCCGGTCCGGAGATAACGTCATATAGCGCGGGCAACGATTGACTCCATGACGACGCGACATCAGATGCGGTTGCCGCCGGCGGTGAAGGCTTCTCCACTTGAAGAGCCGGCACGCTTGCCGATACAGCTCTGCTCGCGCCTAACAGTACGATAATCAATTTCGCGCGCGCGAGTCCTCGCGCCAGGCGCCTTTGTGTTTCGATGATTCATTCCCGTCTCCATGCAGATGTCCGACAAACCTCGGTTTGTCGCCCGGTTTTACGCGGCGCGTAAGACGCATCGATTCCGTGCGTGACGAGTCAGCGACAAACTGAAGTTTGTCGGACATTTACGTCGCACTCTTTGAACCGCAAAGGCCTTCTTCGTCTTGTTCATCGGTCCTCGATTGGTCATCTGACGGCATTCGCCGCCAACGACGAAAGCATCCGGTTCAATCCCGGCGCGATCAGACATACGGCCCTCGAAGATTACCGCGTTGACCTTGCGCGTGTTGCTTATGTCTTCCAACGGGTTCGCGCTCAGAACGACTATGTCGGCGATTTTACCCTTCTCTATCGTGCCCACCGATCTCTCAAGCCCATGAAACACGGCCGGGTTCCTGGTAGCCGCCTGGATCGCTTCCATTGGCGTGAGTCCCGCCTTCACCAGAAGCGCCATCTCGTCGTCGAACGCCCCACCCTGGAAAAAGAAGCGGGTTGGCGCCAAAGTCCCGATCCGGTCATCAGCTTTACCCCCGCCCGCTGCATCAGGCCGATGATCTCAAGATACTTCTTTACCAATAGCTTCTCACCGGCAGTCGTTCGGGTGAGCGGTTCTTCAGGTGCGCGTTGTTTTTTGGGTCCCAGTAGTCGCGGGATATAGCGAGGCAGATACTTCATTCGTTCCGCGTACTTTGCGGAGTCTTCTTCGAATGAAGCATTGTTCTGCCACACGACGATAGTAGGCGTGACCCAGGTGTTGTTTTTTACGAACTTCGCAAACAGCGTCTCCGCTTTTTGCTATCAAACGTTGCCAGCATCGTTTCGATGTATCGCGCCGCACGGCGACGGGAGTCGCTCCGCCCCTCGAAGCTCGTCGACTTTTTCTTTATTGCTTCGGTATCGGAACACGCCTCTACTATTTGCAACAGAGTGTTCTTCGCTGCCTGTCCGGCGTCGGAAGCTTCCTTCAGGAGTGACGGAGTTGGGAACGTGTCCCGCGAATGGGATCTTGAGTTTTTTTGCTTCGTCGGCGATTGCAAAATAAGCGTCGCGAGGGCAGAAGAGAGTAGACCTTTATGAAGTCGGCGCGCTGCTTTTTCAGATCGCGCACCGCCTGCCGTCCCTCGTCCGCGGTCGAGATTGCAATCGAGCCCGGCACATCGGCTTTGGTCCGGTCGAGCAAGGGTCCGCACGCGTATATGCTGAGGCCCGACAGTCCCCGAAAAACGCATTCGCCATTCCTGCAGAAGCTTCAGGTCGCCACCCATATCGCGGATCCCGGTGACGCCGTTCGCAATCAACAGCGTCAGCGGTTTCTCTTTTTCCCTGGGCGGTGGGTTCACCGGCCACAATTCGGATCATCGGGATGCGCGTGCATATCCCATAACCCGGAATCAAAAAGAACCCGTGGCATCAATCGTCCGCGCGTATCTTGGGATTCGGATCGAGTCGCTCTTCGCGATTTCAGCGAATGCGGTATCCAACGATGATTACGGTCATAAGTCGGGCTTTGGGGCGCTCTGTCCTGTCGATCACCGTGACGTGCATCAATGCCAGCGATGTAACTCCAGGCTCGCGTGATTGAGCGGACGCGAGCGCGGTGATCAAAGCCAGCACGACCGCCAGGCAAATAGACTTAGGCTTTGGAATCTTCTCAGGCAGCTTTCTTTCCTTCAATTTCAGCAACGATTATTCGCATCGCATCGGCAATGTAAGCGCGAGAACCTCGTATTCAAAGCGTGCGCCCGGCGTCGGTGTTGAACTGGACCGCAACAGCGATCCTGCGGTCTGGAAAGTATTCCACCTCCGAACCTGTACCCCGGGAACCATCCACCGTGTCCGTAAGCTCACGCCCCACTCGCTTGGTCTGATCTGAACAGCGAGTCCGTACTTGTTGCCCGCGCCGCTGCCACGGCCTTCCCTGGCATCGACTCCGGTCAACATCTGATCCGAGACTCCTTCTTGAGCACCTTGCCCTCGTAAAGCCACTTTGCCCACTTCGCAAGGTCCTCGGCGGTCGAAGCAAACCCACCGCCGGTCCACCTTCCATTTGCGGGTTGATGATGAACTTTCCGTCGAGGATCACCCGGCCTTCGAAACCGAACGGGCTGTTTGGCATCGAGTAGCCGGTGATCACGTCTGGTAATACGCGTCGATCGGACGGAATGGTGCGCTCGAGTTTGAACGGTTTTAGGATTCGCCGGTTGACCTCACCGTAGACGTGTCTCTTTGTGACTCGCTCGAAGATCATCCCGGCGAGGATGTAGTTCGTGATCCGCATAGGTACCAGCCCTTTCCGGCAGGAAGAGCGGTCTTCGCATCGAGAATATAGGATAACAATTCTTCAGGTTTCCAAACGCGGTTGGGGTCTTTTCTCATCTCAGCGATGAATGTCTTATCGAGGACGTGCTCGGGAATGCCGCTCGAATGATTCATCAGCATTCGAAGGGTGATGTCGTTTTGCGTTTGGCAAACGCGGAAACCACGGGTCGTTCCGGAACCAGCGCTCGATCTTCGCGTCGAGGTCGAGCTTGCCGTCCTGGACGGCTTGCAGGATCACAGTTGAGACATAGGTCTTACCGATGCTCCCGGCGAGCATTCGATCTGTTGGTTTTTGAGCGGCGTCTTGTTCTCGACGTCGGCGAGGCCGACTGGAGACCGAACCCGATCTTCCGTCAGGCAGAACGAACCCCAGGGTTGGCGCCAGGGAACGAAGCTGATCTCGAGAAGCTCGTTGAGTTTTGTTCGTAGGCTCGCCTGCAGCGCTGAAATCTCGGCATCATCTACTGAAGAAGTTAACCGCAGCGGACGCTGAGCGTCGCGGAGGGAATCCTGGTTGGAGTTATAGACCCGTTCGGCGATGAGCGCGGTTGGGGCCAGGAGCACCAAAAGAGATATCGGGAGCAGCCGTTTCACCATTTGAGAAGTAATCCTTGCGCAGGCGATTGGCAGCCTGTCAACGCAACCGAGAGCGCACGTCAGACCTGACAAGTACTCAGAGCGCAGGCACCTGTCGCGATCCGTAGAGATCCCCCACCTCTTACCGAGCCGCTAGATTCATCTTCAACACGACCGGATATTGAAGCTCTCCTCAGCCGCAAGCTTGCCGTTCTCGTCCACCAGCGGCCACTGGCTGTTTGCGATGAAAGTAGAAGGCATCCTTCACAAACACGCCAAGTGTTGGTTCGAGGAAAACCGGGTTGTTTGCTTCTAGAACCTCGAGCCGGTCCGCCCGGCTCAGATCTTTGTTGAGCGAAACTCGAACAATGCGTTGCGGAGTTACACCGTTTTGCACGCCGATCAAGCTGCCTTTGTGGAAATAGAGCCCGTCGATTCCGAGCAGCGTCAGCGCCCGCGCAGCTGGCGCAAGGTGAGTGACTCTTTTTGTCTATAACGTCGATGTCGAAGAGCCCGGTCGAGTAGTCCGCCATGAACAGGTGCCGTTCGTCGCCCGAAAAGGCGAGCCCTTGCAGGAGATCCGGAACCCGGGGTCTTCAGGAACAACTCGATCTCGTCTTTGTGTGCGACGAATGAGCGTAGACGGCCGGCGACAGGCTGTCCGTCGTGAACACATCGCCGTTCGCCTGAACGGCCAGGTCGCCAAGCGCGTGCTTCTTCGTTGCGTTCGAGAGCACGTACTTCTTCAGGAGCCTCGTTCGTCCGCAGATCAAACTTGAACACCGCAGATGTCGCCGTCTTCTTCCTTGTTGAAGTTGACCATTTGCGGGAACGCGGTGGTGGTTACCCAGAAGGTGACGGCGCTGCGCATCGACGGACATGCCCAGAACGCTGAACAAGCCGTCCTGGTCCGACGCAAACGTTGTTGCCTCGCCGCTCTTGCCGACGGTGAGAATCTTTCGTTTGTGGACGCTGCTTACGAAGAACGTCTCGTTGCACCGGATCATAGGCGAGCGCCTTCGGTGATCAGTCCCTTCTCGTGAACTGCTGAACGCGGTCGAGCTCCTTGATGACCGGGGTCTTGCTCGCTTCGAATCGCTTGAGGATGAGTGTTGAAACTCGGGAGTGTCTTTGATCGAGTCGAGGTCGCCTTCTTTCTCGATCGGGCACGATCACCTCATGTCGGCGATCCTCCGCAAGCGACGCCAGGGCCTCGCTCCTTTCTTCCCGCGCAGCGAGTACATGCACGCGAGGTTGTAGAGCAAGTCGCGGTGATCCGGGATAAGCTCGGCGGCTTTCTTAGGTTGTCGATTGCCGCGGCGTAGTCCTTCGCCTTGTAGGCCGCGGCGGCTTGCTGGCGATAGTATCTCGCGGTCTTGGCAGCGTCGGTCCTAAATCCCGCGCCGGCGGACCCATGCACCAGGGCGTGGCGATTATCAGCAGTCGCCGACGCGCTCACCTTAAAGACGGACTGATAGCAGGTCGGAGCATCCGCGAACCCACCTTTCACGAGGCTGGCATGCGGAAACGCATAAGTAGCGAGCGATGCAGTGTGTTTCCCGTCAAATCAGACCTCCTGCCGCAAATAAACCTCTCCTGCCGCGGCCGATGCGACACTCTGAGCAATGCAAATGCTGCGGCGAATCCTGGAGAAGGAGGTTTGTGATGAGATACATATTTGACGCGATCAAAGCGGCCTTTCGAGGGAACGGATGTTGCGCATGAGCTTCGAGGGGATGGAAGGTCGAGGATCGAAGCCCGGTCTTCAACCGTCATCCTCAATCCTCAATCTTGCCCGAAACGATAAACACTCTCGGCCCGACCGGAATCCGTTGATCCTGCTCCAGGCGGAGGTTACGAGAAAGTCGGTCACACCGTCGCCGTCCACGTCGCCAACACCGGCGGCGTCAAACGCCAAAGTGCGTCGCCGGGTATCCGGCACGGCGAATGCTCGCATCACTAAGCTGCCGTCCTTGCCTGCTGTAAAGGTACGTCTTTGCCTCCGGAGCTCGCCGCGCCCGAATGCTGCCACGCGCCCACGATCAGGTCGTCATAGCCGTCGTGGTTCACGTCACGCCGGCATCCGCCAGGACCGATGCCGAAGCCGTCGTTCGCGGCTTCTCGCGTCAGCGTCAGCAACCGCCGTCCGTCAGCGCCGCCGGAAATTACGTAGATCCTCCCGGTCGAGGCCGCCCTTCGCGTTATTGGAGAAAGTCGCGGAAGCGTATGACGTCCGGCGCCTTGTCTCCGTTGACGATCGCCAACCACCGAGAGAAACATCGCGCCGAGCTGCGCCGCCTCATCGGCACGATGGTGAACTTCGCCTTATTATTTGTAAGACCCGGATACACATAGACTCGTCCGGCATTTTTTCGGCCCGGCATTTGGAGCGCCTGCGATCAGGAAAGTGTGTATCGGTTGTCTTTGTATCCAGCGACTGCGCTGCCAAAACCGTCTCCGGCCCGTTCGCCGTCAAGGGTCAAAGGGGAACACCGAGCCGTCCTTACCGGAATAAACGTAGACACGTCCCGCGCCGAGTCCGGTCGTATTATTGCCGGGCGCCCCGATAATCACACGTCGGCGTATCCGTCGCCGTTTATGTCTCCCGCCCCGGCGACGTGTCGTCCAAAGGCTTCGTTCGGGTTCCCGCGCCGAGCGTGAGAATGGTCTTACCGTCCTTTCCGAATAGACATAAGCCTTGCCCGCCCGGGCGCCGAGGCGATCACATCGGGAACCCCGTCGGCGTTAACGTCTCCGGCCGCTTCAATACCGATGCCCAGCCGCCCGCTCGGGGGCCCGTTTGCATCCAGAGAAGCTTGCCCCTTTACCCGAGTACACATAAACACGGCCGGCCGGCGTCCCATCGATGGCGTGGGTTGCGCTGAGGTCACAAGGTCGTTGACGCCGTCTCGGTCCACATCGCCGATTCTGCGAGCGATCCACCCAAATTGATCCCCGTCGTGGGCCGACTCCATCTTCGTGAATGATCCTGACTTTCTCGAGAAACGGTTGGCGAACTCCGCGGACTTTGGAATCAACTTATCGAAGCGCGGATCGTCCTTGAGGGTTTTCAGGTCGTCGTCGGACATAGATCAGGCTCATATCAAACGCGCCGGACTCGCGGAGCTGACGGAGCAACTTGAAGGCTTCTTCTTTGTCGTTTTTGAGCGCGTAAGAGGCAGGCGGCGTTGTAACGGCTTTGCCGCGCTGCGCGAACTGAGGCGATGCTTGCTGGCTTTCGCATTGGCCTGAAGCGCCTTGTCGTAATCGCCCTTTGAAGCGATAAGCGGTCGCCAAAACGGTCCATGTGCCGGGTCGCGGCTGATTGCCCTGCGTCTCGAGGAACTCCTGGAGGATCTTGATCGCGCCGTCGTAGTCCTTTCCTGAACGAGCGCCTGCGCTTTCGAACTTCCTGGCGGGCCGTTCTTGCGCGGGGAGGATCATCGGGCAAACCAGGAGAAGAACGAGGATAAGATCGGGAATGGAGGGGATGGTTAAAATGACAAATGATGGGCCGAAAATGGCAAATGGAAAATGACGACACTGTTTCCGAAATCTCACCCATTTGCCATTTTCCATTTGCCATTTGTCATTTTTCATTTGGGGTCCATCCTTCCGCCTCCACATTCTCGACTTTCCATGTTCGATCCTCGATCCATTCATTCATATCGGAGCGCAACCATCGGATCCACCTTGGTTGCCCGTCGAGCCGGGATAAAACTGGCCGCCAGAGCTACCCTACCGGGCAGCGCCGGAATGATCGCAAACGTCAGCGGGTCCGTCGCCGTCACTCCAGAGCAAGTTTTGTCATCACCCGTAACGAGCAACGACGCGCCCAAGCCAATCGCTACGCCTGCTATCGTCAGCGTCAAACTCCGCCTTACGACCAGCTTCAGTACGTCGCCGGACTGCGCCGAGCGCGACCCGGACCTGATCCGTGGGTGCGCTGTTCTACGTGGTAAAGCAATCACGCCGTAGAGACCAACCGCCGCGAGAAGCAAAGTTACGCCGGCGAAGACGCCGAGCAGCAGCGTGCTGAAACGTAGACGCAAAGCGAAGTCGCGCAGCTCCTCCATCGTCGAGCAATACGTAACTGAACGAAGTACAA
>ERZ1370068.7061-contig-6002_pt1 | contig 26261 bp, 25 predicted proteins | sample MGYA00561227_ERZ1370068 | MGnify/ENA primary metagenome ERZ1370068 (study PRJEB38410, sample SAMEA6850437) | metagenome | study: Metagenomic assessment of the ecological functions of the soil: analysis of the soil microbiota associated with the...
AAGTTACGTATTGCTAAGCGTCATCGCCGCCCCATAGATCGCGGCCAGCGGCGTCCGAAGCTCAGTGCGAGACAGTTGAGACGAAGTCGCTCTTCAGCTGCTCGACGGCCGCTCCTCGGTGAGGTCTCGAACGCGTACGACGGTGCCCTGCGGGAACTCGGCGGCGGTCAGCGAGAGCCAGAGCTCGCCGCCCGGCCCGTCGAGCGGAAACGACTGCTGCCCGGTCGGCGGCCTGTGCGAGCGGCCAGCCGGCCGAGCACACGTCTCGGCCGCGCGCACCCGGCGACGACTGCCTCCGCGAGACCCGTGATCCGCTGCTGCCGCCGGGTTCCAGAGCACGGACGACGCCGTCGCGATCGACGAGGAAGACGCCGTCGCCGACGAACTCGAGCGCCTGCGCAGCCTGGGCCCGGCGCTGCAGCTCGCCGACGAGGCGCGCATTGTCCATCGCCAACAGCCGGCCGCGGCCGAGCCAGCTCTGCGCGAGGTCGAGGTCGTGTTCCTCGAAGCGGTCGGTCTGCCGTGATGCGCCAGCGTCAGGATGCCGAGCGACTCCCCCGAGCGATGATCGGCACGAGCATCAGCGAGCGGGTTCCGATCGACTTCGACGCGCCTGGCGTTCGGCGCCGAGGCGCTCGAGCTCCTCGAAGTACGCCGGTTCGACCGTGGCAGCAGCGGGCTACGGACTCGGTCGAGCGGAAAGCTTGCGCGAGCAGTCCCGAGCCCTCGTCCGCGAGCGCGATAGCTGATGGCAGCGACTCGAGGGCATCGGCTGTGCAGCTTCGGGTCGTTGTTCACGCAGCGCACACCCGCGCGAGTGACGCCGGCGCGAGGACGAAGGACGTTGCAGGTGTCGGCCAGACCGCGGCACGGTCACCTGAGCGATGCGCGCGACGCGATCTCGTCCCGGTCGAGCGAGGCTCGAGAAGAGCTCCCCGGCCTCCGCGAGCGAGGCGCAGGCGATCGTCGGCACGCTGGCGATCGGTGATCTCCATGATCACCGCGCCGATCCCGATCACCTCGTTCTCGGCCGTGTGCACGGGGTAGTAGCTCGGAGAGCCAGTGACGCCGCTGCCCCGGTTGACCAGGCGCGTCGTCGTCGGTCGACTCGGTGTGCATCGAGCGGCTCGCCCAGCTCGCGAGTACCTCGCCGGTAGAGCGGCAGCAGCGTCGGGCGCGAGCGTCGGATCACCTCCTCGGCGATTCGCGGCCGACGCTCGCTCCGTCGAGTCGCGGTTGACCATGGCAAGTGCGTCGTTGCACCCGGACGAAGCGGAGGTCGCCGGTCCCAGAAGCCGATCCCACCGGCGCCGAGACGAGCAGCGTGTTGAGCTGCGCGTACGACTCCTGCGCGGCGCCGAAGAGCACGCGCGTTGTCGATCGCGAGCGCCGCGCGCCGCGCGATCTCGTGTGCGCAGCTCGAGATCGGTCTGCCTGAAGCGCCGCCCGGACTCACCCGGTGCCCAGCGAGATCGTCCCGAGCAGCCGGCCTCGCGCCTCGGAGCGGCACGACGATGTAGCGACATCGCGTCCAGGCGCGATAGAGCGCGAGATGCTCCTCGTCGACGGCGGCGTGCGAGAGCGCACCGCGCCCGCGCTGTCCTCGCAACGAGATCGGCTCACCGCTCGCTGGCACCTCAGAGCACCGGATGCGCCTCGTTCTCGCCTCCGGCGGGTAGCGCGCGCTGCAGCTCACGCAGCAGCTCCTCGCGCTCGGGATCCCGGTGCGGAGATCACGACCTGCGCAGGCTCGCTTCGCCCTCGCCGATCGTGTCCACGATGCAGTGATCCTGCGATCCGCGGACGAGCAGGTGCCCCGAGATCGGCGAGCGTCGCTTTGTAGTCGAGCGAGGTGGAAAGGGAGCGCGCCTCGCTCGGCCAGGAAGCGGATGCGCGCCTCGGCGCTCCGCTCGTCGGTGATGTCGTGGGAAGACGTTGATCACGAGGTGCACCCGCCCGCCTCGTCCGAGGCGGTGTCGAACGGAGGACGCGACCAGCGCTCGTCGCCGCTCGGAAGAATGCGATAGCCCAGCACGGCTTACCCGCGGCGAGCGCATCCGGTGAACGCCAAGCCGGTTCGGCAGTTGTCGACCGGCATTTGCAGCGCCGTCCTCGCCGACGATCTCGAACCGCTCGAGCAGCTCGCTGCCGAGAGCGTGGAGCAGCGCTCGTCGCTCGACTCCAGCCGCAGATCCGTGCGGCGGCGTCGTTCGCGAAGACAGACTTGCCGTCGGACCCTGGGCGGTGATCCTCGTCGGCGACGTCCGGAGGATCGATGCCAGCTCGTCGGGCGCAGAGGGACGTCCGCACAGGCCGCGACGGCGCCGATCTGAGCCTCGCGAGCAGGATCCATGAGGTCGAATAATGCCCTCGCGATTGAAGCGCCAGAGACGGCGTTCCGGGCGCTCCGGGATGACCGCACACGAAACCAAGGAAGGATAACGGATGAGCGAGCGTTCGCACGAGCACCGTTCCGACAATCGATCTCAACGACGGTCACACCATCCCACAACTCGGCTTCGGGGTCTTCCAGATCCACCCGAGCGACACCGCGCGCGCCGTGAGCGTCGCCTCGGAGGTCGGCTACCGGCACATCGACACGGCCGAGATGTACGGCAACGAGCGCGAGGTCGGCGAGGCCGTCCGCGCCTCGGGCTCGACCGCGCCGACGTCTTCATCACCAGCAAGCTCAACAACGGCTTCCACCGACCGGACGACGCTCGCACGGGCGTTCGACGCAGACGCTCAGCGCGCTCGGAATCCGACTACGTCGACCTGTTCCTGATCCACTGGCCGCTGCCGACGCTCTACGACGGCGACTACGTCTCGACGTGGAAGACGCTCGAGGAGTTCCGCCGCGACGGCCGCGCGCGCTCGATCGGCGTCTCGAACTTCCAGGCCGACGCACCTCGAGCGCCTCGCCGCCGAGTGCGACGTCGTGCCGGCGGTCAACCAGATCGAGCTGCATCCGTACTTCGGCAACGAGCGAGGTGCGCGCCTACGGCCGAGGCGCACGGCATCGCGACCGGAGGCGTGGTCGCCGATCGCGCAGGGCAAGGTTCTCGACGATCCGGTGATCGAGCGAGATCGCCGGCAGGCTCGGCAGGTCACCGGCACAGGTCGCGCTGCGCTGGCACATCCAGCGCGGCAACATCGTCTTCCCCAAGTCGACGACCCCGGCGCGGATCACGGAGAACTCGAGCTGTTCGACTTCGAGCTCGAGCCCGGCGACGTCGAGAAGATCGACGCGCTCGACCGCGGCGAGGCGGGACGGGACGGGCCCGCATCCGGACCGGATGGCCTACGATTCCCGGCTGAGAGGCTGCTTCAGCCGGACGTAGCGCGCGATGAACTCGTTGCGGAACTTGCCGGCGCCGTCGTACTTCTCCAGCAGCTGCCGAAACTCCGGCAGCTTCGGGTAGACGGCTTCGAGGTCTTCCGCTGACGCGGATGAACAGCTTCCCCAGTGCGGTCGCACGCCGAACGGCTCGAGTGCGCTCGATCTGCGGCAGGAGCGGTGAGAACGTCGTCGAGGAGTGGCTTCCAGGTGAAGTGAAAGGCAATGCTGTCCTGCTCCGAGAACGGGCTGAGCCAGAGCGTGTCCTGCGGCAACGGTCCGGATCTCCGATGTCAGCAGGAACGGGAGACGCGACCCGGCGAGCCGTCGCAGTTCCCGAATCGCGTCGGCGCCGTGCTTGCGCGCCACCACATACTCCGACTGGAGCTCTTCACCGTCGCTGGGAGTGAAGCCGAGACGGAAGTGCGGGAGCCGCTCGCCCGACGGGCCTGGCACGCCAAGTTGCTCCGTGCAGTTCTGCCAGTGTCCTCCCAGCACGGGGTGACGCGGTTGCGTCGCCGGCGCCGCGCCGAAGTACGACGACCCCGGCTCAGCTGCTCCGCCGTCTTCACCCAGACCTGACCGATGGCCGCCTCCTCCCACATCGTGAACAGGCTGACGCTGTAGGCGCCCTCGAGGATCGCGTCCAGGTCGGCTTCGACCGTCGACCAGGAAGCTGCTCGAAGACGTACTGGCGGAGCACGAACGCCGGAACCACATCGAGGGACACGCGGGTCACGAGGCCAAGCGCTCCGAGGCTCACGACGGCGCCGTCGAAGTCTTTCATCGCCGCGCCGGAGTCTGCTGATCGACCCGTCCGCACGGACGAGCTCGAGCGACGCAGTCGCGGCGGAGAGCGACTGGTTTCCGGCTCCGGAACCGTGCGTGCCTGTGGCGATCGCGCCGCCGACGGAGACATGTGGCAGCGAGGCGAGGTTCGGCAACGCGAGGCCGTGCTCCTCCAGCGCGCTGCTCAGGTCGCCGTAGCGGATCCCGGCCTCGACCGTGACCGTCTCGTCCCCGATCTCGACGACGCGGTTGAGGTCCTCGGTCGAGAGCAGGGCGCCGGCAGCGTCACCGACGAGGCTGAAGGGAATGCCGCGTGCCGAGCGGCCGAACCGTCTCGGCGCTCGGCGACCAGCTCCTGCGCCTCGGCCACCGACGTCGGCCGCAGGATCCGCTCGTCGAATACGTGACGTTCCCCGCCCAGTTCTTCACGAGAAGCATTCTGTTTCAAGAGACACGCTGAGCGAGCCCCCATCCCGACCCACGCAGCTTCAGGGTCTTAGCGCGATGGGAAATCCGCTCCCGCGGATTTCCCATCTTGCGCAGCAAGGTGGGCCGTGAAGGATTCGAACCTTCGACCTTGGGATTAAGAGTCCCCTGCTCTACCAACTGAGCTAACGGCCCCGCGGCGAAGGATAGTAGCCAGCCCGCGCAACAGGTTCGTGCAGGCCGAGGTCGGAGCCTCTCTGTACGATTGCGCGCCGATGACCGACGTCGCCATCATCGGAGCCGGCTACGTCGGCGTCCCGCTCGCCCAGGTGTTCGCCGAGGCGGGCCGGAGCGTGCTCCTCGTGGATCGCGACGCCGAGCGCGTGGCGATGCTGAACCGCGGCGAGAGCTACATCGAGGACGTCCCCTCCGAGACGCTGAAGCGGCTCGTGGACGACCATGGACTGCGAGCGACGACCGACTACGACGAGCTGCGCGACGCCGACGCGATCCTGATCGCGCTGCCGACGCCGCTCGAAGCAGCGCGAGCCGGACCTCTCGATCGTGAACCGGGCCGCCGAGGAAGTCGCCAAGCGGCTGCGCAAGGGGCACCTGGTCGTCCTCGAGTCGACCACCTATCCCGGCACGACCCGCGAGGAGATCCTGCCGCGGCTCGAGGCCTCCGGCCTGAAGGTCGGCGAGGACTTCCACCTCGCGTTCTCGCCCGAGCGCGTCGACCCGGGCCGCGACGGACTGGACGACGAAGAACGACGCCGAAGGTCGTCGGCGGGCTGACGCCGGCGTGCACCGAGCGCGCCGCCGAGCTCTACGGCTCGGCGGTCGACACCGTGCACCGCGTCACATCACCCGAGTCGGCCGAGCTGACGAAGCTGCTGGAGAACATCTTCCGCTCGGTCAACATCGCGCTCGTCAACGAGCTCGCACAGCTCTGCGAGCGGATGAAGATCGACTTCTGGGAGGTCGTCGACGCGGCCGCGACGAAGCCGTTCGGGTTCATGAGCTTCAAGCCGGGACCCGGGCTCGGCGGCCACTGCATCCCGATCGACCCGTTCTACCTGACCTGGAAGGCGCGCGAGTACGACTTCTACACCGAGTTCATCGAGCTCGCCGGCAAGGTCAACGAGAACATGCCGTGGTACTGCCGCTCGCTGATCTCGCAGGCGCTGAACCACGGCAGGCAGCGCTCGCTCTCGGGCTCGAAGATGCTCGTGCTCGGGGTGGCGTACAAGCCGGGGATCGGCGACATGCGCGAGAGCCCGGCCCTGAAGCTGATCGAGCTGCTCCAGACCGCGGGCGCCGACGTCTCGTACCACGACCCAGCACGTGCCCGAGCTGCCCGATCTCGGACTTCGCTCGGTGCCGCTCGAGCCGGAAGCTTCGACGCGATCGTGATCGTGACCGACCACTCGGCGATCGACTACGAGGCGCTCGTCGACGAGCGAACCGTGATCGTCGACTTCCGCAACGCGACCGGCGACAGGGCCGACCGAGCGAGCAAGGTCTGGAAGCTGTGAGCAAGCTGTGCCGACGGTCGGCCTGGCGGCTCGGCTACTGGGGCCCGAACCTGGCGAGGAACTTCGACAACCTCGCCGACCTCGCGTGGCTCTGCGACCTCGATGAGGAGCACCACGCTGCGTTCGCCGCGCGCTACCCGCGCGCCCGCGTCACGGCGCGACTACGCCGAGCTGCTCGCCGATCCCGAGCTCGACGCCGTCGTGATCGCCACACTCGGTCCCGACCCACTACGCGCTCGCCAAAGCAGGCGCTCGAGGCCGGCAAGCACGTCCTCGTCGAGAAGCCGCCGGCGATGAAGCGGCGTCGGAGATGGACGAGCTCGTCGCGCTCGCCGCCGAGCGCGACCTCGTGCTCATGCCGGGCCACCTGCTCCTCTACCACCCCGGCGTGCGCAAGCTGAAGGAGCTCGTCGACGCCGGCGAGCTCGGCGACGTCGCTCTGCGTCTACAGCGAACCGCCAGAACCTCGGGATCGTGCGCGCGAACGAGAACGCGCTCTGGTCGCTCGGCGTCCACGACCTGTCGGTGATCCTCTGGCTGATCGGCGAGGATCCGGTCGAGGCGGTCGCGCACGGCCGCGACTTCCTCAACGAGGGCGTCGAGGACGTCGTCTTCTGCTACCTCCGCTTCCCGTCCGGCAAGATCGCGCACATGCACCTCTCGTGGCTCGACCCGCACAAGATGCGGCGGATGACCGTCGTCGGCCGCGAGAAGATGGTCGTCTTCGACGACATGGAGCTCGAGCGCAAGGTGACCGTGTACGAGAAGGCGCCCGTGGAAGCAGTCGGCCGAGCTACGGCGAGTGGCAGACGCGGACCGGCGACATCTACATCCCGAAGATCCGACACGTCGGAGCCGCTGCGGCTCGAGTGCGAGGCGCTTCCTGCGGCTCGATCGCGGGCGACGGCGACCGCGCGGAAGGTCGCCGAGGACGGCGCGATGGTCGTTCGCGCGCTCGACCGGCTGACCGACGTCGCTCCGTGGCCTGAGGTTCACTCCACCGCGATCGTCTACGAGGGCACGGTGCTCGGCGAGGGCGTGAAGGTGCTCGAGGGCGCCGTCGTCGGCAAGCAGCCGACGCTCTCGCCGCGCTCGACCGCGAAGCGCGAGCCGCTCGCGCCGACCGACGATCGGCGACGGCACCGATCGTCTCGACCGGCGCGATCGTCTTCGCCGGGCTCGACGATCGGCGCGCGCGTGATCCTCGGCGACCAGTCCTGCGTGCGAGAGCGCGTCGACGATCGGCGACGACGTCGTCGTCGGCCGCGGCTCGCTACGTCGAGAACGACACGACGGTCGGCGCGATGACGAAGATCCAGGCCGACGCCTACATCACGGCCTACTCGACGCTCGAGGAGCACGTCTTCATCGCCCCGTGCGTCGTGACGACGAACGACAACTGCATGGGCCGCACCGAGAAGCGCTACGGGAGCGATCAGAGGGCCGACGATCCGCCGCGGCGCGCGGATCGGCGGCGGCGCCATCCTCTGCCCGGCGATCGAGATCGGCGAGGAGGCGTTCGTCGGCGCCGGCGCGGTCGTGACGAAGGACGTCCGCCGCGCGGCCGTGATGGTCGGGAACCCGGCCCGCGCGCCTGCGCGATGTGCCGGACGAAGAGCTGCTCGAGAACCAGTAGGCGGGCTAGGCCTTGACGATCGCGAGCTTGTAGGTGCCGGAGCCGCGCGAGCCGAGCTTCACCTGGATGTAGTACCGTGGCCGTCTTGGGCGCCCGGTACGAGAGCCACTCACGTCGGGCCGGGCGGGCCGACTGGCGCGGCGACGAGCGCCGACGAGCCGAGATCGTCGACGCGCTTCGTGCCGGGCTGCCAGAGAATCGAGTTCGGTATCGGTGCCCGCCGGCCCGCGCAGGCTGGCGAAGACGGGCTGGCCACGGCGAAGCCGGATCGCGTAGACGTCGTTCTGGTCGTCCCAGAAGTCGAGCGTCGCCTCGATCCGCCTCGTCCGGCCCCAGAGATGCGCCGCGTCGTCGCCGGCGTCGTCGTTCGGCTCGTACCGGTCGCGCGGCGGGATCACGCCGCCGAGCTGCCGTAGCGCGGCGGTGACGTCGAGTCGCCCCCAGCCGGTGTAGGCGTCGCGCCGCGGCGGGCACGCCTTGGCAGCCGGTCGCCGCGTTGACGTCGCGCGCGGTCTCGGTCAGGAGCGCCGTCACCTGCTCGGGATGCAGGTCCGGACGCTCGGCGAGGAGGACGGCGGCCGCGGCCGACACCTGAGGAGCAGCGAAGGAAGTCCCCTCGCCCTTGCGCCACTCGTCGGGGCCGCAGGTCGAGAAGCCCTGATCGAGGCACTCCTTGAACGGCGCTGTCATCTCGAGCGGCATGGTCGAGACGATTCCGGCCCCGGGCGCCGCGATGTCGTTGTAGATCTTGTCGCGGTTCGAGAACAGCGGGACGGAGCCGTCGCGAGCGAGCGCGCTGACACCGAGGACGTGCGGCAGGGCGGCCGGGTAGCTCGCGTACGGCCATGGCTGTGATGGCTCCTCGTTCGGCGTTCCCAACCGCCGCGACGACCACGACTCCCTTCCCGTAGGCGTAGGCGACGGCACGCCGCCTCGAGCGGCGAGAACGTGTCGCGGTCCGGGTCGCGCGGGTCGCGGAGCCCGCCGAGGCTCAGGTTGATCACCTGCGCGTCGTTCTGAACCGCCCAGCTTGATCGCGTTCGCCTCGGCTTCGACGTCGATCACGTCACCGCCGACGCACCACCTTGGCGATCAGCAGCTCGGCCGACGGAGCCATTCCGGCGACGCCCGGCCGAGTTGTCCACCGCCGCCGCGATCAGGCCGGCGACGAAGGTGCCGTGCCCTTCGTGGTCGACCGACGCAGATCCGCCGACGAAGCTCTTGGCCTCGACGATCTTGTCCGCCGAACTCGGGATGGGTCGCATCGATGCCCGAGTCGATGATCGCGACCCTGACCGGCGGCAGCGCGAGGCGAGCGCGCTCGAGTCCCAGAAGTCGAAGGCCCGCGTGGCGCTGAGGTGCCACTGCTTGGCGGCCAGCGGGTCGTTCGGGCACGAACGCGAGCCGCGCGAGAGTCGAGGCGCTCGACGTAGGTGACGCCGGGCAGATCGGCCAGCCGCGGCGGCGTCGCCTGGTCGACGACGAGTGCAGGAATCGGCGCAAGGCTCTCGCGCGTCCGGGACGGCGGCGCGCAGACGCGGAAGGCTCGGCGATCGTCCGCACACCGACGGCGTAGCGCGCTGCACCGGCAGCAGGCGCAAAGAGCGCCGCCGCGACGACCACGAGCACGAACCGCTTCACCGAAGCTCGATCTGTCCCGAGAGTCCCTCGGCGAAGCTCCTGCGCAGGCGCGACACGCACTCTGTACAAGCCGGCTCCGGCGGCGCAATCGTGTACTCGCCGGTCGGCGCCGGTCGTGGTCTGCGCCGCGCGTCGACCAGCCGCTGCCGTTGTCGACCTGCAGCTCCACCGTCGGTGCCGGGCGGGAGCGGCTTCACGCGCTCCCGAGACGGTCGACGTGGCGTCCGCGCGCGCGGTCACGACCGGCGCGACGGGAACCTTCAGCACGGCGCTCGCCAGCTTGCCCGCCGAGATGCGGAAGCTCGCAGGCGCCAGGAGCTTCGCCTTGAAGGCCAGCGAGCGCGCCGGGCCCGGCGACCTGCGTCCAGACGCCGTCGATCCGCTGCGACAGCACTGCGCCGTTCACGCCGGCTCGCCTTGCCGGTGACGGTCAGCTGCCTGCCGTAGACCGCAGGCCCGCCGGGACGCGTCAGCGAAAGCGTCGCCAGGCCGGTGATCCACGTCGAGCGCAGCCCTGCGGCCGAGCGAAGCACGGCACCGGTCACCTTCGAGGTTCCGGCCGCCGTCGCGACGTTCGACGCTCAGCACGCGGCCGGAGGCGCCGCGTGCGAGCTTGAGGGTCGGTCACGGGCGTCCGCAGCTTCAATCCCTTCCGAACCGTCGTCTCGGGAACGGCGATCGGGCCCCAGCGATTGAGCGGCGAGAGATCGCTGTGCGGGTCGTCGACCGAGACGAGATAGGGGACGCGGCCTTTCCGAAGACCTCGACCGCCGCCACCGTCTTCCCGCCCGAGGTCGAGTGGAAGAGCGCGTCGATCGGCTTCCCTTCCCAGAGGAAGCACTTCCCCCGTCGTCGCCTGGACCGCGGCCGTCGTGCGCGCGCTCTCGGCGGCGATGCCGCCGTAGACCTGGCTGCGAACGTCGGCGTAGAGATCGAAGTTCTTGCCGCTGACGCGGTGCGAGAGCGCGTACGAGCGCGCCGCGACGGCCTGCGCCTTCAGTGCTTCGTCGGGCCAGGCGCTCGGCATCTCCTGCGGCACGACGCCCTGGAGGTACTGCTCGAGCCCGACGACGTTGACGGCGTTCAGCTTCTGGCCCGTGACGCCGACCTCGATCTGGCCCCGGTAGGGACGGTCGAGCCTCGGAGCGGCTCGGTGCCTGGAAGGAAGAGGATCGGCCCGGCGAGCTCGGTCGGCGCGCCGTTCACGGTCACCCACAGCTTCGGCCCGAGCACGAGCTCGCCCGGCAGGCAGCGGATAGGTCTTCCCGAACACGTCGCGGACGCGGAACGGAACCCTGGAGCGCAGCTTCACCGCCCCCTTCGCCTCGCCGACGAGCACGCGGACCTGGCGCGACGGGCGCTGGCCCGAGCTCGGCGCCGACGTAGAAGTGGGCGAGGATCTGGTCGTACGTCCAGCCGTCGTTGCGCATAGCCCATCGCCCCGTACTGGCTCATCGCCGACACCGTGCCCCCACCCGCGGCCGCTGACGACGAACGTGGTCGCGGTCACCGCAGCGGGCTTGGCGGGAACGGGCGCGCGAGGGCCTGCGAGCGCGGTAGGCCGCGAGCGCGAGAACGCAGACCGGTGAAAGCGAGGAGCATGCCGCCGCATCGTTGACCTCCGCCGCTTGAGGCTAGCGGAAGACCTGTCGATTTCCGGGTCTCTTTACCGAACCTTCAACTCAGGCACGGCGTTTCCGACGCGGGGTAGCGTGGGGAGTCGGTCACAGTGAGCGACAGCCATCTACCACCCCGATACCGGAACCCCGAGCGCATCGCCCGCGGCGGCATGGGGGAGATCTTCCGCGCCGAGGACGCCGACTTAGCGCGCATCGTCGCGATCAAGGTGCTTTCGCCGACCGCTACGCCAACGACGAAGCGATCCGCGCGCGCTTCACGCGTGAAGCTCTCGCGGCGGCGCGCCTCTCCAACGCGCCGAGCACGGTGACGATCTTCGACGTCGGCGAGCACGACGACCACCCGTACATCGTGATGGAGTACCTCGCCGGCGGCTCGCTCGCCGATCGTCTCGTCCGCGACGGCGCGCAGCCGATCGGACGCTCGCTCGACTGGCTCGAGCAGGCGGCTGCGGCGCTCGACGCCGCGCACGCGAGCGGAGTCGTCCACCGCGACGTCAAGCCGGCGAACCTGCTCCTCGACAGCGACAACCGCGTCAAGGTCGCCGACTTCGGCGTCGCCAGCGCGGTCGGCCTCGGCTCGCTCACCGAGGTGGGGACGGTGGTCGGCACGGCCGGCTACCTCGCACCGGAGCAGGCGCGCGGGCGAGAAGGCGACGCCGGCGAGCGATCGCTACGCGCTCGCGGTGGTGGCCTTCGAGTTGCTCCACGGGTGCGAGGCCCTTCGAGCGTGAGTCCTCGACCGCCGAGGCGCTGGCGCACGTGAGCGCACCCGATCCCGCCGCGCCTCGAGCCTCAATCCCGAGCTGCCGCTCGCAGGTGGACGACGCCCTCGCCCGCGGGCTCGCGAAGGTGACCCGAGCACCGGTACGAGTCGGCCGCCGACCTCGTCCATGCACTCCGCGACGCGCTCGCCGAAGCCGCCGGCGGAACGACGGTCGGTGCTCTGCCGCCCCGGTCGACGCAGAGCCGGAAGCGCCGCTGGCGTTGCGCCCTCGATCGCGCTCGGCGCCCTGCTGCTGGCCGCCGGTGTCCTCGCCGCAGCGCTGCTCGCCGGCGACACCCGAGAGGAGGCCGTGACGACCGCGCCCAAGACGGTGAAGGGAGACGGTCACTCTGCCCGGCGCACGACGGTCGTCAAGACCGGTGACGACCGAGCGCAGCGCCGCCGACGACCGCGCCGGAGACGACTGGCTCCCGTCCGGCAACCCATCGGATCTGAACAACCAGGGCTTCGAGCTGATGAAGGCCGGCAACTACGAGGGCGCGCTGCCACTGCTCGAACAGGCAGTCGCCGGGGCTGTCAGGCGAGCGGGAGCCTCGCGCGAGGCATACGCGAGCTACTAACCTCGCGTTCACGCGGCTTCGCACTCGGCCGCTGCGACGCGGTGGCGGAGCTGCTCGACCGCTCGGAGCAGATTCAGGGCAAGCGCAAGGAGATCTCGAAGGCTACGCCACGAGGCGAAGAAAGGCTGCGAGGAGGAGCGCTAGGAGGCTGCGAGCCTTGCTGCGTACTGCTTCTCGTAGTACGCCTTGTACTCGCCGGACTTGATCGGCTCCCACCAGCTGCGGTGCTCGCGAGTACCAGTCGACCGTCTCCGCGAGCCCTCTCCTCGAAGCGACTGCAGCGGCGCCCAGCCGAGCCCGCGCAGCTTCGCGTCGTGTCGAGCGAGTAGCGGCGGTCGTGTCCTGCGCGGTCCTCGACGTGGCGGATCAGCGACTCGTCGGCGCCGGTGAGCCGCAGGATCGCGGCCGACGACCTCCACGTTCTCGTGCTCGTCGCCGCCGCCGACGTTGTAGACCTCGCCCGGAGCGCCCTCGCGCAGCACGCGTCTCGATCCCGGCGCAGTGGTCCTCGACGTAGAGCCAGTCCCGGACCTGCTGCCCGTCGCCGTAGATCGGGCAGCGGCTCTCCCTCGATCGCGTTCGTCGACGAACAGCGGGATCAGCTTCTCCGGGTACTGGTTCGGCCCGTAGGTGTTCGAGCCGCGCGTGATCGAGGCGTTGACGCCGAACGTCCGCACGTACGCCGGGATGTGGAGGTCGCCGGCCGCCTTCGCGACGCTGTACGGGCTCGACGGCTTGACCGGATCGGTCTCGACCGAGGAGCCGCCGGCGGCGAGGTCGCCGTAGACCTCGTCCGTCGAGACCTGGACGAAGCGGGCACCGGTCGCGCGCGCACTTCCTCGAGCAGCACCTGCGTTCCGAAGAACTCCGTCCGGCCGAAGTCGGTCGCGCCGAGGATCGAGCGGTCGACGTGCGTCTCGGCGGCGAAGTTGACGATCGCGTCGCAGCCGGCGCGCCGCCTGCGGCAACCGCGGTCGCGATCGCAGATGTCGCCGTCGACGAGCTCGATCGCCGGTGCCCTCGAGGTTCGCCGGATTGCCCGGAGTACGTGAGCTTGTCGAGCACGACGACGTCGTCGCCCGGCGGCGAGCAGCCGCTTGGCGAAGTGGGAGCCGATGAACCCGGCTCCGCCTGTGACGAGTACGCGCATCGAAGAAAGGCTACGTCACGGCGACGAGCTGCGCCCCCAGCAGATTGGCTAGACCTTCGCCTCCCCGGTGCATGACCGCGTTGTGGTTCCAGCGGAAGACTGGCCGCGCGACCGGGCCGACGAGGTTCATCCACGAGCGCGTCGTCCGGACGTTCCACTCGTAGGTCACCGCCGTCTCTCGCCCTTCGAAGAAGCGCCAGCGACCGGTCCCCGCGAGCTCACCGTCGGCGTCGGCCTCGATCAGGATGCAGGCAGCTCGACCCGGGTGATCCGGGTCTCGAAGCGCACGGGATACGGGATGACGCTGCGCCACTCGTGGCGGTAGAGCGCACCCACACCGCCGTTTTCGCTCCCCGACTCGAGCTTCTCGACCGCTTGACGCCCCGCCACCAGTCGGGCCAGCGCTCGATCTCGTAGATCGCGTCCTGCAGACGGCCTCGCGCGGCGCGTCGACGATCCACGTCGTCAGGAACGAGGTAGCCCGCCATCGTCTGTTATTCGGCCGCCTCGGCCGCCCGGATGGCCGCGAGCGTCTCGCGCAAGCCTTCACGCCAGTGCGGCAGCGTCGGCGCGCCCTTCTCGCTGCGCAGCACGGAGTAGGCGGGCCGCGGCGCCGGGCCGGCCGAGCTCCTCGGTCGTGATCCGGCGGACACGCGTCGCCGAGGCCGGCCTCCTCGAAGATCGCCTCGGCGAACTCGGCCCAGGTGCAGTCGCCGTCGGCGGCGACGTGGTAGACGCCGTACGGCAGGTCGAGCATCTGCCGCGTCGCCGCGGCGAGATGGCCGACGTAGGTCGGCGAGCCGCGCTGGTCGTCGACGACCGACGACCTCGTCCCGCTCGGCGCCGAGCCGCAGCATCGTGCGGACGAAGTTGTGGCCCGTCGGCCCGAAGAGCCACGACGAGCGGACGATCCACGCGCGTCGTCGCCCGCGGCGGCCTCGCCGTGCAGCTTCGATGCGGCCGTATGCGGACAGCGGGTTCGGGCCGTCCGACTCGACGTACGGCTCGCGCTTCGCGCCGTCGAAGACGTAGTCGGTCGAGTAGTAGACGAGCGGCGCACCGAGCGACGCTGCGTTCGCGGTGCCGCCGACGTTGACCGCGGCCGCGCCCTGCGGATCGTCCTCGGCGCCGTCGACGTCGGTCCAGGCGGCCGCGTGCAGGACGAGGTCCGGCGGCCGAGCGCCGGCGGGCGGCGGCAGCGCGACGTCCCAGTCGGCGTGCGACGAGCGCGAGCTCGCCGCCCGGCGAAACTCCTCGGCGAGCGCGCGCGCCGAGCTGCCCGCCGGCGCCCGTTACGAGGTACGCGCCGCCAGGTCCCGTCGCGGACGAGGATCGGCGATCTGCGTGCTCCAGAGGTGCTTGACGCGCGGGTCGGCCCAGCAGAGCCCGTGCTCGTCGGGATCGGCCGGGTCGTACTCCTCGGTCACGTGGTAACAGAAGAGGAGATCGGTGAGCGCCTCGAAGCCGTGCGCGTAGCGGCCCGGGACGTAGATCGCGACCGGGTTGTCGTCGCCGATGTCCTCGGTGAAGGTCTCGCCGGTCTCGCGGTCGAGCACGACGACGCGCGCCGTCCCCTGCAGGCAGACGAAGAGGTCGTCCTGGCCGCGCTCGTGGTAGTGGAGGCCGCGGATCACGCCCGCGCCGCGAGAACGAGACGTTCGTCTGCCGCGTCGGCTTCGGCAGCGCGCTCTCGCGCCGGATCTCCACGAACCAGCCGCGCTCGTCCTCGAACCGCTGGAGCGGGATCCGCAGCAGCCCATCGATCACGGTCGACCTTGTTCACGCCGGTCCGGTCGATCAGGCGCGCCGATCTCGGGCAGCGACTCCGTGCGTGCCCGCGTCCTCCCACCAGCCCTGACGCGATGGCACGCCAGCGTGCCCTGCTCGGCGTAGTGGCGGTTGACGTCGGTGATCTCGAGCTCGCCGCGCGACGACGGCTCGAGCCCGCGGATCACGTCGAACGACGTCCGGTGAGTAGGCAGTACAGCCCGACCACGGCGTCGTTCGACGGCGGCGAGTCGTAGCGCAGGTCGACGACGCCGGCCTTCTCGACCACGTCGACGACACGCGCCCGTCCTCGCCGTAGACGACGACGCCGAAGCGCTCCGGGTCGGGGACCTCCTTCACGAAGACCGCCGCGCCGTCGTCGCCCTCGACGAACGAGCGGATCGCCGCCGCCTCCGCGTACTCGAAGATGTTGTCGCCGAGGCAGACGACGAGATCGTCGCCGCCGGCGAAGCTCTCGGCCATGCCGACGACCTGCGCGATCCCGCCGGCTTCGACCTGCACCTTGTAGGTGAGATCGAGGTCGAAGAGCGGCGTCGATCGCTCGCCGCGCTCGCTCATGCGCCCGTTGCCCGAGCAGGTCGATCAGCTGGCCCGCGTGGCCCTGGCCGGTGACGATCATCACCTCGCGGACGCCCGCGAGCTGGAGCAGCTGCAGCGGGTAGAAGATCATCGGCCAGCGCGCCGACCGGGCAGCAGGTGCTTGCTGACGACGCGCGTCAGCTCGCCGAGCCGCGTCGCCTCGCCGCCGGCCGCGATCAGTCCCTTTGCCTTCATGCCGCGGCCGATGCTACTCCGGGACCGGCCAGCGGCGTGCGACTCCAGCAGCCAGAACGAGAGCCTCGACGCGACGGCCCGATCCCGCAGCGCGAAGACGAGCGTGCCGATCCCGATCGGTGCCGCCGAGAAGCGAACGCCGACCGACGAGCGACACTCGACTCGAGCAGCGTCCGCGCGACGCCGATCCGCCACCGCGAGCGGAGGTGAGCACGAGCATCAGCGAGTCGCGCGGGCCTGCCCCGAACGCTGCTCAGATGATAGAAGGCCGAGCCGATGGCCACGACGGCGATACGCCACCACGAGCACGACGCTCCGAACGGCCGAGGCCCTCCTCCGACAGCGCCTCCATCGCCGGTACCCGGACGAGCACCTCGATGAAGAGGCCGATCAGGACCGCGTTCAGCGATCGTCCCCAGCACCGATGCGCGCGCCATGCGCCACGACACCGCGAGCACCACGAGACCGACGACGATGTTCGCCGTCCGGCAGCTCAGCGGTGTCAGCTGCTCCGCGAGGCCCTGGTGAAGGACGTCCCACGGCGAAAGACCGAGCTCGGACTCGAGCAAGCCAGACGATGCCGCACGGCGCACAGGAAGAGCCCGAAGACAAGGGCCAGGCTGCGCGCGCCGAGGCCGCCGCGGAAGACAGGAGGCGCCCGCATCTTCTGGAAACTAGCCGCAGGCGTTCAGCGCGCGCGAATCGCGATGCTGTATGCGAGGTCCTGCGGCGAGTAGATCCGCACGCGGTCGCCGGACCTGGCGGGAACGGCGACGCTGAAGAAGCCGCGTGCGGCTCGTCCTCCGCACGCCGCCGCTGAAGCGCCACGCGCCGGTGGTGCGGACCTGCACGCGGAACGTCTGCGCGCCTGAGCGGGGCCGGATCTGACCCCAGAGGACGAGGTTCCCGCCGCTGCGGCCCGGCCTGCGCGATCGGGAAGCGGGAACGCGAGTGCCGCGAGCTTCGGACGGCCCGAGTTCTGGAACAGCCCGCTCTGGAACCGCGCCGCCTCCGGCTCGTCCTTCACGAGGTAGTGGATCAGCATGTCGACCCGCGGAGCCTTCTGCACGCGCATCCCGGACTGGCCGATCAGCTCCGCCTGGCGCTGCTGGGTGACGCCGTACGCGCCGGTCTGGTACCCGTACTCCGTCAGCCAGATCCGCTTCGACCCGAAGGCGCGCTTCACCTCCGAGAGCAGCCGCTCGAGCGTGGCCATCGTGATCGTGGTGCAGTACTTGCAGCTGCCGTTGGCGAACGGCGACTCGCGGCTGGTCGACGGATAGGGATGGTGCGCGTAGGCATCCAGCCGGGCGCCGGCCGTGCGCATGCCGCGGATCCAGTTCACCGGCGACGACGCCGGCCGTCGAGCCGCGCGGAGCCGTGACGCCGCCACCCACCTTGGCTCGCGGGTTCGCTGCGTGAATCGCCTTGTAGGCGGGATTCAGGAGCTGGCGAACGTAGACAGCCGGTGTCGTCGGGCGAAGCCAGCGCGCCTGGTTCGGCTCGTTCCAGATCGAGCCACTGCGTTGACCCAGCGTGTAGCGGTTCGCCGCCGTGCGCGCGAAGTCGTGCGAACGCGGCCGCGCCCGGTGCGAAGTTGGGCGTCCTGCCGCCGTTCGCCCAGCGCGGTGAGCCGACGAGGCCCACGACGGCGGGGATGCCCGCGGTCCTGCAGGCCTTCCAGCACCGCGATCGCTGTCCTCCCAGTTCTGCTTGCCACGCACGGGCTCGATCCGGTCCCAGTGGAGGTTGAAGCGAACGACCTCCACCCCGAGGCGCTCGAGCTTGTCAAGCCGCTCGTCGAGCGTGCCGGCGCCGTGCACGAGCCAGGAGTCGTCCTGGATTCCGAAGCGGACGCTGCTCGAGGCCTGAGCCGCCCGGGGCCGCCAGGCCGATCAGGGCGCACAGTGTCAGAGCTGCGATGAGAAAACGCATTGAAGGCGGGTTCCCCGCGACCCCCTTCCGACACATCAGGATCCTGTAAACGTTGCGCGCCGGCGTCGCTTGCGCGCCTTCACGAGCGGAACGTAGCGCACCGCCGCGAACCAGACGTACGTTCCGAAGGCGAGCCCGGCGAGCAGGAGCCTGAGGATCCGCCGGACCTCGGTCATGCGTTCGATCCTACGCGGTACGAGTAGTCTGCGTGAATGGCGCGCCGGGACATCGACCGCCTGCAAGGGGAGATCGAAGAGCTCTTTGCGGACCTGCTGGCAGGTGCCGCGCTTCGCCGGTCTTCGGCACGGCTTTCGGCCCGCGGTCGACTGCTACGTCACGGACGACCCGCACCAGCTGAACCTGTTGATCGAGCTCGCCGGCGTCGAGCCCGCGTCGATCGAGATCGTGGTCGACGAGCAGGCGTTGATGATCTCCGGCGATCGCGCCCGCCCGCGCATCGGCGGGCAGGTCTACCAGCAGGCCGAGATCGAGTACGGGCACTTCGAGCGCCTGATCCCGCTCGGACACGACATCGCCGCCGGATCGCGCGTCGGCGACGTACGAGGCAGGGATGCTCCGGATCACGCTGCCGATCGCGAAGCGGACGCCCGCGTGGCCGGACCGTCGCGATCGTCGTTCGCAGGACGGATGAGCGCCGACAAGCCGCAAGCGCGCGGAACGGCTGCGCCTGCCGGTTCTGCCGCTCAAGGAGACGGTCGTCTTCCCGGAGTCGATGACGCCGCTCGCCGTCGGGCAGGAGCGCTCGGTCAAGCTGATCGACGACGTCGTCTCGGGCGAGCGGATGCTCGCGCTCGTCACCGTCGCGCAACGCCGAGGCCGACCCGCCGGGCTGGGACGACCTCTACTCGGTCGGCACGGTCGCGGTCGTCCACAAGATGATCAAGCGTCCCCGACGGGACGCTGCGCATCCTCGTCCAGGGTCTCCAGCGCGTGCGCCTCGTCGAGCCGCGACCAGGAGGAGCCGTATCTCGTCGCCGAGCTCGAGGAGCTGCCCGGACGTCGTCCGCGACTCGCCCGAGGTCGAGGCGCTGACCCGGAACGTCCAGCAGCAGTTCGCGCACATCATCGGGATGACGCCCGTACCTGCCCGAGGAGCTGCAGCTCGCGGCCGCGAACGTCGACGACCCGAGCGCGCTCTGCCACCTGATCGCCTCGACGCTGCGGCTGAAGACCGAGGAGCGGCAGGAGCTGCTCGAGACGGTCAACGTCGAGGAGCGGCTGCGCGCAGATCTCGCTGATCCTGAGCCGCGAGGTCGAGATGTCGGAGCTCGGCTCGAAGATCCAGTCGCAGGTCGCGAGCGAGATCGACAAGGGCCAGCGCGAGTTCTTCCTCCGCCAGCAGCTGAAGGCGATTCAGGACGAGCTCGGCGAGGGCGACGAGCAGCAGGCCGAGATCAACGAGCTGCGCGAGCCAGCTCGAGGAGAAGAACCTGCCGGAGCACGTGCTGCAAGGCCGCCGCGCGCGAGCTCGCCCGGCTCGAGAAGCTGCCGCCGGCCGCCGCCGAGTACGGCGTCATCCGCACCTACCTCGACTGGATCATCTCGCTGCCGTGGAGCGAGTCACCGAGCGACGACCTCGACCTCGAGCACGCGCGCGCCAGATCCTCGACGAGGACCACTTCGACCTCGAGAAGGTCAAGGAGCGGATCATCGAGTACCTCGCCGTCTCGAAGCTGAAGAACGACCTCTCCGGCCCGATCCTCTGCTTCGTCGGGCCGCCGGGCGTCGGCAAGACCTCACTCGGGCAGTCGATCGCGCGCGCGCTCGGCCGGAAGTTCGCGCGCATCTCCGTCGGCGGCGTCCGCGACGAGTCGGAGATCCGCGGGCCACCGGCGCACGTACATCGGCGCGATGCCGGGCACGATCATCCGCGCGATCCGCGACGCCGAGTCGGCGAACCCCGTCTTCCTGATCGACGAGATCGACAAGATGGGCGTCGGACTTCCGCGGCGATCCGGCCGCGCGCGATGCTCGAGGTGCTCGATCCCGAGCAGCACTCGACCTTCCGCAGACCACTATCTCGACCTCGCCGTTCGACCTCTCGAAGGTGCTGTTCATCTGCACCGCGAACACGCTCGACACGATCCGCGGGCCGCTCCTCGACCGGATGGACGTGATCCAGCTCTCCGGCTACACCGCACGAGGAGAAGCTCGGGATCGCGAAGCGCTACCTCGTGCCGAAGCAGCTCGAAGGCGCACGGGCTGAAGCGCACGCAGCTCGCCATCCCGGATCAGTGCGCTCCGGCTCGTGATCGCCGAGTACACGCGCGAGGCCGGCGTTCGCAATCTCGAGCGGCAGATCGCGACGCTCTGCCGCAAGGCGGCGACGCCCTGTCGCGACCGGGCCACACGGAGAAGCTCAAGGTCGACGAGGAGCGTCGTGCGCGAGTGGCTCGGGCCGCGGCGCTTCTCCGGCGACGTGCGCAAGCGGACGGCCGATCCGGGCGTCGCAACCGGGCTCGCCGTACACGACTGTCGGCGGCGACGTGCTCTTCATCGAGGCGACCGCCTACCCCGGCAAGGGCAAGCTGCACGATCACGGGGCAGCTCGGCGAGGTGATGCAGGAGTCCGCGCAGGCGGCGCTCTCGTGGGTGCGCTCGCACACCGAGGAGCTTGGGTCTGACCCGGAGTGGTTCGCCGAGCACGACGTCCACATCCACGTCCCGGCCGGAGCGGTGCCGAAGGACGGCCCGTCGGCCGGCGTGACGATGGCGACGGCGACTCGCGTCGCTCGTGCGCGGGATCCCGGTCGCCGAGGACGTCGGCATGACGGGCGAGATCACGCTGACCGGACAGGTGCTTGCCGATCGGCGGCGTGCGCGAGAAGGTGCTCGCCGCGCAGCGGGCGGGCCTGAAGCGGGTGATCCTCCCGTCCGAGAACGTGCACGACCTCGACGACCTCCCGCCGAGACGAGGCGCGAGCTCGAGTTCGTGCTGGTCGATCATGTCGAAGAGGTCCTCGACGAGGCGCTTCACGCCGAAGGGACGGTCAGCGACGGACCCGGCATACGCTGCTCGAACGGCAGCGCCGCCGCCTCGCGCACGCTGACGCTGTTTGCGAGGATCGCTCAACGGCAAGAATCAACTGCCGACCACAAGTACCCGAAAGGAAGGGCCGAATGGCCAAGACGAAGGAAAAGCTCTACGACACCGCAGACACGATGCGGCCGTACGTCGACCGTGCGCTGCACGACGACGCGCTCCACGACAACATCAAGGAAGCGTTCATCGCTGCCCGGGACGTCTACGCCGAGCTGCTCGGCAACCGCAACCTCACCGCGACCGCGGTGCGGGCGGCGACCGACAAGGAGATCCAGGACAACCTCAAGAAGGCGGCCGACGAGCTCCGCACGGCCGCGAAGCCGGATCCAGGGCAAGCAGGACCACTAGCGGCCGCAACACGTTCCTGCTGCTGATCGGCATCACCATCGGGATTCTGTTCAACCCGATGACCGGGCCGCAGACCCGGGAGTGGCTGATGCAGAAGGTCACCGGCGAGAGCCACCGACGACTACTCGTACACACCGCCGGCAGCGGAGCCGGCGCGTAAGCGAGATCTAGCCGGATCGGAACTATCGGATCTGATGAGGGCGGCCGTCGCCTTCGGCTGAGACCGGAGCGACGAGCGCCCGCTCGAGCGATCCGGGCTCGAGCCCGCTCGCGCTCGAGATGTCGGTCGAGCCGAGCAGCAGTGCATCCCGGCCTCGGCGCCGTCGCGCTCGGCGGCACCGGACGGCGCCCAGCCGCGGCCCGCGGCGAACGAGACGTCCTCGAGCCGCCGCCACGCGCTCGAGATACGGGAAGGAGTTCACGACGCCGTCGTAGCCCATCGGCAGGAGGCCGACGGGGTGGATCTCGAAGTGCAGGTGGTAGGGCGTGCTCTGCGCGTCGCCCGTGTTGCCGACGAAGCCGACGTACGGCGCCGGCGCGTGACCTCGCGTCCGTCCACCGCGAGCGGCGAATACGCCGAGAGATGCGCGTAGTAGAACTGGTTCCCCTGGTCGGTCGCGAAGCCAGAGCCGATAGCCGCCCAGTTCGTTCCAGCCGACCGAGAAGACGGTGCCGTCGGCGACCGCGAGGAGCGGCGCGCCGAGCGGGGCGAAGATGTCCTCGCCGTGGTGCCAGCCGACACCCGCGCGCGGCGAGCCGAACGTGTCCGGTGAACGACGACGGGGCCGTAGATGGGAAGACGTAGCCGTCGGGCGAGAGCGGCGCCGAGACGTCGGTCGGGGGCAGCTTGAAGACCGACTCCGGCCCGCCCGTGTCCGGGCCTCCGGCGGCTTCGGCAGGGGCTTTTTCTTCGTCTTGTGCGGCGGCACACCGGCAGGGCGTCCGGTCTTCGCAGGCTTGACTGTTCGGCCGGCGGCGGCGGCAGGACGGAGAGCGGCGTCGACGACGAGGCCTCGGCGTGGCCGATCAGAATGTCCGTGCCCACCGGGAGCCCGCCGTGATCTGCGAGTCAGCGACGACGCGGAGCGCCGTCACCGCCGCGCGGGCGTTGCGCGTGTCTGCCGGCGACCGGCGGCCTCGGCCGTCAGCTCGAGCGTGATGGCGTAACCCCAGTCGCCGAGAGGAAAGCGCTTGATTCGGCGCCGGCGTCACTCCCTGGCCCAGGAGCAGCACGAGATTCGTCACGGCGGACCCGGCGGCGTCCGACACCGGTCGAAGATGCCTTCGCCCGCGCAGCCACGCTGTCGGCGGTGATCTCGCCGTTGAAGAGGGAGATCGCCGAGAACGTCGCTCACAGCCCTGCGCCGTGGTGCGCGTCGGCGACAGGCGCTGGACGAGACGGGCCGCCTGGTCGTGACCGCGGACGCCGTCGGCCGGGATAGGCGAACGCGTCCCCGGCTGCAGTCGTGACGTCACTCGGGCGCTGACGAGGCTGCCTGCGCTGACCCGGGCTGCCCCGGAACGGTCACCTGCACCGCGTAGGCGCTGGCCGACACCACGGGCGCTTCCGCCGTCGTGCCGTGCTCGCCCCGATGGAGGCCACGCCGCAGGCGAGGAGGAAGCAGCGCGAGGAGCCGGACAGGCACAGCGCCCCATTATCCGGTTATCGCGGGACGGTGTGTTCGGTTGTAATTCCTACGTCTCGAGCTTCGCGGGCGAACTCGCGGAAAGCGCGCCCGGGCTTCCTCGTCCGGCCCCAGCGGCTCGTCGTCGCCGTAGCGCGGGTCGGCCGCGATCTCCTCGGCGACCGCCCGCACCTCCTGCGCGATCGCAGCCCGGTTGGCGGGGTCGCGAAGCAGCAGCTCGACCCAGGTCTCCGTGCCGTCGTAGGGCGGCAGATCGTCTCGACGAGCAGCTCGCCGAGCTTCACGCCGGCTCTGATGGTAGGCGAAACGTCCTGAACGCGAGGATGCGCCGCGGCGAGCCGACGAGGCGCTCGATCTCGGGGTCGTCGGCCTGAATCTGCGCGACGATGCCTCCGATCGGCTCGTCGACGAGCGGAAGCCAGATCTCCTCGTGCTCGGTCATGCGCTCGAAGGATACGGCGCTGGCCGCCGCGACCGCCATGCGAGTTGCGCTGCGACGGCCAGCAGGAAGCAGCGCGAACAGCCGCCGCAGGGTGTCTTCCGGCAGCGCCGTCGCGACCTGGACGCCGACCGCCGCGCCGCGCGATCGAGGCGATTCCGAGCACGAGCGCCGTCCGCCACCGGACGTTCCCGTACCGGCGCTGACGCCACGTGCCGGCCGCGACGGTCGGCAGGATCGCGAGCAGCGGAGGTCGCCTCGGCGCCGAGCTGGCGAGAGCCCGAGCGCGACGAGGGTCGGAACGAACAGGATCCCGCCGCCGACGCCGAAGAAGCCGCGCCAGCACGCCGGCGGTGAAGCCGAGCAGGAGCGCCGAGCGCGACCGTCGTCGCGCTCATCCGACGAGCAGCCAGACCGCGATCGTGGCGAGCAGCGCTGCGAAGTGCGAGCGTCAGTGACGCGCCCGGAGACGCGCTGCTGGACGGCTGTCCCCGCCACCGCGCCGCGCGGCGGCCGGACAGTCCCGACGAGGCGCCGCGTACGCCGACGTGGACGTGACCCTCGAACGCGTACAGGATCGTGCCGGCGAGAGCGGTGATCCCGATCGCCGCGAGCGACGTCCCGGTCGCGACGCGTCCTCGAAGCCGAGCAGGAGGATCAGCAGCGGCACGATGACGATGCCGCCGCCGACGCCGAAGAGGGCGCTGAAGAGGCCCGCGACGAGGCCGATGACGACGAGCTTTCAGCGGCACCGCTCGTATCCTAGGGCGCGTGAACGGCGACTCCTGCTCGCCCGCATCGCCGAGGCCCCGGATCGAACGGCGATCCTGCTCGACGTCGACGGCGTGCTCGCGCCGATCGTCGACGTCCCGCACGATGTCGGCCGTGCCGGAGGAGACGCAAGCGCGAGCTCGCGGCGGCTCAACGAGCGCTACGCGCTCGTGGCCTGCATCAGCGGGCCGCTCCGGCGCGGACGCGCGCCGCGTCGTCGGACTCGACGAGCTCGTCTACGTCGGCGAGCACTGGACTCGAGCTGGAGCCGGAGGCAGCCGCCTGGAGCGACCGACTGCAGAGCTTCGCGACGACGGTCGACTGGGAGGACGTCGAGCGCAAGCCGCTCACCGTCGACTTTCCACTACCGGCGCGCGGAGGACGAGACGCGAGGCGTTGCGGATGCTCGAGGCGGTCGCCGACGCGGGCGCGCCACGAAGGTCTCGTCGCCCGCTTCGGCCGGAAGGTGCTGGAGCTGGCGCCCGCCGGTTGCCGCGCACAAGGGGACGGCCGTCGCTCACCTGCTCGGCGAGCGCGGCCTCGAGCGGGCGCTCTACGCGGGCGACGACACGACCGACCTCGACGCGTTCAACGCGCTCCGCGCGACTCGAGCTCGGCGTCACGGTCGCGGTCGCCTCGTCGGAAGGCCCGGCAGAGCTGCGCGAGGCCGCCGACGTCGTGGTCGACGGACGCCGGCGATGCTAGAGCTGCCAGGTCCCTCTGTCTTCCCTAGGGGCTCGAGCACGCGCTGCTTGATCCAGTCGGGCGCCACGTTCGAGTCGACGTAGAACACGTCGGGCGGAGTTCGGGCGGCGAACTTGGCGAGCATGGCCGCCGGGTAGTCCCCGGAGATCGGCGCGTAGTCGACCTTGATGCTCGGGAATGTCTTCTCGGAAGCCCCGGATCACTTCTCTCAGCAGCTTCGTCTCCGTTGGCGACGATGCCCAGCCGGCGAGCGTGATCGTGCCGGACGCCTGCGTGGCAGCGGGTGCCGCCGTCTTGCCCTGAGTCGTGCTGGCGCCGACGCCGGCAAGCACGAGAAGACCCGTGCAGACCGCGACGGCGAGTGGGCGGTAGCGCTTCATGTCCCCTCCTGGGTGAAAAGTTGCAATCTGTGGAACCGGTTCCATAGATTACCCGCCGCGGAGTAAAACAAATCCTTTCGAGCAAATGCAAACCCGCGGCCGCGACGCTCCGCGCCGCTGCGGGCAGGGGTAAGCTCGCGCGCCGTGCCGAAGACGATTCTCGCCGGATCGACGTTCTGCATCGCCGACGAGCGGGGCGACATCGACGTCCCACCCGCCGGGCTCTTCGCCCACGACACGCGTTTCCTCTCGCGCTTCATCGTCGCTCGTCAACGGCGCCCGGCCCGAGCTCCTGACGGGCAGACGGGGCGATCCACACGAGGCCTCCTACTTCGGCCGAAACCCGCTCGCGCGGCGGCCTCGGAACGTGACGAGCTGGAGATCGTTCGCAGACGCCGGATCTCCGGTCGGGCTCGAGGAGCAGGTCATCGTGCGCAACCTCGGCGCCCGCCAGGCTCGAGCTCGACGTCGAGCTCGAGCTTCGCGGCCGACTTCGCGAGACATCTTCGCCGTCAAGGCGACGACTTCAGCCTCGGCGCCGCGGCCGACTACGGCGCCACTCTCGGGTCCCGCCCCGGCCGAGTACGACCCCGAGCCAACACATCCTTCGCTTCGCCGACACGGTCTCGACCCTCGTGACCGTGATCACCTCTCGCAGCCCGGCGAGCGTACGGACGACGGGCTCCGGCTTCCAGGTCTCCCCTTGCTCCGCACGCCGAGTGGGAGGTCGACCTCCAGTTCGCGCCGGGACTGAACGCCGCCGAGGCCGAGGCGCGCCGTCGCGGCGCTGCCGGCTGAAGGACGCCGTGTCGAGGCGTCCCTGAGCGCCTGGCGGCAGACGGTGCCAAAGCTGACGACGAGCGAGTCGCTGCTGCAGCGCTCGTACGACCGGGCGATCGACGATCTGGCGGCG
>ERZ1370068.1085-contig-10992_pt1 | contig 26249 bp, 42 predicted proteins | sample MGYA00561227_ERZ1370068 | MGnify/ENA primary metagenome ERZ1370068 (study PRJEB38410, sample SAMEA6850437) | metagenome | study: Metagenomic assessment of the ecological functions of the soil: analysis of the soil microbiota associated with the...
GCCACATATTGTTCTGCGTCGGCATGCGCGGCTCAGGCAGGCTGTATCGAACGAGCTCGCCGGCGAGCGCGACATCATCCGTTCGACGCGAACCCCGCGCAGTCCGTCATCAACGCGATGTCGCCGGCGGAAGTCATGTCGATCGTCGTCGACGAAGACTGCACAGCATGGATCTCGCGGTCGACGAGGAGAAGCTGTCGCAGGCGATCGGCCGCGGCGGCCAGAACATCCGGCTCGCGAGCGAGCTCACGCGGCTGGCAGCTCAACGTGATGACGGAGTCGGCGGCCGAAGAGAAGAGCGACAAGGAGCGTCGCACGCTCGTCGCAGATCTTCATGCAAGCAGCTCGACGTCGACGAGGACGTCGCGACGATTCTCGTGCAGGAAGGCTTCTCGACGCATCGAGGAAGTCGCCTACGTGCCGGCGAGCGAGCTGCGACGGCATCGAGGAGTTCGACGACGAGCATCGTCAAGGAGCTGCGCACCGCGCGCGCGACGTGCTGCTCACGCAGGCGATCGCGAGCGAAGAGATCATCGACCAGCGCGGAGCCGGCCGAGGACCTGCTCGCGCTCGAGGGCATGGATCGCGAGCTCGCGCTCGATGCTCGCGCAGCCGCGGCATCGTGACGCGCGAGGACCTCGCCGAGCAGTCGGTCGACGACCTGGCGGAGATCCAGACGCTCGACGCCGGAGCGCGCCGCGAAGCTGATCATGGCGGCACGCGCACACTGGTTCGAGCAGGGAGCCGAAGGCTTGAGCAGTGAAGTAGCGATCAGGAGGACGTCGATGGCGGAAGTGACCGTCACGCAGTTTGCGGAGGTACTGAAGGTACCGGTCGAGCGTCTCGCTCGATGCAGCTCGACGAAGCCGGCATCAGGTCGGCGGCGCCGACGACGTCATCAGCGAGGACGCGAAGCTCGAGCTGCTGACGCACCTGCGCCGCGCACCACGGACGCGACGACGAACGGCAACGCTGCGCCGCGCAAGATCACGCTGCAAGCGCAAGTCGCAGAGCGAGCTCAGCTCAGCAGCGCAGCCAGGGCCGCACGCCGCACGGTCAACGTCGAGGTGCGCCGCAAGCGCACCTACATCAACCGCGAGCGTCCTCGAAGAGCAGGCTCGCGCCGAGCAGGCAAGAACGTCGACGCCATACGCACGCGCGAGATCGAGCGCACGGAGGACGAGCGCGTCGCCAGGCAGAGCGAAGCGAAGCGTCGCGCGAGGAGGAAGACGCGCGGATGCGGCTCGAGAAGAGCAGCGCCTGCGGGCCGAGAGCGCACGCAAGCGCCGAGCGAAGACGCGCGCGCGCAGCGCCGAAGAGGAGCGCGACGCGCGCGACGAAGAGCGCAAGCGCGAGCGCGCAGAAGGAGCAGGCGGCGTCGCCGGCCGCGCGACAAGCGCGAGCGTCCCGACAGCGTCGTAGAAGGAGACGGATCGACGACGCGAGCGCGCACGCCGACAGTACGGCCGCACAGAGCTGCACGTCGCCGACGAGGCTGCGGCGCGCCGCCGCAAGAAGAAAGGCGCGGACGCGGCGTCGGCCGTCAGCGTGAGCGCTCGAGCCGCAGCACGCCTTCGAGACGCCCGACCGCGCCGGTCGTGCGCGAGGTCGAGATCGGCCGAGACGATCACTGTCGGCGAGCTCGCGCAGCGCATGGCCGTCAAGGCGACCGAAGTCATCAAGACGCTCATGAAGATGGGCGTGATGGTCACGATCAACCAGGCGATCGACCAGGACACTGCGGCGCTCGTCGTCGAGGAGATGGGCCACAGCGCCAAGTCGCTCAAGGAGACGCGATCGAGGACGCAGATCCGCGAGATCGCGTCGAGCCGACGAGCACGCGCAGAAGCAGCCGCGGCCGCCGGTCGTCACGATCATGGGCCACGTCGACCACGGCAAGACGTCGCTGCTCGACTACATCCGCCGCACGCAGGTCGCCGCCGGCGAGGCGGGCGGCATCACGCAGCACATCGGCGCCTACCAGGTCGAGACGCCGAAGGGCAAGCCATCACGTTCCTCGACACGCCGGGCCACGCGGCGTTCACCGCGATGCGCGCGCGCGGCGCGCAGGTCACGGACATCGTCGTGCTGGTCGTCGCGGCCGACGACGGCGTCATGCCGCAGACGATCGAGGCGATCCAGCACGCGCAGGCGGCGGACGTGCCGATCGTCGTCGCGATCAACAAGATCGACAAGCGCGGCGCGGATCCTGCAGCGCGTCCGCAACGAGCTCGCATGCAGCAACGTCGATCATCTCCGAGGAGCTGGGGCGGCGACACGATGTTCGTGCACGTCTCCGCGCAGACCGGGCGAGGGCGTCGACCAGCTGCTCGAGACGATCCTGCTGCAGGCCGAAGTGCTCGAGCTCAAGGCGCCGCGACGACGGGCCCGCGCGCTGGCGTCGTGCTCGAGTCGAGCATCGAGAAGGGCCGCGGCGCCGTTGCGACGGTGCTCGTCAAGCGCGGCACGCTGCGTGCCGGCGACGTGATCCTCGCGGGCCAGGAATATGGCCGCGTGCGCGCGATGTTCAACGAGGAGGGCGCAGGCCGTGACCGATGCGGCTCCGTCGCTGCCGGTCGTCGTGCTCGGGCTTTCAGGACACGCCGAACGCCGGCGACGAAGTGATCGTGCTCGCCGGACGAGGCGCAAGGCACGCGAAGTGGCGCTGCATCGGCAGGGCAAGTTCCGCGACGTGAAGCTGGCGAAGCAGAGCGACCAAGATGGAGGACGTGTTCTCGCAGCTTGGCGAAGGTCAGGTCGCCACGCTCAACGCTCCTCATCAAGGCGGACGTGCAGGGCAGCGCCGAGGCCCTGCGCGATGCGCTCACGGCGCTCTCCGTCGACGATGCACGCGTCAAGGTCATCGCGAGCGGCGTCGGCGGCATCAGCGAGTCGGACGTCAACCTCGCAGCGGCCTCGCAGGCGACGCATCATCGGCTTCAACGTCCGCGCCGACGGCGCGCGCGCGAACTGCGCTCAAGGATCAGGGCGTAGACGCTGCGCTACTACAGCATCATCTACGAAGCGATCGACCAGGTGAGGCGTGTGCTCAGCGGCATGCTCGGCGCCGGAGATCAAGGAGCAGATCGTCGGCCTGGCCGAGGTGCGCGAGAGTATTCCGCTCACCAAGTTCGGCAACGTGGCGGGCTGCATGGTCGTCGACGGCTACGTCAAGCGCAACCTGCCGATTCGCGTGTTGCGCGACAACGTCGTGATCTTCGAGGGCGAGCTCGAGTCGCTGCGTCGGTTCAAGGACGACGTCGAGCGAGGTGCGCGCCGGCACGGAGTGCGGCATCGGCGTACGCAACTACAACGACGTACGCGCCGGCGATCAGATCGAGTGCTTCGAACGTCGCGAGGTCGCCCGCGTCCTCTGAGCGGGCGATCAGGAGCGCTGCGCTCGCACGGCGGGCGCGACAGCAGTCTCGGGGCGCAGACCTCGCGGCGCGTGGAGCCGAGCGAAACGGCATGACACGCGAGTTCGAGCGCAGCACACGTCTCGGTGAGCAGATGCGCCGCCTGCTCGCGGATCTCATCCGTCGCGAGCTCGACGATCCGCGTCTCGGACTGAGTGAGCATCACCGGACGTCCGCGTCTCCCGCGACCTCGCGCACGCGAAGGTCTATTTCAGTCTGCTCGGCCGGGACGAAGACGTGGGTCCGGCGCAGATCGTCGCTCACACGCGCCGCAGGAAGGCTGCGCGGCGAGCTCGCACGCACGATGACCGCACGCACGGTGCCGGCACTCGAGTTCCTGTATGACGCGAGCCTCGCGGAAGGAGCGCGCATGGATGAGCTCATCGCCGACGGCGCGCGCGCGACGACGAGCAGGGGACGCGACGGCGGCGGAGGAGAGGAGTTGAGCGCAGCCATCCGCATCAGCAGGCAGGCCGTCGGCCGCGCCTGGCGGCGCGACGTGGATGGCATCCTGCTGCTGGACAAGCCGACCGGCTGGACTTCGAATTTCGCCTTGCAGCGGGTGAAGCGACTGTTCCGGGCGCGGAAAGCTGGCCATACGGGCAGCCTCGATCCATTGGCGAGCGGGCTCCTGCCGCTGTGTCTCGGCGAGGCGACCAAGGTGTCGGCCTTTCTGCTCGATGCAGACAAGCGCTACCCGTTACGGGTCGTCTCGGCATCAAGACGGATACAGCCGATGCCGACGGGAAGGTCATCGCGGAGGCCGCGGTTCCTGCGCCGGATCGCGACCGATTTCAGCGTGTGCTCTGACAGGGCTCGCACGGCCCGATCGACCAGGTGCCGCCGATGCATTCGGCGCTCAAGCACGACGGCAGGCGCCTCTACGAGCTGGCGCGCGCCGGCATCGAGGTGGAGCGCGCAGCGCAGCGGATCTGCATCCACCTCACTAGATCTCCGCGAGCTTGCAGCGACGATTCCTTCCACGCTCGAAGTGCGTTGCTCCAAAGGGCACGTATGTCCGCACCCTGGTCGAGGCACATCGGTGAGCGGCTGGGGAGCTGCGCACACGTCACCGCCTTGCGTCGTCTGGGGCGTCGGACCGTCCACTGTAGAGGCCGACATGCTGACGGTGGTCGAGCTGGAGACGTTGGCGCAGGCCGACAGGGAATGGCGGGCTCGACGCGCGCCTCCTGCCGCCGGACAGCGCAGCCGCACAGTGGCCCTCACTGCGCGTCGGGGCTGATTCCGCCTATTACCTGCGCAACAGCCAGGTGCGAGTGCGGATCCCTCGCGCCCCGACCGAGGGTTGGGTCCGCATCTACGCTGAGGACTCGACTTTCTGGGCATGGGATGCATCACCGAGGACTGGCCGGGTCGCCCCCAAAGCGCCTGGTCCGCACGCCGGAGCGTCCGGCGCTTGTTGGCGGGCAATGACCGAGATTAGCAATACGCGGCTGTTTAAGGGGTAATAAGCGACATGTCACTATCGACCGAGCAGAAGGCCGGGATCATCTCCGAGTACGGCCGCGGCACAAACGACACGGGCTCCCCGGAGGTCCAGGTGGCGTTGCTATCGGCGCGCATCGATGGAGCTCTCCGAGCACTTCACGGCGCACACGAGCGATCATCACTCCCGCCGCGGACTACTCAAGATGGTCAATCAGCGCCGCAAGCTGCTGGACTATCTGGAAGCAATCGGATTCGACACGCTACGAGACGTTGATCAATCGTCTCGGCTTGCGCCGCTGAGTACGAGCGTTCCAGGCTTCTACCTCCCTTGATTCGACACGCTCGAAGCGTGGATCATTGCGCAGGTGCCCAACGTGAGTCCCATCAAGCAGAGCTTCACCTACGGAAACCACACGGTCACGATGGAAACGGGCGAGATCGCCCGCCAGGCCGACGGTGCCGTGCTCGTGAATCATGTCCGATACCGTCGTGCTTGCGACGAGTCGTTGCCGCCAAGCAGGCGGACCCCAAAGCGGATTTTCTGCCACTCACGGTGAACTACGTCGAGAAGACCTATGCGGCCGGCCGCATTCCCGGGGCTTCTTCAAGCGCGAAGGACGCCCCACTGAAAAGGAAACGCTGATCAGCCGGCTGATCGATCGGCCGTTGCGTCCGCTCTTTCCCAAGGGGTTCCGCAACGACATTCAGGTGATTACGACGGTCGTTTCCATGAACGCCGGACGTGTGATGCCGATATTCCGGCCATCCTCGGCGCATCGGCCGCGATCGCGATCGCCGGCCTTCCCTTCAAGGGGCCCGTGGCCGGCGCGCGCATCGGCTACGCGGACGGCAAGTATTTGTTGAATCCGACCTTCATCGGAGCTGGCGCAATCACGGCTGGATCTGGTCGTCGCCGGCACCGAGCGCGCCGTCATCATGGTCGAGTCCGAGAGCCAAGCGGCTCTCGGAATCGGTGATGCTGGGCGCCGTCATGTTCGGACACGAACACATGCAGGTCGGCCATCCGCGCGATTCAGGAGCTGGCGCGCGTGCAGCAGGGCAAGCCGGCCTGGGACTGGAAGCTCGACTGCGGAGCCGGCCAGGCCTTGCAGCCGCGGCATGCCGAGCTTGCCGAGGACGGCCTGCCTCGTGCAGGCTTACAGCATTTCCGAGAGCACGCGCGACGGGATGCGCCTGGAAGAGATCAAGGCACAGGTGCTCGAGCGCATGTGCCGCTGGCCCGACAGCCGCAGTGGACGCCGGAAGCAGTCGCTGGCGCGCTCTGTCCGATCTGGAGAAGCGCATCGTGCGATCACGCTCGTGATCGACGGCAAAGCCGCGCATCGACGGGCGCGATCGCGGAGCACCGTGCGCGCCGATCAGCGTGCGTGTCGGCGTGCTGCCGGCACGCACGGGTCAGCGTTGTTCACGCGCGGCGAAACACAGGCGCACTGGTTACGACCACGCTGCGGGACGGAGCGACGATGCTCAGATCGTCGATGCGCCTGGAAGGCGAGCGCAAAGATCCGTTCATGCTCCACTACAATTTTCCTCCGTTCAGCACCGGTGAGACCGGTATGCTCGGAACGCCAGAAGCTGCCGCGAGATCGGCCACGGCGCGCTCGCGCGCCGTGCAATCCAGGCCGTGCTTCCAACATGGCGGGTTTCCGTACGTACTGCGCGTCGTTTCGGAGTGACGGAATCCAACGGCTCGAGCTCAATGGCGGCTAGAATGTGCGGATCGAGTCTCGGCGCTCATGGATGCGGTGCGCCCGTGCAGGCCGCGGTCGCGGGCATCGGCCATGGGACCTGGTCAGGAAGGCAGATCGCTTTCAGGTGCTGAGCGACATCCTCGGCGACGAGGATCACCTCGGCGACATGGACTTCAAGGTCGCGGGCACGTCAGAGCGGCGTCACCGCACTGCAGATGGACATCAAGATCGACGGCATCACCCGCGACATCATGGCCAAGGCGCTCGACCAGGCGCGCGAAGGACGGCTGCACATCCTCGGCGAGATGAACAAAGTGCTCGCGAAATCGCGCGAGCAGATGTCGGAGTGGGCGCCGACGATCGTCACGATCAAGATCGATCCGGAGAAGATCCGCGACGTCATCGGCAAGGGCGGCGCCGTGATCCGTGCGATCACCGAAGAGACCGGCACGCACGATCGACATCGAGAACGACGGCACGGTCAAGATCGCGTCAGTCGACGGCAAAGCCGGCCGCGCAAGCGAGGCACGAGCGCATCTTCGAGATTACGGCGGAGGTCGAGGTCGGCCGGATCTACGAAGGCAAGGTCGCGCGACTGATGGACTTCGGCGCGTTCGTCGACCATCCTGCCGGGCCGCGACGGACTCGTGCACATCTCGCAGATCTCCGAACGAGCGCGTCGAGCGCGTGAGCGACAAGCTCAAGGAAGGCGACGTCGTGCAAGGTGAAGGTGCTCGAGGTCGATCGTCAGGGCCGGATCCGCCTCAGCATGCGCAACCTCGCCTCCGACGTAGCGCAGGCTACTCTCTGCCGACCGCGGTGCCTGCTCCCGTCCGGGTTCTGGACTTGCGGCGCCACGACCAGGACCGCGTGCGTGACGCTGAGCCGACGAAAGCGGCTGGCGTGCGCGAGCTTCCCGGACGTCGTCGAAGTGTCGCGCGATCCGCTTCTCCAGCCAGCAGTGGAGACTTCCACGGCGCACTGCCCGCGACAAAACCAACGTGCCCGCCGTGCTCGCTCAGCTCGAGCGTGACGCATTCGGCCAGCTCCGCAGCCAGCGGGAGATAGCTGCTCGGGTCATGAAGGGGTCGTCGGCGGAGTGCAGGATGAGCGTGGGTAATGCGGACTCCATGCAGGTACTGGCGACAGCTCGGCTTGCGGTAGTAGTCGGGCGCGTCCGAGAAGCCGTGCAGCGGCGCTGTAATGCGCCCATCGAAACCTTCGAAGTCGAGCGCCGCGAGGCGGCACGCAGGTCGAACGGCGCAGGGCGGTGCTGAATTTGCGCGCTGGGTGCTGTCCTTCAGATGCCCGCAGCAGGAGGTTCCGACAAGAGGCGCGCCGCGCCGACGGACATCGCGGCACTGGGATTCCTGCAGGTCAGAAGGGGACTGATGCAGCCACGGCTGTACTGAGGCCAGCTGCGGTGTCCCGGTTCTCGCCCGAGATACTTCAGCAGCGCGTTGCCCCCGAGGGAGTACCCGAGTGCGGCAAGCCGTTGCTCCGGGTAGCGCTCGCGAAGCCGGCCGATCAGATGGGCGAGATCGCCGGTCTCGCCGGCGTGATAGCTGCGCGCAGAGCCGATTCGGCACGCCACCGCATCCGCGGAAGCTCATCAGCGCGACACGATGGCCGGCCCGCCCGGGGCGCCGCTGATGCCGCGGGCACGCATGGCGCGAGCGACTCGAAGCCTTCCAGTCCATGCAGCATGACGATGATGGGCCCGTCGCCGTCCGCCCACTCCAGCCGGAGGAAATCGCACATCCGGGAGCTCCAGGACCCTCTTCTCGAAGGCTCAGGTGCGCCCTCGGGCTGCAGCGGAGAGTTGGGGAGGATCGTCTGGAAGGTGGCAGCCTACGAAGCCACCACGCGCCTGGGCCTGGAAGGCACTCGTGCGAATGGTGCCCGCCGTTCATGGATTCACTGCAGAGGGGACGCCCGGTAAGGTCCGAGTCACGCCATGCGGGACGGAAAACGGGTGCCCGCGCACGAGGGTTGGCGTGACGCCAGGAGTGCTCTGGTAGTCGCCCAAAACGGGCCCCCGCAGGCAGGGGCCAACACGTGGACCGACTCCGCGGTCCATCAAAGGGATGCGACACATGTGACGCATCGCAACAGCGTTGCGCCGCTTACCATAATCCCAACGTTAAGGTTATGTCAACTCGAGGCGGAGTCGGAGACTGATCAAGACGACTTCTTTTCAAGACGATTTCTTCTCGCGCGCCGCTTCGACTTCGCGTCGTCGTCACACGCGAGTGCTCAAAGTCCGGAAGATGTCTTCCTGCACTGACTTCCATCGTGCGTAGTTGCGCATGGTCAGATTGGTGACCGCGCCGACCGGATCGATGCCGACGACACCCTTGATGCGGTCACGGATCTGCTGTTGCTGGCCCATGAAGAGTCTTCAAGCTCTGCTCCATGTAGCTGCTGACGAGGCCCTGCATCGTTCCGTAAGAGCGGATGGCCTGAGTGAGAGAAAGTCGCGACTGAACAACGGTTCGCCGGCTTCTTCCTGCTCACTGATCACCTGCAGGAGGATGCTGCGGGTGATGTCCTCCTCGGACTTCTTGTCGATCACGACGAAATCGATTCTCTCGAGCACCAGTCGACGGATGTCGGCGAGGGTGATGTAACGACTCTCTTCGGTATCGTACAGACGGCGATTAGGGTATTTCTTGATAGTTCTCGGCTTCACTCATACATCACCTTTGCTCCGGCTCCGGAGCGCCCCGCAAATCCTTTCGGCGTGGCGCGCGAGCTGATGTCCATACTAATTGCCGTCGCCGCCGCACGCAAACGCCGCGTCTCCCCAGATTCGAGCGCGAATGCCTCGCAGCGGCTCCAAACGCCAGTTTTGGACCGCCCACGACCAGATCGGTTCTGACACATTGTTCACTCAGCAACTGCAGCATGGGTGGTTGTTGATCCAGGAACATCGAGCGCCGCGTACAGTGCGCGTGCCGGGGACTTCTGTGAAATCGGCGCGGTGCGCCGCTCTGCTTGCTGAGCTTCTGTCCGGCCAGCATCGACGTGCGACCGGCAAGTGTACATAGTCCGGGTGTGGCAGTCCGGGCAGGACTCTGCAGAGTGCCATTGCCTGAGAGTCGAGTCGAGGAGATCGCAGCCACGCACGATCTCGCTGACACCCCGCAGGTGATCATCGACGACAACCGCGAGCTGATACGCGAACCATCCGTCACGACGCCGGACTGACAAAGTCGCCAACATCCGCGCTCGAGCTGCTGGGTGAACGTGCCCTGCAGGTCGATCCTGGATCTCCACGTCTCGATCAGGCTGCGTGCGTACCCGTAGCGACGTCGGCTTGCCGCGCGTCGCGCACGCCAGTCACGACAGGTACCGGCGTACACGGTGGAGTCGTCGCCGGCTGCTGCTGCCAGTCGTGTCCTTGCGCGAGCAGCGAACACTCGTAGACCACCGCCTCGCGCCGGCGAGCTTGCCAGCGCACGCCTGATAGTGCTCCCGTCCGCTCGCTCTGAGTAGACGACGGGCCGTCCCATTCGAAGCCGAGCCGCTCGAGATCCCGGAGGATCGCACTCGCGGCGCCCGGCACCTCGCGCGGCGGATCCAGATCCTCCATGCGGACGAGCCACTGCCCGCCGTTGCTGCGTGCCTGCAAACAGCTCCGAGCGCGGCGATCAAGAGATCCGAAATGCAGGGCTCCCGTGGGTGAGGAGGCGCGAATCGTCCAACGTACGGTTGGCACGTGCTTGGCGATCAGGCCGAGCGCTCCGGCTACGGCGCGAACGCCGCACGATGACCGGATGGATGCGGCGGTTCTAGCTGCCGGTCTGCTTTTCGCGAATCTCGTCCAGCGTCTTGCAGTCGATGCACAGCGTGGCGGTCGGGCCGGGCTTCCGAGCCGACGAATGCCGATTCTCCCACGCCGCAGGACTCGCAATAGCCTGTAGTCTCCGGAGCTCACCGACGCGAGCGCCTCATCGATCTTCTTGATCAGCTTGCGCTCGCGATCACGCGCGCCGCAGCTCGAGGCTGAATTCCGACTCCTGATGTCGCCCGGTCGTTCGGATCGGGAAGTTCGCCGCCTCGTCCTGCATGTGATGAACGGTCCGGTCGACCTCCGCCACGAGCTGGCGGTCTCGCACTCGCATCGGATTTGCCTGAAATGCTCGCGCTGCGGCTCACCCATGTACCCTCGCTCCTTGCGCTTCCTCAGGGCGCGATACCGGCCACGGCCACGTGCGAGCTGGCGCACTTGCTGGCGTCTCGTGGCCGGCGCTGCTCGGACACGCCTCGCTCAAGCGCAGAGTCGGACCGCGGTTTGAACTTTGCGCAGCGGCTGACAGCCGCCGCAGCGCGTTTTGCCACAGGCGCTGGCCGGCGTTGATCGATCGTCGTCGCCGCCTTCGGTCGGCAGCTGTGCGCTGGCTTGCGAGCGCCGTTGGGCTCCCAGCGCACGCGACGCGGTGTCGCGCTTTGGCAACGCGGGCGGGCGGCTCTTCTTGCTCCGCGTGCTCTCCGGTCTTCACCTTAGTCGGGACCGCACTGCGCGCTCGTGCTGCGCTCGGCACGTTTCCGCTTCGCGGCGGCGGACGATTTCGTTTTGGTGGGCATCACACCCCCGTGGTACTCAAGAAAACCGCGGATTATATGGATCGGACCACGACGCGATCTAGCACGCGGCGCTACGGCAAGCGCACCTGTTGGCAGCAGGCTCCAACGCGGATCCGGTGCTCTGGACGACAGTCGTGAAAATGCCGCCGCGGACGTTGAATTCGGCGGTGAGCCGCATGAAGCGCAGGCTGAGCAGATGCGCGAGATCGCTCAGGATGCTGTTCGTGACGGCCTCGTGGAGAGCGCCCTTGTCGCGAAACGACCAGATGTAGTTCTTCAGCGACTTCAACTCGACGCAAAGCGCGTCCGGGACGTACTCCAGGTGCAGGGTCGCGAAGTCGGGCTGGCCCGTGCGCGGACAGAGGCAGGTGAAACTCAGGAATGCGCATGCGGATGGTATAATCCCCGCGCCAATTCCGGGTTGGGGAAAGGTCTCGGAGTTGCGCATCGGGCGTCTGAGCCGGGGAGCCAGGGGTTCGATGTCCTGTCATGGCAGCGCGCGAGCGCGAGAGGACGATGGTTTGAGCAAGCAGCTCCGTCGCCTTTATACCGCAAGGAATGCGTACGATCCACAGCATCCACCAACATACGGGTTGAGCAGCGCCGCATGCGTCTGAGCAAGATCAAGCTGGCCGGATTCCAAGTCCTTCGTCGGATCCCACAGTCATCCAGCTCCCGAGCAACCTCACCGGTGTCGTCGGTCCGAACGGTTGCGGAAAATCGAACGTCATCGATGCCGTCCGGTGGGTGATGGGCGAGAGCTCTGCGAAGACTCTCCGCGGAGAATCGATGGAGGACGTCATCTTCAACGGCTCGAGCGCGCGCAAGCCTGTGGGCATGGCGACGCATCGAGTCTGGTCCTCGACAATCACGATGGCGCCATCGGCGGCCAGTTCGTGAACTATGCGTGAGGTATCGGTCCGCCGCACGCCTCGCGCGCGACGGCACCTCGAGCTATCTACCTGAACGGCGCCCGCTGCACGCCGCAAGTGACGTCACGCACCTGTTCCTCGGCACTGGCCTCGGACCGCGCAGCTACTCGATCATCGAGCAAGGCATGGTGTCACGCCTCATCGAGGCGCGTCCGGAGGACATGCGCAGCTATCTCGAGGAAGCGGCGGGCATCTCCGCGACCACAAGGATCGCCGGCGGGAAACGGAACTGCGGATCGGAGCACACGCGTGAGAACCTCGAACGGTTGAGCGATCTGCGCGAGGAAGTCGGGCGCCAGCTGACACACCTGGAGAAGCAGTCCCAGCTCGCCGAGAAAGTACAAAGAGCTGAAGCAGCGCGAGCGCCGGGCTCAGTGCCGAGCTGGGTGGCGCTGAAGCTGCGCGCGATCGACGCCGAGATGGCGAAGGAACAGCACGTGCTTGCACGAGCGGCGCAATGTTGTCGAGGCGGGCATTGCCGATCAGCGCCGCGCGAGGCCGCGAGATCGAGCGCGCGCGCGTCGCAGGATCGAGCACAACGAAGCGCTCGCCCGCGTTGCAGAGAGCTACTACAAGCACGGCGCGGAAGTCGCACGCCTCGAACAGGCGATCCAGCACAGCCGAGACCGGTCGCGTCGCAACGCCAGCGCGTAGCTGCAGCAGCTCGAAGAGGGCGCGCGGGCCCCGGGCGAGCACCTCGATCACGACCGCGGCCAGCTCGAGCAGCAGACGCACACGCCCTGACCGGCATGGATCCCCGCGCTGGCCGCCGCGCGCGATGTGCAATCTCGCTCCGCGGACCAGCAAGTCCAGGCGGAGCAGCGAGCTCGCACTCTGGCAGGCGAGACTGGGACGCTCTGCTCGCAAGAGCTGGTGCAGGCGAGACAGGGCGCAGTCGGTCGAACGAGGCTGCGTATCAGGAGCACCTGGAGGACCACAGCGCGCAGCGCTCATCCATGACGACACGGCGAAGCTGCATCGTGACCGCCCGCCCTCGCCTCGGAGCGTCGTCGAGCCCGCGTTGGAAGAGATCGGGGCCGAGGCCGCCCGCCGAGAGGCGAAGCGCTCGCAGCGCTGCAGGCCGCGCGGCGGCGCTCGAAGAGCGTGCCTCAGCGCAGCGCGTGACCGGGCTCGCGAGCGCCGGAGACGAACTGCATCAGGCCCGCAGCGCGCTTCAGGCGTTGCGCGGACGGCGCGCGTCACTCGAAGCGCTCCAGCAGGCGCACTTCGGACCGCAGCGGCGCCAGCGCGAGCGCAGTGGCTGGCGCGCGAATGGCCTGGAGCAACGGCCGTCGTCTCGCGCAGGAGCCGGCGGTTGCCCCGGGCTGGGAACGTGCGGTGGAGACCGTGCTCGGAACCTATCTCGAAGCGGTCTGCGTCGACAGGAATCGACACGGCACTCGGGGAGCTCGCCGGCGGGGCCTCGACACAGGCGCCGATCACGCTCTTCGACACGAAGGCTGAGACCGGAAGCCGAGGATTCACGGGCAGCCCGACCGCTGCCGCGTCTGCTCGAGCAAGCTCAAGCGCGGGGCTATCTCGACGGCCTGTTCCCCGGCGTTCGTGTCAGCGGAGGTCATTGAGGCGAAGCGCTGGCGCAGCGTCAGGTCGCTTCATGCTGGCGAGTCGATCAGTTACACGCGCGACGGCGTGTGGATCGGCGCGAGCTGGTTGCGCGTCAGCCGGGATGAAGATCCGCATGCGGGCGTACTCGCGCGAGGCAGGAACTGCGCAGCGTCCGCGAGGCCGACGACGAGCAGTTCGGGACGGTCCAGGCGCTGGAGCGACGTCACGCCGAAGCGGATGCAAGCGCCGAGAGCGTCGAACAGGGGCGGGCGCGGCACCAGGACGAACTGAACCGGGCGCACGCCCGGTACGCGGATGTGCGAGCGCGTCGCGACGGCCTCAGTGCCCGCGGCGTCTATCTCAACCGGCAGATCGAGGCTGCATCGGGCGCTGACGAGAGCGACCTGGCACGACAATCCGATGAATGTCGTGCACTCGCTGCGCGAGGCCGCACGAGCGACGCGCCTCGACGAGCGGAGCGCGCGATGCACGCGAACTGGAAGCGACGCACGGGCTCGAGGCCGAACAGCCACCGCGACGTGTCCTGCGCGGCCGCGCGACGATGCCGCCGCGCGCTCGTCGAGAACGATCGCAACATGGCTCTCGAGCTCGCCCCTCAGGTTGGAGCGATCATCACCTCTGCCGAAGCGTCGCTCGCCGTGCAGTAGCATCGAACGCCTGACCACTCAGCGCGAGCACGCGGATCGGCGTACGTCCGGGACCTGCACGCGCAGACCGTCGCCGCGGAGGAGCCCCTGGCGGCGCAGCGATCTGTCTCAACGAGGAGCTGGGACAACGCGTCGCGTCGAGGCGGGCTGAGGCAATGCCCGGCGCGCAGTCGACGCCGCGGACGCGGCAATATACGCGAGCTGGAACGGCAGCGTTCGCAGTGTGAGCAGCAGGTCGAGGCGACGCGCGCAGCGTACGACACCGTGCACATTGCGGTGGAGCAGCTCAAGACGCGCCGCATGGCTTACGAGGAGCAGTTCACCGGCGTCGGCATTCGACCTGTCCGAATTGCAGGCGCGCTCGCGGACGGATGCGACGGCACGAGCAGTGGGAAGCGAAGTTGCGCCAGGTGGAGACGCGCGTCAGACGCGCCTCGGCCCGATCAATCTCGCGCAGCGATCGAAGAGTACCAGGTGCAGCTCGAGCGCAAGCAGTATCTCGGCGCGCAGCACGCCGACGTCAACGAGGCGCTGACGACGCTCGAGCAGGCGATCCGCAGAGATCGACCGCGAGACCGCGCACGCGTTTCCCAGGAGACCTTCGACAGGGTCGACGCGGGTTGAAGCGCATCTTCCCGCGCCTGTTCGGCGGCGGACACGCGCGTATCTCGAGCTGAGCGGGAGGATCTGCTCAGCGCGGGCGTCACCGGTGAATGGCGCGCCCGCCCGGCAAGCGCAACAGCACATCCATCTGTCGTCTCCGGCGGCGAAGGCGCTCCACGGCCGTGGCGCTCATCTTCTCGATCTTCGAGCTCAATCCGGCGCCGTTCTGCATGCTCGGACGAGGTGGACGCACTCACTCGATGACACCAACGTCGAGCGCTTCTGCGACATCGTTCACGAGATGTCCGACCGTGGTGCAGTTCGTCGTCATCACGCACAACAGAGAGAACGATCGAGCTGGCGACTCACCTCGCGGGCGTGACCATGCAGGAAGCGGGCGTGTCCCGGCCTCGTTGCTGGTCGACGTCGAGGAGGCCGTGCGGCTCGCGGGCGACCTGATGAGCGAGCTGCGCTGGATACTGCTCGCCGGTCGGCGTAATCGTCGTGGCCTACGTGTACTGGCGAGGTGGGCGCGATTGAGCGTGAAGCGCACAGCGCAGCCTGGAGAACCGCATCGAGCCCACCAGTGCGGTCCTCGGACCTCGACCTGGCGCCATCGGTCGATGAACGGCGCGAGCCCGCCTCGGAGAGTGTCGGCGCCGAGTTGCGCGATGTTGCGGTCCCTGGACCCGGGTCGAGGCCTGCCGCCGAGCCCATGCCTGAGCCCGCGCGACCTCGCAGCGCCGACTGCGAGCGGCGCCACGGCGCGCCGGCGCGCGCGGCGCCCAAGGCCAGCGCGCGCTCGGGCCTGCAGAAAGCGGTAGCGGCGCCACCGCCATCGCGATCGTCGCGCTGGGCGGATCGCGAGGCGCGAGGGCGCGCGGATCCGGGGATCCGCTCTGCTCGAGGCGCTGCGCAGCGCGAGGGCCTCGAGTTCGGCGAGTACAAGATCTTTCACCGCTACGCGTCAGCCGTACCGCAGACGGCCAGACGCGCGTCGCCGCTCTTCAGCGTCGCCAACATGGTCGAGCCGGGTGAGGCTGGGTCCCGACACGGGCGGCGGAGCTCGGACACTGTCCGGGGTGGCCGTATTCATGGTGCTGCCGGGCGCGAAGACGGGCGTGCAGGCTCTGACGGACATGCTGAGCACGGCGCGGCGCGTCGCCTCGGCGCTGGACGCCGAGCGCAGCCACGCTCGACCAGAACGGCAGCACGATGACGCGGCAGACCGCGGACCACCTTGCGCGACGAGGTCATCGAGTTCGAGCACCGCCACCGGGGTGAGCAGCAGGCGAGCCCCTGATCGATGAACAGGTCGGACTCGTATCGCGCACCGCGCCGGCAGCGTCCGAGCGCGCGAGATCGAGCACCACAACCACCGCTACTACGTGCTCGATGATCCGGAGATCTCCGGACGCCGACTACGACCGGCCTGATGCGCGAGCTTGCTGGCGCTCGAGGCTGCGCGCACCCGGAGCTCAGATCCGTCCCAACGCCGACCGACGCAGCGCGCATGGAGGGCTCGGCGCCGAGCGCCGAGGCCGCCGGAGTCGTGCGCGCCGTGCCGATGCTGTCGCTCGCCAACGCGTTCAGCGACGAGGAGATCGCCGGCTTTCGACCGGCGCGTGCACGAGCGGCTCGAAACGTCAGCAGGCGAGATCGAGACACGGCCGAGCCGTGAAGCTGGACGGCCTGGCCGTGAGCCTGCTCTACGAGGGCGGCAGGCTCGTGCGCGGCAACGCGACTCGCGCGGCGACGGATTCCGCGGCGAAGACGTCACGCAGAACCTGCGCACGATCAAATCAGTGCCGCTGCAGTTCGAGCGGGTCGCGCTGGCCGCACGGCTCGAGGCGCGGGGCGAGGTCTGCATGCCGCGCGCCGGTTTCGAGGCGCTCGACACGCCTCGCCAAAGAGGGCAGCAAGACCTTCGTCAATCCGCGAAATGCGGCCGCCGGTGCGCTGAGGCAGCTCGATCCGCGCATCAGCGCCGCAGCGGCCGCTGCGCGATCTTCTTCTACGCCGTCGTCCAGGCCGAGGGCGACAAGGCGCTGCGCCGCCAGAGCGACGTGCTCGCGGCCCTGCGGAAGTGGGGACTGCGTGTGTGCCCGAGCAGGAGCTCGTGCACGGCGCCGAGGGTTGCCTCGACTACTATCGCAAGATCGGCGCCCGGCGCGCGAAGCTCGCGTACGACATCGACGGCGTCGTGGTACAGAGGTCGACCGCGTCGACTACCAGACGGACCTCGGCTTCGTCTCGCGCGCGCCGCGCTGGGCCATCGCGCACAAGTATCCGGCCCAGGAGCAGACGACGACGGTGCGGGAGATCGAGGTTCCAGGTCGGCACGCACCTGGCGCCGTCACACCCGTGGCGCGGCTCGAGCCTGTGTTCGTCGGCGGCGTCACGGTCGAGCAACGCGACCCTGCACAACATCGAGGAGCTGACGTCGCAAGGACGTACGCGTGGGCGACACCGTGGTCGTACGGCGCGCCGGCGACGTCATCCCGAAGTCGTGCGAGTCCTGCTCGAGCGGCGTCCGGCGAGGCCGAGAGCGGTGCGGCTCCAGCGCAAGTGTCCAGTGTGCGGATCCGAGATCGTGCGCGCCGCCGGGCGAGACCGATCGCGCGTTGCAGCGGTGGCCTCTACTGTGCGGCTCAACGCAAGCAGGCACTGCTGCACTTTGCGTCGCGCCGGGCGATGGATATCGAAGGACTGGGCGAGAAGGTCGTCGATCAGCTCGTCGAGAGCGAGCTCGTCACACACACCAGCGGACCTGTACCTGCTCACCAGCCGAGCAGCTCGCCGAGCTGGAGCGGATGGGGAGAAGTCCGCACAGAATCTCGTTGCCAGCATCGAGCGCAGCAAGGAGACGACGCTCGGGCGTCTGCTCTTTGCGCTCGGAATCCGCGACGTTGGCGAAGCGACCGCCGATGTGCTGGCGCGGCACTTCGGCAGCCTCGAGGCGCTCGAAGCTCGCCGATCTCGACGCGCTACAGACAGCGCCAGACGTAGGCCCGATCGTCGCGGCGCACATCAACGCGTTTTTCTCGCAGCGGCACAACCGGGAAGTGATCACACAGCTCCGTGAGCGAGGGGTACACTGGAAAGATGAGGTCAAACGTGAGGAAGGTCCAAAACCCCTTCAAGGAAAGATCTTTGTGCTGACGGGGACGCTAGCCAGCATGAGTCGTGATGAAGCGAAGGCGCGCATCGAAGCGCTGGGTGGGCGAGTAACTGGAAGTGTGTCGAAGAAGACGGACTATGTTGTGTATGGGAAGGATCCGGGATCAAAGCTGAAGAACGCCACGGAGATCGGCGTCGAGGGTGATGGCCGGGGCGGGCTTTCTGGTGCTACTTAGTGCAATGTTGGGCGCAGGTACTAAGAAGGGGCTAAACCCTCGCAGGAGATGCTATGAGTAGGGTGGTGAAGTCGATACACGATGCGGCATTGGAGGCTTGCAGGTCCTTGATGCTTCCCGTGGTCAGGTTTCTGATCAAGAACGGGGTTGGCTATACAGAGTTCGCAGATATCGCGACAAGGACTTTCGTCCAAGTCGCTAGAGACGAGGTGCGGTAAGCGAGGACGCCCGTCAACTGTAAGTAGAATCGCATTGGTCACCGGACTCTCAAGGAAGGAAATCGGTCGGTCGATGAAATCGGACGGCCCGCCTGCGGTCGCAGGTTTGGGCGACGTTAGTGCGCCCACGGAACACGTCGAGAGATTTGGGCTTCGACTGCGTGATCTGGCGTCAACAATCAACCACAACAACGAGCAGGCTCCTGACGAAGAGCGCATGTTTGAAGCGTCGGCTATCTGTCCGGAGATTGGATCTAAGGTTCCCGGCATCGTGCAAACGAACTGTCTCCGACAATGGTGCGCGGTTTCTTCAGGGAGATCGATTCGTGGTTTGACGCACATGAGGCATCAGGCACGGGGACTGATACTCCTGCAGAAGAAGTTGGTGTCGGCGTATATTTCTTTCCGGGAGGCGACATCGTCTGGCAGGCGCGATGTCAGGTCCTCTATCGACGATCTGGAATAGCCCGGCGACCCGAATCGCCCCGCGAGTATTGATCTGGTCGCGCATGGGAAGCGGCTGGAGACTCGCAAGAATCTGGACAAAAAATAGCGGGCATGATGTGCCCGCTATCTGGACCCATCGTCGTGCAATAGGCACGACGGCCACCGTTGAAGTCTGCAGCGCCTACCTGGCGAGCGGATACAACAGCGTATCAGCGCGTTTTTGTCTCAAGCGTCAGTTAAGGGTACCGCGCTGCCGCCGATGCCGGTGACGCCGCTGCCGCCGATGCCGGTGACGCCGCTGCCGCCGATGCCGGTGACGCCGCTGCCGCCGATGCCGGTGACGCACGCTGCCGCCGATGCCGGCGACGCCGCTGCCGCCGATGCCGGTGACGCCGCTGCCGCCGATGCCGGTGACGCCGCTGCCGCCGATGCCGGTGACGCCGCTGCCGCCGATGCCGGTGACGCCGCTGCCGCCGATGCCGGTGAGGACCGCCGCGCTGCCGCCGATGCCGGTGACGCCGCTGCCGCCGATGCCGGTGACGCCGCTGCCGCCGATGCCGGTGACGCCGCTACCACCCGATGCCCTGCGCACGATTTCCGCGGGGCAGACGTCCCGTCTGCGGAGTGCCGCTGCCGCCGATGCCTGTGACACCACTGCCACCGATACCTGTGACGCCGCTACCACCGATGCCCTGCGCACCATTTCCGCGGGGCAGACGTCCGGTCTGCGGAGTGCCGCTGCCACCGATGCCTAGTGACACCACTGCCACCGATGCCGGTAACGCCGCTACCACCGATGCCCTGCGCACCATTTCCGCGGGGCAGACATCCGGTCTGCGAACGCCGCTGCCGCCGATGCCAGTGACACCACTGCCACCGATGCCGGTAACGCCGCTGCCACCGATGCCCTGCCGCACCATTTCCGCGGGGCAGACGTCCCGTCTGCGGAGTGCCGCTGCCGCCGATGCCAGTGACACCACTGCCGCCGATGCCGGTGACGCCGCTACCGCCGATGCCGGTGACGCCGCTACCGCCGATGCCGGTGACGCCGCTACCACCGATGCCCTGCGCACCATTTCCCGCGGGGCAGACGTCCCGCCTGCGGAGTACCGCTGCCGCCGATGCCAGCCGGACGTACTATTGCACCGCCAGATTTTGCGTTGCCTGCCTGTGCGGTATCAAAACCAACGAATGACCCGAGTAGAACTACAACGCTACATATCGTTGCTCGATTTGCATTGATCATTGAGCTAGACTCCCCCTCTAAAAACTCCTCATACATAAACACGCCTACACGCGTCCGTACTGTGCCAGGCCTACCCTCGAGATCCGGTGCCTCGTTTAATGTCTGCCAGTTATCTAGGGTTTCGAGGAACCGTTGACCCTGCTCTCTAACAATTACTCTAAAGCTCTGAATGGCTTCTTTGTCTAATTTGTCCGTGCCAACCCAACGCTCAAACCGCTTCGGACCAGTGCGATTCGGATTCAAGTTGTGTTCGATTGTTGCAGCGAGATCGTGCAGCACTTCGCCAAGGTATTGAGCTTCATCGGGCTTGAGCGGAGTCGCAATATAGGTTCTCGTCAACGGTCGATATCGCAGCCCTTCACCTTCCCTAAGCTCTTCAACTGCGTTCACCCGCACAAGCTCTTCCAACATTGCGCGGGCCGGCATGTCGCCGCTGAATTTCCGAACCAACGCGGAGAAGCTGATCTCCGCCGTCGAAGGGCAGTTCCAGCGGCACGCTATACGGGCCAGTAAAGAGAGGATCCTGGTACCAGCCAGAGAGAACGCGCGTTGCGCGATTCATGTTGCTGACGGAATCTGGAGTAGCGTCGAGGTAGCCATCTGCCAAGAGATCAACAATCCGTCGCACGTCCTTGCGAGTCAGTCCCGTAAGGATGGCAATGCGAGATCCGGAGACCTTTGCGTTCACCAAGCGCGAACTCGCTGGAAGCGATTTCGACAAAAACGGTCTTTGCGACTTCTGCGAACTCTCCAAACGCAATACCAGATCGGATCAGCATTGTGACCAGTGGACGCATCAAGTATCGAAACGCGCGAAGGACGTTGCCCTTCGGCGTGTCGAGCTCGTGACTCGAACCTGCACTTGGTCTGTCTGAGTGGTTGGCCATTCCTATGCGCACACTCTGCCTGATGGGAAATATATCCCACATTTCAGTACGGTCAAGCACAGCGTTCGCAGGTTCAGTCACATGCGTCCTGGTGTCAAACCTATTCCCGAGAATGCTCGGGCAACCTCTTATTTCTTACTGCTTGTCGGTCTCAGGGATGTCCTGACTGCTAATCAGGCGATCCCTGACTGCTAGCTGGGCCGCGGAATGCTCGAGGTTTGTTAGCTTCCCCGCCTAAGGCCCTAATGCAAAGGGCTGCAAGGCATCTTTTGACGCGCAGTAAGCTAGGGCGGAAGCTGGGAAAATGCTGTGAAGATTTGTTGAGTTATGGCAAATGAGGCGAGGCGGTGCCAGGCGGACACGCTGACGCGCAAAAAAGAGTCGGCGTCCGTGCCGACTTAGTGCCTCATCGTTGGGGATTCTGAGGTTGGCGAGCCATGCTCGGGGTAGGCAAGAATGGCTCGGAGCGTATTGTTGGCGTATGCCCTTCGGGCCTTCTGTGACCCAGGTCACGAATCACGGCATGCGGCCAGGTTAGGAGGGCGAGGCCCGAACGCGGGCTCAGCGCACGCGCTCAATGGCAGACGTCGCCTGCAGCGCTCTCCCCGGGCGCGAGCGCACGAATGCTCAAGGCATGGATGTCGGTGGTGAAGAGCTCGCCGAGCGCGGCGTGGACCGTGCGGTGCCGCTCGCGCGTGCTCTGGCCGCGAAAGGCCTCCGAGACGATGAGCACGCTGTAATGCCCGCCGAGACGGGCGCCCGGATGCCCGGCATGGGCGGCGCTGTCGTCGCTGATGTCGAGGCGCTGCGGCGTGAGCGCGCTCTGGAGGCGCGCGCGGATGCGCTCCAGGCGCTCCGTGCTCATTGAGCGCCTGAGTTGTCGGTCGACTCGGCCGGCTTCTCCGGGGCGCTCTTCATGGCGATCCAGACCCCCTGCGCCAGCGAGAAGGCGAACACGAGCCCGAGGCAGCCGAACAGCTTGAACTTCACCCAGAACTCTTCGCTGAAGTTGTAGAGCACGTAGACGTTCAGCGCGCCGAGGAGCAGAAAGAACACGGCCCACATCCAGCTGAGGCCGCCGCCAGCTTTGCCGATCGAGCTCCGGCCGCGTGACTGAGCGCGCGCTCGAGCAGCGGCTTTCGCCGATGAACTGGCTGCCGATGAAGAACGCGGCGAAGAGCCAGTACACAACGGTCGGCTTCCACTTGATGAAGAGCGGGTTGTGCAGGGCGAGCGTCAGGCCGCCCGAGGCCCCACACCATCACGGCCACCGCGATGTTGGTGAATGTGATCGGCAGGCGGCGCACGCGCAGAAACACCATCTGCAACAGGGTCGCGGCCATGGTCACTTTGGTGGCGAGATAGATGTCGCGGCCGAACGCCATGTAGGCGACGAAAAACGCGACGACCGGTAAGAAGTCGAATAGTGCTTTCAAGGGGAGTTCGATGCCGGTGAGGTTTGCGCAATGATACCGGATCGTCGCCAGCGCTCCCACCTGCGGGCGATTACGCGTTGTTCACGCTTACAATAGCGCGCGATGAGCCAGTATCTGCAGATCCATCCGGACAATCCGCAGCTCCGCCTGATACGTCGCGCCGCCGAGATCCTCAACGACGGCGGCGTGATCGTCTCATCCGACGGACTCCTGCTACGCGCTCGGCTGCACGATCGGCAACAAGGAGGCGATGGAGCGCATCCGCCGGATCAGGAACGCAGGGAAGGGCCACGCGTTCACGCTGGTGTGTCGCGATCTCTCGGAGATCTCGACCTACGCAAGCTGTCGACAACGCGGCGTATCGACTGCTGCGATCACACACCCCGGGTCCGTACACGTTCATTCTCAAAGCGACGCGCGAGGTGCCGAAGCGCTTGCAGGATCCGTCGCGGCGCACGATCGGCATCCGTGTTCCGGATCACCCCGTGGTGCTGAGTCTGCTCCAGGAGCTCGGCGCTCCGATCATGAGCTCGACACTCATACTGCGCGGGCGACGACTCTGCCGCTCAGCGATCCGCACGAAATCCGCGCTCGTCTCGAGGATCAGGTGGAAGCGGTGCTCGACAGCGGTAGCTGCGGGCTCGTGCCGACGACGGTGGTCGATCTGGTGGGTGAGGCGCCGCGGGTGATTCGGGCGGGGAAGGGGGCGATTGCGGGGCTCGAGGTCGTTAGATGACTGACTCCTAGACGAGGCCGGGACTAACAAACAGCGCTCGCGCCAAGCGCGAGGGCGGCGGACAGGAGTTCGGACTCGCTGCGGAGAACGGCGGTGTCTTGGATCAAGAGTGCTTCTCTTCCCCGCGCCGGCTGATGCGCGGTTCGGCGGCGATGGGTCTCTCGAAGAGAGAAGCCTGACGGCCCTCGCGCTCGCGCCGCACGTAGTCCTGCATGAAAGCGCGCAGCACCTCGGAAAACGCTGATCCCTTGCAGACGGCAGGTGTTGACGAACTGGTCGCGAAGTTCCTTTCGAGCCGAAAGTGCATGACCGAGGCGTCTTTCATAGGGTTGAGTACTTCTCAGACGATGGATACACCGTTGCTGTATCGACCGATCCGTAAGGGACTGAAGCGCGCAACCGCGGTCTCCAGCTCACGGGCGACGACTTGCCGTTCAGCGATCCGCACGAAATCCGCGCTCGTCTCGAGGATCAAATGGAAGCGGTGCTCGACAGCGGTAGCTGCGGGCTCGTGCCGACGACGGTGGTTGATCTGGTGGGTGAGGCGCCGCGGGTGATCTCGAGCGGGGAAGGGGTCGATTGCGGGGCTCGAGGGCAGCGCTTAGATCACTGACTCTTAATCAGTAGGTTCGGGGTTCGAGTCCCTGACGGCCCAACCCCATATACTATCAAGAAGTTTACGCGTTTAGCGAGCTCCGCTCAGGAGCCATTTCTAGGTGTTTTCTGGGGTGCGCATCTCACGGTGGGCACGTCGGCGGCGACGGCCGTTGACGCGCCGTCTCCCAGAGTCTGACGGGGCATTCGGCCCGGCTCGAACATGGGCTGGCGGCGGACTTGCGAGGGGCCGTTGACGCATAATTCCGATAGCCAGCGGAGGCAGCTATTCCGTGAACGCCCGAAACGAGGGTGGGGGTTGGATGCTCAGGCCACTAGCCGTCTGGCGTTTGGCGAATCTCGGGTTGCACCGCCGAGCGGACTGGCGGTCCGTGTTGTGCGGACGTTGTCCGCGTCACGAGACCGACGGAGAGATGGCGCGGGTGCTAGTTTTGGCAGCGGCCATAAGACCCTGCATGTCGATGTGGACAGCAGCGCGCCGCAGCCAGCGAAGCTTATGCAGGAATATCGCAGCATGAGGTATCTGTCGATTACGACTACCATCACATCTTTTGGCTGTTCAAGGGTGTCAAGAACACGGTTGTAAGTGCTGCGTGTGTGCTGCCTGCGGTGACGCTGTAGTTCTGAACAAGCGAGCGCAACGAATCCTCTATGCAGTGCTCGGGCGCAACCCGATTCCACTTCATGGACCGCTATGGCGCCCACGTTCTTCTCCTCATTGTTGTCGCCTACGTAGCATTCGCGGTTACGTTTTCGTGTGCCATCAACCCGACTTCCGAATTCTGCCTGCAGTCTGTCGCCAGGTAGGCAGGTGCCACGCGCATGACAAGCAATTGTAGCGGACACTCGCACTGCAACGCAGATGCGCCATTTCGTGTGCGCTCGCGTCGTGCTTGAGCGGCCGCTGAGCTGAGGCGTTAGGCCCCACCAACATGGTCAGTTGCTACGAAGACGACGAGAGCCTCAATACAAGACCCGAAGGGGATTATCCCCTTGATAGCGTCGATTCGCTGGTGCTCGATCGTGATCAACGTTCGAGCAGTACCTGTTCTTTCACAACCTGTTAGACAAGTTCTGCTGGTGCGCAAAAACTCCACTACCAGGTCGGGAAACGGTCAAGAGAAAGCGATACCGACTAGACGTATTGTTTCAGGACATCCTCACACGCGAGGCCGTCAGTCTCGCCAAAGCAAAAACACTGCATTGATGGCAATGCTACCGAAGCTCAGCTTGAGTACCACATCACCAAGGTTGGCTGAACGAACTCGTTGGGGCCACCACTTCACAGACTACTTGGCCATTGGTACCAATCTGGGGGAGTGGAGTACTCCCGGGGCGGAGGTTTCGCCTCCTGGAACATTATCCAGAGCTACTACGCTTTCTATGAGTATCTCGCAACGATCTGCGTGGCGATAGACTCCGCCACCAAAGCCGATGGGCACAAGGTCATCGCCAAGGCTTTCCAACAATCATGTAATTGGCAAGGCCGCTGGCCCAGGTTGGTTCACTACCCGTTCAACCTAACGAGTTCCACCTCAACATTCCCTGATCATCAAAACACTGTGAGTTCCACTACGCTACCTACCCGCGAGAGGTCGGCCGCAGCATCCATGAGCTGGAGTACGAACTTGTGGAGGCGTACCGATTGCTGAGCGCAGAGAATGGCGGAACAAAGTTCGACCTTTGATCTGTTTTACGAGTTGCGCCTCTGGTCCAGCTATACGGGCGTGCAGTCGATCATCCGCTGTCCGATGGTGGATACCAAAAATTCTTGTCGAATCTGGCAACACTAGTCTTCTTGGCGGGAGGCATGGCCGAAATCACCTATATCGCGCGCTTTTGGGTCGGTGAGTTACCTGCGAATGCTCAAGCAGTTCTCAAAGAGCTACGTTGACAAGCATGAGAACTTCGCTAGGAACAAGTCTCTAATTCCGCCGTATATACGTTTGCGTATTCTCAAGCATCTCGGCTTGTTTACCAGTCGCATTGATTTCGTCATTCCACAACCGGTCGACCCGTGGTACTTGTCGGCGACGCGCATGACCCATGCCATACCTTCGAGCCGACGTCAGGTGCGCTGCCGCTTTCGGTGGTCACGGCGCGGGTCAACACCAAAAGGCGTTTGCGAGCAGTCGCGCGTCGTAGCAGCAATTGTGCCTATCATCTGCTTGAACATTTTGCGGAGCACTTCGCGTACCAGAGGTCAGGCTTTAGGCTCGCGGAGATCACCCCGTACTTCTCAAATTACCAAGTAGGGTCTGCCGTCGGCTGGGTTTGACGGAATCATGGTGCGAAAGAGGTGATCATTTCGTGCGAGTACTAGCAGCGATGCAGCCGAGTCCAACGATATGCCCTTGCGAGCAATACGTAAC
>ERZ1370068.3285-contig-240_pt1 | contig 26249 bp, 29 predicted proteins | sample MGYA00561227_ERZ1370068 | MGnify/ENA primary metagenome ERZ1370068 (study PRJEB38410, sample SAMEA6850437) | metagenome | study: Metagenomic assessment of the ecological functions of the soil: analysis of the soil microbiota associated with the...
AGCAGCGTTTCGTAGGCGATGGTCTCGCCCTTCGGCTTCTCGTTCGCCAGCTTCTTCCACGGCGCGCCCTTGTCGCTCAGCCACTTGTTGGGGTCGCCCTTCGGGTTCAGCTTCGGCGCGCAATGGGCCATTCCCGCGCGCTCGAGGCGCGCCATCACCTGGTCCATCTCCTCGGCCAGCGTGTCCATCGCCGCCTGCGGCGTCTTCTCGCCGGTCACGGCCACCGCCACGTTCTTCCACCACAACTGCGCGAGCTTGGGGTAGTCGGGCACGTTGGTGCCGGTCGGCGTCCAGGCCACGCGCGCCGGGCTGCGGTAGAACTCGACCAGGCCGCCGAGCTTCGGCGCGCGATTCTGCGTCAAGTCGCCTTGGACTGGATGTCGCTCTCGCGAATCGGCGTCAGGCCGACAATGGTCTTCTTCAGCGACGTCGTCTTCGCGGTGATGAACTGCGCGTAGAGCCAGGCCGCGGCGGTCTTGTTGGCGTCGTGGCCTTCGAAGAACGTCCACGAGCCCACGTCCTGGTAGCCGTTCTGCATGCCCTGCTTCCAGTACGGGCCGTTCGGGCCGGGGGCCATGCGCCACTTCGGCGTGCCGTCCGCGTTGACCACCGGCAGGCCGGCCTTGGTCATGTCGGCGGTGAACGCGGTGTACCAGAAGATCTGCTGCGCGATCTGGCCTTGCGCGGGCACCGGACCGGCTTCGCCGAAGGTCATGCCGGTGGCTTCCTTGGGCGCGTACTTCTTCATCCAGTCGACGTACTTGGTCAGCGCGTAGACGGCGGCCGGCGAGTTGGTCGCGCCGCCGCGAGACACCGAGGCGCCCTGCGGCGTGCAGCCTGTCGGCCGAGACGCGGATGCCCCATTCGTCGACCGGCTTGCCGTTCGGGATGCCGATGTCGGCGGTGCCGGCCATCGACAGCCATGCATCGGTGAAGCGCCAGCCGAGCGACGGGTCCTTCTTGCCGTAGTCCATGTGGCCGTAGATCGGCTTGCCGTCGATGGTCTTGACGTCTTCGCTGAAGAACGCGGCGATGTCCTCGTAGGCGCTCCAGTTCAGCGGCACGCCCAGGTCGTAGCCGTACTTGGCCTTGAACTTGTCCTTCAGGTCCTGGCGCGCGAAGAGGTCGGCGCGGAACCAGTACAGGTTGGCGAATTGCTGGTCGGGCAGCTGATACAGCTTCTTGTCGGGCGCAGTGGTGAAACTGGTGCCGATGAAATCCTTCAGGTCCAGCCCGGGATTGGTGAACTCCTTGCCCTTGCCGGCCATGTAGTCGGTCAGGTTCATGATCTTGCCGTAGCGGTAGTGCGTGCCGATCAGATCGGAGTCGGAGATCCAGCCGTCGTAGATCGACTTGCCCGACTGCATCGACGTCTGCAGTTTCTCGACCACGTCGCCTTCCTGGATCAGGTCGTGCTTGACCTTGATGCCGGTGATCTCCTCGAAGGCCTTGGCCAGCGTCTTCGCTTTCGTACTCGTGCGTGGTGATGGTCTCGGACACCACCGAGATCTCCTTCACGCCCTTGTCCTGCAGCTTCTTGGCCGCGTCGATGAACCACTTCATCTCGGCCGCCTGCTGTTCCTTGGACAGGGTCGAGGGCTGGAACTCCGCATCGATCCACTTCTTGGCTTCGGCTTCACCGGCCCATGCGTTCTGGCCGGAGGCCAGCGCCGCAACGGCAAAGCGCCACAGCATTCAACCGCAGATTTCATCGTCGTCTCCTCTAGATCTTCCCTTTGATGACATCGACACGCCGGCCGGGAAGGTGTCGGCCGGGTGCATTTCTTGAAAGGCTAACCCTTGCGCATCACCAGCGCAAGCAACAGCATCGAAATCGCGAAGCCGATCCAGATCGAAGGCTCCTGCTCCAGGCCGAACCAGGCGATCATCTTTTCGCTCACCGCCACGAACGCCAGGTTCACGTAGGCCGCGCTCAGCAGGCCAATGAACAAGCGGTCGCCGCGGGTCGTCGCGATTGGCAGGAAACCTTTGCGCAGCACGGTCGGCGCCTTCAGCTCCCACACCGTCATCGCCACCAGCATCAGCGCGATGCAGCAGAAGAACACCGCCACCGGCGTCGTCCAGGCCATCCATTCGAACATCGCAGACCCCTGTTCCGCAGACGGCTAAACGCGGCCCATCGCGAACCCCTTCGCGATGTAGTGGCGCACGAACCAGATCACGATCGCGCCTGGCACGATGGTCAGCACACCGGCCGCGGCGAGCACGCCCCAGTCCATGCCCGAGGCCGAGACCGTGCGTGTCATCACCGCGACGATCGGCTTGGCGTTCACGCTGGTGAGCGTGCGCGCCATCAGCAGCTCGACCCAGCTGAACATGAAGCAGAAAAACGCCGCAACGCCGATGCCGGACTTGATAAGCGGGATGAAGATCGTGAGGAAAGAAGCGCGGGAACGAGTAGCCGTCGATGTAGGCCGTTTCGTCGATCTCGCGCGGGATGCCGCTCATGAAACCCTCGAGGATCCACACCGCCAGCGGCACGTTGAACAGCAGGTGCGCGAGCGCTACCGCAATGTGCGTGTCCATCAGCCCGAGGGTGGTGTAGAGCTGGAAAAACGGCAGCAGGAACACGGCTGGCGGCGTCATGCGGTTGGTCAGAAGCCAGAAGAACACGTGCTTGTCGCCCAGGAAGCTGTAGCGCGAGAACGCGTAGGCCGCGGGCAGTGCCACCAACAGCGACATCGACCGTATTGATGGCCACGTAGATCAGCGAGTTGATGTATCCCGAGTACCAGGACACATCGGTGAAGATGGTCTTGTAGTGATCCAGCGTGAAATGGTTCGGCCACAGACTGAAGGTGGACAGGATCTCTTCGTTCGTCTTGAACGACATGTTGACCATCCAGTACACGGGCAGGATGGCGAACACCAGGTAGATGATCAGGAAGACGATCCTCTTCTTGAAGCGCCTCTCATCCATGCGCGGCCTCCTTGTCGGCGGTGCCCACGCGCTGCATCCAGTTGTAGAGGATGAAACACAGCAGAAGGATGATCAGGAAGTAGATCAGCGAAAAAGCTGCCGCCGGGCCGAGGTCGAACTGGCCGACGGCCTTTTGCGTCAGGTACTGCGACAGAAACGTCGTTGAATTGCCGGGCCCGCCGCCGGTGAGCACGAAGGGTTCCGGTGTAGATCATGAAGCTGTCCATGAAGCGCAGCAGGACCGCGATCATCAGCACGCCGCGCAGCTTGGGCAGCTGGATGTAGCGGAAGACCGCGAACTTGCAGGCGCCGTCGATGGCCGCGGCCTGGTAATACGCGTCGGGAATCGCCCGCAGGCCGGCATAGCACAGCAACGCGACCAGCGGCGTCCAATGCCAAACGTCCATCAGCAGCACCGTGAGCCACGCGTGGGTGGCATTGCCGGTGTAGTTGTAATCGAATCCCAGGTTCGCGAGCGCCGCGCCCAACAGTCCGATGTCCGTGCGGCCGTAGATCTGCCAGATCGTGCCGACCACGTTCCACGGAATCAGCAGCGAGATTGCGACCAGCACCAGCACCGCAGACGCTTTCCAGCCCTTGGCGGGCATCGCCAGAGCGAGCGCGATGCCCAGCGGGATCTCGACTAACAGCACCGCGAACGAAAACGCGAGCTGACGCAGGAGCGCGCCCTGCAGGTCGTCGTCACGCATCACCGATTTGAACCATTCGGTGCCGACGAACACGCGCCGCTCGGGTGAGATGATGTCCTGCACCGAGTAGTTCACGACGGTCATCAGCGGCAGGATGGCCGAGAACGCCACGCAGAGCACTACTGGCAGGATCAGTAGCCATGCCTTCTGGTTGACGGGCTTCATGCGGTTCGCCCCGGCGATCAATTCTTCGTTTCGGTAGAAACAGGTGTGCGGGCCGACGATGTTGAGCCAGACTGCGGCACCCGCCTTGCGGGATGTTCTGCGCCGGGCTCAGGCGGGCGCGGATCAGGGATTCGTTCGCACCGCTGCCGACGCGCGCTGTGACGAGCCAGTAGGTGCCGATGTCCTGCGCCTGCGATCACGATGGCCGGCAACGCCCCTGGCGCGCCGGGCACGGCGAGCGCCACGTATTCCGGGCGAATGCCAAGTGTCAATGGATCGCTGCCGGCGAGCCGTTGTGCTGGCCGCCATTACGCGCTGCCCCGCTACGTTGACGCCCGAGGCGTCCGCGCGTGCCGGCAGAAAGTTCATGCCTGGCGAGCCAATGAAGTGGCCCACGAAGGTGTGTCGAGGACGCTCGAACAGGTCGGACGCAGTGCCGATCTGCACCGCGCGGCCGCGCGTCATCACCACCACCTGGTCGGCGAAGGTCAGGGCCTCCACCTGATCGTGCGTGACGTAGATCAGCGTGAGCTTGAGCTCGTGGTGGATCTGCTTGAGCTTGCGCCGCAGTTGCCACTTGAGGTGCGGGTCGATCACGGTGAGCGGCTCGTCGAACAACACCGCCGACACGTCTTCGCGCACCAGGCCGCGGCCGAGCGAGATCTTCTGCTTGGCGTCGGCCGTCAGGCCGGCGGCACGATTGCCCATCTGGCCGCTCAGTTCCAGCATCTCGGCGACCTTTCCGACACGCTTCTTGATCTTCTCGGGCGCCACGCCGCGGTTGCGCAATGGGAAAGCCAGGTTCTCGGCCACCGTCATCGTGTCGTAGATGACCGGGAACTGGAACACCTGGGCAATGTTGCGTTGCCGCGGCGTGCGGCCGGTGACGTCGGTGCCGTCGAATTTCACGTTGCCCTGCGAAGGTTTCACGAGGCCGGAGACGATGTTCAGCAGTGTGGTCTTGCCGCAACCCGAAGGGCCCAGCAGCGCATACGCGCCACCGTCTTCGAAGTTCATGGTCAACGGCAGCAGCGCATAGTCTTCGTCTCGCTGCGGATTCGGCGCGTAGGCGTGCGCCAGATCGAGTTCGATGCGGGCCATGTCAGCGATGCGCTGGTGAGAATGGCTGCGGGCGCGACGACCAGGTCGCCGGCCGCGTCGAACACGTACGCCTCTGCCGGGTTCAGGTAAAGCGTGACCGCTTCGCCAAGCGAAAACACGTGCACGCCGGTGAGCTGAGCGACGAGCTCGCCGATCGACGTTTGCACGTGCACGAAGGTGTCGGAACCGGAGATCTCCGCCAGCTCGACCTTGCCCCGCAGCGCCAGGTCACCCTCGCGCGCGTGCACCCGGAGTGCGCCGGCGCGGACTCCGATGGTGAGCATTTCCGATCGGGTCGCAGGCAGCATCAGCGGCAAAGCCACGCCACCGGGCAGCAGCACGCCGCTCGCGCCGGACGCTGCCGGTCACCAGGTTCATCGGCGGGTCGCTGAAGGCGCGTGCGACGCGGATCGACCCGGGCCGGTGGAACACCTCGGCCGTCGGCCCGTACTGCGGCAGTTCGCCGGCGTCCATCACCGCGGTGTGGCCGCCGAGCAGCAATGCTTCCGTCGGCTCGGTGGTGGCGTAGACCACGGTGGATTGACCATTTGCGAACAATTGCGAGAGTTCATCGCGCAGCTCCTCACGCAGTTTGTAATCCAGGTTCACGAGCGGCTCGTCGAGCAGCATCAGCGGTGCGTTCTTGGCGAGCGCGCGCGCCAGCGCCACCCGCTGCTGCTGGCCGCCCGACAGCTCGGCGGGCAGGCGCCGCAGGAACGGCTCGATGTGCAGCTTCGCGGCGAGTTCGTTGACACGCGCGTCGATGTCGCGTTTGGAAAGCGAATTCTTGAGCAGCTTGAGTGGCGAAGCGATGTTGTCGCGCCACCGTCATCGACGGATAGTTGATGAACTGCTGGTACACCATAGCAACATTGCGTTCGCGCACCGGCTTGCCCGTCACGTCGTGCCCGTCGGCCTTGACATGGCCTCTTGTGGGCGCGTCGAGCCCCGCCATCACGCGCATCAGCGTTGTCTTGCCGGCTTGCGTGGCGCCCAGCAGCACGGTCACGGCGCGTGGCACCAGCGTCAGGTCGAGCGGGTACAGATGGACCTGCGCGCCCACCCGCTGCTCGATGCGTTCGAGCATCAGTTCCATGCAGTCTCAGCGTTCCTCGAAGCGATGGATAGGTAGTTCATCACGCGAGTCCGAGTATTGAGGGTTCGGTCTTGCGGGTCAACCGGCAGTAGGCGCAGCCGCCGTTGCTGTTGCGATGCCCACGCACGCCGCGCCTCGCCTGCCGCGAAATGCGCACCGCTGAATGATAATCATATAGCGGCCTCCTCGCCGTGGTTAAGCGGCGGGTTAAAAGCCCGCCCGAGCGCGATCAAGAGTACGAGGGACTGAAGCACAGTGGGGATTTTGTCGGTCGCCGATGCCCGCTGTCGATCAAGGGTGGTGAGAGATTCGGGCCGCGACGGCGGGGCGATTGCTAATGAGCAGCTGATGTTTCAGCAACAACGACTCCGCAGCGACGGCGCGAATTCCACCTGGCTGGAAGAGTCTCGCAAGGGTGACCAGCAGATGGATGGCGAGAATGAAGAGGTCGCGGATCGGCAGAACCGTACCACGACGATCAGCGCCCGCAAGACTGCGCAACCGGCGCGTCGGTGAGCAGACGAAAGCTCATCGCATAGGAACGTGCCGCCGCACGCTCGACCGCGCGCAGGCACGGCCGCTGGGTGGGACCGCTACTTCTGCGGTTTGCGGGTGGGCTTGCTAGCCGCGTCTCGTGGCAGCGTGTGCGTCCGGCCGGTAATCGCCGATGACGGTCTTCACCGGGCATACGGGGAACGCGGGGCATTTCTTACAGCCGACGGCGAGCGCGATGGGGCACAGAACCACGCCATTCTCCGAAGGACCAAGATGACTACGCCACACGCGCTTTCGCGGAGTCGCGCCGCAGCGCGCTCACGGCCTCGCGCGTAGAGGCTTTTCCTGTAGAAGATGGCCGATCGCCACTAGCACTGGCGCGACTGCCCACGGGGTGCTATCTTCTACGAATTGTCCATAAGTGCTTGAGTTTTCGGCATAGGTACCCGGATTGGTGATTCCGGGTTGTCGTGGGTTCGAAATCCCATCAGCCACCCCATTCCTGCTGTGTCACGGTCCGGAAGACATGGGTAACAGGCCGTACCTGAGACTTAGATGACAACCGCGCGCCGAACGCGTCGCACCAGGATCCGACACATGCCGATGAGACGGGCGGCGTCGGGTCCTCCGAGCGGAACCAAAGCAACATCAGCCAGACTAAATGCTGTCGGGGCCTGGCATCCTGCATTGACGCACGTCAAGCCAACCACCGCATCCGGTTTTCATATTCTCCAATCCACGAACCGCGATGCACTGTAGCGTGTTTGATGTAGATCTGGATCGCTAAACATGGCCGAAAGAATCAGTGATCTTGGTGCCCGATGGTGGGCGAAAAACCTGGCTACGAAGCGCGTCGACGCGAGGTCGCCCGAGACTTTGCCGCCATCTGCAGGGTGCGGCTCCTCGATCCGGCGTCGCATCGAGCGCGTTCACAATGAGCAACGACGCCTCGGTCTGCGAGACCCAGAACAAGCCCGCGTTCGACAAGCTGCGCCAAGCGCTCGCGATGCACTACCATGTTCGCGACAAAGCCGTGAGCCGCGCTCTGGCGAAGCCTGACCGCCGAAGTCATCACGCCAAAGAGATCGTCGCCCAGCATCCGCAAGCAGCGCTGGAGGCGAAACAGCTGGGTGGCGATACGCCCGGCCAGCACCGCGCCCGCCGTGCCGATTCTGGATCAGAGGCGCCTGGCATGAATACCGACCTAACGCTGGCGCAAAGCCACGACATCGCGACGAAGGTCGCTCGCTGTTTCACGCAAGCGGGTCGAGTCTGCGCCGGGGATCCCAATTCACGCAACGGATGGCGGATGCTGCGCCAGCGACAACGGCATCGGACGAGGCTCAGCAGCAGAATCCGGCCGCAGAGCGCCAAGGTCTGGACCGACTGGTACAGCTTCGCCGTCGACGCGACCCAGCGCTCCATACTGTTCTGGGACACGATCCGCCAGCGCGGCAACAGCTATGGCCACAGCATGCGCAGGCGGGACTTCCGCCCGTGTTGCGCTGCGACTACGGAAACGGTGGATCTAGAGCGGCCGCAGAGTTCAAGAAGCGTCCCGTCGGTTACGCGCTCGTGCGCATCCGTTCCACCGAGGGGGCGTGACGGGTCGAAGCCAGCGCCGTCACCCATCATCATCATCGATCCCGAAGGCCGAGCCGCTGGCGGCCACGGGCATCTGGCAGCTTCAGGACGACTCGCAGTCGGTGATTGTGGCGCTGCCGTTGAGGGGCACCCCGACGTCTACGCACTTCGTGATCTTCTTTACGCGATCCGGAACCCCAGTCAGACGCTGCTCGAGGCGTGTGCAGAAGCCAGAGAAGGAGTTCGTGCGCACGGTGCGCAGAACTCCATCACACTGGCGCCGCGAAGCCCGCGATCGATCGGCAATTGCCAGGGCGGGTGGTCGGCGATCGAATGCGTCGTGCTGGCGGCGAAGCGGATCCCGCAACTGACCGCAGGACCAGATCGTCGATCAACGGCGCGCCGATGTCGTGTTCGGGGCGGCGCCTGGCAGGACGGCGGCGGCGGCAATCCCGATGCGCCGCTCGAGGAGGCGTGCTCGAGGTGCCGTGGCTCGCGTCAGCTCACGTCCGACCTTGGCAGGCGGCATCCTTCGACGGCGCGTAATCGCCAGTCTGAGAATTTCCGAGGAATCTCTGCCCCGCGAACCGCGTTCTGGGACAAGTACTACCCACGCTTCCCCGCGAGAACGTCGATGCCGAGCCGCCCGCCGCTTTTTCCTCAGGATTCGAGCGCTGGTGGGGAGGCTTCTATCCGCATGAACCGCGAGGAAGATCGAGTGGATCACACGCAATGTCTGCGTGGGCGGCAAGGGTCTGGAAGAGGCGAAACGCTCGGCCCCGACGGCGAAGCGTTCGACCTGCGCGGCATCAAAGGCGCCGATCGTCCTCTTCGCCTCGATGGGCGACTTAACCTTCACGCCGCCTGCAACAGGCGTTCCCAGCTGGGTCGCCGACGATGCCGCCGGGGATCAGACCGACGAAATCGAGTCGCGCGGCCAGGTGATCGTCGGCCTCATGCGCGAGAACATCGGCCGCCTCGGCATTTCCGGTGTCGGGCAAGGTTGCCGGCGAAGAAGAAGGAGCACGCGCAGATCGTCGTCGGTGCTGAAATCGATCAGAGATGCTTTGCGGGCCAGGCCTGTACGCTGATGAAGGAAGATCGCCGAGCGCACCAGGGACGCGCAGGCGGGTGGAATACGACGTCGCGTTCGAAGAGCGCACGCTCGGGAAGTCATCGCGGCGCAGCTCAACCGGTTCGCGCCGGCACCGACGAAGAAGCCGTTCGAGGCCGTCGCCGCGATCTCCGACTTCAGCCAGCGGGCGTACGGACTGTTCCTCCAGCCGCTGGTGCGGAAGCTGCGTCCGGCGAATACGGCGCCAAGCTGCGCCGGCAGTTCCATCCGCTGCGCATGCAGCGCTGGTCGCTGGTCGATCTCAATCCGTGGCTCGCCTGGGTCGCGCCGGCGGCAGGCTCGTCCGCGCGAAGCGCGCCGACGTGGCGCCGGACAATGCCGTGCGCAAGTTCGAGAAGACGGCATCGACACGCGATCAGCGCCTCGCTCGATTATTACCGCGCGATGCGCGATGCGATGAAGCGAAGCGGCGTTCTTCACCACGCTACGCAGCAACGTGTTCTCGCTCTACATTGCCGCCAGGCACGAGGCCGAGCCCGAGTGCATCGCCGGGCCGCGCGAGCTGCCGTTCGTCAAGGGAGGCGCTCGCATCGATCGGCGAAGGCGGAGTATCCAGGGCGCTCGCGCGGGTCGCCTGCCTGCTCGCGCGCAAGGGCAGGCCGCTTCTCCTGTCTCGCCTGCAGATGAAGCAACAGCTCGTCTCCGGAGTACAGGACCTCCTGCCGTCGATGCCGCAGGACCAGTGGCGCCGCGTTCGCGGCGAGCAGAAGGAGATCATCGTCGCTACGCACCCGACGAGGCGCTCGCTACGCTGCCCGAGCTCTTGCGTAACGTAGCGACGACTACAAACGCCTCCGTGACGCTCGTGCAGCGCCTGCGCTCGCCGACGAGCGGGCGCAGCGCGCGAAACCCTCGAACGAGCAGCTGGCGATGATCGGGAATATCGGGCAGAGCGCTGTCGGTGGCCGGTGCCACCGTGCTGCGCGCGCGAGGTCGAGAAAGCCGGCACGCAAGGCGACGGCCGAGGCGGCGCCTGCAGCGCCGCGGGAGGCGCTGACGTCATGGACCGCCCGCACGCCAGTACAAGCGGTTGCTCCAGAGTTCTGCAAATCGCTTCCGCCCACACCCACCGCCGTTGCTGCATCCGTGCGACGAAGCTCCGCTGCGCCAGCGCGCGGTCGATGCGGCACTGCCTGCACCTCCTCGCGCCGATCCTGGTGGGACCCAGGGCGCGCGTATCGAGATCGGTGGCGAAGAAGCACGGGATCGACCTCGGCGATATTCCGATCGTCGATGCCCTACGGCGGGCGTCAGCGCGCCAAGGCGCGTCGATCTCGGTGCGCGAAGGCAAGAGGCGAGGCGCTCATGAAGGGGGAGTCTCCATACCGACGAGATGATGGGCGCCGTGGTCAGCCGCGAGACGCGGGCTGCGCACCGCGCGACGGATCAGCCACTGCTTCGTCGATGGACGTGCCGTCGCTACACGGAGACGCTGATCATCACCGACGCGGCGGTCAACATCGCGCCGACGCTGGAGGACAAGGTGCGACATCGTGCAGAACGCCATCGATCTCGGCCACGCGCTGCGCTTCCGGAGGCTGCGCGTCGCCATCCTGTCGGCGATGGAGACGGTCAACCCGAAGGTGCCGCTCGACGATCGAGGCCGCGGCGCCTGTGCAAGATGGCCGACCGCGGCCAGATCACCGGCGGCGATCCTCGACGGCCCGCTCGCGCTCGACAACGCGATCAACCTCGAGGCCGCGCAAGATCAAGAAGATCGACTCGCCGGTGGCCGGACGCGCCAACGTGCTGGTCGTGCCCGATCTCGAGGCCGGCAACATGCTGGCCAAGAGCCTGTCGTTCCTCGCCGGCGCCGACGCCGCCGGCATCGTGCTCGGCGCGCGCGTGCCGATCATCCTCACCAGCCGCGCCGATCTCGGTGATGACGCGCCTCGCCTCGTGCGCGCGTCGCCGCGCTGGTCGCGCAAGCGCGGCGCAAGCGGCCGAGCAAGGCGGTGGCCTGATCGTGGCGGACGCCATCGTCGGTTCTCAACGCCGGCTCGTCGAGCCTCAAGTTCTCGCTTTTCGACCGGCGGCGAGCGACCGGCGGCCGTGCGCCGCTGGCACGGGTCGAGGCGAGGCCTGCTACACGCGCCGCGCTTCGTCGCCAAGGACGCCGACGGCAAGACTCGTCGGCGCGAAGAACTGGGAGCCGGGCGCCGCGACTCGGTCACGACGGCGCACTCGCGCATCTCGGTCGGCTTCCTGCGCGAGCCACTGCCGCGGGCATCGAGCTCGGCGCCGTCGGCCACCGGGTCGTTCACGGCGGCGCTGACTTCATGCGGCGCCGGTGCGCGTCGACGCCGACGTGCTCGCGCGCGCTCGAGAAGCTGCATTCCGCTGGCGCCGCTGCACCAGCCGCACAACCTCGCGCCGATCCGACGATCGCTCGAGCGCCTGCCGCGAATTGCCGCAGGTCGCCTGCTTCGACACCGCATTCCATCGCACCCAGCCGGCAGTCGCGCAGGCGCTTCGCGCTGCCGCGGTCGATTACCGATCGCGGCGTGCGCGCTACGGCTTCCACGGCACTGTCCTACGAGATACATCGCAGGCGTGCTGCCGACATTCGATCCGAAAGCGGCTGCAGGCAAGGTCGTGGTGCTGCACCTCGGCAACGGCGCGAGCATGTGCGCGATGGCAGGCCGGGCGCAGCATGGCGAGCACCATGGGCTTCACCGCGGTCGACGGCTTGCCGATGGGCACGCGCTGCCGGCAACCTCGATCCGGGCGTCGTGCTCTACCTGCTGGACGAGCTCAAGATGGACGCGCGCGCGATCGAGGAGCTGCTCGTATCAGCGAGTCGGGACTGCTGGGCGTGTCGGGCATTTCGAGCGACATGCGCACGCTGGAGGCCAGCAGCGAGGACCGGTGCGAGGGCTCGCAGTCGATCTTTTCGCATCTACCGGATCGGCCGCGAGCTGGGCTCGCTCGCGGCCGCGCTCGGGCGGTCTCGACGCCGATCGTGTTCACCGCCGGGATCGGCGAGAACAGCCGCTCGTTACGCGAACGCGTGTGCGCGAGGCCGCGTGGCTGGGCGTGACGACTCGACGCCGACGCGAATGCGCGTCGGCGGGCCACGCATCAGCGCGTGCGGCAAGCCAGCGCGCGTGGCGGCGTGGGTCGTTCCGACCAACGAGGAACTGATGATCGCGCGGCACACCCTCGAGGTACCTGGGCTCGGGCAGAGCGGGAGCTGCAGGCATGAGCACGCGCGACGCCGTACGCCCGGCGAGCTGTCCGGCGGCGGACGCACTCGTCCGTCGACGACGGCGTGAACATCATGGCGTGGCGAGGATTGCCCAGATGAAAACGACGACATTCGGAAGACGCGGTTGCACACGCATACCCGATGGCGCGAGCCTCATGATCGGCGGCTTCATGGGTGTGCGGAACGCCGCATCACGTGATCGACGAGCTTCTGCGCCAGGGAAAGCGGGATCTGACCGTGATCGCCAACGACACGGCGTCGCCCGGCGTTGGAATCGGGAAGCTCATCACCTGCCAATCGCGTTCGCAAGGTGATCGCGAGCCACATCGGCACTCAATCCCGAAACCCAGCAGAAGATGCTCGCGGGCGAGATGGAGGTCGAGCTCGTGCCGCAGGGCACGCTCATCGAGCGCATCCGCGCCGCGGGCTTCGGCCTTGGCGGCATCCTGACGCCAACCGGGGTCGGCACGGTCGTCGAGGAAGGCAAACGCAAGCTCGAGGTCGACGGTCAGGTGTACCTGCTCGAGACTGCCGCTGCGCGCCGATTTCGCGCTGGTGCAGGCGTTCCTCTCCGACTATCTCGGCAATCTCACCTACGCGCTGACTGCGCGCAACTTCAACCCGGTCATCGCGATGGCCGCCGACGACGGTGATTGTCGAGGCCGAGCACATCGTGCCGGTCGGCATGATCTCACCCGATCACGTCGATGACGCCCGCGCCGCTCGTGGACTACGTCGTCGCGAAGGCCTGAACCATGGACCCGCAAACGATCATCGCGAAACGCATCGCCCTCGAACTGCGTGACGGCATGCTGGTCAACCTGGGCATCGGCATTCCCGACACTGGTCGCGAACTATGTTCCGCCCGGCATGCACAGTTTTCTTCCAGTCGGAGAACGGTCTCATCGGCACCGGCCCGGTGCCCGAGCAGGGCATGGAGCAGCCGCGTCTGCACGGACGCTGGCGGGCGGCCGGTAAGCGCGCATGCCCGGCGCGTGCACGTTCGACAGCGCCATGTCGTTCGGCTTGATCCGCGGCGGTCACGTCGACATGACCGTGCTCGGAGGCTTGCAGGTCGATCAGCAAGGCAAGCTCGCCAACTGGATGATTCCGGGCAAGATGGTTCCGGGCATGGGCGGCGCAATGGACCTCGTGTCCGGCGCGAAGCGCGTCGTGATCGCGATGCAGCACACCGCGAAGGGCAACCCCAAGGTCATGCGCCGCTGCACGCTGCCGCTCACTTCCGTTCGCACGGTGGACCTCGTGGTCACCGACCTCGCGGTCATTTCGTTTCCCGCCGGACGCGCCACTCTCGTCGAGACGGCGCCCGGCGTGTCGGTGGAACAGAGTTCTCGCCGCCACGGAAGCCGAGCTCGTGGTGCCGCCGCGCGTACCCACGATGCAGATCTGAAGGCGAGGCCTAAAACTTCTCCGGAACGAACTTGTACGCGTAGTCCGGTTCGCGATAGCCCTTCGCCTTCTGGCGCTCGGGCAGCTTCACCTTCTCGCGCGGCACTTTGTCGTACGGAATGCGCCGAGCAGGTGCGAGATGATGTTGAGGCGCACGCTGCTGCTTGTCCTCGGAGCTGCGCGCACGTACCACAGGCGCCCACGACGGTGTCGGTGGCGGCGAACATCGCGTCGCGGGCGCGCGAGTAGTCGTACCAGCGGCTGTACGATCTTCAGGTCCATCGGCGACAGCTTCCAGATCTTGCGGCCGTCGTCGATGCGCGCCTTGAGCCGGCGCGTCTGCTCCTCGGGGCTGACCTCGAGCCAGTACTTGAGCAGGATGACGCCGGAATCGACGATCGCCTTCTCGACCAGCGGCACGACCTTCAGGAACCGGTCGGCCTGCTCCTCGGTGCAGAAGCCCATCACGCGCTCGACGCCCGCGCGGTTGTACCAGCTGCGGTCGAAGATCACGATCTCGCCGGCGGCCGGCAGGTGCGGCAGGTAGCGCTGCATGTACATCTGCGACTTCTCGCGCTCGGTCGGCGCGGGCAGCGCGACCACGCGGAACACGCGCGGGCTCACCCGCTCGGTGATCGCCTTGATGGTGCCGCCCTTGCCGGCGCCGTCGCGGCCCTCGAAGACGATGCAGCACCTTGAGGCCCTTGTGCATCGACCCATTGCTGCAGCTTGACGAGCTCGACGTGCAGCTCCCTCAGCGCCTTCGCGTAATCCTTGCCGCGACAACTTCGCCCCTGCGTCAGGGTGGCGTCGGCATCCTTTGACTGACTTGGTCTTTGCCATGCGGGTCCTTGGTTTATGCATCACGTCGATGCTGCGCGCACCGTCGCCGGCGCCGGAATACGTGCGCGAATCACGGTCACGATCGCCAGGCCTAGTCGCGATTCCCGGCGGGCGATCCGCCGAGGCCCTGCACGTCGGGGACGCGGGCAAGCGCGCGGTCTTCGGGATACGAATAGACGACGACTCGATCGTGCGGTCGAGAAGCGCAAGCTCGGTCTCGATCGACGGGCGGCGATACTCGGGAAGCACGCGTCCCACGTCCTCGAGCAGTCGCGCGCATGCGGCGCGCGATCTGCATGTTGTCTGCGCCGCACGCCCGGATCTCGCGTGCACGCGAGGTGGACGAAGTCCTCCCAGTTCGGCGTGCGGAAGATCACCCGCGGCGCGCCCGCATCGTCGCGGCATGACCTCGCCGCGAAGCTGGCGCTTGCCCAGGAACGCGCAGCAGGCGATGAACCTGGTCGATGGCGAGCACCGCCGTCGTCGGATCGTTGATCGCGGGCGAGAGCGCCTTGAGGCGCGATGTCCACCAGGATGCGGAAGGCGAACATCGGATCCTGCTCGAGCGTGCGCTCGGGTCCCATGGCCACCGTCGCGCGCAGGTCCGCGTCGCCGATCGCCGCCGCGCCGCCGTACAAGCGCGAACAGCGGCTCGTCGGCGGCGACGAAGTCGCCCACCTGCGGCACGAACTCGATCACGCCGCCGTGGCGGCGCGCGAGCGCGACCATGCGTCGGCGAGGTCGACCGCCGAGCACGATCCCCGCTTTCGCGTTGTGCAGCACCGTGCGCGACGGCGCGCCGAGCTGCGCGCGCAGCGGCCGCCGCTTCGGCGACGCACCTCCGCCGTACGCGCGGGGTATACCGAGCGGACTGATCTCCACGCCCCTCGTCGCCGACGCTGCGCCACGACGCTCACCGGGCGCAGGAGGCGCGCCGCGTAGTCGATGAGGAACAGGAAATCGGCGATGCAGGCGACGCCGAGCGTCGCGGTCAGCAGCGCCACGAGCTGCTGCACCGGTGTCTTCGACGCGATTGAGCGCCATCGACGGCGAAGACCAGCGTGAACACGAACAGGCCGACGCTGTAGCGGACGACGTTGTCGCGCAGGAGAGTGGTCGCGATGATCCTCGGCGTGAGCTGTCCGCCGGCGATCTGGATCGCCACCAGCAGCGAGCCGAACGTGAACACGAGGAACGACAGGCGTCAGCGTGATGACCGTCTGGTACAGCGCCCTGCGCGCCGGCCGGCGCCAGTCCGCGTGAGCTGCCAGCCGAGCCACGCGTCGAGGATGCGCAGCGAGCGGCGCCACGTGGCGAACACGATCGCGATTGCGATGAGCGGGACGGTCCAGAGCGTCGACTTGAGATAGCTCGAGGCGCCGGTAGAGACGGTCCCAGCGCAGCTTGCTCTTGATCGCGCGCCACGTGCGGCGCGAGCCGGACGACAGTGCGTCTTACCACGATCGCCGACCTTTCGCCAAAGACGGACGCGCGAGTCCGGCGCGCCGTGCTCACTGTGTATGTTGCGTGCATTCCGGAGAGAACATGCAGCTGCTGCCGGGCGAAGGCGCCAGCGCCTGCTCGATCCGATCGATCGGATTTCGGAAATCCTGTTCGGGCTGATCATGGCGGTCACCATCGTCGCCTCGCTGTCCATTGGGACCGCAGGAAGGCGGAGACGCGCACGGTGATGCTGGCGGCGCTCGGCTGCAATCTCGCGTGGGGCCTCGTCGACGCGGTCATGTACATCATACGCACGGCAACCGAGCGCGCTCGTCTCCGTGTTCTCGGCACGCGCATTCGCGGCGCCGATGCCGCCGGCGCCCAACAGATGATCGCGGGTGCGATGCCCGATCATCCCGCGGCGATCGTCGGCGCGGACGAGCTCGAGGGCATGCGCCGGCGCCTCTCTCGCTGCCCACCGACGACCGCGCGCTCCTGCGGAGGCGCGACTTCGCCAGCCGCCGGCATCTTCGGCGATGGTGGTGGTCGCGACATTTCCTGTCGTGCTGCCTTTCGTGTTCGTGCAGGAGACGGCGAAGGGGCTCCTCTGCTGTCGCAGGGCATCACGCTCGTCATGCTGTTCCTCGCCGGCATGGCGCTGGGCCCATTATGCGGAGCCACCCGAAGGTGTGGTGCGAACGGGCGTGGCCATGGCGGCCTTCGGTGCCGGAAATGCTGATCGCCGTGGTGAAGGCATTGGGGGCTGAAGCATGCGAGCCTTGCGCATTGTCGCGCTCCGTTGCAGCGACGAGTCCCGTCGCCGCGCTGCCGCCGGCGAGCCCGCGCGCGTCCGCCGACGTGACGACGAGCGTTGCGGTCACCGGCTAATGACCACGTCATGCGCGACAGAGCGGATTTCGGCGTCGGGGTCGCCACGCTCGACCATGGCCGCTTGCATTTCGAGGCCCGCTACAACTACGAGGCGCACAACGCGGGCTCCGCGTTCGTCGGCTGAAGTTCGCTGGCGGCGACACTGTGGCCTGTCGTTCGAAGTGACACCGATCGTCGGCGCGCTGTTCGGCGCGCGGCTTGCGGCGGTTATTCCGAGGCGTCGGCGCCGGCGTCGCGTGGGGTCCGTTCGACGCGTATGTCGAAGCCGAGTACGTCGACGACCGCCCGCAGGTCGGCGGCAGCTGGGCTACTACTACGCCTGGAGCGAGCTTGCCTCTGGAAGCCGGTCGAGGCGGCCGCGCGTGGGCCTGGCTGGCCAGCGCACGCGTACCAGCGTCTGGCTTCCACTGGTCGCGACTGGCAAGCCTGGCGCATTCGCGCAAGTCGCCGTGCAGCGGCTGACGTTCGGGATCTACGCGTTCAATCCCGATTCCCTCCGCCCGCTACGTTATGTGCGTCGCGTCGGCGCGCGATTTTTAGGAGCCCGTCGGACTTACTTCGTGCGTGCGCTCGCTCGTCCCGCCGGCTGCCTGGCTGCGCGCGGATCTGGTCGCCGGACTCACGCTCGCCAGCTTAAGGAATCCGGACTGGAAGGACGCGCGTCGCAGGTGCGCGTTGCGGTCGACCGAGTGTCACCGAGCTGCACCGAGCCTGAAATCACGCAGCGGGTCGTCCGGCAGCGCGAGCGTGATGTGCAGGGTTCCGCCCCTCGCGCCTGCGACCGCATCGGCCATCCCGGTCCGCTGGAACACCGCGCGCATCGCCTGATTCGCCGCGAGCACTTTCGGCTTCCGAAACGTCGCGAATGCCGTGATCGCGCGCGCGACGACGATCGCGAGATGGCGCAGGAGCCGGCTCGCGATTCCCCGGCCGTGGTAATCCTCTTCGACGATGAAGGCCACCCCGGCGCGGCCAGGCCCGGTCAACACGTAGCGGCCGGAGCCGATCACGATCTCTTCCTCGTCCGGCCGTCGTTGTGATGAGGGCGACTTCCTGCTCCGGATCGAATTTCATAGTGATTCGATCGAGACCCGCCATCGCTCAGTTCGCCGCGGTAGCTGAAGAGGCGGAAAGTAGATCGACTCTTGCTCGAGGCCGCGCACCGCCTGCGCCACACGCTGACGGTCGTCCGGCCGGAAGTGGCGCGAATCGTCACGGCGAGGCCTCCCTTCAGCGTCTCGGCCGCGACGTATTACGCGCGGGTCGATCATTCTCGAATTACTTCCTTGGGCTCGACCGAGACCGCGAGCGCCTCGCGTACTTCGCCTCGACCTGATCGCCCTTCGCGATGCGCTTGAACTGCTCGGGATCGGGAATGCGCAGGTCGACCGTGCGCTGTCGGTCCCTTGAGCGTGACCGACCTGCTTGGCCGGGATCGACTGCGACGACGTCGGCGACGACCGTCACCTGGCGGCCGACGGCGCCGGCGGGCGTCTCGCCCGTCTTGGCGCCGGCGCCGCTCTCTGCTCGGTGCGGCCGACGACCATGCCCGCCGCCCTTCTTCAGCTCGAGTGTCAGCGCCTCGACGTACTGCGACGTCGACCTGGTCGCCGACCTTCAGCTTGTCGAAGTTCTTGACGTCGGGTCCGGCGGTGACCGTCAGTCGTTGCCTTGCGGGCCTTTGAGCGTGACGTCGCGCGTCGCCTTGTCGATCGCGGTGATCGTGGCGGTGACCTTGACGGTTTCCGCGATCGCCGGCCTTGCCCGGCGCGGTGCCGACCATGCGCGCCGGTCTGCGCGGACAGCGGGCGGCAACGGCAATGCGACTGCGGCGATATGCCATGCGATGCCAGATTGCTTCTGATGCATGATTGTCGACTCCTTACGTCGTGGAGAGAGACGTTGTCTCACGGTCGACTGCGGGCGACCAGCCCTTGCCCGGATCGAATCGCTGCATCGCGTTGGCGCTTGGCTTGCGTGTCCGGCCCGAGATCCGCCTGGTAGCACCTTGCCGTCCTGGTTGACGATGAACGTCATGATGCCCGGAGTTGCCGTATTTCGCGGGATACGCGATCACGGCGAAAGCCGCCGATCGCGCGTCCGTGCACGACGTAGTCGAAGGCGGCGCTTCCCGCGCTCGCCGCCTGGCCCTTCAGCATCCGGTAGTAGTAGCCGTGGTAAGGCGTCGGGCCGCTCTTTCTTGTCGGCGCTGTAGCCCTCGCCCGACGCGCGCGCGACGAGCTCGCCGAGCGGGCTCTGCGGCTCGCCCGCCTTGGTCGGCCAGTACAGCCCGTCGTGCTTGCCCGGGCTGCTCACGAATCTTTGCGGGCGTAAGCGAGGACGCCGTCGCCGTCGCGATCTTCCGATGCGTAATCGCGCTGCGCGTCGACGATCGCCTGCAGCACCTTGATCGCGTAGAGCTCGTTCTCGCCGATGCGGCGGGCGATGCAGCTCGGTCCTTGCCGCGCCGCGGTGTCGAAGCGCCAGCGGTCGCCGGTCTTCACGAGCGGAAACGCGAACGGAAAATCGTCGCTGCCGATCGTGAGCTTCGCGGCGTCGCCGTCGCGCGCGATCGCGTGCTTCGCATCGTAGGCGGCGACGAAACCGCGCAGCCGTGGCGCGATCGGCGACGGGATCGCCCGACGAAAGTCGTTCCGCCGGCGTTGCCCAGCACGCCGCGCATGGCCTTGCTGTCGTCGCGCCTTGACCGCCTGCACCAGCGCGCTCGCGGCGTCCTCGGGCGTCGCGAACGTCTGGTCGCGTGGCTCGCGGCCAGCGCGCCGGATCGACAGTCACTGCGACACGAGCGCGAGGGCCAGCCAGCTCGCCAGCCGGTCTAGTTCCAGCGTTCAATTCATCGTGATCTCCATCGCATTCGGTCGTCGCGCTGGCTAATCGCCGGCCGCCGCCGCCACGTCCGCCGCCGCCACCGCCGCCGCGCGCCGCCGCCGCCGCCACCACCGCCGCCGCCGCTCATGTTGCCCGGACGGAGCGCGCCGAATTCATGCTCGACGCACCGCGGCTGCTGTAGTCGCGCGTCTGCGCGCCGCGCCGCGCGTCTGGAACGCGGATGCGCCACCGCCGCCGCGACTCATGTCGCGCGCGCCGCGCACTTCCGCCGATATCGCCGTCCGCCGTCGGAGCCGCGCGCCCATGTCGCGCGTTGCGGCGCTCTGGCCGCGGTTGCCCGCGTCGCGCTGCGCATCGCCCGCGCTGGATCGACTCGCGCCCGGCGTCGGCGCGCCCGCGAAACGCGTCGCGCGATGCGGCGTCGCCCGCCTGCCCGCGGCCGTACTTGCTGCGACACGCCCTGGTCGCGGTACGGCACCGCGCCGCGATGGTTGACGTTGTGGTTCCAGTTGCCGTTGCGAGATGTTGGTGCGGTTGAAGTTGTTGTAGCGGTTGACGTTGACGTTGACGTCGCCGCGGCCCCAGTTGCAGTTGCCCCACAGCGCGCCGCCGACGATGACGCCCGCCGTGAAGCCCAGCAGCGCGCCGCCGGCCACGTAGCCCGGCGGATAGTAGTAGTAGGGCGGATAGGCGGGATAGGGCCACGCGCCGTAGACGACCGGTCGGGTTGTACGTCGGCACGTAGACGACCTCGGGATTCGTCGGGCTCGATCTTGATGACCGTCGTGTTGTTCTCCTGCGTCGGTGACGACCTTCTGCTCCTTGCGAGTCCTTGAGCGATCCCTGCGCCGCGCGCCTTGGCGCGCAGCGCCTGCGCAGTCGCCAGCACGTCCTTCTGCTGCGCGAGGAACGCGTCGCCGAGCTTCTGCGTCCAGTCGAGCTTCTCGTTCATCATCGTCAGCACCTGCGGGAACACCGCGAGCGACTTCACGCTCGGGTCCCACGTCTGCTGCTGCAGCGCGTCCTCGAGCGCCTTGTCCTTGAGCCCGGATTGGCCTTCACCCAGCGCGCGGCCTGCGACGATCTCGAGCGGATACGTCGACGCCATCAGCACCTGCGCGAGGAGCGCGTCGGGATAGAGCGCGATCGGGCGCCAGCTGGTCGAGCTCTTCCTGCGAAAACGATTTGCCGGCCGGCGCGGACGCACCGCCTGTGGTGCTGCGGGCGCCTGTGTCAGGAGCGGACGGCGTCTGTGCGGGAATCGGCATCGCCAGCGCCGCGCAGAGCGCTGCCGCGATGAATTGCGTCATTCGCCTCATGTCGTACCTCGCGTCCTGTTTGATCGTGTAGCCGCGGCCGTCGATGCCGCACTCGATGACGGGGCTCCACTGACCGCGCACCGCAACGTACCGCAGGATAAACGATCGGCTTCCGCCGGGCGCCGGAGATGCAACTGCGAACGCCGCTGTGAAGACGACGAGCGACGACCGATTGGTTTGAGACCTCGCCGGGAAGGTGGGGGACACCGGCCCAGGTCACGCCTCTGCTGGCTGTCCGCGCCACTGCGCGGCGCAGGCGGTGGTGTTCATGCCGAGAGCTCTTCTACGAACGCCTCGGCCTGCGGCCACGGCCCGTACCCGGCCGCGGGATTGAGATGACCGACGGCGCCGACGTCGACGAGGCGGCTGCCCCATGCCGCGGCCAGCGATGCGACGCGCTCGTAGCTGCGCGAGCGGATCGTTGGTGCTCGCGGCCACGATGCTCGGGAAACGGCAGGCGCACGCGGGGCGTCGGGAGCCATCCGTTCTCGAGCAGCGTTGCCTGCGAAGGATAGCCTTCGGGCAGCGGCGACTCGAAATCCGGCGGCGCGGCGAGCAGCGCGCCGTGGATCGGACGCTGGTGGCGCATGCGCCCAGTGCACGGTGATCATCACGCCGGCGCTGTGCGCGACCAGGACGACCGGGCCTTCGATCGCGGCGAGCGAGCGGTCGAGCTCGCTCACCCACGCGGCGCAGCGACAGCTTGTCGCGCTCCATGCGCGGCACCGACGCTCGCGTTCGGAAGCTTTTGCTCGAGCAGCGTCTGCCAGTGCTCGGGCACGTGATCGCGCAATCCTGGCACGATCAATATCGATGGGCGAGGTCAGTGATCGCTTCGCTTCAGAACTGCGCGTCAGCGAGGTCGAGCGCTGCGCTCGCGCCGCCGGTCACGGCTTCGCTCTAAGCCGGAGGCCTGGGTGAGGAAGTGATCCGCGAAGTGACGCGCGGTCGCGATCTTCGCGCGCTGGAAATCGGCGTCGCCCTGTCCGGCCGCAAGTCCTCTCGCGGCCGCGAGCGCGCGCGCGGGCGAGCTGCCCGCCGCCGAACACGATGCCCGCGAGCTCGAGGAACGGAACCGCGCCGGCGAGGACGCGCGCGCGTATCGCGTGCGCATCGACTCGGCGACATGCCGCCCGCGCGCCCTCCGAGGGCATCGAGGCCGGCGTGCGAGGCGCGTGGCGATGGCGCCGAGATTCGCGTCTCCCGGTCGCCGCGAGCGCCGGCACCGTCTCGCGCAGGTCCGCGATCGCCGCCATCAGCGCCGCACCGCGGTCGCGTCCGATCTTGCGGCCCACGAGGTCGTTCGCCTGGATGCCGGTCGTGCCCTCGTAGATCGTCGTGATGCGCGCGTCGCGCAGGTACTGCGCCGCACCGGTCTCCTCGATGTAGCCCATGCCGCCGTGCACCTGCACGCCGAGCTGACGCGTTGCGCTGCGCGCCTTCCGTGCTCCATCCCTTGACGATGGGGATCATGAGCTCGGCGAACGCGCGCTTGCGGGCGCGCACCGCCCTCGTCCGGATGCCGGTGTGCGAAATCGAGCGCGGCGGCGGTGACGTAGCCGAGCGCGCGCGCGGCTTCGGTGGAGCGCGCGCATCGTCAGCAGCATGCGGCGCACGTCGGGGTGGCCGATGATGCCCGGCGCCGTCGTCGCCAGGTGCGCCCCTGCACGCGCTCGCGCGCGTAGGCGACGGCGCGCTGGTAGGCGCGGTCGCTCAGATCCCACGCCCTGCATGCCGACGCCGAAGCGCGCGCGCTGGTTCATCATCACGAACATGTACTCGAGGCCGCGGTTCTCCTCGCCGACCAGATAGCCGACCGCGCCGCCGGCGTCGCCGAATGCGAGCACGGCGGTGGGACTCGGCGTGGATGCCGAGCTTGTGCTCGATGCGACACGCAGCGCACGTCGTTGCGCGCGCCGGGCGTGCCGTCGGCGCTCGACGATGAACTTCGGCACGACGAACAGCGAGATGCCCTTGACGCCCGGCGGCGCATCCGGCGTGCGCGCCAGCACGAGGTGCACGATGTTGTCGGTGTAGTCGTGCTCGCCGTAGGTGATGAAGATCTTGTTGCCGTAGAGCTGGTAGCTGCCGTCCGGCCTGCGGCACCGCCTTCGTGCGCACGGCCGCGAGATCGGACCCGGCCTGCGGCTCGGTCAGGTTCATCGTGCCGGTCCACTCGCCGCTCACCATCTTCGGCAGATACGTTTGCTTCAACGCATCGGAGCCGTTCATCTCGATCGCCTCGATCGCGCCGCCGGTGAGCATCGGGCACAGCTCGAACGCCATGTTGGCCGCGTTCCACATTTCGTCGATCGCGGCGGCTACGAGGTGCGGCATGCCCTGGCCGCCGTACTCCGGATCCTTGGCGAGGCCGTTCCAGCCGAGCTCGCAGAACTGGCGGTAGGCGTCCTTGAATCCCGGAGGTGTCGCCACCGTGCCGTCGTCGCGCAGGCGCGCGCCTTCGCGATCGCCGACCGCGTTCAGCGGATCGAGCACGTCGGTCGCGAACTTGCCCGCTTCTTCGAGGATCGCCGCCACCGTGTCGGGCGATGGCCTCCTCGAACCCGGGCAGCTGCGCGAGCGCAGGCAACCCGGCGAGCCCGTTCATCGACGAAGAGCATCTCCGGCAGGGGTGCGTGGTACTGGCTCATGGTCGGTCCCTGTCAGCGCGCCGGTGTCGGCGAGCCGCGCGCGGATGACCTTCTTGTCGAGCTTGCCGACGCTGGTCTTCGGAATCGCGTCGACGAAGTACACGCGATCGGGCACCGCGAACTTCGAGATCGCGCCGCGCTCCGGCGAATTCCTGCACGTGCTTGCGAATCGCGTCCTCGGCTCGGCTGCGCCTCGGGCTGCGGCCTTGCAGACCACGAAGCACACCGGGCGCTCTCCCCATCGTTCGTCGGGCACGCCGACCACCGCGGCCTCGGCGATGCCCGGCATGCGCAGCACGAGGTCCTCGATGTCGAGCGACGACACCCATTCGCCGCCCGTCTTCACGACGTCCTTGATGCGGTCGACGATCTTGAGGTAGCCCTCGCTGTCGATCACGCCGACGTCGCCGGTGTGCAGCCAGCCGCCGCGCCACAGCTCCTCCGACTTCTCGGGCTCGTTCAGGTAGCCCTGCGTGAGCCACGGCGAGCGGACGACGACCTCGCCCTGCGACACGCCGTCGTGCGCGACGTCGTTCATGTTGGCGTCGACGATGCGAAGCTGCACGAACGGGATCGGGCCGGCCGGCGCGGCACAGCACCGGGAGCTTGCGCTCGACGTCCCAGTCGCGCATGTGCGGCCGCAGGTGGGCGAGGGTGAGGATCGGGCAGGTCTCGGACATGCCGTAGCCGGCGATCACGTCGATGCCCTTCTCGACGGCGGCGCGCGCGAGCGGCAGCGGCAGCGCGGAGCCGCCGATGATCACCTTCCATCCCTCGAGCTGCCCTTCGCGCAGCGCCGGGCTGCCGAGCATCATCGACAGGATCGTCGGGACGCAGTGCGAGAACGTCACGCGCTCGCGGGCGATGAGCCCGAGCAGCACGTCGGGCAGGTAGCGGCCGGGATACACCTGCTTCACGCCGAGCATCGTGGCGACGTAGGGAAGCCCCACGCGTGAACGTGGAACATCGGCGTCACCGGCATGTACACGTCCTGCGTCGGTGAACGTCGCATGCGTCGCGCTGGCGAGCGCCTCGCCGCTGCCGAGCGTGTGCAGGACGAGCTGGCGGTGGCTGTAATAGACGCCCTTGGGCAAGCCGGTGGTGCCCGTCGTGTAGAAGGTCGTGGCGCGGGTGTCCTCGGGCAGGTCGGGAAACGCGAACGACGGCGACGCGGCGGCGAGCATCGCCTCGTATTCCGCGGCGAACGCGAGCTTCGACTGCGGCGCGGCCGTCCCGTCGTTGATGAGCACGAACGCGACCCCGGCCGGATCTTGTCGCTGGATCGCCTCGAGGATCGGCAGGAACTCGGCGTTGACGAGGATGACGTCGTCGGCCGCGTGGTTGATCGTGTACAGGATCTGGTCGGGCGAGATGCGCACGTTGACCGTGTGCAGCACGGCGCCCATCATCGGCACGGCGAAGAAGCACTCGAGATAGCGGTGGCTGTCCCAGTCCATCATCGCGACCGTGGAGCCCGGCTTGACGCCGAGCGCGGTGAGCGCCGAAGCGAGGCGGCCGACGCGCTCGGCGAGCGTTGCGTACGTGTAGCGGACGCGGTCGGCGTAGACGATCTCCTGCGCGGGCGCCTGCGCGACGCCGCGGGCGAGGATCTGGCGGATCGACAAGCGGCGCGTCGTTCGCCGACGGCGTCCGGTGGATGGCGAGTGGGTTCATGAAATTTTCCTGGAAGGTGGGTTCGAGGTTCGAAGCGCCAGTGCGTCGCGAATGCGGCGGCGGCGGTGAGAAAGTCGTCGACGATGCGGGCCGAGACTTCCGGCCGTGTCACGAGGAACAGATGCCCGGAGTCGACGACTTCGAGACGGGCATCGGGAATGAGCCATTGCATGATTCGGGCGTTGACCGCGGGGACGATCGGATCGTCGCGGCCCGCCATGACCAGCGTCTGCGGCGCGCAGCATCCACAGCCACGGCAGGCTCGTCCAGCCAGACCACTGCCGCGAGCTGAAGGTAGTAGCCGCTGCGGCTCGAAAGCGGACGTGGCGCAGGGTCTGCGTCACCATCGCGGGATCGGTGCGGAATTCGCCGCCGTAGATCGTCGCCCGCAACACGATGGGCGTGCTCGGGATCGACGTAGCGGCGCGGCGTGGCCATCTTGAGCAGCACGCCGGGATTGCCCGGGACCATCAAGCACGCCGGCGCCGTCGCCGCGAGCACGAGACGGCGGCAGCGCGACGGATGGCGGAGCGCGAACTGCTGCGCGATCGCGCCGCCCCACGACACGCCGAGCACGTCGGCCACGTCGTGGCCGAGATGGTCGAGCAGATCGACGGCGAGGCGGGCGATGCCGGAGGGCCGGTAGGGCGCGCCCGGCGCGGGCGAGCCGCCCACGCCCGGCACATCGAAGATCACGATCTCCGGACCGTCGAGCGCGTCGATGAAAGGCAGC
>ERZ1370068.532-contig-10484_pt1 | contig 26247 bp, 21 predicted proteins | sample MGYA00561227_ERZ1370068 | MGnify/ENA primary metagenome ERZ1370068 (study PRJEB38410, sample SAMEA6850437) | metagenome | study: Metagenomic assessment of the ecological functions of the soil: analysis of the soil microbiota associated with the...
GTTACGTATTGCTGGCATCGCGACGCTGCAAGGCGGGCGCGCGCCGCTGGCGATCGGCATGCTGCGCGAGGCGAGCGGGCCAGGAGCTTCTCGTTCCTCGAGTGGTCGCTGACGGCCTGGCCCATCGTCGTCGGTGCTGCTCGTCGCGGGGTGGTTCATCATCGTCACGTGGTTCCCGATCGACGTCGAGTCGGTGCGGGCGACGTGACTCGTGATCGAGGAGAAGGTGCTCCGCATGGGCCGCATGTCGGTCCGCGAGCGCGCGATCGGGCTCATCATGCTCGCGACCCTCGCGATCTGGATCGTCGGCGGCGAGGAGCTCGGCTCGCGAACGGTCGCGCTCGGCGCGGCGGTCATGATCTTTCGCGCTGCAGCTCGCCCGCTGGAGCGACGTCGAGCCGTACGTGAACTGGGGCGTGCTCTTCATGTACGGCGGCGCGATCGCGCTCGGCTCGCGGCGCTGCATCGCTCCGGCGCGTCAGAGTGGATCGCCAGCGTCACGATCAGCCGCTGGGCGTCGAACCCGATCGAGGTGATCGCCATCATCTCGGCGTTCGGCATCGTGCTGACCGAAGCGATGAGCCACTCCGGCCGTCGTCGCGCTCGCTCATGCCCTGTCGCGCTCGGGATCGCGACCCGCTACCACATCGACCCCGGATCATGGCGCCCGCGGTCGCGCCTTGCCATCGGGGCTCGCGTTCACGCTGCCCGTCGGCACGCCGGGCAACGCGATCGCGCATTCGTCGGGCTACATGCAGCTCCGCGACATGCTCGTGCCGGGCGCGCTTCTCGTCGTGATCGCCTGGGCGGCGTTCAACCTCGACGGCCATCTACTACTGCCGCTGATCGGGGCTGACCCTCCCCCGCTGACTCCTTTCGAGGCAACGTGCGGGTTTGAGACGGACCCGGCTTTCGCCTAGGTTTGGCCGTCTCGACATTTCCCCGCGAAAGGAACGTTCTCACCCATGGGCGATCTCATTCCCCCGCACGGCGGGCTCTCCGAGCCGGTCTCCTGCACGGTTCCGGAGAGCGAGCGGCAGGCCGTTCGAGGCGAAGGCGGCGACGCTGCCGAAGGTCCCGTCTCCGACGCCGACCTCTCGACCGTCTACCGCTTCGGCGACGGCGGGCCTCTCGCCCGCTCACCGGGCCCGATGGATCGCGCGACCTACGATCGCGTCCTCGACGAGGCGCTACATCGAGCACGGCGGCAAGAAGTACGCGTGGACGATTCCGCTCGCGTTCCCGGTGACGGCCGAGCTCGGCGAGCAAGCTCGGCAAAGGGCAGACGGTCGCGCTCGTGAACGCGCGCCGGCACGGTCGTCGCGACGCTCGACGATCAGCGACGTCTTCCCGTGGGACAAGCCGCGCTACCTGAAGAGCGTCTACGGCACCGAGCGCACCGACCATCCGGGCGCCGACATGGTGCTCAAGAACGACGCCGACAAGACGCACCTCGATCGGCGGCACGATCCGCGTCCTGCCGCAGCCGAAGCATCCGCGCTTCGGGAAGTTCGTGCTCTCGCCGCGCGAGGTCCGCGCGCTCTTCTCGCCAGAAGGGCTGGGAGCGCGTCGTCGCGTTCCAGACCCGCAACCCGCTCCACCGCGCGCACGAGTACGCGCTCGTCTACGGGCTCGAGACGCTCGATCCGCCAGGGCCTCAACGCCGGCGCCGTGCTGAACCCGCTCATCGGCGAGACCGAAGGGCGACGACGTCGACGCGGACACCCGCATGAAGACGTACGAGGCGCTCGATCGACACGCGCGCGCTCGGCGAGGGCGACAGCGACCAGGCGCTCTGGGGCCCGCGCAAGGAGTCGGTGCCCGACCGCGTGATCCTCGCTCGGCCTCGACATCAAGATGTTCTACGGCGGCCCGAAGGAGGCGGTGATGCACGCGCATCTACCGCCAGAACTTCGGCTTCACGAACATCGTCATCGGCCGCAAGCACGCCGGACGCGCCCGTACCACGACGGCACCGCGATCTGGGGCGACTTCGACGCGCAGGAGATCTTCGGGAAGCTCGGCGGCGACCTCAAGATCCAGCCGGTCAAGGTCGGCTTCGCGGCGTACTACGAGTCGATCGGCGCGCGTCGACCTGACCGACAACCATGCCGGGCGAGAAGCCGGTGTCGATCTCGGGCAAGGACGTCCGGAAGGCGCTCCTGGAGGGCAGCGAGGTCGATCCGCGCATCATGCGCCCGTCGACGTCGCGCATCCTCGCCGCCGCGATGAAGCAGTAGCCAGCGCGCGGTGCGTCGACGTCGCCTGCCAGAAGTGCGGCGAACACGAAGCGGATCGACGTCGGCGCCCCGCGCACCGGCCAGACGGTCGAGGACTACGTGCACCTGCTGGCCGAAGCGGCTGACGCACCGCCCGAGCTTCGAGATGCTTCGGCGGCCACATGGAGCTCAGGCCGCCCGTGCCCGAGTTCTGGGACGTCCGCTGGGGAGACGTTGAGTGAACGACGGACTCTGTCCCCTCGTCATTCGCGGCTGCGCGGCGCGCACTCGCCTGCTGGCTGGCCGCGCGCTTCGCGCGCGGAGGTCGATCTCCTAGCGTGTCCCGAAGGGCTGTAGCTCGACCGAGAAGCCGAACACCTCGACCAGGAGTAGGTAGAGCGCCGAGGAGCGTCAGCGGCGAGGCTCCCGAACGCGCTCACGGCCATGCCGGAGAGGAGCAGCACCGCGAGCAGCCCGCCGACGGCGACCGCCGGGCGAGAGGAAGCTCGGCTTGTTGAAGGGCGGCACGGGCTCGAGGAGCGGCAGCATCCCGTGCTGTTTCACCTCGCCCCAGAACGCGTCGACCACGCTCCGGAGCTGCGTTCCGACCTCGCTCAGCCAGGATTCGCCGTACACCGCCATCAGGGCATCTCCGCTTTCAGCACGATGATCAGGGCGTCGTCGCCCATCCGCGGGTCGCGTCCGACGCCGAAGAGCATCGTTCCGCCGTTCATGACGCCGACGTTCGTGTCGACGCAGGCGCCGCTTCCCTTCGAGGAGGCGCACCTGCATCTTCACCACGTCGCTTGCTCCATGCCCTTTCGGGAGGATCTGCAGCCGGCGACCGCCAGGCAGCGCGAAGCGCGCTTCGTTCCGCCATTCGCACGGGCCGCTCTTCGCGGCTGACGATCTGGAACGCGCGATAGCCGCACGAGACGGCGCAGGCGCGGCTTCAGGCTCACGAGCTGCGGATCGGACGGGCCGGATCTCGGCGGCACGCACCGCCGTCACCTGCACTCGAGCGCGTTCGGCGGGCTCGCGCAGCGCCAGAGTCGCGGACGCGACGAGCGCGACTCCCAGCGCCGCGCCTACCATCCGCTGCGCTCGACCTCGTGGTTGACCCAGATCATCGTCGTGCCGCTCTTCGGCTCGCGGCGGAGCGCTGATGTCCTTGCCGGCGAGCCGATCGATGAGCACGTGGTTCAGGCAGCCGCTTCTGCTCGCGATCTGCGCGTTCGCGTCGTGCCCGTCGCGTTTCGGCGGCGCGGGCGATCGCGGTCGGGTCCAGGCGACCGGGCGCAGGAACAGCGCCATGCCGGCCGCGATGGCCGCCGCCGCGCCCCACGCGACGCCGGCGCGAGCATGCACGCCGCGCTTGGCCGCGGCGCGATCGCGCCACTCCTGCCTGCCCTCGACACTTCGCGATCGCGCGGTCGACGCCGGGCCCAGACGCCCGAGAGATCGAGCTGGTCGACGGCGCGCGCCGACGTCGGCGGCCAGCGCCTCGCGCATCGCGAGCAGACGCTGGACGGAGACATCGCAGCGCCGACACTGTCCGAGATGACGGCGCGACGTCGATCGCGAGCCGACGGGCGTCAGCTCGCCGTCGACGAAGCCATCGATGCGCGCAGCAGCGTCGGCGCACGTCATCGTCATGCGCCGTCAGCGGAGGCCCCGCAGCCGCGCCTGCAGTTGGCGGCGCGCGTAGTGGAGGCGGCTCATCACGGTGCCCTTCGGGCACGTCGAGCACTTGGCTGATCTCCTCGTACGAAAGGCCGTCCACTTCGCGAAGAAGTATGACGGCGCGATGTTCGGGGGTCAATTCGCTCGATCGCTTGCACGAGGTGCGCACCGATCTGCGTGCTGCGCGCGCGTCTCGAACGGCTCGTCCGCGCTCGAGGTCCTCGGCCGAGCGGCGGTACGACCTCGTCACCGGTATCGTCCATGATCGCCGCCGACCTGGACGTAGCGCGACTCGCGCCGCTGGTGGTCGATGCAGAGGTTCACCGCCGATGCGATAGACCCAGGTGTAGAAGCTCGAGTCGCCCTTGAACTTGTCGAGGCTCTGATAGGCCTTGGTGAACGTGTCCTGGACGACGTCCAACGCGTCCTCGCGATTGCTGAGCATGCCCAGCGCGAGTGCAGCCACTTTGCGTTGATACCGTTCGACCAGCCCGCGAAAGGCCTCCCGATCGCCCCGCCGCGCGCGCTCGACGAGCTCGCCGTCGGTCAGAGTCACCGCGTGCTGGTCGGTCTGACGGGTCATCGCATGCTCTGATTCAGCTCGGACTGCCGCGTGCTGACCCGCGGTCAGTGCGCCTGCGGACCAGTTCGCCCCGTCATGGACGTCGACTCGCAGCGGAACCTTCAGCGTCCACACGCCCTCCATCGCCTCGCGCACGAGCGTCCGCACAGCGTCGAGCTCCGCCACCGGAACCTCGAGCACCAGCTCGTCGTGCACCTGCAGCAGCATGTGCGCGTCCGGAGCTCGCCTGCTGCAAGCGGCGCCGGACTTCGAGCATGGCGAGCTTGATGAGGTCGGCGGCCGACCCTGGATCGGCGTGTTCGTGGCCGCCCGCTCCGCGAACTGCCGGACCCCGGGGTCGCGGGCGTTCGAGCTCCGGCAGATACCGGCGGCGACCCAGGACCGTCGTCACGTAGCCGCGCTCCGCGCCTCGCGGATCGGTCGCGTCGAGGTAGGTCCCGCACGCCCGGCATAGCGGTCGAAATAGCTCGCGGATGTAGGCCTCCGCCTCCTTCATGGAGCACGCCGAGCTCGCGCGCCGCGCGCGCCGGCCCCATGCCGTAGACGATGCCGTAGTTGATCACCTTGGCGAGCCGCCGGCCCTCGGCCGGCGACAAGTCCCCGAACACGTCAGTCGCCGTTCGGGCATGGATGTCGTCGCCGCGCGTGAAGGCATCGATGAGCGCCGCGTCGTTCGCGAGGTGCGCGAGCACGCGGAGCTCGATCTGCGAGTAGTCGGCCGACACGATGCGGTGGCCGGGGCCGGCGACGAACGCCGCGCGGATGCGCTGCGCCCCTCCTCGGTGCGGATGGGGATGTTCTGTAGGTTCGGATCGGAGCTCGAGAGGCGTCCGGTCGCGGCGACGGTCTGGTTGAAGGAGGTGTGGATGCGGCCGGTCGTCGCGATCGAGCGAGCGCCGGGAGCGCGTCGACGTACGTCGACTTGAGCTTCGCGAGCTGGCCGGTGCTCGAGGATCTTCGCCGGCAGCGGATGCTCGGCGGCGAGCTTCGTCAGCACGTCGACGTCGGTCGAGAGCCCGGTCTTCGTCTTCTTGCACGCCCTTCGTCGAGAGCTTCGAGGCGATCGAACAGCACCTCGCGCAGCTGGATCGGCGAGCCGACGTTGAACTCGCCGCCCGCGAGCGCGTGGATCTCGCCAGCAGCACCGCTCGAGCGTCGCGCCGAGCTCGGCCGACATCGCGCCGAGCGCGCCGGCAGGTCGAGCGCGACGCCGGCGAGCTCCATCGTCGGCGAGCGTCTCGGCGAGCGGCATCTCGAGCTCGCGGTAGAGCTTCCGCATCTCGGCGCGCTGCCAGCCGCTCCTCGACGACGGGCCGGAGCGCGTGCGCGACGCGCGTCGCGCGGCACCGCCGCGTCGACGGGATCGCCGCTCCGGCATCGCCGGGCTCGCCGAGGAGCTGGTGCGCGAGCGTCGCCGCGTCGTGCAGCGGGCTGCGACGGGATTCAGACAGTACGACGCGAGCCCGAAGTCCGTCGCCGGTCCCGGCGAGCCCGAGACGGCGCCGCGCGAGCGCCACGCGCACGCGTCTTCAGATCGGTCGCCGAGCTTCGCGATCGCGAAGTCGGCGAAGAGTGGCGCCAGCGACCGACAGCGTCTCCGGGTCCTCGGGCGCGGTTCAGACGACCGGCGCGCCGGTCGGTCCCGCGAGCACGATCTGCCGTCGAGGCGCGCCGCCGTCGCGCGCGGCGAGTCGAGCACGGCGAGCACCGACGACCGCGGTCCCCTTCGCGAAGCGGCGCGATCGCGGCCGCGACCTCGCTCGGCGAGTCCGCACCTCGCGCCGCTCGACGGTCGGCGAAGATCGCGGCTCGCCTGCGGCGTGAGCTCGCGGAGGAGCGCCATGAACTCGAGCTCCAGGAGCAGCGGGCGCAGCGTCGGCATGTCGGGACCCGGCCAGCGGAAGCGCTTCGAGGTCGAGCGCCACCGCGAGGTCGCGCCGGATCGTCGCGAGGTCCTTCGAGAGGCGCGCAGTCTCGGCCTCGGCCGCGAGCGTCTCGCGGATCTTCTTCGCGCCGCGGACGCCGGATGCCTTCGACCTCGTCCAGGCGTCCGAGGATCGTCTCGACGGGTCCGAGCTGCTGGCACGAGCGCGCTCGCGGTCTTCTGCCCGACGCCGGTGACGCCCGGGATGTTGTCGCTCGCGTCGCCCATGAGGCCGAGCACGTCGGGGACGAGCGCCGGGTCGACGCCGAAGCGCTCGCGCACCTCGGCGATGCCGATCCGGCGGTTCCGCGATGTCGTCGTAGAGGCGTCGTCCGCTCGGTGACGAGCTGCATCATGTCCTTGTCGGCCGTGACGATGACGGTCTCGAGGCCGGCGCGCTCGGCCGCCGTGGCGAAGCGTTCCGATGACGTCGTCGGCCTCGACCCCGGCCTCCTCGATCACCGGCAGCCGCAGCGCCGTCGACCAACTGCCGGATGTACGGGATCTGCGGCCGGAGGTCGTCGGGCATCGGCGGCTCGATGCTCCTTGTACTCGGCGTAGAGCGTGTCGCGGAACGTCTCGCCCGGGGCGTCGAACACGACCGCGAGCTAGTCGGGCTTCCCGCCGTTCCGCAGGAGCTTCGCCACCATGTTGGCGAAGCCGAGCGTCGCGTTGGTCGGCAGTCCGCGCGAGGTGTTCAGCGCCGGGAGGGCGTGGAAGGCGCGATAGACGTACCCGCTCGCGTCGATCGAGGCAGAGCCGTCCGCGCGCCATCCGGTCCGTCTGTAACGGACCCCCGAGCGCCGCAAGGAAGCTTGACAGCCTCGTGGACGCCTCATAGTAAGCGGCCCGCGAATTTTGTCGCGTTGCTCGCATCGTCGTCTCAGCGCACTGGATGATCGAAGTCGCGCACCTCACCAAGCGCTACGGGGACCTCGCTGCCGTCTCAGGACGTGTCGTTCACGGCGGTGCCCGGTCAGATCCTCGGCTTCCTCGGTCCGAACGGCGCCGGGAAGACGACCACCATGCGGATCATCACCGGGTTCATCCCGGCCACCGAGGGCACGGTGCGCGTCGCGGGCTTCGACGTCTTCGAGCAGTCGGCCGAGGTCCGGCGGCGCATCGGGTACCTGCCCGGAGAACCCGCCCTCTACAACGACATGCTCGTCATCCCCTACCTCACGCTTCGCCGCCAGGCTGCGCGGCATGGCGCGCGGGCGACATCGACGCGGCGCCATCGACCGCGTGCTCCAGACCTGCAGCCTCACGAGCGTCTCCGGGCCGGCTGCTCGGGCACCTGTCCGAAGGGCTTCCGGCAGCGCGTCGGCCTCGCGCAGGCGCTCATCCACGATCCCGAGGTCCTGATCCTCGACGAGCCGACGAACGGCCTCGACCCGGGCCAGATCGACGAGATGCTGCAGTTCATCCGGAGCCTCGCGCCGAACCGCACGATCGTCGTCTCGACCCACATCCTGCGCCAGGTGGTCGCCGTCTGCGAGAAGGTCGTCATCATCAGCGACGGCCGGATCGTCGTCGAGGACCTGCTCGCGAACCTCACGCGCGACCAGCGGCTCGACGAGGCCTACAAGCGGGCGATCGCCGGCGGCCACCGCGCGTGGCAGCGCGGACCTGATGATGCGCAACGTCTTCACCATCGCCGGCCGCGAGGTGCGGTCGTACTTCTCGTCGCCCGTCGCGTACGTGCTTCTGGCCGCGTTCCTGGCGCTCGCCGGGCTACTTCTTCTTCGCGCTGCTCTCGGCGTTCAACCAGTCGCTCGCCATCTACAGCATGATGCGCAATCCGGAGATGCTTCAGCGCTTCAACCTGAACGAGATGGTGATCCGGCCGCTGCTGCACAACATGTCCGTGCTGCTCATCTTCGTCATCCCGGCGCATCACCATGCGGATGTTCCCGGAGGAGAAGACGCCGGCACCTACGAGCTGCTCGCTGACATCGCCCGTCCGCGTGAGCGAGATCGTCCTCGGGAAGTTCCTGGGCGGCCTCGTGCTCGTCATGCTCATGGTCGTGCTGTCGGGCTTCTTCGGCCTGTGCTGCTCGGCCTACGGCAACCCCGAGCTGCCGATGATGCTCAGCGGGCTACCTCGGCCTTGCGCTCATGGCGATCTCGTTCCTCGCGATCGGCACGCTCGTCTCGTCGTTCACCGACAACGTCGTCGTCGCGTACACGGGCGCGCTCTTCGCGCTCCTCGTGCTCTACACGATCGGCTGGCTCGGCGAGACGGTGCAGGGCCCGTGGGGCGCACTCGTCAAGTACGTCTCGATCACCGATCACTTCCAGGAGCTGCTGAAGGGACTCATCGACACGAAGGACTCGTCTACTTCGCGACGCTGCTCGTCGTGAGCCTCTTCCTCACGCAGCGCTCGGTCGAGTCGGTGCGCTGGAGGTAGCGTCGTGGGTCGCTCCGCGTCACTGCTCGGCCTCCTCGGCCTCGTCGTCCTCGCCTTCGGCCTCGTCGCGCGCCGTCGATCCTGCGGGATCGAGCGGCATGCTCCGTCTGGCTGCACCTCGGCGCCGGCGTCCTGCCTGATCGTCGCCTACCTGGCGTTCGGCTGCGAGAACTTCCGCAGCCTGCTCGGCCAGCGCTCGACACGCTACGGCGCGAGCGCGGCCGTCTACACGGTGCTCTTCGTCGCGCTGCATCGCCGGCGCCAACTACCTCGGCCATCGCCATCACCAGCGCTGGGACGTGACCGAGGGCGGCGTCTACACGCTCGCGCCGCAGTCGACGAAGGTCGTCGCGAGCCTCAAGGACGACGGTCACGATGACGGCCTTCGTCGAGGGCGGCACGAGACCCGGCCTCGACTCGCTCCTCGAGGGCTACACGTACGCCGCGCCCGACCAGCGTGAAGATGCGGCTCGTCGACCCGGACAAGGAGCCGACGCTGGTCGACCAGATGAAGATCACGACGGCGCCGTCCGTGAACCTCCAGTACGGCAACGAGAGCTTCGTCGTCACGCAGCCGACGGAAGAGACGATCACCAACGGGCATCATCCGCGTCTCGCGCAGCACGAAGAAGGTCGTCTACTTCGTCGAAGGGCTTCGGCAGGCGCGCACCAGCGCCGACCAGGATCCCAAGGGCTATTCGCGCGGCGAAGCTCGCCCTCCAGCAGGAGAACTACGAGGTCAAGCCGCTGCTGCTGCCGTCGGTCGAGACGATCCCCGACGACGCGAGCGTCGGTCGTCATGCCCGGCGTCGGCCAGCCGCTCACCGACACCGCGATCGCGGCGCTCGACGGCTACCTGAAGCGCGGCGGCGCACCTCTTCGTCCTGGTCGGCCCGCGCCAGGGCGACGACGAAGCTCGCGACGTTCCTCGCCAAGCTGGGGCGCGAAGCTCGGGAACGACATCGTCCTCGACCAGGAGGTCCGGCTCTTCGAGGGGCCGCGCATCGGCATGCAGCCGCTCGCGAAGGACGTACGGCGCGCACCCGATCACGCAGGACCTGCGCGACTACACCGTCTTCCCGCAGACGCGCACCGTCGATCCCGACGCCGCCGGCAAGAAGGGCCTCGCGGCGACGACGCTCGTCAAGACGAGCGGCGTCGTCGTGGGGCGAGACCGACGTCGACGACGTCTTCACCGAAGGGCGTCGCGCAGCTCGACGACGCCGACAAGAAGGGGCCGCTCGTCGGTCGCCGTCGCGGTCGACGGCGAAGCTGAAGCGAGATGGGCATCACGCCGCGGCCGCCGCGGAGGGCCAGAAGGCGCCCGACGAGGCGCGGCTCGTCGTCATCGGCACGCCGCGCTTCGCCGACAAGCCAGACGTTCACGCAGTCGCGCACGAACGGCGACCTCTTCCTGAACGCGGTCGGCTGGCTCGTCGGACAGGAAGAGCTGGTCTCGATCCGCAGCCGATCGCGTGCGCGCGTCGCGCGCCGAGTTCACCGCCGAGCCAGGCCGGTCGCAGCTCTTCTACCTCTCCGTCCTCCTCATCCCGAGCTGCTGGTCGTCATCGGCATCGCGGTCTGGTGGCGGCGGAGAAACGGGTGAGCGCTGCGTCCGGATCCTCGTCCTCGCCGTCCTCGTGGCGGCGCTCGGCAGCTACCTCTACTTCTACGAGGTCCCGCAGGCGCAGAAGGAGGCGGAGAAGCGAGAAGCTCGTCGGGCGTCGACGAACGACGCCGTCACGGGCATCGAGCTCGTCTACCCCGACCGCACGATCGCGCTCACGAAGGGCGACACGGGCTGGCGGCTCGACGAAGCCGATCGACGCGCCCGCGGACGAGCCGGTCGTGAAGAGCCTGCTGCAGCGCGATCACCGGCGCCGAGGTGCAGAAGAGCCTCGACGACGCTGCCGGCCGATCTGGCGCCGTTCGGCCTCGACAAGCCGGCGACCGTCGTCACGCTGACGCGTCGAAGGACGGCGACGCGCCGCCGATCGCAGGTCGGCAAGAACACGAGCGATCGGCGCGCAAGACCTACGTCCGCAAGGGCGACGAGCCGAAGATCTACCTCACCGCGGCAGCACGATCCAGACGAGCCATCAACAAGCAGCCGACGCGACCTGCGCGACAAGCAGACTCCTCGCCTTCCAGGACGACGACGTGCAGCGCATCGAGGTCGTGAAGGCGGGCGCGCCGCGCGGTGACGCTCGCGCGCAAGGACAAGGACGCCTGGACGATCGCGCCCGGCGACATCGCCCGCCGACCCGACCGAGGTGCGCTCGTACCTGTCGTCGCTCCGCACGACGCGCGCCGACCGACTTCCCGGACGACGCCCGCGCCGAGCTCGCGAAGTACGGGCTCGACAAGCCGCGCCTGACGATCACAGTCGCGACCGGGAAGGACGGCGCGCACCGCCGAGCAGCTCCTCGTCGGCGGCGGAGTCGAGCGGCGAGCAGACGAAGCACGATCTACGTGAAGCGCCAGCGCGCCGACGGTGTACGCGGTCGGCGAGTGGGCGTTGCCGGAGCCTCGACAAGGACGCGTCGCCGCGCTCCGCGACAAGACCGTCCTCGCCTTCGATCCGCGACGCGCGTCGGCGCGCGTCGTCCTCGAGCGCAAGGAAGGCACGGGCGCGACGCTCGTCGCGCACGCCGGCGGGCGCGTGGACGCTCGACGGCGTCGACGAGGCGAAGGTCGAAGGGCACCGCGATCCAGCGCTTCGTCGACGACCTGAAGGACCTGAAGGGCTCGGCCGTCGCCGCGGAGCCCGCCGGGCGACCTCACGCAGCTTCGGCCTCGCCGCGCCGGCGCTCCGCATCACGCTCACCGACAAGGACGGCAAGCCGATGGGCACCGCGCTCGCCGCCGAAGCAGGACGCCAAGTACTACGTCGATGCGCGACGGCGGCCGGCACGGTCTTCGAGACCGCGCGACTACATGTACACGCGGCTCGACAAGCAGGCGCGCGACTTCGAGGCCGAGCGGCACGACGACGACGCTCGCCCCCGCCGGCGGCGAGCCCGAAGACGACGGCGACGGCGAGCCGCTCGGCGACGAAGACGAGTGACGACGAGGAGTGCGCGGCGCGCGCGCGCCGGCGTCCGAGCGCGGGCCGCTAGCGCAGCACAGTCCGCAGCGCGGCGAGGAACGCGTCGATCTCCTCGTCCGTCCCGACGCTGACGCGCAGCGCGTCGTCGAGACCGTGCGTCCGGAAGTGGCGCACGAGGATGTCGCGCGCCGCGAGCGCCGTCGCGACGGGCGCCTGCGACACGCCGCGCCGGCGCGCGAGGACGAAGTTCGCGTGCGACTCCGGCACGTCGTACCCGAGGTCGCGGAGCGCGGCGGTGAGCCGCGTGCGCGTCCGGCACACGCGCTCGACGTTCGCGCGCGCGGGTCGCCTGATCGGTGAGCGCGGCGGTCGCCGCCGCTTGCGACAAGCGGTTCAGGTTGTAGAGTCCTTCACCGTCCGCAGCCCGCGAAGGAGCTCCGGCACCGCGAACGCGAGGCCGACGCGCAGGCCGGCGAGCGAGGAGTACGACTTCGAGAGCGTCCGCAGCACGACGACGTTCGGCGGGCGCCCGACCAGCGCGAGCGCGTGCTCGCGCGCGAAGTCCACGTACGCCTCGTCAACGACGAGCACGCCCGGGATGCGGCGTGCGAGCGCACTCGATCGCGCCGACCGGCACGAGCGTACCCGACGGGGAGTTCGGATTGCAGACGAACGTGAGCTTGGCGCCCGCGTCGCCGAGAGCCCGGACGGCAGCGACCAGTCGGACGGCCACGGCAGCTCGACGAGGACCCCACCCTGCACCGACACGAGCGTCTCGTAGAGGCTGTAGGTCGGCACCGGGAACGCGACCTGCTCGCCCGGCTCGACGAGCGCCCGCAGGAGCAGCGTCAGCAGCTCGTCCGAGCCGTTGCCGGCGAGGATGTGATCCGTCGGGATGCCGTAGAGCCGCGAGGCCGCCGCGCGGAGGCCGTCGCCTCGGGGTCGGGATACAGGCGCACCCGCTCGTCGACGGCGGCGTGGAGCGCTGCGCAGCACGGCCTCCGACGGCGGATACGGGTTCTCGTTCGTGTTGAGCTTGATGACCCGCTGCCCCGGGCCGGGCTGCTCGCCCGGCGTGTAGGGCGGCACGGCGCGCACCGCGGCGCGCAGCCAATCGGCAGGACCGGTCATCCGCCCTGTTACGAGCCCGCTCTGGGCCGGCGCAACTTCGGGCGGCCGTCGGCTCAGATCGCGACGCGGAGCTCGGGCGAGGACCGGCGGCGGGCTGGAGATGACGCTCCGTCACCTCGATCGCGAGCCGCTCGCGATCGGGCAGACCCGTCAGCACGTCGACGAGACGCACCCAGCGCTCGTGGTCGGCGCCCGCGAGCTCGTAGAGCCGGATCGCGGTGTCGACGTCCTTCCGACGCAGAGAGTCGTCGGCGAGCCTGAGCATGCGCTCGCGGGGAGCGGAACGCCTCCCAGTCTCGCAGACGCGGACGACGTCGGGGATCCGGCTCCGCTCCATCAAGCGCTCGGCGAGATACGTCCAGTCACCGGGCTCGACGACCGGCGCATTGCGCACGAACAGCTTCATTGCGGCATCGAGGAACCGCGCTCGAGATAGCGGCGCCCGACGATGACTTCGGACTGACTTGGTCGGCATGGCCTGCACCTTCCTCGTGCTCCGTGCACGCGACCACGGCAGCCCCCACCTGGTCGGTCAACGTACTGACACGTCCCGATCACCACAAGGCGCGTCTGCCATGCCAAGTGCGCAATCCGCCATAAGTCGACGATCCACCGCTGCCGATAAGGCTCAAGACGGCCGTAATGGCAGCGAAGCTCAACATCACGTACAGCGCCTACCGCGAGCTCGAGCTGATCCCGCAGACGCCTTTGCGGGCCATCGGCGAAAGCGATCGTCGGCCTCGCGGACGATCCGCATCCGCCCGGCTCCGCGATCCTGCAGGGCGTCGGCGGCTGCCATTACCTGGCGATCGACGACTACTACATCCTGTACCACCTCGACGACGAGGACGGCCTGACGGTGCTCGGCGTGCTGCAGGGCCCGTATCACCCGCTGCACTACAGGGCGGCGCCACACCGTCACCTTTTGCCTTGCCCGTGCCGTTGGTCGGACGGTAGGGTGCGGCGCCATGCGGCTCTCCGCACCTGGGCGTTGGTCCTCCTGCATGTGCTACTACGTCCGGTCGCGGCCGATCGCCGTGCGGGTCTTCGCGGTCGGGCACAGCAGCGGATCGCCGACGCCGTCACCTACCAGGACTTCCACGACAAGATGGCGGCGCTCATGGACGCGACGTTTCCCGGCCGCGCCGCGCTCGTGCAGGCCGGCGTGGACGACGTCGCGAGCCACCTCGCGCCGGCCGATCCTGTCGCGCCCGCGAACGCCCTCGTCGTCTTTCCGGAGGACACCGGGCTCATGCCGCGCGTTCATCGGCAGCCGCGGCGTGCCCGCGCGCGCCCAGACGCTCGCGACGCTGCGCGATCGTCAGCCTGGTCGTGACCTACGGCCCGCAGTTCACGTACTATCGGCGAAGTTTCCCGGGCCAGCCGACGGTGCGCGCTACCTCGTCCTGTCGCTCACCGACACGTTCTACCGGAGCATCGTACGAGACGTTCCGCGAGCTCGCGATGACGCACGGCGTGTACCTCGCGGTCTGCGGCAACATGGCGCCCGCCCGCCGCGTCGAGGAGGCCGACGATCCGCAGCTCGTCGCGACCGCTCCGCGATCCCGACGAGCCCGGACGCACCTACGCGTACGAAGCGGTCTCGACGTTCACGCCGAACACGACGCTACGTGTTCGCGCCGAACGGCGAGGATGCTCGTCCCGGACGGGCAACGGCGGCACGCTCGCAGCGCCGAGCGCAGACCGGCGGCGTGCTGAGCGGCTCGACGTACGAAGGCCTACCTGACGCCGATCGAGGAGCCGCCGCCCGGCAACAACGCCGGTCTGTCGCTGTCGTTCAGCCCGCTTCGCGACCAGGAGGTCATCGACACGCCGGTCGGACGGCTCGCGATCGTCATCTCGAAGGACGCCTGGATGGTCGACGTCAACGACCGCTTCGTCGCGAAGGGCGCGAACGTCGTCCTGCAGCCGGAAGCCTTCGACTCGTGGGCGTTCACGACGACCGAGTGGTCGCCCGACGTCTTCCGCGAGGGCGGCTACGCGAACGTCAGAAGAACCCCGAGTGGATCGTGAACGTCGACGCCAGCATGACCGGCAACCTGTTCGACATCACCTTCGACGGGCAGAGCGTCGATCATCGGGCGCAAGCCGGAAGAGTCAGCGCCGGACCGCTCTCGAGCTCGAACGCATGGGTCGGCCAGAATCCCGACACCGCGCTGCTCGCGGTGGCGCCGTGGATCACGCCCGATCCCGGCATCGCGAACCCTGGATGTCACGCGCCGATCGGCGGACGGCGCTGGCCGCGCCGACGGCGTCCCGCTCAAGCCCGCGATCGGCTTCCCGTGCGCCCGGCCCGCTCGACGTCGACCCGTGCGAGAACGGCTACCGCGAGGCGGTCGTGCGGGCCGACATCGACGTGCCGACGTCACCGGTGCACCGGCCCGATCGACCTCGCGCGCGAGCTGCCGCCGGGCTTCGCGCTCGAGGGTGCGCAAGCGGGCCGGAGAGCGTTCCCGTCGCCCAGCACGCGCCTCGCATCGCCGCCGCGCGGCCGGCACGTCTACGTCGTCGTGGCACCAGGCGGAAGGCGCGGGCAGCTCGGGATCCTCCTCGCCGTCAGCCGCGACCGCTGGCCAGTCGTCTCCAGCTTCCGGTCCGCGTGAGCGACAACCTCGCCGGCGGCGTCGACCGAGCTGCAATCCCGCGATCGCGGTCGCGGGCGGCCGCGTTCTACGTCGTCTGGCAGGAGTTCGCGAGCGGCCGCAACGACGACGCCGGGCCGCATCATGCTCGCGCGCCTGAGCGCGGCCGTGAAGGTCGGCGTGACGTGCGCGTCGACGACGACGACGACGCGTCGGGCGAAGTGGCTGCCGACGGTCGCGGCGGTATCGTCGCGGCCCGTCGTCGGCGTGGATCGACGAGCGCGATCATGCGCCCGACGGCGAGCCGCTCGAGCACGTGTACGCCGCGCGCGGCGTCACGGCGGCAGCGAGCTTCGGATCGTGCCGTCCGCGTGGACGCCGGCGCGCCCGTCGCCGCTGGCGCTCCACAACGACAACAAGTGGGCGCCGACGATCGCCGCGCATCGCACCGCGGTGCACGTCGGCGTGGGCGGACTTCCGGAGCTACAACTGGGACATCTACACCGCGCGCCCTCGACGGCGGGCAGACGTACGGCCCGAACGTGCGGATCGACGACTTCCCAGACGCGATCGAGCGGGTCAACGAGCGCCCGACGATCTGCGATCGACCGACGCGGCACGGTGCACGTCGCGTGGACGGACCTGCGGGCGCGCGAGGCCGCGACACGAACATCTTCTATGCCCGAAGAGTCTCGACCACGGGCTCACGCGCAAGCCGAACAAGCAGCTCGACGATTCGAAGGTCGGCTTCGATCCGGACACGGACACGCCGTCGAACCAGTGGTATCCCAGCATGGCGGTCGACCGGAGCCGGCTCTTCGTCGCGTGGCAGGACAACCGGCTCGGGAACGACGACGTCGTTCTCTACGACGGCAGTCGATGCCGGCATCGCGCTCACGCCCGCCGAGCGCGTCGGCGACACCGGCACGGGGACCAGCGAGCAGACGCGTCCGAGCCTCGCGATCGGCGGCCGCGCGGCCGCTAAAGCGCGTGCTACGTCGCGTGGGAAGACGGGCCGCAACGGCAACCGCGACATCTACGTCTCCCATCGGCCCTTGCGGGGGTTGGTTCCGACCCGAGCCACGGCTCCGCGTAGACCGGGACGTTAAGGGTGGCACGCTCCGGGCGGTGTCGCGGCCGGCGAAGCCGGCGCTCCAGGGCGGCGACGTGCGCGCAAACACGACGTGGGGCGTCGGCGGGTGGCGCATGGGTAGAGAAGTCATGGGCAGCGAAGGCGGCGCTGGGGTGAAGCAGAACTGGCGGCCCGAGCGGTTGGTCGCGACGCCGATGCCGGTCGATTCATTGGGGCCTCGATGTTCGTGCGATGGTGTGTGCGGCCTGTCGGGCCGTGTCCTGGAACGCTTCGGATGCACGGGCGCGGCAGGCCCCGGTTCATCTGCGGCGTTTTCGGCGAAGGCGGCGGCGGCAGATCGTGTGGTGGAGGGTCGCGGAAGCGCGGTCGTCGAAACCTCGATGGCCGGGAGGGACGACGCCCGAGGCCATGGCGGCGCTGTGGCGGCGAGGCTTCGCGGGTGATGCGGGGATCGAGGAGGAGGGGCGGCGAAGGCCGCGGGCGCTGCGGTAACGGTTCACGAGGTCGAGGACCTGACGCTCTGGCCGTGTGGCGCTTCAGCGGTCGGTGGCGGGGCGCGACGTAGCGTCGTGGGCTTCCGGACGCGCGCTGCGCGAGCCGGCGCACGTCGCGAGGGTGAAGACCGCGGCGAAGCGGCGACCACGCCGTGACGACGCACCATCAAGCTTCTCGACGCCCGTGGCCCGGCGGTGATCACTCGGCGTATCCGAGGTCACGGAGGTGTCGCGGTTCGTGTCGGTGGTGGCATCCTCCGCGGCGCTCTGCGCGCGCTCGTGGCGCGGCGCGTGTCGACGGCGATCGGTCCAGGGCTCGATGTCGGATTGGGACGTAGATCGGAGCGCGCTCCGGCACGAAGTCGTGGGTGAAGGATCGAGAGACCTGCTGAACGAGCTCGTCGGCCTGACGGACGGCGAGAGGCTTTTCCGGTCGCCGAGAATGGCGACCTCGCCCTGGGCCGCGCGGTAGAATCAGCTCGCTCAGGATCGGGCGATCCGGCCGTCCTGCTCTTCCCGGCGACGACGTCAGAGCAGGCTCTCGGCGATCGGCGGGACAGACGGCGGGACGCGAGAGCGCCGGCGAGCGCGAGCAGCGTCGGGAGTGGATGTCGACTGCCGTGCATCACGCAGGACGCGGCGAGGCGGATCGCCGGCGGGGTGCGTCCGGGCGCGCGGACGACGAGCGGCACGTGGATCCAGCTCGTTGCAGAGCCGACCGGCCGTGGCCCCGAGTTCCGGTGATCGTGAGATTCCTCGCCCAGCGGTCGGCGGTGACGGGCGACCACGTGGCCAGCCTGCGCCAGTGTCCCTGGCGATCGAGGGCGGCGAGCAGATCGCGCTGATCTCGGTGTCGGCGTGGAGGATGTCGCCGTCGTAGCGCGACCATGTCGGCGAGATCGGGCTCGGGGAAGCGGATCACCGATGCGCAGGAAAGAACTCCGTAAGCGCTTGTGCGGCAGTTCTTCACGCGGCGCGCGATGGGGATCGGGGACGAACCGGTCGGTACCGGCTTCGAGCAGGTCGTACGGGTGGATGCTGGGCTCATCATGGAGGTAGAGGAAGAACGGGCGCGCAAGCCGTGCGCGCCGGAGCCAGGTGCGACGGCGGCGTCGACGAGACGGACGTCGCGCGCCGTCGTCGAGGAAGCCTCGCCCAGCACTGAGATACTTCACCTTGCTGTATGTAGGAGGCGGAGCTTCCCGTCTGAGCGACCTGCGAGATCCGCTTCAGCACCGTCATGAAGAGCGTCACGCGCGTGAAGCGCCTCGTCGTAGACCGAGACGAAGTCGTCGACGCCCTGGTCGAAGCCGTACTCGGGCGTGACCCACCGGATTCGCCGAGGGCACGGCCGTCCGATAGCCGCGCTGGCGGAGCACGCCTCGGGAATCGTCGTCACCACCTCGGCGTCGGGAAGGCGCGAAGGCGCTCGTAGAGCGCCTGGTGGCTGGAGCGGGAAGCGTCCCGTGAAGAGCGACGCGGTCGCCGGTTTCGTCCAGCTCGACTGCGAGAACGCCCGGGCCTGAAGAGCGCGCCCTCGCTCGCGAGCCGGTCGAGCGCCGGGCCTGTCGGCCGCCTGTGGTGAGCAGCTGAGGTGGATCGGCGCGCAGCGTGTCGACGACGATCACGAGGACGCTCGGCTGATCGCCTGCGCCCGGCGACTGCTCGGCCGCGTCCGGTCCGCGCCTGTGGCCGAGTCCTCCGGACGCGGCAGCCGGTGGCGCCCGCCACGAGTGGACCAGCGCCGCGGCGGCCGCCGCCCAGGTTAATGCCGCGCGAAGAGCGCGTGCAGCACCCACGTCAGGCGAGCGCCGCGATCGCGATCGCGGCGACGATCCACGCGCGCGCCGGCGCGTCGGGCGGCAGCCGCGGAGCGCGGTCTCGACCGCGAAGAGCGCGAGACCGCCCGCGACCAGAGCGCGCGGGTGGTCGCGGGCGAAGACCGGCGAGCCGCTCTGGCGAGTGTGCCGCCGGCGGTCGGCGCGAGGTAGAGCGCCCTGAGCCACGCGACGCTGGTCGCACCGAGGTTCTGGCGCACGCACGGCGATCTTTGACAGAGGTCGACGGCCGAGGATCGTCCAGGCGACGAGCACGCGTTCAGTCCGGATCGGGCGCGTCGCCGGGACCGCGCGGCTGCACACGCATCCGCGACCAGCGCGCGAGCAGCACCTTCTGCCGGAAAGCCGCGCGGTTTTTCGAAACGGCACGCGCGGCACACGTGCACCTCGACGCGGCTGGCGTTGCGCGCCTTCGAATACCACGCGCGAGCTCCGCCGCGCGATGGATCACGGCGTCCGGGAGGACGATCAGCTGATCGGGATTGCGCACGATCACGTGGAAGCCTGAGTGCGCGGCGATGCGTATCCAGACGTCTTGCGGCTCCGCGACGTCGAAGGTCAGCTGATCGTTGTCCTGGTCGCCTTTGCCGACGAGCACCGTGGTTGCCGACGCCGAGCGGCGGTAGTATGGGCACCTTGTTGCTCACGCGCTACACGCCGATCAGGAGGTCGCTGCTGTCGGCTGACGTTATCTTGCCCGTGATACGCCGGCCGGCGAGGCGAGGAACACGGCGAGCGGCGCGACGTCCTCCGGGCTCGAGGGATGCGGCGCGCTGCGCGGCGAGGCCTCGGCGTGCGCCTTCGGGCCGTCTGGCGGCGCGTCGCGACCCGTGGCGGCGCCGACGATGCGCCAGTCGACGCGATTCCCAGGTGTTGGTCCAGCCGGGCCGCAGGCACGTTCGCCGTGACGCCGCGCGTGGCCGACCTCGATGCGCGAGCGCGCGCGTGAGCGCCCACGCGCGCGTGCTTGGCGGCGGTGTAGGCGGAGTAAGCCCGGCGGCGTCCGACGAGCGAGTAGGCCCGGAGCCCGACGTTGAGGATGCGCGCGTCGGCCGCGTGGCCAGCGGCGACGGGCGGAGCGCGCCTCGACGCGCATTTGTAGCGGGCTGACGCGCAGGTTGAGCGCGAGCGCGGCGTCCCAGGACGCACGCGCCGTGGGTGGTCGACGCGGAGCGCGCCCGGCGCGATGCGTTCAGCGCGAGCGGTTACCGCCGGCGTTGTTGACGAGCATCGTCGAGGCCGGCGGAGTTCCGCCGATGGCAGCGCTCGACCGCCGCGTACCACGGCGGCGCGCACCGACCACGTCGGCCGCGATCGGCGAGCGCAGCGCTGGCCGTCCGGTGCCGCGGATCGCGGCCGGCGACCGTCCTCCGGCGTCCAGGCAGCCGCTCGCGCGCGCGCGACGGCCACGTCGGCGCCCAGCACCCGGCGAGGCCGAGCGCGATCGCGCGGCCGATGCCCCGCGACTCGCCGCCGGTCACGAGCGCCGTCCGAGGCCGTCGATAGCGAGCGTCGGCGCGGCGGCTCATCGGCGGCGCGGCGGGCCGCCCAGGCGTTCGCGGAGCGGCGTCGGCCGGCCGCTGAGCCGGCGGCCTTCGAATCCTTCGGAAGTCGCGCGCGCGAATCGCGCGACGCAGCGGCTTCAGGCCCGAGCGGCTCGAGCTCGTCGATCGCATCCGCTTCTGCGCTTGCGCGCCGTGCGCTTCGGGCTGCGCGGTCGGCCGCGCTGCTCGAGAGCGGCCGAGCGCCTGCTGCGAGGTCGCCCGTGCCTGGCGCCGCGAGGGCGAGGTGGTAGAAGCCCTCGGCCTTCCGGAGCCTCGCCGTGCCCGAGCGCCAGGCCCGCGCTCAGGCGGTGCGCGGCGCCGAGGTCGGCATCGAGCGTGAGCGCGCGGCTGGTACTCCTGCATGGCGAGCCGGCCTCATCGCCGTGCCGCGGCGCCTGCGAGCGCCTGCCTGAGCCCATCAGATGTGACCAGGCGGCCGCGCTGGCGCTATGGGCCGTGAGCCGGCGTTCGAGCGCCGTCTTCGCCGCGTCCGGTCTGCTTGAGCGCGACGATACACGGCGCCGAGCGGGCGCCTCGCGCCCCCGCGGCGACGCCGAGACCGCGGTGCGATCTGCCTCGAGCGACGACGCGCGCCGCCCTCGGTCTGTGCCGGATCGGCCTGGCACACGCCGGCCGAAGCAGTGAACTGCGCGATCCGCGATCGTTCGGCCGCCCGGTGACGGCGCGGTGCGTGCTCGGCGGGCAGCACCGCCTCGTTGGGGCTTCGGTACTGCGCCCGGACGATCGCGCCTGACGACTCGGCCAGCCCGGGGCTGACTGCAGCGGGATGGTCCTCGCGGCGGTGAGGTGCTGCGCGGGCGATGATGGCCTTCGGCCGTGCGCGACGCGGCTCTCGGTGGATCGGGGCTCAGCACGTAGGGCGGGCACGCCTGGCGGATTGAGGCGCTGCTCGGTCGAGGAGCTGCCTGAAGAACGGCGCTTCGATGCGCGTGCGGATCGGAAGCTCGGCTTGCCGCGGCTGCGGCCCAGCCCGATGATAGTCGGCCTCCTGCTCGGAAGTCGCGGGAGTACTTGAGCTGCGCCGTCTGCGCGGCGGCGATCGCGCGCCGCGCCGAGCACCGGATTCACCGCCGAGAGCAGCATGCCGAGCAGCGCCGCGGCCGTCCACACCTGCCCTGCGCGTCTGCTGGCGCACGATGTGGTGCGCGTCGACGTGGCCGATCTCGTGCGCCGAGCACGCCGGCCAGCTCGTCGTCGTTCGTCGGCGCGCGCGATGAGCGCCGGAGAAGACGAAGACGTAGCCGCCGGGCACCGCGAACGCGTTCAGCGCCGGGTGCTGCGACGACGAAGAAGTGGTAGTCGAACTCCTGCGGGCCGAGGCGTCGCGACGAGCCGCGCTCCGATCCTGCTCGACGTAGCTCGGTCACGGCGCCGGATCGTCGATCGAGCGGCAGCTCGCGAGCGCGCCTCCAGGAAGAAGCGCCGGCCGAGCTCGCGCTCGCCGCCGTCGCCTGCGCGCGACGCGCGCCGGCCGCCGCGAGCGAGCGCAGCGCCCGCCAGGACGAGCGGCCGGCGACGCCGTCTCATGCGCGCCCAGCGCCGCGCGCGACGTCGCGCGCGAAGTAGGTGATGACGACGTCGGCGCCGGCGCGGCGGATGCGCGGTCAGCGTCTCGTCGACGACGCGCGCCTCGTCGAGCCAGCCGCGCGCCGCGGCGGCCTTCACCATCGCGTACTCGCCGCTCACCTGATAGGCGGCGACCGGATAGCCGAAGCGCTCCTTCACGCGCGCGGACGACGTCGAGGTACGGCAGCGCGGGCTTCACCATGACGATGTCGGCGCCCTCGTCGATGTCGAGCGCGACCTCGCGCAGCGCCTCCTCCGCGTTGGCCGGATCCATCTGGTAGGCGCGCCGGTCGCCGAACTGCGGCGTCGACTCGGCGGCCTCGCGGAACGGCCCGTAGAACGCCGAGGCGAACTTCGCCGCGTACGACATGATCGGCAGGCTGCGCGAAGCCGGCCGCGTCGAGCGCGCTGGCGGATCGCGCCGACCCGGCCGTCCATCATGTCCGGACGGCGCGACCAGGTCGGCGCCGCGCGCGCGTGCGCGCGACCGCCTCGGCGCGCGAGCAGCGTCGAGCGTCGGATCGTTGTCGACGTCGCCGTCGCGCAGCACGCCGCAGTGGCCGTGGTCGGTGTACTCGCAGAGGCAGACGTCGGTGATGCAGGAGCGATCCCGGTGTCGCGCGACGGATCGCGCGCAGCGCCTGCGGAATGATGCCGTCGGCCGCGGCCGCGACGCCGCACGGGCGTCCTTGTGCTCGGGGATCCCGAACAGCAGACGACGCGGGCCGACGCCCGTCGGCGAGCCGCGCGGCACCTCCGGCGGCGCGATCGACCGAGAGCTGCGACACGCCCGGCATCGAGCGCGATCGGTCGCTTCGACGCCGCGTGCCCGGCACGACGAAGAGCGGCTGCACGAGCTGCTCGGCCGCGACCTGCGTCTCGCGCACGCAGCCGGCGGAGCGCGTCGCGCCGGCGCGAGCCGGCGGGCCGATAGGGCGGGGAAGCGGCTCATCGCACGCGCCCCGCTCACAAGCTGATCGCCCTCGCCGTGTTGCAAAAATGTGGCGACCAGCGCGCGCCGCGAGCGCCGCGGCGGTGTACGGCTGGGGCGACGTCAGACGCACGGGAGCCCGCACTCGCGCGCCGTCTCGGCTGTCACCGGACCGATGCACGCGACCAGCGGACGTCCGCGACGCCGCGATCGCCGCCACCGCGTCGGTCCGACCAGCTCGGCGAAGTTCCGCACGGTCGAGCTGCTGGACGAAGCGTGAGGCGTCGATGCCTCGTCCGAGCGCCGCGCGCAGGCCGCGCGACGTGCCGGCGTCGGCCGGCGCGACCGCCTGCGTGGCGATCACCTCGTCGACGGCCGCGCCGCGCGCGCTCGGAGCTCGGTCCGGCAGGATCGCGCGCGCGCCGGCTGCGCACGCGGCAGGAGGACGCGGCGTCCTGGGCCGTCGGCCCGCCGCGAGCGAACGCCGCGAGCAGCCTCGGCGCGATACTCGGCGGGCACCAGCGCGCGGCACGCAGCAGCAGGCGCCGCCGAGCTCGGCGCGGTCTCGCGGCCGATGGCGGCGATGACGTCCGCAGCCGCGCACGTCACGCCGGCGCGCCGCCAGCCGCTCGAAGAACGTGCGCACGCCGTTCGAGTGCCAGGAAGACGATCCAGTCGTAGTCGCCGGCGGTCGACGGCGGCGCGGATCGAGCGCCGCGGGATCGGCGCGGCGGCGCGAGCGCGATCGTCGGAAAGAGCGACGCACCTCGGCACCGATGTCCTCGAGCCGCGCCGCCAGCTCGTCGGCCTGCTGCGCGCGGACGCGTGACGACGCACGCGCGGTCCGGCGAGCGGCCGGCGCCTCGAACCACGCCACCTGCGCGGAGCGAGACCACCGTAGCCGACCACGACGACGGCCGGCGACGCTGACGCCCGCCGGCCGCCGTCGCGCCGCGAGCGTCGCCGGCGGTGCCGACGACGCGTGCGCTGGCGCGCCAGCGTCGTGCGCGCTGCACGACGGCATGCCGCCGGCGTCGGCGGCGTCGAGCCCGTGGCGCACCAGCGCGTCCAGCAGCGGCGCAGCTGGCGCACCGCCATCAGGAAGACGAGCGTGCCGCCCTGCCGCGCAAGCGACTGCCCACGGCAGCGTCGGGGAGCGGCGGTCCGCCGGCGTGCGCACGCCTGGTGCCCGGTCGCGATCGTCACGAGCGAGGCGTGGATCGCGGTCGGTGGCCGGGATGCCTGCGTACGCCGGCACCGCGAGCGCCGACGGCGACGCCCGGCACGATCTCGAACGGATGCCCGCGGGCGCGCAGCGCCTGCGCCTCTCGCCGCCGCGCCCGAAGAGCGAACGGGTCGCCGTTCTGAGCCGCACCACGCGCTCGCCCGGCGCGCGCGTGCTCGACGAGCAGCGACTCGATGGCGCGCCGGCGAGAGCTGCGCGGCGCTCGCCGTGCGGCCGCCCGACGTCGACGATCGCGGCGTCCGGCGACGCGCATGAGCGAGCGCGCGGCGGTCACCAGGTGGTCGGGACGACGACGTCGGCGGCGGCGAGCGCAGCGCTGCGCGCGCAGCGTGAGCAGGCCCGGATCGCCCGGCCCGGCGCCGACGCAGGATGGACGCGGCCGCTCATCGTCCGAGCAGCGCCCGCGGCGCCGCGCGCGAGTAGCCGCTCCGCCAGGTGGCGTCCGAGGCGCGTGCGCGTCGGCGCGGCCGCGCCCTCGCTCGTCCGGAGCCACCGCGCGTCCGTCGAGGTCGCTCACCTGCGCGCGCAGCACGACCTGTCGCGCACCGTCGCGTGCGCGGCGAGCGGCGTGTTGCAGTCGCCGCCGATGCCGCGAGGGGAAGCGCCCGCTCGGCCGCGACTCGCCGGTCGCGTCCGACGGCCACCGAGCGGCGAGCGGCAGGCGCGCGTGGCCGCGTCGTCGGCGCGGCACTCGAGCGCGCAGGCGCGCCCTGCCCGACCGCGGGCAGGAGCACGTCGCGGCACGAGCGGCACGCGCGCGACCCGCCGACGCCGAGGCGGCGAGCCCGGCCGCGGCACAGGATCGCGTCCAACTCGCCGTCGCGCCACGCGGGCGAGCCGCGTGTCGACGTTGCCGCGCAGGGCACGACACGTCGAGGTCGCGACGCCGCGCGAGCAGCTGCGCGCGCTGCCGGACGCTCGCGGTGCCGAGCGCGCGCCCGCCGCGCAGGCCCGCCGAGCCCGTCCGCGCGTGGCCCACGAGCACGTCGCGCGCGCGGCCCGCGGCGGGACGGCGCGCGATGCGCGAGGTCGGGCGGCAGGTCGCCGCCGGCACGTCCTTCATCGAGTGCACGGCGAAGTCGATCGCGCTCGCGAGCGAGCGCCTCCTCGATCTCCTTCACGAACAGCCCTTGCTGCCCGCCGGCGTCGAGCGAGGCGTCCTTCGGCGAGCTTGCCGATCCGCTCGGTGGTCGTGATCGGGACTCGACGTCGACGACGTGAGCCCGACGGACGGCCACCAGGCGCGCCGCTCGGACGAGCCAGGCGGACTGCGCGCGCCAGAGCGCTGCGCCCTGGCGTGCCCGAGGCGGAGCGGCGCGGGCGGACCGAGCCGGCGCCGTGTCGATGCGTCGCCCCGTCGTCGTCGAAGCGCGTCGTCGAGGCCGGAGCTAAGAGCGCGCGCGCCGCGCGACCGGCGGCTGTGCAGCCTCGTTCCCGCCGGAGCGGCCGAGCGCCGGAGTCGGTCGCCGGCGCGTGCAGGGATCTTGCCCGACGAGCGCCGCGGGTGAGCCGCTCGGATCGCCGCTGGCGCGGATCGAGGAAGTCGCGCCGAGCGCCGTTGCGATGCCGGGCGAGCTCGCGTCCCGGGTGTGCGCCGGACGTGCGCGCAGCGACCGGCGACGGTCGGCGCCGACCGCGCGAGGCCGTCGAGCCACTGGACCAGAAGGTGTCGACCTCGCCTTCGATCGATCAGCGCCGGCGCGCCGCGCTTCCCAGCGCGCGCGCGTCGCGGTTGCTTCGGCGACGACGTCCTCGAGGCTCGCCGATGGTCGGTAGGAGGTAGGCGCCGTCGAGGCTGTCGGATCGCGGGCTCGCAGCTGCGCGGCACGGCGAGGTCGATCAGGAACACCGGCCGCCCGCGCCGCCGCGCAGCGCCTCGTGGAAGCAATACGTAACTGAAATCAGCGACAT
>ERZ1370068.98-contig-10085_pt1 | contig 26243 bp, 35 predicted proteins | sample MGYA00561227_ERZ1370068 | MGnify/ENA primary metagenome ERZ1370068 (study PRJEB38410, sample SAMEA6850437) | metagenome | study: Metagenomic assessment of the ecological functions of the soil: analysis of the soil microbiota associated with the...
CGCTACGTATTGCTGGAGGCGACTGCGCCCGGCAGCACGCCGCCGCAGCGCAGCGATCGAGGCGCGACGCTCAATACGCGGCCACCGTGGCGCTGGCGCTGGCGGGCGACATGACGGCGGCGCAGCCGCTCGCGGCCGATCCCGCGAGCGCTACCCCGAGGACACGTCGGTGCAATCGAACTACTTGCCGACATTGCGCGCGCTGTTCTCGATTCACGCTGGCCAGCCGTCGCTAGGCCATCGAACAGTTGCAGCCTGCGCGTAGCTGCGAGTTCGCCAACGCTGCCATCAACTTCAAGGCGTACTTCGGAGCCTCTGTATCCGTGTGCGTGCGGGGCGAAGCGTACCTGGCGGCGAACAAGGGCGCCGAAGCCGCGGCTGAATTTCAGGAAGATTCTCGATCACCGCGGCCTCGTCCTCGCCGATCCGATGGGCGCGCGCGCGCGCGTGGAACTCGGTCGTGCGTGGACGCTGGCGGGCGATCGTGCGGAAGGCACGCGCGGCGTACGAGGACTTCTTGACGCTCTGGAAGGACGCGGGATGCCAGCGTTCCGCTGCTCGCGCAGGCGACGCGCGGAGCTCGCCGCCGCTTCGCTGACCGCCCGCAGGGGTTAGGCTTAGGGTTAGGGGTTAGTTCAGGGACTGAGGAGCAGTGCTGACTCATTCCCGCTCCTCGAACTAACCCCTATCCCTAGCCCCTAACCCCTAGCAGCAGCTCGATCCTGAATACATAGCCGTGCGTGGGGCTCTTGCTTCTTCCGGCCAGCCCGGATGAATCCCCGCGTCACAACTGTAGAGCACGCCAGTTGTGCCAGGCGAGGCCGTGCGGATCGCAATCGGATTCGCCGAACTCGACGATCTCCAACGCGCGTCCGGTCGTCGCGTCGTAACTTCACCAGTCCGGCGCCGCGCTCGTCGCCGGTCACGAGCCACACCGCGTCCTTGTCGAACGCGCTGCCGTGCGCGCGCGGGCGCTGTAGGGAATCAGCAGCTCCGGCTCCCATGTTTTCGCGTCGACGCGCAGAATGCCGCGGAGCCGCAGCGCGGCGATCCACAGCTTGCCGTTGACGTATTCCACGCCGTGACACCCGCCGCCGTTCTCCTTCGGGCCGAGCGGAATCTGGCGATGGGTGATCGTCTTCGACGTCATGTCGGTCTGGAAGATGCCCTGCGGCGCGGCGTTCGCGCCCATCCAGATGAAGCCGCCGCCGACGCCCATGCCGCTGGTGTTCTTCGATTCCGTCTTCACCGTCTTCAGCAGCTTGCCGTTCCAGTCGACGAGGTGCGCGTTGTCGGTCTTCTGCTCCGCGATCCACAGGCCGTCGGCGTGTCGCCGCGATCGCGTTCGGATAGCCTTCCGGGCTTTTGAACAGCGGGCGTCGTCTTGGCCTTGCGTACAGGAATTTTCTGAGCGCCCCCGCTCGCACCCTGCGCGGTCTGTGCATGGACGAGCCGGCTGCTGACGAGGCCGGCGCCGAGGCTACCGATGAACGCCTCGCCTCGTTGGTCTTCATGACCGGGAGGTTACCATAGGCGCTTTCAGGGAGGTCGCAGGATGCGCAGCAGCTTCATCTGATTCGCCGCCGTGCTAGGGTTCGTGGCCATCATCGAGTTATGCGCCCGCGGTGCAGCCGGTTGTCACGGCTGCCGCCGGTCCACGCAGTTCCAGTCGATCGGGCCGCTGACGTTCGGTCCGGACGGGACGCTCTACGCCGCCGACTCGGCCGCGGCGACCATCTACGCGCTCAACCTCGCGGGCCAGGACCGCGGCGGCGCCGCCGGCACCGCGTCGGTCGACGGGATCGATCAGAAGATCGCCGCCCTGCTCGGGCACCGAGACCAAGGACATCGCCATTGCCGATCTGGCGGTCCACCCGACGACACACAATTCGTTCCTCGCGGTGATGCGCGGACAGGGCGCGACCGCAAAGCCGGCGCTCGTGCGCGTCGACGGCGCCGGCGCGGTGACGCTGGTCCCGACCGACGCGCTGTCGTTCACGAGCGTCGGCGCTGCCGAATGCGCAGAAGGGCGCGTCGGGTCAGCGGACGCAGTCGCTGACGCAGGTGAAGTTCGCCGAAGGCCGCGTGTGGGTCAGCGGGCTCTCCAACGAAGAGTTCGCCTCGAAGCTGTGGTCGATTCCCGTATCCCTTCACCAAGGGCGACAGCGGCACGAGCCTCGAGATCTTCCACGACAACCACCGCCAGCTCGAAACGCGCGCCCCGATGTACGCGTTCGTGCCCTACGCCATCAACGGCCAGCCGCACATCGTCGGCGCTCTACACCTGCACGCCGCTCGTGAAGTTCCCGGTCGCGGAGCTGAAGCCGAATTCCGGCAGCAAGTATCGCGGCACGACGATCGCCGAGCTCGGCGCCGGCAATCGTCCGATCGACATGATCGTCTAGCAGCAAGGGCGGCAAGGACTTCCTGCTGATGGCGAACACGAGCCGCGGCGTCATGAAGATCCCGACCGCGGCGTTCGGCTCCGGCGGCGGCGATCACCACGCCGTCGAACACCGAAACGGCCGGCGTGCCGTTCGAGAAGATCGCGACGCTGCAGAACATCCAGCAGCTCGCGCTGCTCGACGCGACGCATTCCGTGGTGATCCGCGGCAGCGAGCACGCTCTCGCGCTGAACGCGATCGATTTGCCGTAGCCCTGGTCGACCGGCATGACCTGAGCACCGCTCGCCCTTCGACAGGCTCAGGGCGAGGCTGAGCCGAAGGCTCGTCACGAGCGGGCTTGCGTATGGTCCTGCTCTCGGTCACGCTTGCGTGCCAGAGCAGGACGGCCGCCGACTCGGGCGAGCTCCGCGTCGTGCTCCATCCTGCCGAAGGTTCCGCCCGTCCCGCGCGCGTCGAGCTCGCGGGCCTGAGCGACGACGAGGTGTCCGCGCTGCGGAGCCGCAGCCTGGACGATGGCGATGTGGGCGTCGTTGCTGCGGGTGTCGGTCGCGGACGCAGACAGACGCGAACGCTGCCAGCCGTCGCCGGCCACTACGCGATCACCGGCGGCAGCGTGACGTTCACGCCGCTGCTATCCATTCGATCCGGGCGCGCGTATCGCGTGCGTGTCGATCCCTCGAAGCTGCGGCCCGCCGTCGGTCGACGGAGATCCTGACGTCGATCGTCAAGCTGCCGGCGGCCGCCACGAAACCGGCAACGCCGAAGTCGCGGCGATCTACCCGCCAATCGCTGTCGTGCCCGAGAACCTGCTGCGGATGTACGTCGAGTTCTCGGCGCCGATGGGCAGCCGCAAGGCCGGCGAGTTCGTGCGCCTGCTCGATCGCACGTCGGGCACGGACACGGTCGTCGACGAAGCGTTTCTCCCTGTCGAAGCGGACTTCTGGAGTCCCGATCACAAGCGCTACACGCTGTTTCTCGATCCCGGCCGCGTGAAGCGCGGCATCCTGCCGAACCGCGAACGCGGCCGGCCGCTGCGCGCCGGCCACGCCTACGCGCTCGCGATTTCGGCGGAATGGCCCGACGAGCACGGCCAGCCGCTGAAGGCAGCGTTTCGCCACGAGTTCACCGCCGGCCCTGCGGTCGCGAGCGGGATCGATGCCTCCGCCTGGCGCATTACGCCGCCCGCGCCCGGTACGCGCGATCGCCTCGTCGTGGAATTCGACCGGGCGCTCGATCACGCGGTCGCCGCGCGCGCGCTGGGTGTGGAGCGCGATGGCTTGACCAGTCGACGGCAGCGGGACCGTCGAACCCGGAGACACGCGCTGGGTGTTCGTGCCGCGAGCGGCATGGCCGCCCGGCGTCTACCGGCTGACCGCGCTGCCGTTTCTCGAAGATCCGCAAGGCAATCAAATCGGCCGCGCGTTCGAGGTCGTCGTCGATACGCCGCGCGAACCGAATCCGGAGCCGTATCGCATCCCGTTCGTAGTGGGGCCGTCACGATCGTAATGGCGGTTTCAAAACGACGTGGTGTCCGCCGCTGTAGGCGGACCTGAGGTCAGCTGAAGCCGGACGCCGCAGTTTGAAACCAGTGGGAGAACGACGCATGAGCTACCGTGAACTTGAGGGTGAACGGCAAGGCGCACACCGTGGACGTCGATCCGCGGACGCCGCTGCTCTACGTGCTGCGCAACGATCTCGACCTGCACGGTCCGCGCTTCGGCTGCGGACTCGGGCAGTGCGGGGCGTGCACGGTGATCATCAACGGCGCCGCGGTGCGCTCGTGCACGATGCCGGTGTCGACGGTGCGGGGCGAGATCACGACGCTCGAAGGCCTCGCCGCCGACAACAAGCTCCATCCGATCCAGCAGGCCTGGATCGCCGAGCAGGTGCCCGCGTGCGGCTTCTGCCAGAACGGCCAGATTCTCGCGGCCAAGGCGCTGCTCGATCGCAATCCCCGGCCGACCGATGCGCAAATCCGCGACGGCATGGCCGGGATTCTGTGCCGCTGCATGACGTATTACCGCGTGCAGGCCGCCATCAAGCGCGCCGCGAGCGCGATCAACGGGCAGCCATATGACAACGTTATTCTACCGGACGCCGCGACTTCCTCAAAACATCCGGCATGCTCGTGGTCGGCTTCGTCGCCGCGGGCGTCGCCGAACCCGCTGATTCAGCAGCCGACCAGCGGCGCCGGCCCGTATCCCGATCCCGATTTCCATCAGCTCGATTCATGGATCGTCATCCGCCCGGACAACACGGCGACGTTCTACGTCGGCAAGACGGATCTCGGCCAGGGCACCGGCACGGCCTTCCGCCAGATCATGTCCGACGAGCTCGACATCGCCTTCGACAAGACGTCCGTCGTCATGGGCAACACCGACATCACCGTCGATCAGGGCGGATCAGGTGGTTCTGACGCGCTGCAGACCGACGGCTGGCCGATGCGGCGGGTCGCCGCCGAGGCGCGGCGCGTGCTGCTCGAGATGGCTGCCACACGATTCGCCGTTCCCGTCGATCAGCTCACCGTGAGCAACGCGGTCATCGCGCTGAAATCAGATCCGTCAAAGACCGTGACCTACGGCGAGTTGATCGGCGGCAAAGCGATTCAACGTCGTCCTGACCGGCAACAACGTGGACGCGACGACGGGTCAGGCGAAGCTGAAGGCCGTCCAGGACATGAAGATGGTCGGCCAGTCGCCGCAGCGCGACGACATTCCCCGCAAGGTTGACGGATCGGCGAAATGGGCCGTGGACGTCAAGCTGCCCGGCATGGTGCACGCACGGAACGTCAAGCCGCCGGTCGCCGGCGCGACGGTGACGAGCATCGACGAATCGTCGGTGCGGAGCCTGCCCGGCTTCGTGAAAGTCGTCCACAACAAGAACTACGTCGCCGTCGTCTGCGAACGCGAGGAGCAGGCGATCGCGGCGGCACGGCAGCTGAAAGTCAGCTGGAAGAAACCCGACGCGCAGCCGTTCCCTTCGTCGGAGGACTTGTTCACGCACATCCGCAGCACGACGCCAACATCGAGCGGCCGGCCGAACGTGACCGGCGATCCGGATGCGGCGTTGTCGGGCGCGGCGAAGACGCTCGAAGCCGACTACGACGTGCCGTTCCAGGGCCACGTCGCGATCGGGCCGGCGCATGCGCTCGCCGATCCCTCGAACGACCAGATGACGATCTACTCGAACGACATGAAGTCGTACGGGATGCGCAACGGCGTGGCGACGTTCCTGCAGATACCGCGCGACCGCGTCCGCGTCGTCTGGATGGACGGCCCGCAGGGCTACGGCAGAACGGCCGCCGACGATGCCGGGTTCGAGGCGGCGTATCTGGCGAAAGAGCTTGGCCGGCCGGTGCGCGTGCAATGGATGCGCGAAGAAGAAACCGCGTGGGACACGAAAGGGCCGGCGTTCGCGATCACGCTGCGTGGCGGACTGGATGCGAACGGGCAACCTCGTGGCGCTCGATTACAACGCCCGCGCGGCCGATCACGGCCATCTCGGCATACAACGAACCGGACACGGTGCTGATCGCGCAGCTCACCGGCCGCCGGCGAACGACGCCGGCGACGGGCAGCGCGGCAACGCCATCCGACATGTATGCGATTCCCAATCGACGCATGGCCACGCACGTGGTCGGCCTGCCGCTGGTGTGGGAAACGCCGCTTGCGCACCGGCAACCTGCGCGATCCGAACGGGCCGCAGGTCACGTTCGCGTCGGAGTCGTTCATCGACGAACTGGCGGCGGCGGCGAACGCGGATCCGGTCGAGTTCCGCCTCGAAGCTCTTCGCGGCCGGCACCGGCGCGACGACAGCGGCTTCAAGCGAGCGCGATCGATCGCGGTCGTCAACGGCGTCGCAGCGCAAGCCTACGGCTGGGCAGCCGCGTCCCGCGCCGCAGCGCGCGGCATCGGGCGACATCCTCACCGGCCGCGGGCTTCGCCTACGCGTTCCGCGGGCAGACCGTGGTCGCGGAAATCGCCGATGTCGAGGTCAATCGCCGGACGGGCCGCGTGTGGGTGAAGCGGATCGTGTGCGCGCACGACTGCGGGCTGGTGATCAATCCCGAGGCGCTGCGACGCACGGTCGAAAACGCGCATGCTGCACTCGGTGAGCCGCGCGCTCTACGAAGGAAGTGCAGTTCGACACCGAGCGCGTGACCAGCGTCAACTGGAACTCGTATCCGACCTTCACGCACCGGGACACGCCCGAGAAGATCGACGTCGTCCTGGTGAACGGCGATCCGAATCCGAATCGTCCCGATCTGCCGCACTACGGCGCAGGCGAGGCGTCGTGCAAGCCGATGATCGCGGCGGTGGCCAACGCGATTTTCGACGCGACCGGCGTGCGCATCCGTCGCGTGCCGCTCCGGCCCGAACGCGTGCTCGCGGCGCTCAAAAGCCGCAAAGGTGCTTGAAACTCTGATAGCGTGCGTGCTTCAGCCCTGCGAATGAGGTGCTGATGAAGACATAGGCGCTCGCGTCGTGCTCGTTCTGTCATCCGCGGCGTATCGCGCAGCAGCGCGGCGCTCCCCGCCGCCCGCGACCGCGACCACCGCGCCGAACATTCCCGGCGTCGTCGCGGCCGGGACGAAGGTCGAGGTGATCAAGAGAGGCTTTCAGGGCACCGAAGGCCCGATCGGTTTGCCCGACGGCAGCCTGATCTTCACCGAGACGAACGCCAGCCGCATCACGAAGATCGACAAGGACAACAACACCTCGACCTATCTCGAGAACACGAACGGATCGAACGGCCTCGCATTCGACGCGAAGGGCCGGCTGATCTCGGTGCAGACGACGGCCGGGCAGACGAAGATCGGCGTGCTGACGCCGAAGGGCAGCGAAGCGGTCGCTCGCCGACAGCTTCGAGGGCAAGCCGTTCGGCCGGCCCAACGATCTCGTCGTCGACAAGAAAGGCGGCGTCGTATTTCACCGAGCCGGGGCCGAACGCCGCGCCTGGCCGCGCCGCCGCCGCCGTTGACGCCCGCCGTGTACTACGTGCCGCCCGGCGGCCGGGCGATGCCGGATTGCGGAAGGCATCGAGCGGCCGAACGGCGATCATGCTGAGCCGCGACGAGAAGACGCTCTTCGTCAACAACACCAGCGGCGAATACCTGCTCGCGTTCGACATCCAGCCGGATGGCACGGTGACAGAACCGCCGCAACTTCGCGAAGTATCCAGTCGGTCACGAAGACGACGACCGGCGTCGACGAGCGGCGCCGACGGCCTCGCCATCGACAACGACGGCCGGCTCTACGTCGCGACCGCCGGCGGCGTGCGAGGTGTTCAGCGCCGAAGGCCAGCATCTCGGCACGATTCCGGTGTCGCGCGCGCCGCAGAACATCGCGTTCGCCGGTCCGAGCAAGAAGACCCTCCACATCGTCAGCCGCGGCGCCAGCCTGCAAAGCGCAGCGCTGCTCACGCAGGGATTCACGGAGCCGCGCGTGAAGTAACAAATGGTAGTCCAGTGAGCTCGTGACACGCGCCGCCGTCGCGTGCGGCTGTGTGTGTTTCAGCGCGCCGGCCACCGGTGATCGCAAGCCGTTCGACCGGCTCGAGCAAAGCGAACCGGGTTCCGCCGAGGCATGGGGTGGACGCGTTTCGGCTGGGATGCTGGCCGATCGAATCGCGTCAACCGACCCGACCTGGCATTACTGCGGCAAAACATCGCCCCGCTTCGGCGACAACAGGTTCGTCTTTGAGGGAACCGTCGACGCCTCGCCGAGTTTATCTGGCCGGCGTAACGGTCGACGGCGCCCTACGCGACGTATTCTTCGTGACGACGACATACGGAGAGACGATTGCCGTCGACGCAGACGAAGGATCTGATCCTGTGGACGCGCGCCGCCCGATTACACGACGCCTGGGCGGGTTCGCATCAGATCGTGAACGCGACGCCGCATCGCCGATCCGGATCGCGAGTACATCTATTCCGCCTCTCCCGACAGGCTACATTCAAAAGCTGGCGGTCGAGGACGGGCACGCGCTGAATGGCGCAGCGCCATTACCAGGCTTGCCGCAGCGCGAAAAGATCGCCGCGTCGCTGAGATTATTTCGACGGCCGCGTGGTCGCCGCATGACCGGCGGGTAACAGTCGGCGACAGGACCACGCCGGAGTCCCAGGGACACGTCGCGCTCGTCGACGCCGCGACCGGTCGCATCGTGCCAGGTGTGGAATTCGCTCTGCAGCGACCGTTCCGGGCTGCTGGATCCGCGAGCCTGCGGCGGGAACCTGTCGGCCGTCTGGGAGTCAGGGCCGGCGCGGTCATCGGCTGCCGAGGACCGGGAACATGTTCGCGTCGCCACCGGCAATGGACCGTGGGACGGGCGGATCGAGATTGGGGCGACGCGACGCTCGTGCTGAGCCTCGGACGCGCAGTTGCGTGGCAACTACACGCCGAGCAACACCCACGGGCTGGACCGAACCGATCTCGACGTCGGGCCGACGTCGCCGGCCCTTCTCGGCGGCGGCTTACGTGCTGCAAGGCGGCAAAGACGGCCGCCTCCGACTGCTCATCTGTCGCAGCTGCTCGCGGCCGGACCGCACCAGGGTGGCGAGCTTCAGATCGGTTAGTCCACGCCGTCAGGTGGCGTGGCCTGCTCACCGCGCCGGCGGTGTTCCGGGCTGCGTGCGAGCGCAACGTGGATCGTCGCCGCCGACAACGGTGCAGTGCCGCTGCCTGGCTGTTCACCGGCCGGCTCGACGAGGCGATGGCAGAGAAATCGATCTGGCGGCACCAGTCCAGTGGTCGCGGACGGGCTAGTGTATAGTGTCGACAGGCGGGGCCTTGAACGTCTACGAAGCCGAAACCGGCCGCACGGTCGCGGTCCTTTGCCTGCGGTCCCGGCCACTGGAACAGTCCGATTGTCGCCGATGGTCGAATCGCGTTGCCGGAAGGCACGGCGAACGCTCAGCGTCTCGGAAGGCGTGCTCGACATTCGGCGGCCGCCGGCAAAGCCGAGCGGCGTGAAGCGCTGGCGCGGCGCCGCACTAGAAGTGCAGATGCTCGCGCGGGGCTTCACCGGACGGGCCAAGTAACGCCGAGGACGATGTGATCGAACAGCATTTCATCGACGACGCGGTTCTGCAGCTGCGAAAACTGAAGGAGCTCGCCGACAAAGCGCTTCAACAGGTCCAGCGAGGATGACTTGTTCGCCGTGCTCGATCCGGAGGCGAACAGCATCGCCGTGATCATGAAGCACATGGCCGGGCAACATGCGTTCGCGATGGACAGACTTTCTCACCACGGATGGCGAGAAGCCGGACCGCAATCGAGACGATGAGTTCGTCATCGGCGGCGGCGAACTCACACGCGCGGATTCTCGCGACGTGGGAGGACGGCTGGTCCTGCTCGTCTTCGCGGCGATCTCAGCGCTCACGCCCAACGATCTCGGCAAGAAAGTTCAGATTCGCGGCCAGGGGCACACCGTCGTCGAGGCGATCAACCGGCCAGCTGATCCACTACGCCGAGCATGTCTGGCCAAGATCGTCCTGCTCGCGAAACATTACGCGGGCCCGAACTGGCAGTCGTTGAGCATCCCGCGCGGCAAGTCCAGAATACTGCGCAGCCACTGACTCAGCGAACGCGGACGTAACTTCTGCAGCCGCTTCGGCCGCGGCTCGCCGCCGTAGATGTTGCCGTCGCGATCCACGGCGACGAACTCCGCGCCGTCGCCCGCGGTCTGCCGCGGATCGCCCCACGGATACAGGATGAACGCGTTGACCCACCCGGTCTTCGGCGTCGCCGATGCGGATCCCCTCTTCCCAGCCCGGATTCTGCACGTCGTCCGACTCCGAATCGGCGACGTAGATCTGATCCTTGCTGTCGAAGGCGATGCCGCTCGGCTTGCCGAACTGCGTCCACGGCGTCGAGCGACTTGCCGTCCTGGTCGAAGATCTGGATCCGGTTGTTGCCGCGATCGCCGACGAACACGCGGCCGCTGCGCGTCCATGGCGATCGCATGCGATCGCGCGGAACTCGCCGGGCGCCCAGCCGGTCTTGCCCCAGGCCTTGATGAACGTGCCGTCCTTCGAGAATTTCACGACGCGGTTGTTGCCCGATGTCGCTGTGACCGTCGGCGACGAAGACGTCGCCGCTCGGCGCCGACGACGACATCGCTCGGTGAGGTGAACTGGTCGGGGCCGCCGCCGGTCTCGCCCGGCGTGCCCAAGGTCATCAACACCTTTCCGTCGGTGCTGAACTTGACGACGATCTGCCCGCGCTTGTCGCCCTGCGGGCATCCGGTTGGCGGCGACCGCGTCGGTCACCACACGTTGCCGCCGCGGTCCACGTCGAGGCCGTGCGGCCAGATGAACATGCCGCCCCCGAAGCTCTTCACCACCTTGCCGTCGGGCCCGAACTGCAGAACCGGATCGCTCTTCGAGTCGCGGCACTCGTCGCCAAAACGCGCCTGATCCTCCAGCGCGATCGCACCGCGGACGATCGCCGGCAGACGTGACGGCCGTCGGGATCCATCGCGCACCTTGCCGACAGCACCCATCGGCTTGCCGTTCGGCAGCTGCGCCCAGTCCTCGACGATGCGATACGGGTTCGGCGGCGCCTGCGCCGACGCATCCCATTGATGCTGAGTAACCCGACGAGTGCCGCCACGACGACGGATCCGAGCCGCGCTTTTTTCGCATGGGCGCCCTCCTGACAAAGGTGAAGCGGATCATAAACCTCAGCAGGCGCTGACGAGATCTACAGTGGATTCATTTCATTGGCGAACCGCCCGGCTCTGGGCGTGGCGCAGCAGTCGGGCGAGCAGCGAAAAGAAGGCTACTTCTTCGCTGCCGACGGCCAGTTGAGCACCATTGTGATCGGCGTGGACACCTGCCGCTGATCGGGACGCGCAGAGAGCGCTTGCCGTCGCCGGTCACGGCGTAGATGTGGCGGTCGCTGCCGCGCTGGAGCGATCGTCGGGAAGAGCGCGCGCGGGACCGACGCCTGGATCTCCTTCCCAAGCGTTACGTCGGCGGCCATCATGCTGCCGTCGAGACGCCAGGAAAAGATCTCCTTCCCGTCGCGACGCCATCGCGGCGCCCAGCCGCCGTTTCTCGACACCTGGAACTGTCCGCCCGGCCCCGGAAAGGCATCGAATGTGAGACCTCGAACCGGCCCGACGCGTTCGAGTTATGACGCGACCCACTTGTCGTCGGGCGAGAACGCCGGACTGTCCTCCTGGAACGCGGTCTGCAGAAAACGGGTCGGCTTACGATCGCCGGAGAGCGGCAGCACCCAGAGGTCGGCGGAGCCGGGATCATCCTTCATCGGCGCCGGTGAAGATGACGAAGCGGCCGTCGTGCGCACCAGTCCGGAGAATCGAACAGCCAGATCCATCGTCACAAACGCGGAACATCGTCACCGCTGCCCGTCCGCCGGACGCTGGAATCCGAGTTCCACGTCCCCGTGCGGCTGGAGTTGAAGACAATCTGCGAACCGTCCGGCGACCAGATCGGGTCGCCCTCCTGACCCGGATTGAACGTCAGCCGCGACGCCGTGTCGTCCCTGCGAGATCGATCACCCAGATATCCCTGTTGAGCGGCGACCCCGTGGTCAACGCCACCGCCACGCGTCGTTCGTCCGGGCTCAGGCTGAAATTCGCGAACCCGCCGACGTCTCGCGACCACTCGACTCGGTCTTGCCGGCGCGATCGACCCACGTCAACCGCGACAGCGCCAGCGGGACGCCGCGCCAGTACGCCAGCATGCCCGTCGTCGACACCGACATCGCCGGCTTGCCGCCGCCGTTGACGTTCACGTGCTCGGCGACGAGAATACGGATCGCCGAGTTTCTGATCGCCGATCGACATCGAACGGCTGCGCCATCAATGTCGTGCCGCGCATGAACAGGGAGATGGCCGGAGCCGTACCTGGCGGCCGAGTCGGCGGCTCCGAGCAGACACCGTATCCGGCTGCGTCCAACGACGCGAGACGAACCTCGCGCGATGCCGCATTCAAGAGCCATGTAGAGGATGTGCCGCTGGTCGGGCAGGAACGACGGCCGCAGGTCGGCTGCCTTCGCTTCGCCGTCGTCGACGGCCGGCTGTCGGCGTCCCGCCGGCGGCGTCGATCCTTTGCAAGCCGGTCACGGCGTTCGCCGAGAAGACGATCGCGTTATCGCGATTCCAGGTTGCACCGCCAGCAAGACCGGCGGCGGCACAGCAGCGTGACCGGCTGCCCGCCCGGATACGTCGACTTTCTTGAGGCTTGCCGCTGCGAAGAATCCGACAAAGCGCCCATCAGGGCGACCAGAACGGCTGGCCGGCCGCTTCGGTCCCGGGCAACGGTCTGGCGGTCCCCGAGGCCAGCGAGCGCAGCCACAGCATCGGCCGCGCCTGACCGCCTTCGCCGCGCGCCACGAACACGATCTGCCGGCCGTCCGGGAGACACCGCAAAATCCGCCGGCGAGACGAACGGCGGAATTCTCGTCGGCGGCGATGGTGAACTGCACCGGTCGGCCGGCGCGGGCCGTTCGCGCAGATGCACGACGGCGACCGCGCTCGCGGCGACCGCGATCACGCCGAGCACCGCCGCCGCAGCCCATGCCAGCCGTTCGCGCGACCGCCGCCGCGACACGACGGGCGCTGGGACTCCAACGGCGCTGCCGCCCTCCGCAATCCATCGCAGCTGCAGCCACACGTCATGCGCCGTCTGAAAGCGTGCGTCGGGATCCTTCGCGAGGCAGGCTGCGGACCAGATGGATCGAGCGCGGGCGGCGTCGTGGCCTGCACCTGGCTGACCGGCGGCGGCTCGTCTTTCATGATCGCGCCGAGCAGGCTCGCCTGGCTCTTGCCCGTGAACGCCTTGCGGCCGGTGACCATCTCGTACAGCACCGCGCCGAACGCGAAGATGTCGGTCCGCGCATCGGCCGCGCTCGCCTTCGATCTGCTCCGGCGACATGTACTGAAACGTCCCGAGGATCGTGCCCTGCGCAGTCATCCCGGCGGCGGGCGTCGTCTGCAGCACCGAGACGCTGCCGCTCGACAACGCCCGGCACCGTCTTGGCCAGGCCGAAGTCGAGCAGCTTGGCGCCAGCCTTCGTCAACATGACGTTGCCGGGCTTCAAATCGCGGTGGATGATGCCGGAGCTGATGCGCCGTATCGAGCGCGCTCGGCGATCTCGACGGCCGACCTTGAGCGCCTGGTCGAGCGGCAGCGGCGCCGGTCTTCGAGACGGCTGTCGAGGGTCTCCCCTCTCGAGGTATTGCATGACCAGGTAGCGACGTGCCATGGTCCTGACCGATGTCGTAGAGCGCGCAGATATGCGGATGATCGAGCTGCGAGACCGCGCGCGCTTCGCGATCGAGACCAGTTCGCGAAATTCGGCGTCGGCGGCAAGCGCGCGCCGGACAGCACTTTGATCGCGACCGTCGCGATCGAGGCGCGGCCGTCGCAGCCTTGTACACCTCGCCCATGCCGCCGGCGCCGAGGCGCGGACACGATTTCGTAAGGCCCGAGACGAGTGCCGGGGGACAGAGCCATGCGTTCCTTTGGGATGAGCCGGGTGATTGTAGCCTGTCGGGGCCGGCCCGTGGCTGGCGATCGCAATGTCAGATCTCTGCAAATCTTCTTGGCGAGTTCGTTGTTGATCTCAGTATGGCGGGGAACGCTCGACGCCCTCTTCGTGGCGCGATTTACTCAGATCGTGCGGATTGCCACCTTCCCGAAGCAGCTGACAGCCAGCTCGCTCGAGAGTGTCGAATGAGGTCACGACGCTTCAAGCCACACTTTGAGCGGCTCGCGGATCACATCTGCCCGAACGATTCTTCCTCGATGGCGGTATCCGGTTGGCTTCAGTACACGACGGCTTCCTGGAGGTTCGTCCGCGCTTCCTCCAGGTTGCCCCCTGCGTGTCTCGCGCCGGGCAACTCTTCGACAAATCCGGATGTATCCCTCAGCGACTTTCTTGAAAACGGCAGTGAACTGCAAGTCCGTCGATCTTCCGACATGATGACATGTTTGATTCGGCTGTTAGGTCGTTGCTGATCTGCGGTGCCGACTCGACGGTCGGCGCGGACACCTACGCGCGCCAGCCGGGGATCGACGCCAGGCATTACATCGGTCCGCCTCACCCTCCTGACCAACGACTCGAACGAGATTCAAGGCCGAAGCCACCGTGACCCTCCGCGTCGTCGACGCCGAGGACTCCCGAGGCGGTCCTCGACCTGACGTCGCGCGACGGCGGATGGCAGGGGATGACGGTGACCGGCGTCACCTTCGAACGGCCGCGCGGTGCCGATCGCACATCGCGACAACCGGCTGCATCTGCCGATGCCGGCGGGCGCGATCGCGGGTCAGGACGTGGTCTTCATCGATCACGCTACCACGGCGCGCCGGCGGACGGCGGCTTGCGTCTGCTCAAGACAACATCCACGGCGATCGCGCGGCGTTCAGCGAGAACTGGTATAACCGCGCGCGGCAGTGGCTGCCGATGATCGATCATCCCGCCGACAAGGCCACGGGCGAGCTGATCGTGACGACGAAAGCCGACTACCAGGTGGTGTCGAACGGCGTGCATCGTCGAGCAGGTGGATCTGCCCGGCGGACTGCGGCGCACGCACTGGAAGCAGGACGTGCCGATCTCGTCGTGGCTCTACTCGCTCGGCATCGCCCGCTTCATCGTGCGGCAGGGGGACGTCGGTCCGCGGCATGCCGCTCTCCTTCTGGGCGTTTCCGCAGGACGCCGACAAGGGACTGGCGGCGCTCGAGACGCGACGCGCGCGAGTCGTTCGAGTTCTTCTCGGACCGCGTCGGCCCATGCGCGCATGCGAAGCTGGCGCACGTCGAAGCCGCGGGCATGGGCGGCGGCACCGAGCACGTGAGCAACATCTTCTACGGCGAGAAGAGCGTGACCGCCGGCAACGCACCAGTGGTGCACGAGACCGCGCATCAGTGGTTCGGCGACTCGGTGACCGAGAGCGACTGGAACGACGTGTGGCTGAGCGAGGCTTCGCGACGCTACTTCACGCTGCTCTACACCGGAGCACGCCAGGCGGCCGCGATGCGTTCACCGACGGCCTCCGCCGCAGCCGCAACGCGGTGCTGCGGCTCGAGAAGTCGCTGCCGAACACGCCGGTCGTGCACGCGAACTACGTCGACCGAGGTCGCCGACGCGAGCCGAACAATCGCCTCGTGTACGAGAAGGGCGCGTGGACGCTGCACATGCTGCGCGACCTGATCGGCACCGAGCCGTTCTGGCGCGGCATCAGGCTCTACTACCAGCGGTCACATGAACGGCGCTGGCGTCCGACCGCGGACTCTGCGCGCGCGCGATGGAAGAAGTGTCCGGACAAGGATCTGCGGCTGGTTCTTCACGCAGTGGCTGACGCGTCCGGGCGTGCCGCAGGTGTCAGGACGCGTGGCGCTGCGACGCCGCAGCCAAACAGATCGTCGTCACCGTGAAACGAGACGCAGACCAGCGACCCGTAGCTCGATTCGCGCTCGGCGTCGGCGTGTCGACGATTGGCAGCGCCGTTCCGACGGTGCGTCAGGTGCAGGTGACCGACCGCGAGTCCACGTTCACCATCCCCGCCGATGCCGAACCCACGTCCGTGGCGCTCGATCCCGGCGTGTGGTTGCTTGCCGACTTCGGAGCGTTCCAGAAGACAAGCTGAAGATCACGCGATGCTGGCGCCGATCCCGAACGCCAGGACGAGGATCACGAACGCGGTGAACTTGGCTGGCGGCGCGCGATCGCGACCCGCCGCGCGCAGGTCGCGCACACGAAGGCGATGACGGAGGAAAGTCCCATGTCCGGCATCGTAGGCTGCGGCGGATCAGGGCCGGAAACGCTATGTGTCATCCACAGCGATGAACGACCTTCATGCATGTTTATTGGCCTTCCGCGTGGCACCGCTGTTGCTCTGATGACCTTCGCCAGCGTTGGAGTGTCTATGCGTAGAGCACTTGCACTCCGCCACGGTTCTCTTGGTGTCATGCGCCGCGGCCGCGGCCCGCGCGCAGGCCGGCAACAACTCCCGGTCCAGGGTCTCGGCGGGCTGACCTTCGGGACGTCGTCGTTCCTCCCTAAAACGGCGACGGCGCCCGCACCCTCGGCGGCGTCGTCGCGGTCGGCCTCACACCCAACATCCAGGCGGTCGGCGAGATCGGTCGGCTGTCGAACGTCCAGCCGTCGTCGTCTACGACCTGCTGGAGTTCACGCCTGTCGAGTTCAACCTGTCGGCGTGGTGCTGGGAAGGCGGCGTGCGGTTCATCGCATCGCCGCGGCTCAGGCCGTGCGTCCGTGCGCCGAAGCCACCGCCGGACATCGCGCGGATGCACGCCAGCCTCTCGGGCCTCGGCGATCGGTTCGATCCGTTCGTGAATGCCGCGCTCCAGTTCGTCGAACACGCAAACGAGCCGGTGCTCGGCTGGCGGGGTCGGCGTGCTGCCTCGAGCACGGACCGCTCTCGAGCGTCGACGTCGGATATCGCTACAAGAAGATCACTGCCGGACGGCATCTCGTCGCACGATCAACTCCGGCGACTCGTATTCAGATCAACGAGGCCCGATTCGGTATCGGAGTCCGATTCTGATATTTTCAGCTCGACCGTCAGATGCAGCCAACGCTTCGTCACCGCTCGCCTTCGATTGACGCCTGCCGGTGACGAAGACGTGGATGCGCTCTGGGCGCTGTGGACCGAGCCGCTCGTTCGACAGTTCCTGTGGGACGACCTCGTCATCGAGCGCGACCGGGCACGCGACACCGTTCGCGAATCGGCCGCGCTCGCGTCGCAGGGGCTCGGGGCTGTGGACGATGACCCTCGGCGACGAACGGTGCCCTGCGTCAGGTGCGCCGGCGCTCTCGCCCGTCGGCTCAGCTGCTGAGTATCACCGCCGTTCGCTCGGCGCCGTCGAACCGCTGATCGCGCTCGCGCCCGCGCATTGGGGCCGCGGTTTACGCGCACGAGAAGCGCTCACGACGCTGGATCGCGTACGCCACCGACACGCTGCAGCTCGATCGCGTCGTCGCCGTCGCCGACGCACCCAACGACGCGTCCGACCGCCTGCTGCGCCGGGCCGGTTTCGTCCGGTGCGCTGAAACCGACGATCCCCGCTACCGCCTCCGCCACTACACCTACGGGTAAAAATAGCCCCTGAGGTGTCCATGTCGCGAGCGTCGGCTCTGTCTCGTGGCTCCCCTCGTCTTTCCACCCGCGGCGATGTCGCAGCCGCCGCCGCGTGACAACCCGGCTGCCGCCACCGGCACGGCCAGCATCCGCGGCCGCGTCCTCGAAGCCAACAGCGGCCGGCCGCTTATCGCATGTCGATATTCGCGCCGGTTCGAGCACCGGCCAACAGGCCAACGGCGCCACGGACGGTGAAGGGCGCTACGACTTACCGGGCTGCCTCTGCGGCTGACGCATACATCGTGATTGCGACGAAGCCCAACTACGTGCGCACGGCGTGGGGCGAGCAGCGCGTCGAGGGTCCGGGCAAGCGCATCACGCTCGCCGACGGTCAGCGTCTCGACAACATCGATCTGCGCATGACGCGCGCCGGCGTCATCAGCCGGAAAGATCGTCGACGAGTTCGGCGATCCGGTCAGCGACGTGTTCGTCAGCGCGATGCGGTATCGGCATGCATGCAAGGATCGCGGCGCCTGATGCCGAGCGGGCGCGGCGGCTCAACGAACGACATCGGCGAGTTCCGCGTCTACGGGTTGTCGCCGGGCCAGCACTACGTCTCGGCCACGCCCGGAATACGGTCGTCGGCGACGACATGCGAGCGATCGAACCGGGATACGCCGCGACGTTCTATCCGGGAACCGGCAGCGTAGCGGAGGCGCAGCGGCTGACCATCGAGGCCCGGTCAGACGGCGGCCGGCATCAACCTGACGCTGCTGCCGATCCGGACGCGCAAAGTCAGCGGCACCGCGCTGGACGCAGACGGCAAGCCGTTCGCCGGGCGCCATGATCGGCGCGATGCAGCGCGTCGGCGGGACGCCAATGGGCGGCTTCACGATGGCGCCACGGTGCCGCCCGACGGCCGGTTCACCATCAACGGCCTGACGCCCGGCGAGCACGGTGCGCGCCAGCGTTCCTCGGTGAGATCGGCGACGCGCCGACATCACGGTCACCGGCACCGACATCAGCCGACGTCCAGCTCGTCGTGGCGAAGCCGTCGATCATTCGCGGTCGCGTCGTGTTCGCGGGCGCGACGCCAGCACGCCAACCCGCCGTCGCCGACCGTCCTCGATCTCGGCGCCGTCAGAGACTGGCGGATCGGGCAGATCGATGCGATCGCCGGCGCAGGATCAGAGACGACGGCGACGTTCGAGATCTCGCTGCCGGCCGGCCACGTGCTAGCTCCGAGCGGCGCCGACGCGAGCGGCCAATCGCCCTGGCGGCTGAACCGCGTCGTCATGCAGGGATGTCGACGTCGGCGACTCGGGGATCGACGTGGCGCCGAACGCGACGATCGAGAACGTCATCGTCGAAATGACCGAACCGCATCAACGAGGCGTCCGGCCGCGTGACCGACGCGGACGGCGACGACGGTACGCGACTGCTTCGTGATCGTGTTCGCGCAGGACCCCGCGCGCTGGACCGTGCAGACGCGATATCTCGCGGCCGTCCGCCCCGGCCCGGACGATCTGTTTCACGCGCGGCTGCTGCCGGGCGACTACTACGCCGTGGCGATGAGCGACGTCGAAACCGGGGCGTGGACGGACGCGGAATTCCTGTCGCACGCGCGGGACCGGGCGACGAAGTTCATCGATTGCCGACGGCGAGAAGAAAACCATCGACCTCAAGGTGACGCAAGCCCCGGTGCTTTTGATCGCGGAGGACCGTCATGCGGACGCTCGCACTCCTGATCGCCTTGCAGGTCGTCCCACGCAACCGCCGCCGCCCGAGCCGCCCGGAACCGCGATTCTGCGCGGACGCATGTGTTTGCCGGCCGACACCGGTCAGCCGCTGCGCAAGGCGCAGGTCCGCATCTTCGCCGGCGAGATCCGTGAGAACCGCACGACCACGACCGACGAGAGCGGCGTCTACGAATTCAAGGAGCTGCGCGCCGGCCGCTACACCGTCTCCGCGAGCAAGGGCAGCTACGTCGGCGTGTCCTACGGCCAGCTGCGGCCGACCGACGCGCCAAAGCTGCTCGACATTCTGAACAACCAGCTCGGTCGAGCGAGTCGACCTGTCGCTGCCGCGCGGCAGCGTCGATCACCGGCCGCGTGGTCGACGAGTTCGGCGAACCGGCGTCCGAGGTGCAGATCGCGACCGAGCGCTACCAGTTCATGCAGGGGCAGCGCCGGCTCGTGCCGGCCGGCCGCACGGTCACGACCAACGACATCGGCGAATTCCGTCTGTTCGGGATCCGCCTGGCCAGTGCTACCTCACGGCGAGGTGGCGCAATCCGAACGGCGATGATTCCCAACGGCAGCGCGAACGATCGCACCGCGTACGCCGTTGTATTTCCCGGCACCGTGAACGTCACCGAGGCGCAGCGCATCACGCTGGCGGCGGGCCAGGAACTGGTCGACGTGGTGCTGGTGTTGCAACCGACGCGCGCCTCGCGCGTGAGCGGAACGGTGCTCGGCGTCGACGGCAAGCCTCTCACACCCGGCATGTTGATGGTGGTGTCAGACCAACGTCGGCTTCGGCATGTCGATGTCGGGCTCGACGCAGATGCGGCCTGACGGCACATTCACCGTCACCGGACTGGCACCTGGCAAGCTACATGCTGCGCGCGCAGCGGATGGGCGGGCCTGGCGAGGGACCCGGAGACCGCGATGGCGACCAGTGACCACGACCGGCGACGACATCTCGAACCTGACGCTCGTCGCGGCGAAGCCGTCCAACCTGTCCGGACGAGTGGTCGTCGATCCATCCGCCGTCTCCCGCCCTGCCGCCGGCGCTGATGATTGGCGTCTTCCCCGCGGACCAAATCGGCATCCCGGCGCCTCCGCCGCCGCCCGGCACGCGTGGCCGAGGACTTCACGTTCGAGACCAAGGCGCCGCCGGGCCGGATGCGCCTGACGCTCGGCGGGATGGGTCCTCCGCCGGTGGGATGGGCGGTGAAATCCGTGCGGGTGAACGGCGTCGACGTCACGGACGCCGGCATCGACTTCCGGCCCAACGAGGACATCAGCGGCGTCGAGCTCGAGGCTGACCAACAAGCTGACCAGCGATCTCCGGCGGCGTCACGAACAGCCGTGGGAGACGGCCAAGGACTACACCGCGATCGCGTTCTCGCAGGACAAGGAGAAGTGGACGGGCGCGCCGCGCTATCAGTCGACTGGTCGACCCGATCAGGAGGGGCGCTTCAAGATCACCGGCTTGCCGCCTGGCGACTACTACATCGTCGCGGTCGATCGCGTCGAGCCGGGCCAATGGGCCGATCCCGAGTTCCTCGAGAGCATCCGCACGAGCGCGATGTCGATGTCGCTGGCTGAGGGTGAGACCAAAGCCTTGACGCTACGAATGACGAACGTCCGTTAGGCGAGGCAACAACGTTGTGGCCGGCGATATGACTCGACTGACCCTAGCGATAGATCCGAGTGTCCACACCGCCTCAATTCGGCCGGTCTCCGATGGACGGCTGTGGCGAAGCGTTGCCGCGGCGGTCCTCGTGTGCGCCGCCACATGGTCGGGACGCGTCCTGTTTCGTGGTCCGCCCAGTCCTGGCTGCTCTTCAGGGTCGGTGAAAGCCGCGCGGCCACCGCCGCCTTGGATCGCAGCGTGTTTACCCAGTCTTCTTCGTGACGGCAGACGGATTGCGACTGAAGGCGTGCCGCTCTACGCACGACCCGGCCGAGGAACGCTACTGGATCCTCTCTCTGTCTCCTCCGCGGGTGCATCAACTCGCGTCCGACGAATACAGGCCATCTCGAAGAATTGTGCGCGTCTCGGCTTTACACAACGTGTTCGTGCGTTCGACTGCCGTGGTTTCGGCGGCAACCGCGGAACGCCGTCTCGAGGCTTCTGGCCTCTACGAGGATGCGACTCGCGGCATACCGATCTCTCATTGACGCGCACGGCGTCAGCCGCAACTCCGCGTGATTATCGCCGGCCGGTCGCTGGGCGCCTCCGCTGCCGTCGACCTGGCGACGCGCGTCGAATCTGGCGGCCTCGCCTCTTGCCCCCGCCCATCAGTTCCGTCCCGGCGGCAGCGGCACGCCTTTACCCATGGGCTCCGGTCCGCTGGCTGGCACTGATATCAATTCAGATCATTCGTTGAAGGCGGCGATCGCCAGCCAGCCGGTCGTCCTCAGCACGGCGCGCCGGATCCCTATATGCCGCTCGCCGACGCGCGTTCCTCTTTCAAGCGTTTCGCGGCCGAAGGAAGATGCTCGAGACCATGGGCAACCACCACCATTCAGGCCTCATGCGCACCTGAACGCGAGTTACAGGATGCCGTCGAGAAGGTTCTGGGTCGCGGCACGGCCGATTCAGGAGCCGAGTCGTTGAGAATTGCCAGTGTGTGTCTCGCGGCGACGGTGCTAGCCGCCGCCGCTGGCATCGTCGCGGCCGGCCCGCTCCAGGCCGACGCCGCAGCCAGTGCGGCGGCCGACTATAAAGTCACGAGATTCGAGGAAACCCTCGCGTCAGTCATCTGTGACCGTGGCATTATCGCTTGAGCGGTGGAACAACGGACGCGGCTGAAATTTGGCGCCTCCGGGAACCGGTTCTCGACGCTGACCGGAAAGCGGACCCTGGAGTCGAGCTGTTGCTGCTCTGGCTGCCCCGCGAGACGGCCCTGGATCGCCATGCGAGACGTGATCGCCGTCGACGGCGTTCGGCGATCCGACGGGGAGCGCCGGGCTCGCGCCGCGTCAACGGCTCGTCGGTGTCGGTCGATCAACTGCGGCAGCTCGCCGACGAAAACGGCCGCTACAACATCGGACAGATCGTCCGCACCTTCAACGAGCCGACGCTCGCGCTCGTGCTTTCTCGACGAGCACTACCGGCACCGCTTTTGCTTTTCAGCGAGGGAAAGAGGACACGATCGATCGGCGCCGCGCCGTGACCTACGAATTCTGCCGAGCGGACGCACCCGACCGTCGTCAGGATCACGGCCGGGACGTGGCCGCCCGCGGCACGCTGTGGATCGACAGCGCGACCGGTCACGATGCTGCAGACGTCGTTGGGCTGTCCGACGGCGCGGCGGAGCTCAAGGGCCGGGTGACCGTTCGCTACGGCGCTCACCCCGAAGTTCAATGTGCTGGTGCCGGTCGAAATGCGGGAGAGCTATACGTCGGCGGCCGGCGAAGAGATCACGACGGTGGCGACCTACTCCGATTTCCGCCAGTTCGAAACGGCCGGGACGCCTCATCGTTCCGAAGTAACCAAGACGGACGCTACTTCTGATCCTTCGGCGCCACGTAGCTTTTCGCGCGCGCGCCTTCATGCCGCGTTGCGCCACGCGCACGTCGATCTCGTGGACCTTGCCATCCCGCTTCGGCGGCGCGAACCCGAGCAGATACTGACTGTGCAGCTCGTCGGCCACCTTGGCGAACGCGGCGCCCAGATCCTCTCCGTATCTGATCTCCGCGTAGCCGCCGCCGCGTGTGCTCCGCGACGATCGCCAGGCCGGGATCGGGCAGCTCCGCGGTCATCATCGCCTGCAGACCGCCGCGTCCGATGCCAGGCTGCATCGGCTGCCGGCTGCGGCTGCGCATGCCGATGGCGTGACCATCACGTCCTCGCGCCTCGCGCGCTCGATGACTTCCGCCTGGCTCACCATGCGCTGCTTCAGCGAGAACTGCGGGCTGTCTTTGCCGTCGCTCGAGCACGAGGATGACCGGCCGCGCGCCGCCTTCGCTGCCGAACGCGGTCAGCGCCTCGTCGATCGCGCGCCACAACGGCGTCGGCGCATCGGGCGCGATCGTCTCGGGCAGCGCCCGGCGCAAGCTCGCTCCGGATCGTGCGTGAACGACGGGCTGATGACGACGTCGCGTCCGAAGGTGTCCGACGCGCGCCACATCATCGGGCCGCAGACGCGCGAACAGCTGCTGCGTGCCGGCGCGCAGCAGCGGCAGGTTCCCTTCCATGCTGCCCGACACGTCGAGCATCACGATCAGGCGAATCGGCTGCGGCGTGTTGTCGAACAGCGTGATCGGCTGCGGCTTGCCTTCGTCGCGGAGCTCGAAGTCGTCCTTCGAGAGCGTCGTGACGAGCCGGCCGTCTTTATCGGTGACGGTGACGAAGGCGTGGACCGCGTCGCTGGCGCCGCGGAACACCGGCGGCTGCTGCACTGGCCCGCGCCAGTCACCGCCAGCGAGGCACACGACGAGCGACACGCCCACGAGAATCCGAACCATGCCGACTACTCGCTTTCACAGGCCAGGCACCGCTCCTCATTGATACCACGACCCGCCTTCGAGCTCCAGCGCTTCGGCGCGGCAAGCCCGTCACTGCAGCTTGAAATCCACGGTCACGGTCATCACCACGGCAACCGCTCTTCCATTCAGCAACGTGGGCGTGAACCGCCATTTCCGGACGGCATCCAGCGCCGCGGCGTCGAGCCACGGCTTCCCGCTCAGCACCTTCGCGTCGAGCACATCGCCGGTCGGACCGATCGTGGCCTCGATGATCACGAGGCCGCTCACACGGGCACGCCTGCGCCATCGCCGGATAGACTGGCGCCACGTCGTGAGATCTTCTGGGCGGCGTCACGAGGCCGCCGACGTGGAATCGGCTTCGATGGTTCCGGCGCGGGCGGCGGAGGCGGCGCAGTCGACGGCGACACCGATCATGTCGCCCAACGCCGTGCTGTCCCCACCTTCGACGCCCCGAATCAGCCCGCGCGTCGCATCGCCAACGGGCTTCGGGCCCGATGACGCTCGGTGACACGATCGGCGCGGCGAACGGATTGACGGTGTCCATGCTCGGCGGTTCCGCGCGTGTCGCGCGAGCCACCGGCGCGGCCGGCGGCGGCGGAGGCGTCGACCACATCGCGATTGATGAACGCCATCAGCGTCGTCGCTCGGCACCGGCAGGACGCCCGGCGCGAGCAACGTGGCATGGCGATCAGCGTGGCGACGACCACGAGGTGCGTGACAATCGAGATCGGGACCACGTACGCTCGCCTGCGATCGGTTCGTACCGGCGTGTCGATGATGTAGCGAAACATGCGCGCAACCTCCGCGGGCTTAGACACCGGACGCGTACGGAGGCGAGCGTTGCGCGCACAATTGGTTCCGGCGGTGTCTAAATGAATGGAGAGCCGGGTCGTGCGGACGCCGCTGTCCGCGATGACGTTCAACGTGCGGTACGACGAGCCCGCAGACGGCTCGCAGGCTTGGCCGCATCGCCGCGAGCTCGTCATCGAGACAATTCGCAGTCACGATCCGGATCTCATCGGTTTGCAGGAACCGACCGGCATCTCAGTTCGACGAGATCGCGGCCGGCCTCGTTGAGTACCGGCGTTCGGACTGTATACGGACGAGTGGGGCGGCGTGGAGCCGCACGGCGGCTTCTTCCGGGCGGAGCGCTTCGAGTTGCGGGCGAAAGCGGACTGTTCTGGCTATCGGAGACGCCCGACATCGCGCACAGCGTGTCCTGGGACAACGACTGGGGTCCGCGCGCCTGCGGCTGGTGCGACTCCGCGATCGTCTGACCGATCGCGAGCTCGTCTTCGCATCCACGCACGTCGACACCAATGCCGGCAGCTGGCTGCCGTCGGCGCAGGTGCTGCACCGCGAGCTCGCGCTCGTCGCGGACAGGCGCGGCGGATGAGCGCGCAATAGTGCTCGTCGGCGATTTCAATTGCCCGGCCGCACACCGACGCGCTACCGATATCTCCTCTCGAGAGGGACACTACCGTGACGCGTGGCTCGAAGCGGGCCGTGCCGATGACGGCGAGGTGACGTATCACGGGTTCACGGGCGCGACGCCGCCTGACGGACGCGCCGCCTGTACCCGGCCGACGCCTTTGCGCTCCACAACTACCGCATCGACTGGATCCTGGTGCGTGGCGAGCTCACGTGCTGGCAGCGCGGACATCGATGTCCGTCGAGAAGAAGACGTGATGCCGAGCGATCACTATCCCGTCGTCGCCGTTCCTCAGTGGTCCGACTCACCGCGAACCGATAGCGCCGTTTGCGGGAGGCGGGGCGACCGCCAGCGCGTGGGCATCGCGCAGGATGTCGGCGAGTTCGTCCCATCGCGTCTCGTCGTCGAGAGTAGACCTTACCACCACCCGCTCACCCTGACGTACAGGCGGCAACGAAGAATCGCGCGGGATCGGTGCGAACCGCGCGCTTCCTGCCGGCCCGGCGCGGCTTTGATCCACAGCGCCGTGACGACTGCGCCCGTGGTGCGTGTCGCGTCGGCGAACGTCGCGAACATGCGCTTCTTGACGAAGAACGACGCCTCGCCATGCGACGTCTGCTCCTTCGCATCAGGGAGGGCCAGGCAGAGTTTGCGCAGCTTTGCTTCGAGGACACGCGAATCGGAAGGCATCTTTGGCAATCCTCTACCAGCCCATGGAATTCCGTTTTGCTCCTCGCCGGCTGACGAGGAGACGACGCGGCTACGACTCACCGCGGCGGTCGCGATCAGCTCGGGGCCCCCGCACCGCGAAGCGAAGACGCGGCAGTCGCTGTCGGCCTCCGGCCGCAGATGCGCGCTCGTCGCGGCATTACGCGTTCCGGCGCATCGAGACGCGCGCACATCGATCCGGTCCGGCGCGCCCCCAGACACGGGATCTGATCCGGATCGATCCTGACCAGATCCCATCAGATCCTGACCGACGATCCGGATCAGGATCCCCGGATCAGATCCGGACCCCTCAGCCAGAGGCTTGACACGCTGGATTGCCATTTGTTATTATTCCTACAAGCCAATTAGCTCATTGGAATAGCAATACGTAATCAGAACGAAGCT
>ERZ1370068.9859-contig-8606_pt1 | contig 26241 bp, 27 predicted proteins | sample MGYA00561227_ERZ1370068 | MGnify/ENA primary metagenome ERZ1370068 (study PRJEB38410, sample SAMEA6850437) | metagenome | study: Metagenomic assessment of the ecological functions of the soil: analysis of the soil microbiota associated with the...
CGAACGCCTTCGGCCCGACGCCGCGGGCCGGCACGTTCGCCGGATAGTCGTCCGTGATCCGCGGCAGCGAGATGATGACGACCAGCTCGGGCGACAGCGAGCGGCGCGTCCATCGGCCCTCGCGCCACCTGCGGCATCGCCTCGAGCAGCGGCACCTGCGACTTCAGCACCGCGCTGACGTTCTCCGACGTCGCGCCGACTTCCGCATCACGATGGCGTTCTGCGGCGAGCCGCTGGCAACGAGCGTCGAGCGGAAACCCTGCGCGATCGCCAGCGTCATCACGAACACGGCGACGACCATCGCGATGCCCATCGCGGTCATCGCGGCCGTGCCCTTGCGGACGACCATCGAGCGCAGGTTGTAGGTACCAATCAATCCCATGAGATGTATCGGCTGGTCAGGCGACCCGGCGCAGCGCGTCCGACGATCTTGAGCCGCGAGGCCATCGATCGCCGGCAGCATCGCCGGCGAGGATACCGATAAGCGCGCTCAGCCCGAGGCCGATCGCGACGTTCGTGTTGCCGACGCCGAACGCCGGAATGAAGCCGCCCGCCATGCCCAGGAACTCGGCGTTGACGACCAGCCGCGCCAGCGCCGACGCCGATGATCGCCGCCGACGACGGCGACGATCAAGGCCCTCGCCGACGACCAGCAGCAAAGATCGTCGCCGCGGGGAACCCCAGCGTCCGCATCACCGCGATCTCCGTCGTCCGCTCGCGGACCGACATCGCCATCGTGTTGCCGGCGACGAACAGCGTCGTGATCGACGACGGCGAGCGCGATGCTGCCGAGCAGCAGGTTCAGGTTGCCGAACATCGACGACGAACGACGCCTGAAACTGCTTCTCCGTATCGGTCTTCGTCTCGTAAGGCGAGTTCGCGAACTGCTGGTCGATGGCGATCGCCACCTGCGGCCGCGCGATCGGGGTCGGCGACCTGCGCGACGATCCAGCCGACCTGCCCTTCTGCAGCGCTCGCTCGTCGGCGTACTTCCAGTGGAACATCATCGACTGGTTGTCCACGGCGCTGCCGCCGGCCTTGTAGATGCCGCGGATCGTGAACGCATAGTCCTGCGATGCCGTAAATCGGAATGCCGGCCTGCAGAACGATGCGATCGCCGAGCGACCAGCCGTATGTCTTCGCCAGGCCGTCGCCGACGATGCAGCCGGTGCGATCCTCGAGGAAGGCCTTGCTTCTCCTCCGGCGACAGAATGCACCTCGGGATACATGCGCAGGTAGCTCTCGGGATCGATGGCGAACTGCGCGAAGAAGTTCTTGGGATCCTTGTAGATGCCGCCGAACCAGTTGGCCCACGTCGACATCCTGCACGCCGGGCGTCGATCGGATCGTCTCGACGTGGCTCGTCGGCATCGGGAAGATCAGCGACGTCGACGCGGATCGTCACGATGCGCGTCGACGAGCTCGCCGGCGGCGCACGGCGTCGAAGCCGTCGAGCACCGCGCGCAGCGACGCGAACAGGAACACCGCGATCGCGACGCTCAGCATCGTCAGCGCCGTGCGCCGCTTGCTGCGCCTGCGCGCTCTTCAGCACGAGACCGATGAATTTCATGACGTTCCTCCCACCTCGAGCCGCCTGGCGGGCATCTGCTCGATGTCGATCGCCTCGTGCCGTTCGACCAGCGTCCCTTTTCCAGGTGCAGGATGTGCGTCGCGCGCTCGGCGGCGTGCGGGTCGTGCGTCACCATCACGATCGTCTTCTTGAACTCCTGATTGAGCCGCTGCAGCAGCGTCGAGCACTTCGCCCGCCGACTTCGCGTCGAGGTCGCCGGTCGGCTCGTCGGCGAGGAGCAGCGTCGGATCGGTGACGATCGCGCGCGCGATCGCGACGCGCTGTTCCTGGCCGCCCGACAGCTGCCGCGGATAGTGCTCGCTCGCGATCGCTCAGCGCCGACGATGCCGAGCGCGGTCATGACGTGATCGCGGCGCTGCTTCTTCGACAGGTTGGTCAGCAGCAGCGGCAGCTCGACGTTCTCGAACGCGGTGAGCACCGGAATCAGGTTGTAGAGCTGGAAGATGAACCCGATGTGGCGCGCGCGCCACGCGGCGAGCGCCCGCTCGCGACAGACTGCTGATCTCGGTGTCGCCGACGCGGATCGATCCGCGCGTCGGACGATCGATGCCGGCCAGCAGATTCAGCAGCGTCGATTTGCCCGACCCCGACGGCCCCATCAGCCCGAGAAAATCGCCCTCGGCACCGTGATCGACACCCGGTCGAGCACCGGGATCTCGATGGCGTCGCGGCGATAGGACTTCGTCGACGTCCCGCAGTTCGATCAGCGCCATGGTTCTTTACGATCCCTTGATTCGCAACCAGCGTGCGAGTCTCGTCAGACCGGCCGGCGGGTTCAGAATCACCGCTTCGCCCGGCGACACGCCGCTGCGGACTTCGACCTGATCGAGCCGATCGGCGCCCGAGCGTCACCGGACGTCGCGACGCCGTGCCGCCGGTCGACGACCCAGACGAACTGCTGGCTGTTCTGTTCGGTGATCGCGCGCTTGGGCACGAGGACGATCGGCGGCGCGGGCGGCCCGGCGGTCTGCCGCCTGGCCTGTGCGTCCTGGCGTCTTCGCGTGCTCGGTGAAGGTGACGCTCGCCGTCATCTCCGGCTTCACGTGCGCATCGGCGTCGAGAATCGTGACCCGCACTTCGACGATCGACTTGGCGCGATCGGCCGACGGAAAGATCTGGCGCAGGCGCCCTCGTACATCTGATCCTGATACGCCTGCAGCTTCACTTCGGCCGGCATCGACGCGCAGCAGCTTGGCGACGCTGTTCTCGCTCACTTCGGTCTGCACTTCGAGCTCGCGCGAGATCCGCGATCGTCGCAATCGCGCCGCCTTCGCGCGACGCCTGACCGGCGACGCCGAACGGCGACACGGTCTCGCCGACCTCCGCGCGCTTCTTGATGACCACGCCGTCGAACGGCGCGCGCACGTTGGTGTTCTCGAGCGCTTCCTCGGTGACCCGCACGCGCGCGCGCGCCGACGCGATCGCGCGCCTCGGCCGACTTGACGCGCGCCGCGGAGACCGGCGGCCGCGGCTTCGGCGCCGGTCAGCGCGGCGTTGGTCGTGATGCCGTCCTTCGCCAGCGCGCGCTGCCGCTCCAGCGTTGCGCGACGTCCTCGTCGCGCGGCGGCGATGGTCTGCACGAGCTGCGCCTCGGCTTCGGCGACGGCGCGGCGCGACGCCTCGAGCTGCGCGTCGATGTCGGCGTGCTCGATCTCGGCGATGACGTCGCCCTTGCGCGACGCGGGTGCCTTCCTCGAACTTCAAGCGCGCCAGCCGGCCGCCGATCTTCACGCCGACGTCGCTGCTGTGCCGCGCGACGACGTAGCCGGTCGCGACCAGCACGGGAAGCGCCGTCGACCCGCCGGCGCTCACCGTCACCTGCGGTCGCGTGCGCGATCTCCACCTCGGGCGCGCGCCGCTCGTTGACGTAGGCGCGGGCCGCTCGGATACACGGCGACGCCGGCCGCGACGAGGATTGCGATCACCGCCCACGGCAGCCAGGGCGCGCGGCGGTCGCGGTGTCGCGATCGATGCGCAGGCGTGACAGATCGCGCGCCGGGCGATCGTGCGTGAATTGTCACAGGGAGAAAAGCGTCGACGCTCATCGATCGCCGGATCGGCGGGCGCCGATGACTAGCCTTCTTCTTCGAATTCTTCTTCCTCGGGCGGGCCGAGCCGAGTCGACGGACGCAGCGCCTCGCGATAGTCGAACAGCGGCAGATTGCGCACGTGCAGCGTGCAGCGTGCACGCCGGCGACTTCTCGTCGACCACCACCGTGACCGGACTGCCTTCGACGCCCTCGCGAAACGCGATCCGGCAGCCGCAGGCGAGCCGCGCGTGCGTGAAACCCTTCAACATCGCCCCGATCATCATGCGATGTGGACATTCAGGATTGCAATGGCAGGTGCCAGCGTCAACGCACCAGCGCTAACGGCAGTTCACAGCAGCGACTTGATCTCGCGCTCGAAGACGTCCTTGCCCGACAGCCCGACGTGCTTGCTGCAGATCTTGCCGTCGCGCGAAATCAGCGACCGTCACCGGCAACGCCGAACATCGGCCCGAACGCATCGTCGCACGTCGTCGCGCTCGTTGCCCTGCAGGATCGGTGTAGTTCATCTTCCACTGCGCGGCGAACGGCTTCAGCTTGTCGAGCGTGTCCTCGGTGACGACGCCGATCACTTCGCAGGCCCTGCTCGCCGTAGCTTGTTCTGGAACTCGATGAACCAGGGATTTCGATTTTGCAGGGCCCGCACCAGGTCGCCCAGAAATCGAGCAGGATCGACCTTGCCCTTGAACGCCGAGAGCTTCACGTCCTTGTTGTTCGAGATCCTTGAGCGTGAAGTTCAGGTTCGCCGGCTTGGCGTTGGCCGGACACGAGCCGCCGGCGCGCGAACGCGCCGAGCGACGACCACGGATCGGCCGGCAGCGTCAACACCGCAAGCGCCAGCGCGCCGACTGTCGCAATGGCCCATCGACGTTCTCATCATCTACTCCTATCTGCGCAGCGGCGGACCCACGTGTCCGCCCGGTTCTACTGCAACCCGGCCTGAACGAACGACGCCAATCTGCTCGATCTCGCGTTTCGACTCGACGCGAGAGCAGCACGAACGTGCGGTTGCCGACGCACCAGATCGTCGCCTCGTGCCCGAGCACCTCGACGAGTTCCTGCGTGCGCGCCGTGTTGGGCAGCATGAACAGCGACACCGGGCTGCCCGTGGTGGCGATACATGATGTGCGCGATCTTACCTTCGTCCGTAGAGGCACGGCCGCGCTGCCGACCAGCTCGAGCCCGGCGCTCGCCGGATCGCTCGGGCAGGTGCGCGCGCCAGCCGAAGCCCGAGGCCAGCGAGCTCTCGACCGCGGCGACTGCCTGGTGCGTGCCGAGCGCGCGGTTCATCGCGAAGCACTTGACGTGATCCGCGGTCAGCTCGGCGGCCGATGCAGGCGCGCCGACTTGTCGGTCGCCTGATAGACGAAACGCGCCGCCGACGACGATCACGAGCGACGCGGCGAGCGCGCACGGCGCGAGGGGCGCGCGCCAGGTCGCCGCTCGGCTGAACGCCGCGGCGCTCGCATCTACGCCGCGCGGTTCGAACGCTGGAGCGCGAGGCTTCAGCCGACGCGAGCTCCGCGCATCTGCGCGCGCAGCGCCGTCCGGCGCGCGCAGCGCGGCGAACGCGTCGCTTGCGCGTGTGCACGAGCGTCGCGCACCGCGCTGCTCGGCGGCGACGCGCGAATGGCACGGCGCGCAGCGCGCGAAGATGATCGTCGACGCGCGCGGCGATCGGCGTCGGCGAGCTCGCCGTCGATGAACGGCGTGACGAGCGGATCGATGCTGTGACAGCTATTCATGGAGTTACGCTGACTGACGACTGGGGACCGGAGTTCGGTTGCAGCCGGTTCGAACAGCATGCACGGCGGCCGCGCGAGATGCGCGACATCACCGTGCCGATCGGAATCTGCAGCATCTCGGCGATTTCGGCGTAGGAAAACTCTTCCACGTCGCGTAACCAGACCGCCTGCCGGAACGCGTCCGGCAAGCGCGTCGATCGCCGCCTGCAGCTCAGGCGCGAGCGTGTCGCGCAGCAGCAGCGGTTTCGGGCGTCTCGGCGCGCCGCGCCGCGCTGGCCGGCGCGAAATCGGCCGCGCTGGTCGACGCGCGTCGCTGTCGACGGCGACCGGTGTCGCGGGCGCGATCGCGGGCGCCGGTTGCGCGCGGTGTTGTGGAGAATCGTGAACAACCAGGCCCTCAGGTTCGTGCCCGGCTCGAAGCTGGTCGGCCGCGCGAAACGCCTTGAGATAGGTCTCCTGCACCAGATCCTCGGCGTCGGCCGGCACGCGCGTCAGCCGCAGCGCCGCGCGATAGAGGCTGTCGAGCGACGCCGAGCGCCTCGGCCTCGAACGCGGGCGACACCGGACGGTAAACCCTTGCGGGGCTGCATATTATTCCAGCCTTCGCACGCCGGAATCCGCTGACCGAAGTTAGCCGGCTGGCACGCCGGCGCGCAGGCGCTCAGGCGGCTGGCCGAAAAGGTCGGCGCAAGCGATACGGCAGAGGACAAGAAGCCCACAGTCGCGCCGGAGCCTGCGGCGGAGAAGACCACGGGCGTGCGCTGCAAAGTGTCGAGCACGACTGTTTGCAGGCGCGTCGCGCGTCATCTGTAAGATCGCACGCGCGGTTCCCGTTCGCTCTTTCCGAGGTACTGCCTATGCACACCGCGTAGCCGCTGCCCGCCTTCGCCGATCGATTGTCCTGGCGGCAGTCGTTGCGATTGTCGCCGTCGGCCTCGCGGGCATCGCCGTCCGCGCAGACGCTCGATGGTGCCGTATTTCGGCAAGAACAACATCCACTACGACAAGTTCGAGTGGCAGATCTACACGACCGACCACTTCGAGATCTACTACTACCCGGAGATCGAGCAGCATCTCGAACGGATCGCCGAGCTACGCCGAGAGCGCCTATCAGCAGATCAGCGCCGACCTGAAGCACGACCTGTCGTTCAAGGTGCCAGCTGATCCTGTTCAAGACGCACAGCGAGTTCGAGCAGCAGAACGTCGCGCCGGCGCGCGCGCCAGGAAGGCGTCGGCGCGTTCGCCGAGCCGGTGCGCAGCCGGCATGCTGCTGCCGATCGACGATCCGCCCGACCGGCTCTACGGCCTGATCGTCCACGAGCTGACGCACCAGTTCGAGTTCGACATCATCCCGCAGGCGCTGATCCGCCGCAGCGTGCCGCTGTGGGTGAACGAAGGGCTGTCGGACTACGAGCGCGGCCAGTGGACGCCGATCGACCTGATGACGGTGCGCGACGCCGCGGTCGCCGACATCGTGCCGAAGATGACGCGAGATCGAAGGCTACGGCAACACCAGCAACCCGCGGCTGGTCTACAACCTCGGACACGCGGTGTTCGAGTTCATCGAGGCGAAGTTCGGCAAGGAAGGCATCCGGCAGTTCCTGTTCGCGCTGCGCAAGAGCGTGATCGGCGGCGGCGAGGACGCCTACGAAGAAGCGCTGCAGATGAAGAAGGACGAGTTCGATCAGGCCTTCGAGCGCTACCTGAAGGATCGCTTCAAGCCGTTCCGCGACAAGGAGCGGCCGGCCGACTACGGCCGCGACCTCTCGCCGAACAAGGAGAAGACGCATTTCGCCGAGGCGTTCTCGATCGCGCCGTCGCCGTCGGGCGATCTGATCGCCGCGGTCACCGTCAACCGCAAGGACCGCGAGCTCGACATCGTGCTGCTGTCGTCGAAGGACGGCTCGATCGTCCGCAACCTGACCAGCGGCTTCGACAAGGACATGGGCTTCGACCACATCGTGCAGATGCGGCGAGCGGTTCGCAGATGCCGTGGATGGCGTGGTCGCCGAAGGGCGATCGGCTCGCCTACTTCGTCCGCACCGAGAAGGAGCGATCGCTGATCATCCAGAACGTGCTGACCAGGAAGATCGAGCGAACGCATGCCGATGAAGTCGGTCGACGAGCCGGAGTCGCCGTCGTTCTCGCCCGACGGCAAGACGATCGCGTTCGCGGCGCTGCGCGGCGGCGTCGGCGACATCTACACCGATCAACCTCGACGACGCAAGCAGGTCGCCAACCTCACCAACGACGCCTTCGCCGACTGCGGGCCGATCTACTCGCCCGACGGCAAGTTCATCGTCTACAACGCGCGCGTCAGCGGCAACCAGAAGCTGTTCCGGCTCGATCTCGACACCAAGAAGAAGACGCAGCTGACCTTCGGCACGCAGGACGAAACGGCGGCGCAGTTCATCGACGACCACACGATCGTGTTCTCGTCGACGGCGACCGATCCGGCGGTGCCGCTCGAGCCCGAGGTCGCGCAAGAACGGCAACATCTACAACATCTGGACGCTCGATCTGAAGAGCGGCGAGCTGCGGCAGTACACCGACGCGCTCGGCGGCAACTGGTCGGCGATCGTGCTCAACGACGGCAAGACCAACCGCATCGCGTTCGTCAGCTACTACAAGGGCGAGTACGGCATCCACACGCTCGAGCGCAAGGAGCCGCTGCACACCGCGGCGTCGTCGGACTTCGGCGCGCCCGGCCCGATCATCGACTTCCAGGCGCCGCTGCAGCACACGCTGGTGACGGAGAACGTCCGCAAGAAGGGCACGTTCGAGAAGATGTTCCTCGAGGGGCGGCCGCCGGTGAACGTCGGCGTGACCAGCAACGGCGACGTCTTCGGCGGCACGCAGGTCAGCTTCGGCGACGTGCTCGGCGACAAGCAGGTCAACTTGTTCGCCGCGTCGATCTCGCAGTACCGCACGCTGTCGCTGTCCTACGTCAACCTGTCGCGGCGCTTCCAGTACGCGCTGCAGGGCTACTCGCAGACGCAGTTCTTCTACGGTCAGCTGGGCGGCGTCTTCTACGATCCGTCGCTACGCGCCGTTCATCAGACCGCGACCTGTCGATCGCGACGCGCACGGTGCGCGGCGGCAGCGCGTTCGGCATCTACCCGTTCGATCGCTACCGCCGCATCGAGATCTCGGGCGGCGTCGTGCAGCTCGACGAGGCAGTACAACGACCCGGCCTGCAGGACTACAGCGCAGCAGTACCAGACAGCAGCGCTACGGCCAGGCGGTGTTCCGCAACGGCACGCTGATGCCGCTCGGCGCGGCGTTCATCCAGGAGACGACGGTCTTCCGCGAGTTCGGACCGCTCGCCGGCAGCACGATGCGGCTCGCCTACGACGTCTCGCCGAAGATCGGCGGCACGCTGTCGCGCCAGACGTTCGACGGCGACGTCGCGCCACTACCTGCGGCTCGGCGGCATCGGGCCTGCTCGCGACGCGCATCCGCGGGTTCAAGAGCACCGGCGACTTCCCCGACTTCCTCTACTTCGGCGGCAACTCGGAGCTGCGCGGCTACGACTACCTCGCAGTTCGCCGGACAGAACACGCGTGTTCGCGAACGCCGAGCTGCGCTTCCCGCTGATCGAAGCGGCGCTCACGCCGATCGGCGTCATCGGCGGCATTCGCGGCGTGTTCTTCGCCGGCATCGGCGGCGCGTGGTTCAACAACCAGGCGACGCAGCAACCCGTGCACCGGCGAATCGACGCAGTTCCGCTTCGCCAACAACCGGTCGGTGTCGTGCCAGGTGCCGGTCGGCGTCAAGCTCGACGCCGACGGCCAGGCGGTGTTCGTCACCGATCCGGTCACCGGCCTGCAGTCGCCGGTCCTCAACTACGCGACGCAGAACGTGTCGGGCTTCCGGCTGCAGGACGGCCGCGCGTCGTACGGGCTCGGCCTCGAAACGTTCGCGCTCGGCTTCCCGATCCACTTCGACTGGTCGTGGCGGACGCTCTTCAACAAGGGCTGGGAAGACGTGGTGTTCGCGTGCGGCTCGCTCGACTCGCGCAACGGTTCGTGCGTGAGCGGCGCCGCGGAGTGGCGCAAGCCGCGCTTCGCGGTGTGGATCGGCTACGACTTCTGACGCTGGCGCTGTCACTGTCGCTGTCAGGGTTAGGGCTCGGGTTAGGGGTTAGTTCAGGGATTTGGGGTTAGCGGGTTCTGTGATTAGCCAGATCCCGTCTAGTCCCTCTGCCCTGAACTAACCCCAAAGCCTAACCCCTAACCCCCTTCTTTGTTACACTACTTTGGTTTGACAAAGCAAAGTAAAGCACGCGATCGTGACGTCCGCGCGATGCCTCGACGCCTACCCGCGAGTCTACTTCGCCTGCCACACGCCGGCACGTCCGCGACCCGCAGACCGGCGACGAACTGAGCGCGCACCAGGCCAGCATCCTCGACCACCTCGACGAGGTCGATCCGATGTCGATGACCGACCTGGCCGGACACATGGGCGTGACCGTCGCCACGATGTCGCTGGCCATCGATCGGCTCGAGCGCAAAGCGCTACGTCCGCGCGCGCGCGACCCGCGCGATCGCCGCCGCGTGCTGCTCCGCATCACCGACGCGGGCGTGCGCGTGCGCGAGGCCAAGTCGGTGCTCGATCCGGTGCGCATCGAGCAGGTGCTCGGGCGCCTGTCGGGCGCCGACCGCGACGCGGCGCTCAGGGGCTACGGTTACTCGCTCACGCATCGGACGAACAGATGCGTTCGCTCGCCGGCGTGAGTCGTTCGTCGTTCGTCGTTCGTCGTTCGTCGGCGGCCGCTCGCGGCTCGAAAGGCCGCACCAGTGAGGAGCAGTCATGAGATGGATGCTCGATCATCGTCGGCGGGCTCGTCGCTGCTCATCGCCATCGTCGCCGCCATCGGTGCGACGCTGCCCCGCACCACGCCGCCAGCCGCACGCTGCGCGTGCGCCGGCCGCCTCAGGAAGCGTGGACCGTCGATCACGCAGGCCCTGACCGCCTCCGACGGTCCCCGTCGACATCGCTCGAGAACGATCCGCCGCGGAAGCTCGTGTCGAAGGTGAAGGAGACGGAGACGATGTTCGGCGGCACGTGGACCGTGCGCCGTCGCACCTCGTTGACAGACGGTTCGACCGCTGACCATCACCGAGGACGGCTGGGTCGCGCAATCCGATCTTCCGCTTCGTGTCACGCTTCGTGATGGGCCATCATGCGACCATGGACGGCATGCTGAAGAGCGTCGCGAAGAACTTCGGCGAAGAACCCGTCGCTGTCGGGGGAATAGATGGATCTGCACAGCCGAAGCGCGCGGCCGAGTCGGAAACCGAGATGGTGCAGGTCGTGCTGCCCAACGACGCCAACCCGCTCGGGCTTCATCCTCGGCGGCACGGTCATGCACCTGATCGACATCGCCGGCGCGATCGCCTGCCATCGCCACACGCGCACGCCTGCTCGTCACCGCCGCGGTCGACGACCTGCAGTTCCTCCACCCGATCAAGGTCGGCGACCTGATCATCCTGCAAGCCGCGCGTCACGTGCGCCTTCACGACGTCGCTCGAAGTGCAGGTCGACGTGTTCTCCGAGGAGACGCTGACCGGCACGCCGCCAGCTGACCAGCCGCGCGTTCCTGACGTTCGTCGGCGATCGACCGCGACGGCGCGGCGCGTGCCGCGTGCCGCCGCTGCTCGTCGGAAACCGACGAAGAGCGGCGCGTGTGCGACGAGGCGAAGGCGCGACGCGCGCGACGAGCTGAAGCGACAGCTTGACGTGTGAAGCGCAGCGAGTCGTCTACGAAACGTTCTTCAGCCGCAGCACCGACTCGTTCGAGGTCGATCCCGACGCGGTAGCTGCTCAGGAACTTGTGCCCGACGATGCCGCCGAGCTGGAAGCCGAGCAGCGCGCTCGGCGCGTTCAGGTTCAGCACGACGACCGGGAAGTTCTTGTAGCTGATCGTGTCGAACGTCAGGTCGACGCCCGGCATCAGGAACGCGTCCGGATCCCAGCCCGACGTGCCGTAGACCTTCAGCGCGATCCGCGCGGCCGGTCTCCGGCTTGTGCAGCGCGGTCGCGGTCGCCTGGCTGATCGAGATCACTTCGCCGCCGGTGTCGACGACGAAGTTCGCCTGGTGCGTCGCCGTCGACCGTGCCGCGCACCGTCGCGAGCCGGTGCAGGCGCAGCGGCAGCTCGAAGTCCTTCGGCTCCTCGGGCAGGTGCTTGCCGAACGTCAGCTTGTGCGTCTTGTAGTCGATGACCATCGAGTAGCCGAGCGCCAGCGGCGACAGGCCTTCGGTTTCCTTCGACCGGGATGTCGCGCAGCGGCGGGTTCTTGATCAGGCACGGCACGTTGCGCAGCTTCAGCGAGCCGAGCTCGAGCGAGTCGATGCGCGCGAGCTGCAGCCCGCGCAGGCCGACGTCGGCCGACGCCGGCGCTGAGCGTGTAGGTGACCGGCGTGATGCCGAGACGCTGCGCGGTCGGCGCGTGATGACCGTGTTCTCCGATCCGGTGTCGACGACGAAGTCCTGCGCCGACGCGTCGTTGACCTTGGCGCGCACGACGACCTTCTCGTTCACCAGCCGGAAGTCGACGGTGTAGAGGCGATCGTCGGTGCCGGGTTCGGTCTCGAACGGCACGCGCTGGCCGAACGAGCGCAGGAACCGGATTTCCGCGCGCGACCAGTCGGCCTTCTCGCTGTGGTCCTTGTTCGGCAGCAGGTTGACGTAGTTGCGAGTAGGCGGCCGGCGGCCTCCTCGTACTTGTGCATCCGCTCGTAGATCGTGCCGACGGTGTGGTGGATCTCCGAGGTCGCGCGGCGACAGCCGCAGCGCCGTCTGCGCCTCGTTCATCGCGTCGTCGAGCTGGCTGCGCGCGGCGAGCGACTCGCGCCATGCCGTGATGGCCGCGCGCCAGGTTCGGCGACGCGCGCGAGCGCGTCGCTCGATAGAGCTCCTCGGCTTCCTGGAAGAGTCCCGACGACCACAGCGCGTCGCCGTACAGCGTCATCGCACTGCGGGTTGCGTCGGGTCGCCGCTGTGACAGCGTTTCGGCTTCCTGGCGCGCCAGCTCGAATTCAGCGACGCGCAGCGCCGACGCGATGACGCCGACGCGCGGCCGCCGGACGTCGTCGGGCGGCGCGACTTTCAGCGCGAGTCGGTAGGCGTCGAGCGCATCGAGGAACCGGCCCTCCGAGGACAGCAGGTCGCCCGAGCTGGAGCTGGACTTCAGACGCCTGCGACGACGGCGTGACGTCGGCACGAATGACGAGCGAGGCGCTGCCACGGCGACAGCCGCAACCGCGACGATACCCGGAACGCGCTACGGTCATGAACCCTCCCGGTGGTGCATGGTCTCGGTCCTGACGCTAGGTCCTGGCCGCCCCTACAAGAATCGCGCCGGGTGCAGGTATCTCCGGCGCGAACAGTCTACGCGCAGCTCCGGCCCACGCCAGCGGAAGGCGTTTCGAAAACGAAACCGTATCCCTTGGGCGCTGGCCTCGCTAAGCCTGAACCGCTAGTCCTAATCCGTGGCTTTCAGTGGGTGTATTGCTCGATCGGAACGCCGTCGTACATCTCGTCGACGCGCAGGATCTGCGTATCGCGGCTGTAGCTGCCGAGTTCGTAATCCTCGCTCATGATCAGCGCCTTGATCGGCTTGGTCGGGCAGACCTCCGCGCAGAGCCCGCAGAAGCTGCAGCGCGACAGGTTGAAGTCGAAGTAGTCGAGGACCTTGATCTTCTGCCCGGGCTCGCGATGGCCGCCGAGCGCGATCAGATCGTCGGGGCACGCCTTGGCGCACTGGTCGCAGACGATGCAGGTCTGCGCGCCGGTGCCGGGCTCGGTCTGCAGGCGCAGCACGCCGCGAAACCGCGGCGCGGTCGGCCGCCGCTCGGCCGGATACTGGAACGTGAACGCCGGCTGCGGCGTGTACTTCAGCGTGAGCCACAGCCCCTTCAGCAGGTCGACGAGGAAGATGGTCTTGAAGAACGTGATGATGGTCTGCATGGCTATGACGACGCTCTACGCGCTGCCATCGAGGGTCGGCTCGGTGTCGCCCGACATGATGACGCGCTCCTTGCGGAGCACGGTGCCTTCCTTGCGAATCTTGTCCTGCAGCCGCATCAGGCCGTAGAGCAGCGCCTCGGGACGCGGCGGACAGCCGGACACGTAGACGTCGACCGGCACGACCTTGTCGACGCCCTGCAGCACGCTGTAGGTCGGGAACGGGCCGCCGGCGTTCGAGCAGCTGCCCATCGAGATCACCCACTTCGGCTCGGGCATCTGGTCGTAGAGCCGGCGCAGCACCGGCGCCATCTTCTTGGTCACCGTGCCGGCGACGATCATCAGGTCCGACTGCCGCGGCGAGGCGCGGAACACCTCGGCGCCGAACCGCGCGATGTCGTAGCGCGAGGCCGACGCCGCCATCATCTCGATCGCGCAGCACGCCAGGCCGAACCCCATCGGCCAGATCGACGACTCGCGCGCCCAGTTCAGGACGCGGTCGATGCTGGTCGTGATGAAGTTGTCTTCGAACCGATGATCGATGAGGCCCATAGTCAGCTAGCCTCCGTCGATAGTACTCGCGTTCTTCGCGATGAACGCCGTCCCACTTCTGCGGCGTCTCGTCGAGCGAGAAAATCGCCTCGACCGGACACGCCGGCACGCAGGCGCCGCAGTCGATGCACTCGTCGGGATGAATGTACAGCATCTCAGCCGCTGCGAACTCAGGCTCGTCCTTCCGCGGGTGGATGCAGTCCACCGGACAGACATCCACGCACGCCGTGTCCTTCGTGCCGACGCATGGCTCGCAGATGATGTACGCCATCTACCTGATCATACTAGGGGTTGCGGCGGCTGGGAAACCGTCGGCGCGGCTCGCTCGCGACTATAATTCGAGGATCGGCATGTCTTTCCGGACCATGGTCGCCCTCCTGTTGGGCTTCGTGGGCGCCGCTCGCGCGGCACGCCCAAGTCCCATCGGAGCCGCTGGTGTTCGGCGGCGGGCGCGTCACGATTGGCGCCGATGTGTCGGCTTCGTTCGGCGGCGAGGACCCCGGCTTCTTCAACTACACCGATTACGATCACTCCGCGCTGCGGACGCTGCGGATCGACGTCACAGGCGCGGTAACGGCGGGCCGTCACCTCACGCTGCTTGGCGAGATGCGCACGGAGAACGTCGGCGGCGTCGTCCCCTACGCGCTCTACGTGCGTTTTCGGCCGTGGGCCGATCGGAACATCGACATCAACGCCGGCCGGGTACCGCCGACATTCGGCGCGTTCGCCCGACGGACCTATGCCAGCGACAATCCCCTCATTGGCTATCCCCTGGCGTATCAATACCTGACGTCGTTGCGGCCGGATGCGATACCTGCCAGCGCCGACGAGCTCCTCAGCAAGCAGTCGCTCGGTTGGCGGCTGCGCTACACCGTCGGCGACACGGCGTTCGATCGCGGCGTCCCGCTCGTGAGCGCGTTTCGATGGGATACCGGTGTGCAAGCGCACGCCGGCGCCCTCAATGGTTTCATCAGTGCGACAGCCTCCATGACAACCGGCACGCTGTCAATCCCTTGTTCAACGACGACAACAACGGCCGTCAGTTCGCGGGACGCATCCAGCTGCGACCCGTCACCGGACTCATCGTCGGCACTTCGGCGGCGCACGGTCCGTTCATCACCGACGCGCTGGCGCGCTCGGTGGCGGTGGACGACGCCGGCAACTTCACGCAGAGCGCGTGGGGCGCGGACGCAGAGCATATTCGCGCGCCCACTATCTGGTCCGGTTCGAGACGATCCTGAGCGCGTGGCGGCTTCCGCTCGTGCATCAGCCGGCGCTCGACTTGCCGCTGCGCGCGGTGTCCGCGTCGTTCGAGGGGCGATACAAGATCACGCCGGCCTTCTACGCCGCGGCGCGCCTGGACCATCTCGGCTTCAGCGACGTCGTCGGCACGCAGGTGACGGCGCCGTGGGACGCACCGGTGACGCGCGTCGAAGTCGGCGGCGGGTATTCGATTCTGCGGAACCTTCAGGCGAAGGCCTCGGTCCAACGCGACGTCCGCGACGGCGGACGTCGCTGCGGCGGCGCGCCATCCTCGGCGCCGGCGCAGCTGGTGTTCTGGTTCTGAAAGGGCAGGTGGGGCAGGTGGGGCTGGTAGGGCAGGTAGGGCGGGCAGGTCGAACGCTGCAAGCAGATCCTGGATCTGGCGGACCTGCGCGATCTGGATGGCGGTTTTACCTGCCTTACCAGCCCGACCCGCCTTACCAGCCCTCTCGCCGCCGCGCGGAACGGATCCATCCGCGGACGCGTCGAGCTGCGCCGCGCGGCGCCGCCGATCGAGCGTCGTCCCGGCGTGTCGGAGCTCGGCGCGGCCGGCGGGGCTGCGACACGAGCGATCGGCTGCGATCGGTCGTGTATCTCGAGACGGCGCCGCGCGGTGCGTTCGAGACCGATCGAGGCGGACACGCGGTGATGGATCAGCGCAACGAAACGTTCGTGCCCCACGTGCTCGCGATCACGACCGGCACGACCGTCGATTTTCCGAACTCCGACAAGTTCTATCACAACGTCTTTTCGCTCTCGAAGGCCGCCACGTTCGATCTCGGGCGCTACGCCGCCGGCCGCTCGCGGACGGTCCGCTTCGATCGACCCGGCATCGTGCGCGTGTTCTGCGACATCCACTCGCACATGAACGCGTTCATCCTCGTGTTCAGCCACCCGTTCTTCGCGATGACCGATGCCGACGGCCGCTACCGGATCGAGAACGTGCCGCCCGGCACCTACAGCGTGATCGCCTGGAACGAAGGCACCTCGTCGGAGCCAAGACCGGTGACCGTGCCCGACGGCGGCATCGCCGAGCTCGGACTTCACGCTGCGATGAGACCTGCTCGTCGTCGCTGCGCAGCCGGATCTTTCTGGCCAGCGCCCTGCTCGCAGTGCTGTGCATCGGCGTCGCCATCTACCTGGTCAACGTGCGCGTGACCGGCGAGGCCGAGCGCACGCTCGAGCGCGAGATCGCTGGCCACCGGCGGCGCTCGTCGACAACCTGCGCGACGACGCGAACCGAGACCTTCACGCAGATGGCGCGGTTCATCGCCGACGCTGCCGCAGCTCAAGGCGGCCGTCGACACCAACGATCCGCCGACGGTGCAGGACGTCGCCAACGGCTACCAGGACCAGGTGAAGTCGAACCTGCTGCTCGTGACCGAGCAAGACGGGACGGCGTGCTCGCCACGGTCGGCGCGTCCGGCGCGGACCGCGACGATCATCTCGAACCAGCCGGCGATGCGCGACGCGCTCGCCGGGCGCGAAAGCCTCAGCCTGCTGCCGCAGCCGGACGGCATGCTGCAGCTGGTGACCGTGCCGGTCTACGTCGGCCTCACGCATCCCGACATCCTCGGCACGCTCAGCGTCGGGTTCATGCTCGACAACGCGCTGGCCGCGCAGTTGAAGCAGATCACGTTCAGCGACATCGCCTTCGGCATGGACGGCCAGATCCTGGCGTCCACGCTGCCGCGCGAGCACTATCCGACGCTGTCCGAGCGCCTGCGGACCGACTGGCACGTCGCGCATGCGAGATCGGGCGCCGAGGAGTACGCGGCGCTGCAGCGCCCGCTGTCGCCGGACCCGGACGAGCTCGGCGACGATGTCCGGGCCGGTCGCGCTGATCCTGCGGTCGCGCACCGAGCAGCTGCAGTCGCTCGGCGCGATCCACACCGGCCTCGCTCGTCGACCGGCGATCGTCGCGGTCGCTGCTCGCGACCGTGCTCGGCTTCGCGGTCGCGCGCACGATCGCGCAGCCGCTGGCCGCGATCACCGACGTGATGCGCGAGGTGGCCGCCACCGGCGACCTCACGCGCAAGATCGCGCTCGCGCCACGCGCAACCGGTGGGACGACGAAGACGCGCGGCTGCTGGCGACGACGTTCAACACGCTGACCGATTCGATCGCGCGCTTCCAGCGCGAGATGTCGCAGAAGGAGCGGCTGACGTCGCTCGGCCGGCTGTCGACGGTCATCGCGCACGAAGTCCGCAACCCGCTGATGATCATCAAGGCGTCGCTGCACGCGCTGCGGCGCGCCGGACGCCGGCGCCGGCGGCGATGCGCGAAGCGATCGCCGACATCGACGAGGAGGTCGTGCGGCTCAACCGCATCGTCAACGAAGTGCTCGATTTCGCGCGGCCGATCCGGTTCGAGCTGGCGCCGGCGGACCTCAACGCCGCTGTGCCGCGAGTCGGCCGCCGCCGCGCTGGCGTCCGGCGCCGGCGCCGGCGATCGCGCTGCACCTGGATCCGGCCGTGCCGACGATCACGACCGATCCCGAACGGCTGCGCATCGCGCTCGTCAACATGCTGGTCAACGCCCGCCACGCCGTGAACGGCGCGACGGCGCAGCGCGCGGTCTCGCCTGCACCACGTCGCGTCGACGGCGACCGGCGTGCGCATCGTGATCGCCGACCGCGGCGTCGGCATCGCGCCGGCCGACCTGCGCGCACGTGTTCGATCCCTATTTCACGACCAAGCGCGGCGGCACCGGCCTCGGCCTGCCGATCGCCAAGAACATCGTCGAAGGGCTCGGCGGCACGATCGCGGTGTCGAGCGATCCCGGCCGCGGCACGCGAATCCAGATCGCATTCCCCTTCGACGCCGCGCTCAGCGGCAGCCGCCTGCGCGCAGCCGCATGACCGATCCACCGCGGCTCGATTCTCCTCGTCGACGACGAGGAGAAAGATTCTGAAGGCGCTCGGCCGCGCGCTGCGCGACGCCGGCCACGCCGTCGTCGAGACCACGAGCCCGCGCCAGGCGCAGCGGCTGCTGGCCGAGCGCGCCGTTCGACGTGCTCATCGTCGACAACATGATGCCGGAGCTGAGCGGCCTCGATCTGATTCGCGAGCATCGTGGCGTCGACGCCGGAGGGCGAGCGGCCGCAGATCCTGATGATGACGGCGCACGCCACCGTCGAGAGCGCGATCGAGGCGATGAAGCTCGGCGCGCTCGACTACCTGCAGAAGCCGTTCGAGATCGACGAGCTGCTGGTCGTCGTGCGGCGGGCGCTCGATCACCAGCGGCTGCGCACCGAGTACCGCTATCTCGTCAGCGAGCGCGACGAGCAGTTCGATCACTACGGGATCATCGGCCGCAGCCGGGCGATGGAGGAGGTGATCCGGCGCGCCGAGCTGGTGGCCGAGACCAAGAGCACCGTGCTGATCACCGGCGAGACCGGCACCGGCAAGGAGCTGGTCGCGCGCGCGATCCACGACCGCAGCGCGCAGCGCGACATGCCGCTGATCAAGGTCAACTGCGCGGCGATTCCCGAGACGCTGCTCGAATCGGAGCTGTTCGGCCACGTGCGCGGCGCGTTCACCGGCGCGACGACGACCAAGAAGGGCAAGTTCGCGCTCGCCGACGGCGGCACGATCTTCCTCGACGAGATCGGCACGATGAGCCCGACGCTGCAGTCGAAGCTGCTGCGCGTGCTGCAGGAGCGCGAGGTCGAGCCGCTCGGATCGGAGCGCACCGAGAAGATCGACGTCCGCGTCATCGCCGCGACCAACCGCGACCTGCGCCAGATGGTCGCCGACGGCAAGTTCCAGGAGGATCTGTTCTACCGCCTGAACGTCATCCCGATCGAGATCCCGCCGCTGCGCGAGCGCCGCGACGACATCCCGGCGCTGGTCGAGCACTTCGTCACGAAGCACGCGCAGCGCACCGGCCGCCGCGTCGAGCGAGATCGACGACGGCGTGCTGGCCGGCGCTGCAGCAGTACGACTGGCCGGGCAACGTCCGCGAGCTCGAGAACACGATCGAGCGCGCGGTCGTGCTGTCGCCGGGACCGGTGATCACGGCGCGCGCGGTGTCGGTGCTCGGCGCCGCGACGCCGCAGGCGACCGGGCCTGCCGTCGCTGAAGCTGCGGCAGAACATCGAGTGGGTGGAGCGCGAGACGATCCGCCGCGCGCTCGAGAACGCCGGCGGCGTGAAGAAGGACGCGGCGGAGCTGATGGGCATCAGCCAGCGGGCGCTGTCGTATTACCTGGCGAAATATCGTCTCGACTGAGTCGTGAGTAACTTTCGGACAAATCGCATGTCTAACGAAGGCGCGACGATGACTCTCTTGAGACTGGTCCGAGTGCTGTCGATCACGGCGGCGACCGTAGCAGTGGCGGTCGCGTGCGGCAAAAGCTCCGACACGCGCGCCGTCGCCCAACGCTGACCTGTTCGAACCTGCCGAACGCGACACGACGATCCTCATCCTGAACAACGCCGTCTGCCCGCAGGCGCTGACCGTGCCGCGCGGCACGCGCGTGACGTTCATCAACAACGACATCGCGCGCCCACGAGATGAACTCGGACCCGCATCCCGAGCACACCGACTGTCCGGAGCTGAATCAGGTGGGCCACCTCGAGCCGGGCCAGCAGCGCGACAGCGGGAATCTCAACGTCGCCGCGCCGCTGCGGCTTCCACGATCACATCAACGAGAACAACCGCGGCGCTGCAGGGGTCGATCACCATCCAGTAGGCAGGTAAGGCAGTGGGGCGGGTAAGGCGGGTGGCTAAGTCATGCCCTCCCTACCTGCCTTACCAGCCCTACCAGCCTCACCCGCCCACGGATCAGCGAAGCTTCTGAGCGCGGCCCTTGAGCGTCGCGGCGAGCGCGCTGCATGCGTGCCGCGTCGCGCCCGGTCGCGCCGGCCGCATCGCTTCTCGAACTGCGCGCGCGAGCGTGTCGAGCTGCTCGAGCGCGGCGGCGGCGTTGCGCTCCTTGCCGGTGCGCAGCGCGTCGACGCGGTCGAGCGCCGTCTTCACGCCGCGGCGCGCGCGCGGCGTCGATCCGATTGCTGCGCGTGAGTTGATCGACGTAGGCCAGCGCCACCGGGACGCCGCCGGCCAGGTTGTCCGCACCTGCTGCTGCGTGTTGAGCTCTTCGGTCCGCGACCATCAGTCGCCGCGTCGATCTCGTTCTGCGACAGGTACTCGCTCGGCGTCAGCCTGAAGACGTCGATCCCGCGCGCGATCTCCGATCCGTAGATGCTGCCGTTGTACCCAGTAGGTCGACCAGTAGCCGCCGAGCGATCAGGTTCTTCGCGTCGATCGGCCCGCGATCGAAGAACGCGATCTCGACCGGCTTCGCCGACGTCGGTGAAGTCGAACACCGACAGCGCCGCCCTGATACCACGCCTGCACCATGATGTCGCGGCCCGGGCACCGGGATCAGCGATCCGTTGTGCGCGACGCAGTTCTCCTGCTCGGTCTGCGGCGCCGGCATCTTGTAGTAGCCGCCGAACTTCAGCTTGCCGATCGACGATGTCGAAGATGGCGTCGGCGCCCCAGTTCGAGCAGATCGGTCGCGCGGCAGCGCGGCCGCGTGCCGCCGCCCCACTCGTCGGTGAAGATCACCTTGGTGCCGTCGTTGTTGAACGTCGCCGAGTGCCAGTAGGCGAAGTTCTTGTCGCGACACGTAGTCGAGCCGCATCGGGTTCTCCGGATCGCGAGATGTCGAGCAGGATGCCGTTGCCCGAGCAGGCGCCGGCCGCGAGGCCGACCTCCGGAAACACCGTGATGTCGTGGCACTGGTTGGTCATCGCACGTCGTCTGCGTGCCCGGGCCGTGATCGCCGCCCTGCTCAGAGGCCGGCGATGGCGCCGGTCGTCGTGTCGGCGAAAATGCGCGGGCGGTTGACGATCTTCGCGTTCTGCGGCGCGCGCGAGCGGCACCTGGATCACGTCGATGCTGAAGAGCGCCGTGTTCGGATCGTCCTTCGGGTTCGGCCCGAGCAGCCGGCCAGCTCCTCGCCCGAGCGCGACCGCGCTCGGTGCCCGATCCGTAGACGTAGAGGTTCGCCGTGTCGTTCGGATCGGTGACCAGCGTGTGCGTGTGCGAGCCGCGGCACGTCTGCACCGCGGCGACCTGCTTCGGCTTGTTGATGTCGGTGATGTCGAAGATGCGGACGCCGCGGAAGCGCTCGGCGCTCACCGGCGTCGTGCACGCCCTGCGTGCCGCAGTCGAGGCGGCCGCGCGTCTGCTCGACCGACATGAACAGCAGGTTGCCGTGCACCGACACGTCGCCCTGCCCGCCGGGGCAGACGACCGACGCGAGCAGCTTCGGCTTGTTCGGGCGCTCGATGTCGTAGGTGTTGAAGCCGTGGTAACTCCCCATGATCACGTGGTGGCCCTTGAACGCGAGATCCGAGTTCGTGAAATCGCAGCCGGTTCGAGGCCACGGGATCGAAGGGGGCCGCTCTGGCTGCGCCGGTGAACCGGCGCTGGCTCCGGCGGCGTGACCGAGCCGGCGGGCTGCTTCGGATCGTAGAAGCCGTCCGGCTTGCCGAGGCTGGCGATGCGTTCGAGATTCTTCGCGGCTTCGCCCGCGTCGTGAATGCCGGCCTTCAGGCCGATCCGCGGGTCGCTCCGAGGTCGTGCTCGGGCGCTCGAGATCGGCCGGCGGAACCGGATCCGGTAGACGCGGCGGCTGCTGTTGCGGCGGTTGCTGCGCGCTGACGGCAACCGCGATGGCGACCGACAGACAGCCGGCGATCACGAATCTCATCACTGCATCTCCTTGGCTATGACGTCGAGTAGCGCGCCCATGCGCTGGATTTCCATCCGCTGATCGATGTCCACGTCGTTCGCGAACGAGAAGACGCTGACATCCTGTCCCGCGCCCGGGTGGCGAACAAATCCTTGACCATCGTGATCGCGCCCTCGTGGTGCTTGATCATCCCCTCGAGGAAGAGGCGATCGAACTCGTCCCCGTTCGCCCGGCGCCAGCCGCGCCATCTCCTCTTCGGTGAGCATGCCCGGCATGAGCGTGGCGCCGTGCGCGTGCATGGCATTCACGCCCGGCACCTGCTGACCGCGCACACGCAGCCACTCCTGCATCATCGTGATCTCGTCGTGTCTGGGAGATGTCGATGCGCTGGCCGAGCAGCACCATCTCGCGGCTGGCTCGGAGTGGGTCGGGATGAACGTGACCATCTCAATCGCTTGCGCGTGATGGCCGATCATCCCCTGCATGAACTTGATGTCGGCGTCGATGTACTCGACCTTCGAGACGTCGGCCGCCGCTTCCGCGGTGATGACGCGGCTCGGTTGACCCGGTGGGCCGGGCTGGACGATCGGCGGCGGACCAGACGGAGACGGCGTCGACGCGACGCGCCGTTCGGCACGAAGCAGAGAGGACGCCCAGAACACGACGCAGATCGGGCTGGCGCGCATACTCGGCTATGCGCTCAGCATACCCAATTCAGAACGTCATCCGAATCCCGATCTGGCCCGACGCGCGCCGGCACGTAGTTGGTCGGCATGCCGAAGAGCGACGATCGGACGTCCGCCGACAGGAAACCGGTCGCGGCGCGCCGATGTTGAACAGGTTGAACACGTCGCCGCTCAACTCGACCTGTGTCTGCCGTGAGCAGCGTCACGCTCTTCTGCACCCGCAGGTTCACCAGATGCGCATCGTCGGCCGTCGAGCATGTCGACGTCGTTCTTGCGCGCGCAGCGGATAGGCGACGTTGAAGAACGGATCGGCGACCGACGCGTCCGTTCGACAGCACGACGCGCGGCGCCGTCGCGTTCAGCGGCGAAATCGCCGGTCATCACGTTCGAATCGGTTCGCCCTGGCTGTAGCTGTAGAACGCGCGACAGCGTCATCGTCGAACGGCAGCTTGACGAACGTCGAGAAGCCGCGCGTGGTGGCGCGGCGCCGTCGCGCTGCGGACAGTGACGTCGTCCGGGCTAGATGCCGTAGAACTGCAGCTGGTCGCGACGTCGGATTCCACCGCGTGCGGAATCGTCGACGAGATGATGTACGAGTAGTTCGCGTTCATGCCCCAGCTGCCGGTGAAGTTCTTCGTGTAGAGGAGCTGAAGCGACCGCGTTCTGCTGCCACGTGTAGTTCGGGTTGTAGGTGTTGACGAACCGTGTCGTAGTGCGGGAACGGGCGGTCCGAGCAGCGCGCCGGTCGTCGGATCGCGGATGACGTTCAGGTCGTCGCCGCTCTGATAGTCCCAGTTGCGCCGCCAGCAGGAACGTCGTGCTGAACGAGCTGCTGCGCGGCAGGCGGTGCTCCCAGCTGCCGGAGAACTCGTTGACGTAGGTGCGGCCGTTGTGGATGCTGCCGTCCGTCAGTGCCGCCGAAATTCACGCCGAGCGGAAAGCCGCCGGGCAGCGCCTGGTTGAGCGTCGGGCTCGTTCGCGGCGATCGCGCGGAAGATGTCGGTCGCCAGCACGTTCGGCGCGTGCGACGTGCCGTCGCCGCCGCCGAGGTCGAGCCATTCGTAGCCGCGGCTGCGCCGTGCCGCGGAACACACCCCAGCGTCCGGCGTCGTAGCGCGATGCCGAAGTTCGGCATCGTCACGCATCTGATGGAACTCCTCGATCCGCGATGTTGGTCGGCAGCGCCGGCGAGGCAGCAGCGCGCCGAGCACTTTCTCGCGATCCTGCGTGAAGATTCTGTTGTTCTCGACGCGCACCCCGGCCTTGATCGACGACGCTGCGACGACGGCTTCCAGCGATCCTGGAAGTAGGCGCCGTAGTGCGTGCTCGTACGCCTTGTTGGCGACGCGACGACGCCGCCGTCGAAGCTGCGCAGGATGTCGCGCTCGAAGAGCACGTCCTGGCTGCCGGTGGTGCCCGGCGGACGGAAATAGAACTCGACCGGCGCCGCCGTCGCGTGCTCGTCTCGTTCGCGATGTTCGGATAGAGATCGGCGCCGCCGCGGAACTCGTGCGCGCCGAGCGATTCGCGACCAACGTCATCGACGGCGACAGGTAGATCATCGAGCGGTGCGAGGTGTCGATGGCGCCGAAGCCGCCTTCGTGCGCGATCGTCGTCAGGCTGCCGAGGATGTTGCCCGTCGGGTTGCTCTGAATGATCTTCGTCGGGACGAGTCCCGTGCTGCCGTTCGGCTGCAGAGTCGTTCGGCTTGTTGAACATGAAGCTGCCGACGAACTGGAAGACGCGGTTCGAGCTCATCACCCAGTTGTAGTTGAAGCTGGCCAGCGGTCCGCCCTTGACCAGCGTGCCGAACGCCGACGGGTCGACGATCTGCATCGTGGCGCTGCTCGAGACCGCTGGTCGTCGAGCTCGGTCGAGTCGGTCCGAGCGTCCGGTTCGGCCCGACCGTGCCGCGAACGACGGCGTTTTCCTGGATGACCTTGTCGTACTGCACGCTCACCTGCAGCCGCTGGTTGTTCTTGAGCTGCGTCGGTCACTTTCAGGAACCACAGGTTGCCGCGCGTTGAGACCGGCAACCGGCGCGTTGTTGAACGTCTGATCGCGTCTGCACGCGGCGATACGACCGCGAAGAACCACACTCGGTTGCGCAGGATCGGACCGCCGAGCGTCATGTCGGGCTGGTAGTCCTTGCGCTGGTTCGCGGCAATGCCGGTCGACGTTGCTGGTGTTGAAGCTCTGCGGAATCATGAAGAAGCGCCGCCGAGCCGTGCAGGTCGTTGCCGCCGCTCTTGGTGACGATGTTCATGAACTGCCCGACCATGCTCGAGCCGTCGGCGGCTTCGGCGCCGAGCGCCTTGACCTCCACGTCCTGAATCGCGTCGTAATTCAGGTTCACCGAGAAGATGTCGCCGCCGTACGGATCGGTGACGTCGGCGCCGTCCATGCTGGTGCGGCGCTCTGATCCGGTCAGCTCCAGCGTCGCCGGGTTGATGGCGACGCCCGGCACCACGAGCCACGCGTCCTGAAAGCGGCGGTTCGTCGTCACCGGCACGGCGGTCAGCGCCTTGTTGCTGATGTTCACCGACAGCCCGGCGCGCTCGGGATCGACGATCGGCGACTTCGCCGGTGACGGTCACGGTCTCGGCGACCGACCCGACGCTCAGCGTGAAGTCGACGTCGAGTCACGCGCGTTGAGACGCACCGGTCGCTTTGCGGATCACGGTCTGAAAGCCGGAGAGCTCGGCGCGTCATGTCGTAGGTGGCGGGCGGCAGGTTGGCGACGCGGTAGAGCCCGTCGCCGTCGGTCACGGCGGTGAACTGGCCCAGCGCCTCCGGGCTCGTGAGCGATCATCGTGACGCCGGGCAGGACGGCGCCGCTGGAGTCGGCGATTCGTCCGGTCACGGTGCCGGTCGTCGCGCGCTGCGCGGCGGCGGCGTCGGAACACGCGAGCACGAGACCCAGCAGGCAGGCCGTGCAGAAGGTGACTCTGCATCGCATCCTCCTTGCAATCAGAACCGAATCCTGTGCTCGACCCGGATGAACCCGGCGCCGACGCTGGCGCTCGTGCGGCTGCTCGGCAATCATGAGCGCGGCGCGGCGGAGCCAGCGCGACGCCCGCGGCAAGCATCGGAACGTTCTTCGCTTTGAGGGCGCCGCAGTCGTTACCGGCATAAATCGGATCGCGCTTTTGCGCGACGCACGCCTGGTAGGCATTCGGCGGCGCGTTCCCGGTGCTGTTGTCTTCCACCCGCGCAGCCGTGACGGCGAGCACGCCGGTAGCAACAGCCTGCGACGCTCACAGCGAGCCCCGGCCAGAACAGTTTCTTGCGGGCGCCGGTAGAGTCCTGCGACGCACCGCAGCTGCGGCAGCACGGCCTTCGCAGCCGATTCAGCGATCGGATGATCGGAGGGCTGTGCGAGCCGGGCTGGCAGCCAGCGACACGATGAGGGAGAGCGTGACGGCCTTCATATCTCCATCCACCCCGGAAAAACAAAATCGATGCTTACAGAGTGGTGCAACGATACATCAATCGTCAGCCCAGAAACTACGGAAAGACACACAACGAGCTGCTTTCGCTGCCGCCGGTCAGATCCGCGATCAGAAGGCTGATGGCGGCTAACGCGCTCCGGTGCGACAACAGCTGTCGTCCGGCAGCCCCGGCGGCCAGGAGCGCCAGCGGCAGAGTCAGGACGAACGATGCGTGCTCGATGAAGGCGA